>Ga0074044_10000480_pt1 | contig 39016 bp, 34 predicted proteins | sample BogForMeECP23OM1_FD_94443 | JGI IMG/M metagenome (GOLD analysis project Ga0074044, IMG submission 94443) | Bog forest soil microbial communities from Calvert Island, British Columbia, Canada - Bog Forest MetaG ECP23OM1 | ecosystem: Environmental > Terrestrial > Soil > Wetlands ...
ATGATGTGGCCGGTTTCGGTCTGCCACCAGGTGTCGACGATAGGGCAGCGATTGCCGCCGATAGTTTCGCGATACCACATCCAGGCCTCGGGGTTGATGGGCTCGCCGACGGTGCCGAGCAGTCGCAGGCTCGACATGTCGTGCTTCTTCGGCCACTCGTCGCCCCACTTGATGAAGGTGCGGATCGCCGTGGGCGCGGTGTAGAAGATGTTGACTTTGTGGCGGGCGATGATCGACCAGAAGCGGTCGGGCTCGGGAAAATTCGGTGCGCCTTCGTACATCAGGCTAGTCGCGCCGTTTTGCAGCGGACCGTAGACGATGTAACTGTGGCCGGTGACCCATCCGATGTCGGCAGTGCACCAGTAGGTGTCTTCGTCTTTCAGATCGAAGACCCACTTCGTGGTGAGATAGGTGCCGACGGAATATCCGCCGGTGGTGTGGACGACGCCTTTCGGTTTGCCGGTCGTGCCCGAGGTGTAAAGAATGTAGAGCGGATGCTCGGCGTCGAGCGGCTCGGCGGGACAAACGTCGGAAGCCTTTGCCATCAGCTCGTGCCACCAGTGGTCGCGGCCGGACTGCATGTTGATCGGCGTCCCGGTGCGTTTGTAGACGATGACGTGCTTCACGCTGGGGCAGGATTTGAGTGCTTCTTCGACGGCGGGGAATAATTTCACTTCGGCGCCGCGGCGATACGACCCGTCTTGCGTGATGACGGCCGTGGCCTGCGAATCGTGGATGCGGTCGACGAGCGCGTTCGAGGAGAAACCTCCGAAAATGATGGTGTGGGGGGCGCCGATGCGGGCGCAGGCCAGCATAGCGATGGGCAGCTCGGGCGTCATGCCCATGTAGATGGCGACACGGTCATTTTTCTTCACCCCAAGTGCCTTTAGTACGTTCGCAAATTTCTGCACCTCGCGATGAAGTTGCTGATAGGTCAGAGTGCGGACCTCGCCAGGTTCGCTCTCCCAGATGATTGCTGCTTTGTTCTTGCGGTGCGTGGCGACGTGGCGGTCGAGGCAGTTGTAGGAGAGATTAATTTCGCCGCCGACAAACCACTTTGCCCAGGGGCAATTCCATTCGAGAACCTTGTCCCACTTTTTGAACCAGTGCAGTTCGCTGGCGATGCCGCTCCAGAACTGGTCTGGGTGGTGGATCGACTCTTTATAGACGCGCTCGTATTCGGCGAGGCTCTTGATGTGGGCCTGCTTCGCGAACTCTGCCGGCGGCTCGAACTTGCGCTGCTCCTGCAGGATGGAATCGATATTGGTGGCTTGCATGTCAGCTACGGCTTTATCGGCCATGAATGAGGACCTCGGTGTGGACGATGATTTCTTCGCACCGCCCGGCGGGACGGCGTGAAATCGAAGCACTCCATTCTACACAGGGGGTAGCCGGAATGGGATCAGCAGCTCTTACCTAAGGAGCCGTCTGGCCTCGCTCTCGTTTCATCCGTTCGCTATGTTTACTTAACGTCGAAGTTTCCCGGATTGACTTGGATATTGTGCGAAAGGCTGGTTTCAATCACATCGAACTGGTACGTCTTGTTGTCGGAATGTGCGGCATATCGCCCCGCGGCATCGGAGCTGAATTGGATGGTCCAGCGGCTGGGTAGTGAGAGGTTGTCGACCCTCTTGAAATCAGCGAAGCGCTCTTCGAGGCGGTAGTGCGATTCGCCACGCCGCAGGTTGTCGGAGCGATTGTGAGACATTGATGGAGAGGTCTCGGCTGAGTACACGGTCATGACGTGGCGAAAGCTGTCGGGCTCGAAATAGAGTTCGATCTGCAGATCGGTGGGCTTCTTGGGCACGTAGTCGATGCGATGAAGCTCACGGCCGTCCACTTTTTTCAAACCGCGATCCTCCAGTTTCGCAAGACGCTCGTCGAAGTGGGCCAGTGCCCACGCAGTCGAGAGCGTGCCTCCCCACAGACCTTCGGTAAGAATTTCGCTGTGCACCATGACAAACTCACCCAGGGCTGAGTGAACGGAGGCTGAGGTCTCGGCCACGTAGACCTTCTTGCCGTTGCTCACGAAGCGCTCGCCGGGATAATGGTGGTTGGGAAGTTCGAACAACGAGACCAGCTTGTCGCCTTCGGAGACCAGGACCTCCTTGCCCTCCTGGTGCTCGGAGCCACCGGTCACCAATACGAAGGTCACGGTTCCGCCGGCTCCGCGATTCTTTACGGCCTCGCGTGCCTGCTCGGGGCCGATGGAATTCAAATGCTGCTTGACGAAGTCGGCGGCCTGAAACTTGTCCTCGGCTGCGCTGGCTGACAGCACGGCGGCGAGCACCAAAACCACGATAGGAGATCGCATCGTCAACCTCCGTTTGAGGCTTCCCTTTCGCGGAACGCCCGCCAGTATAGCTCACTGCGCGGGGTGGGCACGGGGCGAATCTATGGAGATGCAAATGACTTTGATGGAATTGTAGTGCAGTTACCCTCGAGCTGCGCTCGGACAGCCGGAGGCAGCTGTCCCCACATGGACCTTCTCAGTTCCACAGGTCAGTGTTTCTTGCGCGCCCTGGCTTCTTCGAGGATGCGGAACAGTAGCAGCCAGCGTTTTACGTTGGTGGTGATCAGGAAATTCTCTTTGACGTGCTCGTGGCCGCTGCTTCCGATGCGCTGGGCGAATTCAGGATGGGTTAGCAGGTAGCGGATCTGAAACGCGCATCCTTCGACCGAGTGGACGAGGACTCCCGTGAGTTTGTGAATGATCTGGTTGGGAATGCCGCCGACTGCGCCGGCGATGGTCGGCTTCCCTTTCCACAGTGCTTCTGTCACAGTGAGGCCGAAGCCTTCCTTGATCGACTTCTGGATCACCAGGGTCGACGCGCGCTGGATGGCATTGATTTCGAGGGCGCACCAGGGCGGCAGGTCGAGGATGATGATGTCGGGATCATTGTCGGCCGCCTGTTTGACTTCCTGCAATACGACCGCGCCTTCAGGGTCGTCACTGGCGCCGCCGCCGGCAAGGACCAGCTGGCAGTCGACATATTTCTTGGCCAGTTTGTAGGCATGCACGACTCCGACTGGATCTTTGAGGCGGTCGAAGCGCGAGACTTGCGTGACGATCGGACGCGAGCGGTCGATGCCGAACTCGTCGCAGATTTTCTGTACGACCGAGTCGGGGAGTTCTTTATTCTTTTCCGATAGCGGATCGATGCAGGGATAAAACAGGTACTGTGGAATCGGCAACTGCCGGGCAAACGATTGCGATGAAAAGATGGCGGCATCGAACTGCTCGACGAAGGGACGCAGAAATTCCCAGACGTGCGCATCGGGATTCGACAGGTCGATATGGCAGCGCCACACCCAGTTCGCCGGACTCTTCTCGCGCGAGCGGATCAGCCCCAGGGGCTGCGGATCGTGAATGACCACGAGGTCCTGCTCGAACTGCATACGCTGACGGTTCTGCTCGTTGTAGGAGAGGAAGATTTGCTGCGCGGCTTTGGTCAGATCGTACTTCGTGCCGTGCAGAGCATTATGAAATGCCTTGGTGATCTCAAAAAAATCGTTGCCGCCGGTGATGACGTCCCATTGCGTCGGAACTTCGAGCTCGGAAAGTAGAGGCACGATGCGATTAAGCATTTCGGCGACGCCGCCACCGACGGCCGTGGAGTTCACCATTTTGATGGTCTTGCCCTTCAGATCGCGGGCGAGGAAACGCAGCGCATCGACGTCGGCCTGGCCGATGATGGCGCGGTAGTCGTCGAGATGCGGGGGCGGAGCCGGCGCGGGAGGCGTCAACAAACTCGAGGGAAGCTGCCGCTCGTTGGTGCGGGGCGAGTTGCGCCGTTCCGGGCGCGCGTCGACACTGGATGATCGTTCGGCCTGATTGCCGGAACGCGACGGCGAAGTTGCCGTGGAATCCGCGGCCGTAACCGTGGTGGAGTCGCGATGATCGTTCGAACTCATTCGTCTTCCTTAATCAACACTGTCTGAATGCAATAGTGGTTAATGCAACACACTTCATGTAACAGCTGTCCTAGTTCAATACTTGTTCGACGCTGCGCGCGATTTGCTGACGGACGCCTTCCATCGTATTGGTGTAGATGTCGATGCGTTCGATCAAGTCTGCGGTATGAGTGAGGCCGAGTTCCTCTTCGAGCCACTGCGAGAAGTCATTCGACATCAGGTGCAGACGCAGCCGCGCCTCGATAAAGTGGTGATGGATGGAATGGATGCTGACTTTTTTTAATCCATCGAGAAATGCAGGCAACGAATCGGCGACAAAGGAAGTGGGCAACACCACGATGTCAGATGCGCAGAAATAAAATGGCTCGTGGCCGGAATGCGAGGCGGCACGCGGATTCTCCTTCAGGAATTGGTCGACAATCTGGACCATGCGATTGCGCAGACCCTCGATGGCCGTAAATTCGCGCACGTCGACGCTGGCTAGTTGTTCGGCCAGCACCGGTTCGTTGCACGCAGAGACGCTCCAGTGCGCGAAGTCATTGGAGAAGCCCTGGCGGATGAAGTGGTGTTCCTGCAGCGTGCGAAAGGTGTGCTGAAAGATGGAGTCCTCGGGGCAGCTGCGCAGCGCCTCGAGCAACTCGGCGAGAGTCGCGGCCCTCTGCCTTCCGATGCGCAGCAGGTTCTCCGAAGTATTAAAGTAAAAGGGCTTCTGCGGCTTGCGCAGTGTCATTTGGTTCCCATCAGCCATAAGAGTTACCAGAAATTCAGGAGACTAGATAGATAGCGTTACGAGTCCGAAGGTTGTGTTCATTCGCGTTCTATTCGAGTGTGTAAAGTTTTATCCGGCGGATGCGCTCGCCCGAAAGCGTTGATCGCCTGCTTCTGCGCTGTCGAGGCGAACTTCGCAGAGTTCGCCAATCAGGGTGCCGGCCCAGCGATATACATTGTGCTCGCGCACCAGTTTCCGCATACGCTGCATGCGCATCTGCTTTTCTTCTGGCTGCATTTCGAGAGCGGCACGAATCGCCTCCGCGGTCTGGTCGATGTCGTAGGGGTTGACCTGCAAGGCATCGCGCAGTTCGCGGGCCGCGCCGGTGAAACAACTCAAAATCAAGACACCGCGTTCGTCCTGCCGGGTGGCTATGAACTCCTTGGCGACGAGATTCATTCCGTCGTGCAGCGCAGTTACCAGACACAAGTCGGCGGAGCGGTAGTAAGGCGCGATCTCCTTGTGGCTGTGCTGGCGGTTTAGCAGCACGATCGGCTTCCAGCCATCGGTCTGAAAGCGCCAGTTAATGCGATCCGTCTCGGCTTCGATCTCAGCCTGCAGATCGTGATAGCGCTTGATGTGGGTGCGGCTGGGCGCACCAATCTGTACGAAGGTAAAGACTCGCTGATAAGCCGGATATTTTTCCAGGAAACGTTCGACTGCCAGAAAGCGCTCAAGAATTCCTTTTGTGTAATCGAGGCGGTCTACGCCGACTCCCATGAATGCGGCTTCGACACCGAGAGCCTTGAGCAAGCCGGCGCGTTCTTCATAAGCCGACTCACGCACGGGTTCCGCCCCCGGTTCCGGGAATTCCACGCTGATGGGGAATGGGCGCACTGTGGTGTGATGATCGAGGCGCTGCACCGAGAAATGCTCCCAGTCGATGCGCGACTCCACGATGCGGTCGACAGTTTGCAGAAAATTGGTGCAGTGCGCCTGGATGTGAAAGCCGAGCAAGTCCGCACCCAGCAGGCCATCGACCAGTTCCCGCTGCCAGGGACAGATTCCGAAAGCTTCGGGATTGGGCCACGGGATGTGCCAGAAAATCGCGACACGCGCGTCGGGGCGTTTTTGCTTGATCATTCTAGGCAGCAGGGCGAAGTGGTAGTCCTGCACCAGCACTACAGGGTGGGTGATGTTCTTCATCTCTTCCAGCAGCGCGTCGGCAAACTTGCGATTCACTTCCTGATAATGCTGCCAGTCATTGGCGCGGAAGATCGGCCGCGTGTGGGCGATATGGCACAGCGGCCATAGACCCTCGTTGGCGAATCCGTAGTAATAGCCCTCTTCTTCTTCCTTGTTGAGCCAGATGCGCCGCAAGGTGTAATGCGGATCGTCCGGCGGGACCTGCAAACGGTCGTGCGCGTCGACCGATTCCATGTCGGCGTCGCCCGAGCCGTGCGCGACCCAAGTTCCGTCGCAGGCGCGGAGTACGGGCTCGATCGCGGTCACGACGCCGCTGGGCGGAACATGGATTTCGACGGTCTTTCCGCGCCGCACATGCATGTAGGGCTCGCGGTTGGAAACCACAAACAAACGGCTGTCTTCGAGGCGGGAGCGAACGTGTACGGCAAGCCGGTCGGACGTCCATAAGGATTCTCCGCTGTCGCGCAGGCGGGCTTCCAACTCGGCGGCAGAGCGCGCCGTGTTCAGGCTTTCTGCGAAGGTCGCGACTTCGCGGGCAAGAGGGCGAAAGAGTTCGAGATCGGGTGCGCGGATTCGCGCTCCCCCAGCGCGACCCGTGCGTAGCGCTTTCATCCAGTGCGCCGTGCGGGCGATCGGTCCGGCGATGCTCCAGCGCACGATCAGCAGCGTGATAAGGACAATCAGAAAAACGTGGGCCAGCGCGCTAAGAAATGTTTCGCGCCAGATGCGCAGACTCTGGGCGTGGATATAGGCGGCATCGTGCACAATCGCCAGGCTCCCGATGACGGTTTCGGCGCGATGCAGGGGCAGGGCGTAGATGTGCACCGACTCGCCTTCGATCTTGAGGAAAGCGTCCGCGCCCCGATCTTCTTTCAGAGATTGCAGCACTACAGCAGGCGCGGAAGACATGGGCGCCGCGAGGCTGGTGGTGATCGCGATGGGATGCCCTTGGGGATCATAGACAGCCAGCCCGGCGAGATTTTCGCGGTTGGCGAAACGTTGCACCGTTTGTTGGAGAGAGGTCTTGGAGTCGCGTTCCAGATCGCGCTCTACATTTCTTCCCAGGCTCTCACCCAGAACCTCGGCGCGCCGCTGCAAGTCTCTGCGCAGGCCGCGCTTCAAGACGATGACCTGGTAGGAGGACGAACACAAAGAGACGAGCGTCACCCCGAGGATTAGGGAGACGATGAGCCGGGCGCTGAGTAGTCTCATGTGGTCTGTCCCGAGAAGCCGCCGAGCCGATCCGGACCAAGACTACGACTGAAGACGAAGTGATTCCCGTCGCGCCGGTCAGGCAGCCTGCAACTGGGGGTCGTGTCCGGAGGCACCGCGCCAGCTTCGGCACTACTTAGTTGCGGGAATATGGAAAAGAGCTGCACCGGACTTGCCAAACTTCAAGCTGCTGATTCTTCATGCGTTATGGAAGGGTTGGTCCGCCGGAGGCGGTAAATCCTTCACGCTCATGCCAGACATAGCAATTTTCGTGTGCCCCAGCCGATACTCATCAGTGCATAAGGACAATCGCCATTTTGGCGGTACCTGAAAATAAGGTCTGAGCTATATTGCTCAATCGAGAGAGTTAGAGGCCGCAACTGCGAAGCCGGCGCTGGGTGTGTTGCTGACGGACGGCGAGGGAATTAAACACAATTGTGTGCGTTAAAGGCTTCACGGACAGGCGCGGATGTTTATGGGGCGCTCCAGAATTGCGGGCATGACGTTTGCGAGGTAAAGACGTTCGCCGATGAAATGCTCAAAACGTGGAAGGCTGGTCCCTTACAGGCAGGTAGTCAGAAATCAGAGGAAACCGCGGAAGATACTGAGTTGGCTGCCCCCCAGGGATTCGAACCCCGATAACCTGCTCCAGAGGCAGGTGTCCTAGCCGTTGAACGAGGGGGCAATGTGCGGGCCCGCTTTTGATTTTATGGTTGAAAGCGAGATTGGGTCAACCGAAACCTCTGAACGAAGAGGATCACTGGGGCTAAAGCCCTTGGCTATATCAGACTTTAACGCGGCGCTGAAGCGCCGCTCTTCCACGGCGCTGCCTGCATTCGTGGAGCTTCATCATCGTGCAAACACGCCTTACCAGAAAGTTCGTAGAGATGGGCTCCGTTCTTTTGCTATTCGTACGGCTGTCCGGATGCTCTCGCCGCTTTACCCTTACTCTTCCTTTTTCTTGACGCGCACAACCGTGATCTTGGCGAAGCCTTCGGAGAATGACGGGGGCTTGAGTTTGGCGGCCATGCGGCGCATTACGTCTTCGGGGACAACCCGGTCGCGGCGCTGATGCCGCTCGACGCAAACCTCTAGTGGCACGTCGAAGAAAACGGCGTGCACTTCGTAGTTGTAATCTTTGGCGAGCTTGACCCAGTGCGCGCGCTCCTGCGGCGTGAGGTTGGTAGCGTCCACGTAGTTCATGGGACGCTTGGCGATCAGCCGCGCCTTGAGCATGGCGCGCAGGTTGGAGAAAACGAGATCCTGAAAGCGCTGCTCGCGCACGTCATCAAACAGAAGCGAGCGCACCATGTCGCTGGAGAGCGGCACCACGTTGTGGCGCTTGAACCACGAGCTCTTGCCGGAACCCGGCAGGCCGATGGCCAGAACCACAATTCCTTTGGGAGGCCGCGGTGCCGGTGTGGCCGCCGCCGGAAGTTGTGGAGATTCCGCAGCAATGGCTGCCTCGGGTTCGCCTTCGGGCGACTCCTCTGCGAGGTTCTCCGCGTGAGACTCCGGAATAATTCCTTTTGCGACCGCTGGTGTGAATGCCTGCGCTACTGCTTGTTCTCGACCGCGGCCCCCGCGGCCGCGCCCACCACGGCGCCGCCGCCCACGCCGGGCCTGTCCGCTGCCCGAGGGTGCAGCCGATTGCCCCGCGCCTTCCGCCGCGCCGGACTCTTGCATGGAACCGGACTCCTGTACGGAACTTGGAGACTCAGAATCAGCTTCGAGCGGAGCGGTCTCGCGATCATACCTGCCAGAACGGCGAGCAGCCGGCTGGCGAGTTGATGCTTCGTCGTCGGCACCAACCTCGGCCCCCGCCTCGGCACTCGCTGCAGCCGGTGGCTCGGCATCGAAGTATGCCGGCTGCAGCGGAGGAGGTGCGGACTGACCCGCCTGATCCGGGGTCTTCTTTTTGCGGCGCGTTAAGCGCTCGCGCATCCATTTACGCATATTCAGGCTTGTAACACAGATGCGGGGAGAGGAGCAATCGCCGCAGCGGTTTGCGAACCAGCGATGACAGCGGCGACTCGGCGAACGTCCAGATGAGCTCCTCGCGAGATCCCCTTCGGCAAGCTCAGGGCAGGCTCTCCGCTGGCTCAAAGCGCCGGGCTTCAGGATCACGCAGCGTGAAGGAAGACTCCGTGCTCAAACTGAGCCACCCCCGGATTTACAATGTCTTTTATGCCATCTGAAATCCCCGCTGCGATTCAGGGCCAGAAATATATTTCGCTGACGACTTTTCGCAAGAACGGCGCCGGGGTCGCGACTCCAGTGTGGTTTGGCGAAACAGACAACAAACTCTACGTGATGACTCGCAGCGATATGGGCAAGACCAAGCGCCTTCGCAACAACCCGCAGGTGCGGGTTGCGCCGTGCACGGTTCGCGGAGCGGTCACTGGATCGGAGTTTGCGGCGACGGCGCGCATTCTTCCGCCGCAGGATCATGTCCGGGCGCGGCAGGCCATTAACCGCAAGTATTGGCTGGCGCGGATTCCGCTTGTGTGGTGGCGAACCGATACTTACATCGAGCTGACCTTCTCCTGAGTGTTTGCGTCTGCGCATTCACCTCATCCGTTAAGGGCGGCTGGTTTCGTTCCTGATCACTTCTCCGCCCTTCATCACAAACCGCGCGTGTTTCAGCGCGGTCGCGTCCTTCAGCGGATCGCCGGGGACGGCGATGATGTCGGCGTACTTACCCCCTTCGAGCGTGCCAATCTTCGACTGCCAACCCAGCAACTCTGCGGCGCTGCTGGTCGCGGCGTGAATGATCTGCACCGGCGTCATGCCTTCCCCGGCGTAGGCTTCCAGCGTGTCGAGGCTAACCTGGCCGCGAGTCTCGTCGGGCATCGTCACGTAGGCGTCGGAACCGAAAGCGATCGGCACGCCGAATTTTATGGCGCGCTGCAGGCGGTCGCGATTGACGGCGACCCAGGTTGTGAACTGCTTTTCCTGCTCTGCTCGCTCTTCGGGCGTGGGCTTCCGATGGCCGAATTCCATATTCAGGTACTCTTGCACCGTGCCGTCGGTCGGGACGAGGAAGATGTGCTTCGTGGCCATCATTTTCAGCGTGTCGTCGGAGATGACGTAGCCATGTTCGATGGAATCAACAGCGGCTTCGGCCGCGATGCGCGTGGCTTTATCGTCGGTGGCATGAGCAGCAACTTTCACGCCGGCGGTGTGGGCTTCCTCGACGATCGCTTTCATTTCGTCGAGGGTAACGTTGGCGGGTGAGCCGTTGACGATCACCTTGATGCATTCGGCGCCGTCGTAGAGCGCCTGACGCACGGCCTGGCGAGCGCTGTCGGGGCCGTTGAGCGTGACGTACTCCTGCTCGATGATTTTCTGCGCCTCCGGGATCAACCTGCCGAACTGGCCGCCAGGAGCGGCAAGGGCGCGTGTGGAGGCGTCGATGCGCGGCCCGGGCAACCAGCCGTTGTTGATGGCATCACGCAGGGCGATGTCGCCGTTCACGCCGGAGTTGCCGACGTCGCGCACCGTTGTGATGCCCGCTTCGAGCTCTTCCCTGCCCAGCTTTGCGCCTCGAAGGGCGCGCGCGGCGGTGCTTTCGGTGACGACAAAATTGAACATGGAATCGTCGCTGCCATTCATGTCGAGGAGAAGATGCGTGTGCGCGTCGATCAGGCCGGGAAGCAGCGTGAGATTGCCGAGGTCGATCACTTTGGCATCGGCGGGAATCAGGAGGCTCGCGCCGACGGCAGTAATCTTTTCGCCCTCGATCAGGATGACTGGATTCATCACCGGCGTGTCGGACTTGCCGTCAAGCATACGCGCCGCGCGGATGGCGAGTTTTGCGGGTTTCGCGGTTTGGGCGTGAACGAGGAGAGAAGCGAGCAGTGCGAAAAGAAATATGTAAAGCGACGCGCGGAGTTTCATCATTGATGATTGGCTCTCGGGAGTTCGAGGCTAGCCTACAGCCGGTTGGCGTGCGGGGGCAACCGGGGTTACTCGCGGGGAGCGTTTTGGGACGCGGGATAGGGTCGTGGCGCTGGCGGGGAAAGCAGGTTCCTCACGGCTGAAGCCGTTCGGAATGACAAACCTCTGAGATTTTTCGGAATGACAACCCCTTAAACTGTAAGCGTCCGGCACGGCAACCGCTGAAACCGTTCTGATGACAACCTGTCTCTTGACGCGACTTAGCCGAGGTGTACGACCGAGATTACAACTTAAGACAGGTTCGGCTCTTCCGGCGGGTCGCTGCCCATATCGGTGAGGATCAGGCGTAGGTTGCCGGGATTGGTTGCGTAGGCGAGTCCGGTAGCGACGTCTACGAGATCGACGCGGACCAGTTTCTCGATTTCGCCGTCGAAGTGCTGCATGCCATCGGTGTCTCCGTCGATCATGGCTTCGAGCAGCGTCTTGCCTTCCACTTCGCCTTTTTCCACGTACTCGCGAGTGCGCAGCGTTGATTTCAGAATTTCCACGATGGCGACGCGTCCGCTGCCGTCTTTGCGCGGGATCAGGCGCTGCGAAACGATGTAGCGGAAGCTCTTGGCCAGCCGGTTGCGAATTGTGTGCTGCTCGTTCATGGGGAAAGCACCAATGATGCGCTCGATGGTCTTCGAGGCGTCGATGGTGTGCAGCGTGGAGAGGACCAAATGTCCGGTTTCGGCGGCTTCGAGAGCGATCTCGATGGTTTCCTTGTCCCGCATTTCGCCGACGAGAATGACTTTGGGAGCCTGCCGCAAGGCGGCGCGCAGGGCCAGCGCGAAGCTGGGAGTATCACTGTGCAGCTCGCGCTGGTGCACAATCGACTTCTTGTGCCGGTGCATGAATTCGATCGGATCTTCGATGGTGAGAATATGGTATGCGTGGGTTTCGTTGATCCGATCGAGCACGGCAGCGAGCGTGGAGGACTTGCCAGATCCGGTGGGTCCGGTCACCAGGACGATGCCGTTGAGCAGTTCGGCAATTTCACCGATCTCTGGAGGCAAATTGAGGTCGATGAGAGTGGGGATGGCCTGCGGAATGACACGCATGACAATGGCGTGGCTGCCGCGCTGCTGAAAAATGTTGACGCGAAAGCGGCAATGGCCCGGGAGACGATAGGAGATGTCGCAGGATCCCTGATTTTGCAGGGCGTCGAGAGCCTGCTTGTTGCCGGCGATCAGTTCGTAGGAGATGCGGCGCGTGTCCTCGGGAGTCAGGGGCGCCATGCCTGAGACTTTGACCACCACCAACTTGCCCGACACTTCCACGACCGGGTAGCTGCCCGGCGACATGATCAAATCACTCACTTTGACCGACGCCTTGAGCATGGCGAGCAGCAAAGCTGGAGTCGGAATAGGCTTCGGTTCAGCTATGACGGGCGCGGGGGCTGGCGCTGGTGCTGGCGCTGGCGCTGGCGCTGGTTTGGCGGCAGTTCCCACTCGGTGGTCCTTTCTGCGATTCCTTAGGTATTTCTAATGGCGGATAGCGCTCTCGCCAGCCGCTCGGTGACTGGAGCACGTTGGCGGCCAAGTGCTCCAGGCGGATCGAAAGCCTTCGAAGATAGCGGCAAGCCGTTGGCGGAATTGGCCCTACGACGCCGTGAGCAATCGCCGCCGCTTCATTGGATTCTTCGGGCTGTAACCTTTGTGGACGAGTGTCCAGCCGGAGGACAGTTCGTTGCGGATGATCGGGATACGGCGAGCTGCGAAACTTTGTATTACGGCCGAAAAAGTATTACGACCCGAAACGTGGAGCGGGAGACCGGGATCGAACCGGCGACATCCAGCTTGGGAAGCTGGCGTTCTACCGCTGAACTACTCCCGCCCGGGTGGAGACAATCGCTCGAAACCAACCAAAGTCTAGCACTCGACGAGGGCGGAGACAATCGGGCCGCCCGGCCGCAGCGTTACCTGTTCCGTTCGGGACGACTCCGCCCTGTGGGATCAGGCATCCCGCAGCCGGAAGTTAGCAACTAAATAATTAGTTACCTTTTCAGACGTCCCGCGTCGAATAGTTGTAAGGAGAGTTCGAGTGCCGCCAAAGCAATCCGCGACCCTGACAGAAGCCGAGTTGCGCATCATGGATGTGCTGTGGCGCAAGGGCTCGGGCACGGTCCAGCAGGTGCTGGATTGGCTTCCCTCCACGCTGGCCTATAACTCCGTGCTGACCACGATTCGCACCCTGGAGAAAAAGGGCCAGGTCAAGCATGTGAAGGACGGACGGGCGCACGTTTACGAGCCGATCGTGGGACGCGAAGAAGCGACGCGCTCCGAGATTCGACATCTGGTCGGGCGGTTCTTCAGAAACTCCCACGAAGCGCTGGTGCTCAATATTTTGCAGGACGAAGCCATCGACGCGGCTGACCTCAACCGCTTGCGCGAGATGCTGGAACGGAGCGAAGTGAAATGATCGCTCCCGGACTGCAATCCCTGGCGGAAGTCTTTACCGAACGGCTGCTGAATACCGCCGCCGAGGGCGTCGTGCTCGCCGGGGTGGTTTGGCTGTTGCTTCGCCTCGCCGGGCGGCAGAACTCGGGAACGCGGTTTGCGATCTGGTTCTCGGCGCTGCTGGCAATCGTCGCGCTTCCCTTCTTTGGCGGGTCCGCGGTGGTTGCTTCGCACTCAGGCGCTCTTCCGTTATTGCATGCGCACCGGGAATTTACTTTTTCGAGTTCATGGACTCTTTGTCTGTTTGCGACGTGGGCGCTGGGCGCCGGTCTTCTGCTTCTGAGGCTTGGGGTTGGGCTCTGGCGCGTGCGCCGCTTCCGCCGGAATTGCTCCGAGATCGACATTGCCAGTCTCGACCTTGAAATTGGCGCGATTGTTCGCGACTTCGGGTCGCGCGGTCGAGTGCGATTGTGCGTTTCTGACGACGTGGCGCTTCCGGCAGCGGTCGGTTTCTTCCGGCCTGCGATTGTCTTGCCAACTGCGCTGTTGCCCCAGCTCTCAGCCGAGGAAATCAAAATCATTCTGTTGCACGAACTAGCGCATCTTCGCCGCTGGGACGATTGGACCAATCTTGCCCAGAAGATCGTGAAGGCCCTGTTCTTCTTTCATCCCGCCGTCTGGTGGATTGAAAACCGCCTGACGCTCGAGCGGGAAATGGCCTGCGACGACATGGTTCTGGTCCAGACGGCGAGCCCCCGAGCCTATGCTTCGTCCCTGATTTCGTTCGCCGAGAAGTTGCATAGCGCGCGAACTCTGGCGCTGGCGCAGGCCCTGGTGAGCCGTATGCATCAGATGTCGCAGCGCGTCACGCACATTCTCGATGCCAAGCGTCCGAGCCACACGAGCGTGTGGAAACCGGTCCTGGGCTTTAGTACGGGAATCATTGCGCTGGTTGTCGCTCTAGTCTTTGGCGCCGCACCTTACATGCCGCGTTTTGTCGCGGTCGAGACGCAACCGGGCCCGATGCCGCAACGTCTTCAAACGCAGATCGCGCCAACCACACAGCAGCGGGAAACCCGTGAGCCAATCGTAGTTCCCGCGGCGGTGCACGAGATCGCGCCGACAGCGGTGCGACGACCAACTCCGGCTCTGCAACCTCGGGTGATTCCCGCGGTTTTCAACCCGCGGAGTATTTCGGCACGGCGGCCACTGACGGCGAGTTCATCTCACAAGGCGGGGAGCGGCGTCGGCGTTACGCACGCCAAAGCCGTACAGAGCGATCTTCCCGTGCACGCGACGTTCATGATTCTGCAAACCACGCAGTTTGACGCGTCCGGGTCGAGGGTTTGGACTTTGTGTGTATGGAGAGTACGAGGAGGAGACAAAGAGGCGGAAAGACAGCTGGAATCGGCAATCGTCCTGAGTCTGATCTGAGGGCAAAATTTTTTGTAGTTAGCAACTAAACATTTAGTTTCAACAGGAGAATAAGCATCATGAAAAGCTGGATGAAATACTGCCAGGCGGCGCTGAACCGGCGCTTCCTGATCGCGTTGGCTGCAGTCGGGATGGTCTTCTCGCTGGCAGCTTATGAATTCGAAAGTCCCGTCAGGGCGGCAGCCGCGCCGGCAGCGGCCGCTGCTCCCCTTGACGATAACAGCGTCAGCGCGCTGCTTTCGTTGGATCGCGCCATGGAGGCGCTGGCTGCGCGCGTCACTCCTGCCATCGTGAACGTCACTGTCGTTTCCAAGAAGGGCTCCGACACGGTGAGCTCAAACGATAGCGGTGACAACAACGGCGGCGACGACTCCAACGGGCTGCAGCAGTTCTTTGGACCGTTCGGAAAACAATTCGGACAACAGTTCGGCCGCCAGTTTCGGCAGATGCGCCCGCAACCCCAGATTGAACATGGACTGGGCAGCGGCGTGATCATTTCGCCCGACGGCTACATCGTCACCAACAACCACGTCATCGACGGCGCGATGGATATTCGCGTCACCATGACTGACCGCCGAATCCTGCCGGCGAAGCTGATCGGCGCCGACCCGCTGACTGATCTTGCCGTAATCAAGATCGACGGCACCAACCTGCCCAGCGTTCCGCTGGGAGACTCGACGCAACTGCACCCCGGTCAGACTGTGCTCGCATTCGGCAATCCGCTGGGATTCCGCTTCACTGTAACTCGCGGCATTGTCAGCGCGCTGAACCGGCCGAATCCATACGCCGCTGACCGCCGTTCGCCTGGACAATTCATTCAGACGGACGCGGCCATCAACCCCGGGAACTCCGGCGGTCCGCTGGTGAATGCTCACGGAGAAGTTGTGGGCATCAACACGTTCCTGGTCTCCGAGACGGGCGGCTTCTCCGGCATGGGATTTGCGATTCCCTCGCAGATCGTGCGGCCTACGGTCGACACCCTGATCAAGTACGGAAAAGTGAACCACGGGTATATCGGCATCGGGATCAGCGACGTCACTCCCGAGGAGGCGAAGTTCTTTCACGTGAATGACGCTTCGGGAGCCGTCGTGACGCAGGTCGAGCCGAACTCCCCGGGCGCGAAGGCGGGGCTGAAAGTCGGTGACGTCATCGTTGAACTCAACGGGAAAGCCGTGAGCGACGCGAGCGCGCTGCAGGTCGAAGTCGGAGAAAAGCAGCCCGGAACTACGTTGCACCTCAAGGCTCTCCGGGATGGCAACGCCGTCGAGCTTCCGGTCACGCTGGAGGCGATGGGAAAGAGCGAGCACGACAACCAGAGCTCCGACGCCAGCCATGGCAAGCCCCGCTGGGGACTTGGCCTTGGTGATCTCACGCCTGACCTGCGGCAACAGCTGCAAGCCGGCGATGAAGTCCACGGCGCGGTGATCGAACAGGTTACTCCCGGCAGTCCGGCTGATAACGCTGGCCTGCAACAGGGGGACGTGATCACTGAGGTCAATCGCCAGCCGGTGCATTCTGCCGCGGATGTGCAGAAGGCGCTCTCGAGCATCCCGAAAGACAGTGATGCTCTGGTGCTGGTGTGGTCGAACGCGGGAAGCACTTTCCGTGTGTTGCATCCCACGCAGGGCTAGGGATGGGCGTTTGGTCGACGCTGAGTTGAGGCGCGGGCACTGCTCGCGCCTCTTTTTTGTGCGGCAATTTATCAGGCTGCATGTTTCTTGTCGGCGTTGATAGATCGCGCACAGGCATCAATTGATATACTCGACGCGCACTTTCCCCTGTAATTCATCGTGAGGACAAGCCATTTCTATGCAGAGATCGAATACGCAATCCAGCGACGGCAGAACTTCACGATCCTCGAATCGGCGCACATTCTTACAGGGCACGCTGGTCGGCGGCGTGACGGCTGCAGTTGCTCCGTTGCTCACTCCAGCTCTCGCCGCTGCGCGCGCCAGTTCTCCAATATCGTCCGCGCCCGGCGGAGAGATGCCGGCGGCCGATGTAAAAGCCTTCGAACTCGATGAGATCACGGTTTCCGAGCTGCAAGATGGGATGAAGTCCGGCAAGTACACAGCGCGATCGCTGATGGAAAAATATTCGGCGCGGACTCAGGACATCGATAAGCGCACCGTGAATGCCGTGATCGAGATGAATCCTGAGGCGGAGGCAATTGCCGATGCGCTCGATCAGGAACGCAAAAGCAAAGGCCCGCGCGGACCGCTGCATGGAATTCCGGTGCTCATCAAAGACAACATCGCCACCGCGGACGGGATGATGACGACCGCGGGATCGCTGGCGCTGGTGGGCGCAAAGCCGCCGAAAGATTCGTTTGTGGCGCAGCGGTTGCGCGCGGCAGGCGCGGTAATCCTCGGGAAGACGAACCTGAGCGAGTGGGCGAACATTCGCTCCAGTCACTCGACAAGCGGATGGAGCGGCCGCGGCGGCTTGACGAAAAATCCGTATGCGCTCGATCGCAATCCCTGCGGATCGAGTTCCGGTACGGGCGCGGGCATCTCGGCGAACCTGGCTGCCGTGGGCATTGGAACGGAGACCGACGGCTCGATTGTTTGCCCGTCGTCGTCGAACGGTCTGGCAGGCATCAAGCCGACGGTGGGTCTGGTGAGCCGCGCCGGGATCATTCCGATTTCACACAGCCAGGATGGCGCGGGGCCAATGTGCCGCACCGTGCGCGATGCAGCTATCTTGCTGGGAGCGCTGACCGGCGTTGATCCGGATGACACTGCCACAGCCGCGAGCGCGGGCAAAGCGCAGACCGACTATGCACAATATTGCGATCCGAATGGGTTGAAGGGCGCAAAGATCGGCGTGGCGCGAAAATATTTCGGCTTCAGCGATGCGGTTGACGCACTGATGGAGCAGTCGCTCGAGGTGATGAAGAAGCAAGGGGCAACGCTGATCGATCCCGCAGACATCGCGACTTTCGGCAAATTCGACGACACCGAGTTGCTGGTCTTTATGTATGAACTCAAAGCGGATCTGAACGCGTATCTTGCACAGTTAGGGCCGGGCGCTCCAGTACGGACGCTGAAAAATATCATCGACTTCAATGAACGCAACCGGCAGAAGGAGATGCCTTACTTCGGCCAGGACTTATTCGTGAAAGCCGAGGCCAAGGGTCCACTTACTGAGAAAGAGTATGTGGACGCACTGGCCAAGAACCATCAGTTAGCTCGTACCGATGGCATCGACGCGCTCATGGATAAGTATCAGCTCGATGCGATTGTGGCGCCAACAGGCGGCCCGGCCTGGCTTACTGATCTCGTGAACGGCGATCACGTGGCTGGAGGCAGTTCGAATGCCGCCGCGGTGGCCGGGTATCCGAATATCAATGTAACTGCCGGCTCTCTCTCCGGCCTGCCGGTGGGAATTTCGTTCTTCGGCCGGGCGTGGAGTGAGCCGACGCTGATTAAACTGGCGTATTCGTTCGAGCAGGCGACAAAGGCACGGCAGATGCCGCGATTTATGGCCAGTATTGGGTAGGATTTGCGCGCATCCTAGCGCTTCCGTAACCACTTATTTTACATATCTTTACGCCGCAATTAGTTAGGATAAGGGTGAGGGGTGATTATGTCGAAGCTCTCCTTTCCTAAACTCTCCTTTTTTGAATCCGCGATCTCTCGGGCCACATTTTCTCGGACGATCAAGTACAGCGCCGTTTCGTGTCTGGTCCTCGCCGGCTGCGCTTTCGCGCAAGTGGCATATCCCAACCTAGAGGTGCACGTCAGCGGTTTGCCGACGCTGAAGGCGCGCACGAAAGATCCTCTCGACGTATTGAAAACTTCGCTCGACACCATTCTTAACAACCGGGAAGTCTGCTGCGGGAAAGACTCCGCTCTGGCAGACAGTCTTGAAAAGTCCGATCCGGCCTCTTTGAAAGATATCGCAGCGAAACTGCAAGGCCGCCAGTTGTTAGGCGACGGCCGGCCGATCATGGTAACGGCGTCTTATATCGCACCGGACGAAATCGGCGCCGATGCGCTGATTAACACTCTGCAAGGGAAACAACCGCTGATGATGGAGTGGAATTCGCACATCTATGTGTTGTACGGAGTCACTTACAGAAAAGACTACGATGTTAACGGCGGAGTAATCGATACGATTCTTACACTTCTTCTGCTCGATACACGCTCCGGCGACTCGCACCGCGAAGTAGTGTTCAATCGCGCGACCGACGACTGGAGCAAAGTGCAGGGGATGCTGCGAGTGACCGTAGCAGGGCCGTAGACTTCGAGTCGACTGCTTCGAATTCTTTCTGGTCCGAATAGTTCGAAGAGTTGCGGTTTCCGGGATTGCGGGGCTTCCAGTGACCCAGGGGCATAGTGGGCCGAAACAGGAACAACAACACTAGCCTTTGTGAATGTATTTGGAACCCACCCCCTGCTTTTATTAGAATTATTAGAAGCACTTTTGTGATAAGTGCTCTAAGGTTTCTACTTTTCCATGTTAGCCTTGACCTAATAGGGGGTAGTAAATGACCAACCTGAATAAGGTAGTCACTTCCCTGCGGTCCGAGTACTCCAGACTCGAAAAGGAGATGGGCCAGGTAGGGAAGGCGCTGGAGGCGTTAGGCGAAGCCGGCGGGAATAAGCTCAAGAAGGTAAAGCGAGTCTTGAGCAAGAAAGCCCGCCAGCGGATCGCCGAAGCGCAACGACTACGCTGGGCGAAAGTGCGGAAAGAAGCCGCCAAGCTGGTCAAGTCGTAGACGAAGTTGCTGTCGCAGTATTTTCGCAAGCACCGCGATGGCCTCGTCCGTCCTATCTTTTGCGGACGGGGCCCCAGCGGGGCGCAAGAACTGGCGACCACGAAGACTCCTCCCCGGATGTTCAACAGAAGCGCGAGAAAACCCGCCGCAAAGTCATTGACGCGAATTTCCACTGCGGACCGATTGCTGTCCTTCTCATTCGCTACGGCCATCAAATTCGCTCCTAGGCCGCGTCCCCCGGCCTGGATGCTCCTTGGGTTCATTCCCCTGATAGTGACCGCATCGCTGCGGGCGGATGATATCTCGTTGCAGGCGATCGTTACGCCATCGACTGTGGTCGTGAAGGATGGCCGCCCAGTCCCGTTTGCGGTACATGGCTTCATCGAATTCAAATCTCTAAGCGAACTCTTCCCTTATATTGAGTCGCAGACGCGGCGCTGGCAGCTAGACGCAGCAGAACGGCAACAACTGGCGCTCGAACTGTTGCGCCGGGGAGTCGAAAGCCGGGTTGTGTCGATGGCCGACGAGCGTCCACTGGAGGCGCTGCTGACGCACACCTCTGAAGAGCTCAGGCAGGCGCTCGCCCGCGTAAAGGAACCGGTCCCGCCCGGCTACGCCGAAGCGTTTCTGCAAGTGCAGGAAAAGTGGAAGCATTCGCTGAATTGCTGGAGCGCGTCTCCGTCGATTGCAGGGCGCGTGCTCTCGAATTGGTATCCCATTGAAGAAGGTATCGAACTTTTTGGCGCTACCTACGACACGACGGAGCACTTCTGGCAAGCGGTGAAATATCATCCCGACGTAACCGTTGCGCAACTGCTGGACTTGCTGGCTTCCTTCGCGCAAAAAGATTGGAGCGACTGGCTCGCCCGTCTCGACAATGATTCCCATCTATATCTGCCGAACGCCTATGCCGTCGAGTTTCTGCGCCACAATCTGATGCCCGAGCGGCTGCAATGGTTTCGCAATCAGTTACGCGGGCATGGCTTGCAGGCCGGCGATCATGCGCGGCGCGTACAACAGCGCGGCTCCGTCGCATTTCGCTTCAGCGGGTTCGAAGAGAAAGTAATCTGGGGCGACGTGGCCGACTTATTTCATCTCGTCTACGAGTTTTCGCCTGTGGATGACCCCAACCGGACTACGCTCGCCGCGCTTCACTTCGATGCAGTTTACCTGGGCGAGCGCAAAAAGGGATTTATCAGCCCGGAATTCCGTTCGCTGATGCTGGAGATCTGGCGGGTGAAGTATCTACAGATGCCGCGCTTCCGCGAGGTGATCGCGTCGATTCCCACGGAGATCAGGCTCGAGCATTTTCTCAACGACGGAGATTCGCCGGATATTCCGATTCCCATCTATGTGGGATATCTAAATCAGATACGGAAACTGGCGCGCGCACCGAAACAATAGGCGAGATTCAGACGAATCTAGGTCCAGCGAAACCACTTCAGTGCCAGGAAAAACGAAATCCCTCCCCACAGCGCCAGAATCAGCAGGCGCGGCCACTGCTGCGGCAGGGGCGTACCTTGCAGAATGCTGGCGCGAAGAGCGTCATTGAGTGCGGTCAGGGGCAGGAGCTTGATGGCAGGGTGGATGATCGCCGGGAAGCGCTCATAAGAAAAGAAGACGCCGGAAAAGATCCACATCGGCATCATCACCAGGTTGATGAGGCCGCTGATGCTCTCGATTTTCTGCGCCCGGCTCGCGGTCAGCAGACCGACACCCCCGAAGGTCAGCGATCCCAGGCCGCCGATCAGTGCGATCGACAAAACCGAGCCGAGAACGCGCATGTGAAAGAACAGGACGCCGAACACGAGCAGCAGGCCGATTTCGATAATCATCAGCAAGAGGCGGCTGGTCATGATCGCGAGCAGAAAATCTCCGCGCCGCATCGGCGTGCCGACGAAACGCTTCAGCAATTTCCGCTGCCGCATGTCGACCAGCGCGAAGCCGATGCCCCACATTCCCGAGTTCATCAGATTCATGCCCAGCAATCCGGGAATAAGGAAGTCAATGTAACGCGATCCCGGTTCCGAGGAAGTAACTGCGTTGGTCGCGACTACATCCTTTCGCCCGGCGGCGGATTGCAGCGCGTCGTTGACTTCAGCTTTGGCCAGAACGCTTTCAGGGCGCGCGGGATCGTAGCGATACTGAAATCCTCCCTTGCCGTTGGGTTCGATCACGAGATCGAATTTCCCCAGGCGGAATCCGAGGTGGGCCTGATCCGGATCCGTAACCTGAATCTTGAACGAATCGTGTTGCGGCGAATGCTCGAGCAGCGTTTGCGCCTCGCCCGAATCCGTTCCGGCGACGATTGCAACCGATGCCGCGTCTCCGGGCTTGTTGCGGAAGGCGATTCCGAGTCCAAGCGCCAGCAGCAACGGAAAGACGAATACCCAGAAGACAACCTCCGGCTCACGCTTCAGTTCGAGCAGGCGCGCCATGAGCAGATGGCGATAGCCCGACCAGCGGCCGTTGCGCGGCGGCAACTGCGGCGACGATTTGGTTTCTGCGATCGGAGTGTCCTGGGCGATGCTCATAAATATTCGTCCACGTAGTTCGGACGCAAATCATTCATTTGCGAAGCAGCTCTACGGCTCTACCCTACGGCTTCCACTTGTTCAAAAAGTCGAGCAGGACATCCGCCGTGAGTCCGCGCGCATCTTCGAACTCGCCGTTTTTCTGGCTGACCACTAGTTTTCCGTCGCTGTCGATGACCGCCAGCGCCGGGATGCCTTTGTTCAGCGGAATTTCGTATTGCTCCACGAGGTCCGCATTAGTGTGCTCGTCGGGGCCGAGATCGACGTGCACGACCTCATAATTTGCAACGAGGACCGGCGCGAGATCGGGCCCATGAAAAACCAGATCCAGCACGTGGCAGTCAAAGCACCAGTTCGCGCCAAAGACCAATAGCACGCGCTTATGCGCAGCCGCTGCCCGCTCCTCAGCTTCCTTAAGTTCTTCGTGGGCGTCGGCTTGCGCCGGGTAGATGTTCTTGTTCATGTCCGCCGGCTGCTTTAGATGCGGAGCGTCGGTGCGCTCCACGCTAATCAGTCGCCAATGATCGCCCTGCTGTAGCCACGATTGGTCGTCAGTAATGTTGATCGCGGGTCCGCTGGCGGGCTGCACTTCAGCGCGAAAAATGTAGCTGATGTGGCCATGCCGGGGCGTGTCGCGAACGACTTCCACTTTCATGCTGCGCGGTTTCAGACCGAGCCAGAACGCGATGTCGGTCTCAGCCTCGTGAGCGTCGCGCACGGAAGAAGAACTGACATGAATCTGCGCAGGCGGGTCCGTGCTGTACAGCGACTTGAGAGTGGCTGCGTCTCCGGCGAGAACTGCAGCCTTCCATTGCTCAAATGGAGGAAACTTGGGGTCCGGCGGGTCTCCCGATGCGGATTGAGCCCAGCCGGCGCAGGCCCCAGTCAGAATCAAAAGCATTATTGTGAGGGCAAACTTAGTTGCGCGATTCATTCTGATTCCTTTTCGCCGATTCCTTTACTAGTGACTATTCCTCTCGTAGATGCCGTCCGGTCAGATTCACAAAAACGTCTTCCAGGCTGGCCTGCCGCGTCGTCAGATGCTGCAATGTGCTCCCCTGCTTGTCGATGGCATCAAGCAGAGCTGGGATGGTCAGATGTGGCTGCTTCACATTGAGCGCAATGAGGCCGTCGTCTTCGCGAACCGATTCGACGCTGGGCAATCCGCGCCAGGCCGCCTGCGCCGCACCGTCGGAGTTGCGGCTCACGGAAAATTCCACCACGTGATGCCCACCGAGGCGGTCGATCAAATCCGCGGGCGAACCTTCGGCAATGACCTGCCCGTGGTCGACGATGGCCAGGCGGTCGCAGAGGCGCTCGGCTTCGTCCATGTAATGCGTCGTAAGCAGCACGGTGCCGCCGTCGCGCTGAAAGGCGCGAATGATCTCCCAGAGCTGGCGTCGGCTCTGTGGATCGAGGCCGGTGGTGGGTTCATCGAGAAAAAGAATTTTCGGATTGCACACCAGCGCAGTCGCAACCGCAAGCCGCTGGCGCTGGCCCCCGGACAACTTGCCCACCCAGGAGTCGGCCTTCTCGGTGAGTTGCAGTTGTTCAAGCACTTCGCTGGAGGATCGCGGCTGGCGGTAAAAGCTGGCGAATAGCTCAATGGTTTCGCGGACGGTGAGTTTTTCCGACAGGCGCGTCTCCTGCAGCGAAATTCCCAGCCATTCGCGCATTTCGCGCTCATTCTTCTGCCAGGAATTTCCTAGGATAGAAACTTCTCCTGAAGTCGGCGCAAGCAGGCCTTCGAGAATTTCGATGGTCGTGGTCTTCCCTGCTCCGTTCGGTCCGAGCAGTCCGAAGCATTCCCCGGCCTGGATTTCTAGATTCAGCCCGCGCACGGCTTCGACCTTGCCGTCGTAGGTCTTGCGCAGGTCGCGGCATTGGATGGCAGCGGGCATGGTGGGATTTTACAGGATGCCGTTTGGTTCGTCGTCCGCAGCAGATCAGGATTGAATGGTCTGGCTCTCCGCCTCGGTCGGTAGCAATAACCGCGCGACCTCCGTGCCGCCTCTAAAGAGCCATCTTGCCATCAGCGAGAGGCCGACGATTCGCGTGATGAGAAAGCCCATGTCCACAAGGTAGTGATGACTCCAGTATTGCCAGTACGCCGCATTCGTCGGCGCGGTCACTTCGTGCTCAGCGTAGTGACGGAAAGACAACGCGTAACCTGGCAGATAGGAAATATCGGTCAACACGCACAAAGTCACAAGCACAGCCAGCGTCCGGCTGGCTAAGACGACAGCGTCCTCTCTCGACATCGACTTTCCTCCTGCTGATCTGGTCCTGCTAAAATACCGCATCGCGGAATTTCCCGGTAGAATCTTCATTCCCATGCGCATCCCAAAGCGCGGCTTCACTTGACGGCTCTTCCTCTAAGACGCCCGTGTGTCGTTTCCCAATCCATGTCTTAGTTCTCGGCTCTGATTTCTCGGAAGCTCGAAAGGAAGCCGCCTATGCTCCGCAGGATTTTCGTCTTCTCGTCTCTGCTTTTTGTTTTTACCGTCGCGTCCCTGGCCCAAGACTCCCGCCACTTCACCTTTCACTACGCCTTCACGGTTAAGAATCTCGCTGCGGGGAAGAAAATTCGCGTGTGGATCCCAGCCGCGCACTCCGACGCTTTTCAGGAAGTGAAAGTAATCTCCGCCAAGGGCGATCTTCCCTTGAAGAAAACGCGCGAACCGAAGTACGGCAATGAGATCTATTTTGCCGAGGCGAACAGCCCTGCTGCCGCCGAACTGCATTTCGATATCGAGTATGACGTAGTCCGCCACGAACGCGTTGCGCTGGGCTCCGCGCCGCACCTCACCGCCGCGTCCCTTACAAAAAACGGACGGCTGGAAGACCTGCAGCCCGACACTCTCGTCCCCGTCACCGGACTGCCCGCCGATCTTGCCGTCAAAGTCACCGAAGGCAAAACCGAGCCGCTCGACAAGACGCGCGCGATTTATGACTACGTCTTCACCACCATGAAGTACGACAAGACCGGCACGGGTTGGGGACGCGGCGACGTGCTCTACGCCTGCGACGCGAAGAAAGGTAACTGTACGGATTTTCATTCTCTCTTTATCGCGATGGCGCGCTCTCAGGGTATTCCGGCGCGCTTCGAAATCGGTTTTCCCTTGCCGCCGGACAAACACACATCCGAGATCGCCGGTTACCACTGCTGGTCTGATTTTTTCGTCGACGGCAAAGGATGGATTCCGGTCGACATTTCTGAAGCGTGGAAACATCCGGAGAAGCGCGACTATTTCTTCGGCTCGCACGACGTGAACCGCGTGCAATTCAGCATGGGCCGCGATCTGCGCTTGAACCCGCCACAGGACGGCAAGCCGCTGAATTATTTTGTCTACCCTTACGTGGAAGTCGACGGGCAGGAGTATGCCAATGTAGCGCTAGCATTTTCTTTCTCGGATGTGGAGGCGGCAGTCGCGATGAAATGAAGTCGTTTCAAGCTGCTGGAGCGTAGGACATCCTGCAGTCCGGAATTCTTACGTCGTCCCATTCGCAACCAGTTCGCCAGGGCCGGGATCGGAGGGCTGCGGAATGCTCGGCGGCACGGCCACCGGGACCGGAGAGACTCCGTCGTCAGGCTTGGGAACGTTGTCCTGATCTTCACCGGGACGGCGCAGGCTGGGAGCGTTGGCCGGCCGCTCTTCCTGCTCTTTCTTGGCCTCGGTGTCTTTGTCGGGTTTTTCGAGGATGACTTCTTTTTCGGTGCGAACGATTTTCTCGCCGCCGACCTTCATGGTTTCGACGCGCACGACTTCATCGCTGACAAAGCGGACAAAGTCGACGTCACGCGGCGGTTCGCCGTAGATCCATTCTTCGTATTCGGTTTCGCCATCTTTCTCGCGCACTTTTTTCGGCGGCTTACCCATCGCGTGCAAGACCATTTCCGAATCCATGCCGACCAGCACGTGATGCGCCTGGATCGCCGCCTTCACCTTCGGCGGCAGGGTATCGAGATAAGCCTCTTCCTTATTGCGCGCGGTGAAATCGAGCGCGGGATAGAGCAGGGCGCGCAACTGCTGCGCCGTCATCTCCGGAACATACTTATCGAAGTAGAGGTCGAGATAGCTGCCGTGTGGATTCTGCTGCGTTTCGTTGGGCGAGAGCGGAACGCCTTCTCCGTTGGCTCCGGCGATCTGGACGTGCTCGTACCACTTCTTGCGGTGAACCGGGCCGCCGTTGATGTCAAAGTGAATGTGGTTATCTTTGATCTGTACGTAGGAAATGTGCGCGGGGTCGCCGGGTTTCAGGGCCGGTCCCCAGAGCGCCAGCAACTGTTGCAACTCCGGGCCGTTTGGAGTGGTCGCGCCGTCTTTCAGCGTCAGCCCCTTGGTGCCCATCGGAAACGCCGCGCGCGCGTAGACGATCTGGGTCTCAAAGTCGCGGATGATTTCGAAGCGCGTCTGGCGCGACATGTGCGGCGCATTCGAGGGCACCGGCGGCGCAGGGATCGGTGGCGCTGTGACCTGTTGTCCAGCGGTTTGCGCTTGTGCCGGCTGAGCATCGGGCGCGGTCGCGCTCGTCGCGGATGATTTCTTGTCGTCAGTCGGGGCGGGTGGACCAGACTGCGCGCGAACGAATGCTGCCAGGCTCAACGAGAAAACAACCAGAAGGGTCGCACGGCGAAGACGTTCCATAAACCACCCCGGGCCGGACTTCCATGATTATAGCGCCGGGCGCAAGGGGAGCGGAAAGTCAAAGGTATGCCTTCGCTGCGCTCAGGATGGCAAAGATATTAGGAAACGAGATTAAGCGCTCTCTTGATCGTTCCCCGCTCTTTCATGATTTTCTCCTGCAGCAGCGTGATGGCGTAAATCAACTGCTCAGGCCGAGGCGGGCAGCCGGGAACATAGATATCGACGGGGATGACCTGATTCACGCTCTGGACCAACGCATAGTTCTGAAACACGCCGCCTGAAGTTGCGCAGGCACCCATGGAAATCACCCACTTCGGCTCCGGCATCTGTTCCCACAACTGGCGGATCACCGGCGCCATCTTGTGCGCGACGCGTCCGGCAATGATGATCAGATCGCTCTGCCGCGGCGACGGACGGAATACCTCAGCTCCGAACCGGGCAATGTCGAAGCGCGACGCGCCCATCGACATCATCTCAATGGCGCAGCAGGCCAGGCCAAACGTCATGGGCCAGATGGAGCTCTTGCGCATCCAGTTGATCGCAGAGTCGAGAGTGGTGAGCACAACGCCCTCGGGCGTGGGATTGCCGAAGGTCAGATCTTTTACGGTTTTGTGGCCGTTCTCGACGTCGACGTAGGGGCCAAAGTTCAGTTCGCGGGACATGCTCTTATTCTAAACCAGCGAGCCAGATCGCGGAGCTAATCTCGCGGTAACCGCGGCTCGCAGGGGCGTCGTCAGCAAAAATCCTTGACATGTATTTCAGTTGCGGTAAGCTTTCGAAAACTTCCCCTCGGTTTGTTCCCGGCCCTGCAATTCTGAATCTTAGTGCGGTGTGACTCGAGCACTGCGCCCTGCGCGCGTCAACGTGCGCAAACGACGGGTGGCGCCTTAACGAACTTCTTGAGGAGAAGATTATGAGTCCGCTGCGTTCATTCAGCACCGGCCAGGGTGCGCACAATCGGCTGAGTCATCGGCCGCCAATTTCGGGAGCCAGGCTGGTGGTCCAGTCGGCCCAAACGCCACTCCCGGTTTATCCCTTTCAACCCTTGCCGCCGCCCGCGGGACCGGCACCGTACCGGTACGACCTGTCGCAATTGCTGCCGCCCGACGTCGTTCAGCAGATCAAAAACGCGGGCGTAATGGTCTTTCACACGGTGGGCGACACAGGCGACTACCGCGGCCAGCAGCAGGATTTCGTCGCGGCCATGATGACCCAGGACGCGCAAACCCTGCCCGCCAACAACCAGCCCGCATTTTTCTATCACCTCGGCGACGTGATTTATTTTGCGGGAGATATCATCCGCTACCCCGACAACTTTTACGCCACCTACAAGAGCTATCCCGGATTCATCGTTGCCATCCCCGGCAACCATGATTGCCAGCCCGACGATCCGGCCGACGGTCCCGGCGACCCGGATAAATATCCGCTCGACGGTTGGGTGCAGAATTTCATGTCGACCGCTCCCAGCACTCCGGGCTCGGGCAAGACGGGCGCGAGCCGGACGCAGATGGATTTGCCGAATGTTTATTGGACCTTCACGACGCCGTTTGCGACCATCATCGGCCTGTTCTCCAACGTCGGAGAAGACCAGGGCGAGTTCCACCAGGACCAGATCGACTGGTTCCAGGGAGAGCTGAAGGCCGCCGATCCGAAACTCGCGCTGATCGTGACCGTGCATCATCCATCCTTCTCGGGAGATGACGAGCACACCGGCAGCAGCGTGGTGGATCAAATGCTCACCAGCAGCTTCAAAGCCACCGGGCGCTACCCGAATCTTGTGCTGTCCGGGCATGTACACAATTACCAGCGGTTTACGAGCGTGGTGCAAGGGTCCAAGGGCAAGCTGCAGATTCCGTATATCGTGGCTGGCGCCGGCGGATACACGAACCTGGGCACGCTGCAGCAAGTGAACGGCGCGTATCCAAAAGCGCCGTTGCAAGTCGGGAGCGGTCTTACGCTCGAATGCTACGACCAGACCAATTTCGGCTTCCTCCGGCTGGCGGTGAGCAAGACCCAGATCGTCGGGACCTATATGTCCGCGCCCTACACAGGCAGTCTCACGCCCGAAGCCAGCGTGGTGGAGAGCTTCACGATCGATCTGGTGAAGAACACCGTCGTGACCGGGAGCGCCGGAGGCAGCGGAAAGAAGCCGAAGCCTCCTAAAAAGTCCAAGAAGAAAAATTAGCTCAGATACTCAGCACGATTTTGCCGAACACCTGACTGCCTTCCAGGTATTCGTGGGCCGCGCGAATGTCGCTCAGTGGGAATACGCGGTCGACCACCGGCTTCAGCCGGCCCGCGAATACTTGTTGCAGAACCTCGTTCAGTTCCCCCATAGTGCCCATGTAGGAACCGAGCAGCGACAGTTGCCGGGCAAAAAGGTGGCGCAGATCAATGCCCACGCTTGGTCCGGTCGTCGCTCCGCAGGTCACCAGCGTGGCACCGCTCTTGAGCGACCTCACGCTTTCATCCCACGTCGCGGCGCCGACATGCTCGATCACAATATCGACGCCCGCTTTGTTCGTGATCCGGCGAACCTCTTCGGAAATCTTCTGCTTGTAATGGTTGATGCCGTAGTCGGCGCCGAGAGCGCGAGCTTTCTCCAGCTTGGCTTCGTCTCCGGCCGTGGTGATCACGCGGCAGTGAAACAACTTCGCAATCTGAATCGCTGCGACGCCCACGCCGGAACTTGCTCCCAGTACAAGCACGGTCTGCCCGGTCCGCACGGTCGCGCGACCGACCAGCATGTGCCACGCAGTGAGGAACACAAGCGGAACGCTGGCCGCCTGGTTGAACTCGATCGCATCGGGAATTGGGATGACATTCGCCGCGGGCACGGCAATCAGCTCGCAGTTCCCGCCGTCAACGCTATTGCCGAAGACGGCGAACTCGCGGCACTGGTTCTGAACGCCTGCAACGCACTTGGCGCAATGGCCGCAAAAATGTATGGGCGCGATCAGCACACGCTGGCCGGTCGCGAATCCGCTGGCGTATTCGCCGACGGCGGCGACCTCTCCCGCGATATCGCTTCCTAATATGTGTGGCAGCTTCACGCCCGGCAGTCCCTTGCGCACCCATACGTCGAGATGATTGAGCGCGCAAGCCTTGATCCGGACCAACACCTGATCTTTGCGAGGCTCCGGGTCAGGCACTTCTTCGTAAGTCAGAACTTCAGGACCGCCGAATTGGTGAATGCGAACGGCTTTCATGGGAGCTTTCCCTCTTCTGCTGTGACGCTAACATAAGTGCCTGCCTGATTAGGAGCCTGCCGCTAACTCCGCAGCGGCGTAACCCTCTGCTATTGACGACGAGACGCTTCTCCACAAAAATAAGGATGGTTTGGCAAGCCGTACAGCACTCGACTGGTTCATACAGAAGGCCCCGGAGTGATGATCCGGGGCTTTTGTTTTCCCTCCGCCGTTTGACTCCCTCCTGTTAACCGACTGATAATCAGCATGTCTCCCGAGCCCTTTCATGGACATCTACGAACAGATCGTGCAACTTCGCCGCGAAGGGCGCCGCGGCGCCGTCGCGACTATCGTCAATGTTCGCGGATCGATCCCGTCGTTCAAGACCGCGAAGATGCTGGTGCGCGACGACGGCTCGATTGTCGGCACGATCGGTGGCGGCTGCGTCGAGGCCGACGTGTGGCAAGCCGCGCGCGAGGTCATGGAGGCGGAGAGGCCGCGCACCCTGACCTTCGACCTGAATCAGGATCCGAAGTACGACACGGGGTTAGTATGCGGCGGAACGCTCGAAGTCTTCATTGAGCCGATATTACCTCCAGCATTACTTTATGTATTCGGCGCAGGCCACGTTGCAGTAAATCTTTGCCAGGCTGCGTCGCAAGCTGGATTCGATGTGGTTGTGGCCGACGATCGCACCTCCTACGCAACCACGGAACGCTTCCCGGCCGCGCGCGAAGTGCACTCCATCGAGTTCGACGAGGCGATCGAAAAGTTCGATCCAAATGAGTCCTCTTACATCGTGATCGTCACGCGCGGACATCGCGATGACATGCGCATTCTGCGCTGGGCAGTCGGCACCCGGGCCGCTTACGTCGGCATGATCGGCTCGAAGCGCAAGGTGATCGGCATTTTCAAAGCGCTGCAGCAGGAAGGCCTGCCGGCGCATTTGTTCGAGCGCGTGCACGCTCCCATCGGCCTCGACATCGGCGCCATCACGCCCGAGGAGATTGCGATTGCCATCACCGCCGAGCTGATCGCGATCCGCCGCCACGCCAGCGGCGCACTGCCTCATATGAGCTGGTTCAAAACGTCGCGGGAGGAAGCCGACGAGGACACCTCTTCTGATACGTTGGACAGCGCAGATCAAAAGCACTGATTTCCACTTTGCCGTTGCCGCCTGGCTATTGCAGATCGAAAGCGGCAACGGGCAATCGCATTTCGGAAAACCGCCAATCACATGAATCGCTCGCCCAGCTTCGCCGGAGTGATCTTGGCCGCCGGCGAGTCCTCGCGCATGGGCCGGGACAAGGCGCTGCTCCCCTGGCCTCCACAATCGTCGGGGAGCGTGGTGAAGGACACTTTTCTTTCGGCGGCGATCCGCTCGCTGGCGCTGTCTAGCGATTTCATTGTGGTGGTCGCGGGCAAGAACGAACAAGCGCTGGCGGCGGTTGCGTATTCCAACGGAGCGTCGATCGTGACCAATCCCGATCCTTCCCGCGGGCAGTTCAGTTCGTTGCAGACAGGGCTGCACGACGTGCTGAACCACGGGCGCGACGCGGCTTTAATCACTCTGGTCGATCGCCCGCCGGCCAGAACAGCGACCGTAGAGATGCTGCGTCTCGCCTTCGAGACGGCCCCGCCGAACATTTGGGCAGTGGTGCCGGAGTTTTCGGGAAGACACGGACATCCGTTGGTGGTGGGGCGAGAGCTGATTGAAGTTTTTCTGCAGGCGCCGGCGACCGCTTCCGCGCGAGATTTACAACGCCTTCACCGGGAGCGCATCCAGTATGTCGCCGTGGACGACCCGTGCGTCTCCATCAATATCAATACCCCAGAAGATTATGCCGGGCTCGCGGCGCCGAAGTAGATCGTGACATGTCGGTAAGCCTTCTCTTTGCGTCCTTTGCGGATGTTCTTAGCGTACTTAGCGGTTAAAGGCTTCTAGCTCTTGACCGCAAAGTTCGCGAAGAACGGCCGCGAAGATCGCAAAGAAAAGCTGTGATGATAACTTCTTGCCCAGAACTTGTCAGCGGCTGGCGATCGCCTCCCGTTTGCATCCTCGCGCACCGGCAAGCTATCGTCGAAAGATGGAAAGTTCCGGGGTCGGTACCCTTACAGCTACGGCGAATGGCTTCGTGGATGCGGTTTTGCGCCTTGGGCCGCGGATCGCGGCGTTCGACTGCGACGGCACGCTCTGGTCGGGCGATGCCGGGGAAACATTCTTTGACTGGGAGATCAGGCAGGGGCTCGTGCCCGCGGAAGTGGGAGTGGCGATGCGCGCGCGCCACGCCGATTACAAAGCGGGCAAGGTCGGAGAAGACGATATGTGCGGTGAAATGGTCACCATGCACAAGGGGATATCTGAATCGGTGATCCTGCAGGCCGCTGAAGATTTCATGGCGCACGCATTTTCCGGCCACGTCTTTCCCGAGATGCAAGAACTCGTGCGGCGTCTCGCTGCGAACGGTTGCGAAGTGTGGGCGGTATCTTCATCGAACGAATGGGTGATCCGGGCGGGCATGAAGCAGTTCGGCATTGCGGAGGACCACATCCTCGCCGCCAGCGTTGCCGTGGAAAACGGCGTCGCGACCGACCGCCTCATTCGCGTTCCCTCGGGTCCGGGCAAGCCGCGCGCTTTGCGCGAGGTTGCAGGCAAACCGATCGACGCAGCCTTTGGTAACTCGCGCTGGGACGCCGACATGCTCGTCGCCGCAAAGCATGCCTTCGCGGTCAACCCCAATCCTGATCTCGCAATCTTGGCGCGTGAACGGGGATGGACCATCTACTTTCCCGACGGGACTGAGAAGAAGTAAGCGCACAACCACCTTACTTCGCCCGCCGGGCCCCCGGTTACAATTGAGTCGAATGTACTCTGCGCAACTGCTCGATCACTTTCAGAATCCGCGCAACCCGGGAGATATTTCCGAGGCCGATGCCACAGCCGAAATTGAGAGCCCCGCGTGCGGCGATGTACTTCGACTGACCATGCGAATGAAAGATGAACGAATTACAGAAATCCGCTTCAAAGCGAAAGGATGTGTCGCCGCGATGGCCTGCGCTTCAGCGCTGACCGAACTTGTAACTGGAAAAACCTTGCAGGAAGCGCGCACACTCGACCGCGAGAACGTAATTGCCGCGGTGGGCGGCCTTCCGCAGGCTTCCACGCACGCGGCGCAACTCGCGCTGGACGCGCTGGAAAAGATCCTCGATCAGATCAAAGCGTGAGCCATGGCATCTTCTCATCTTCCCCGTCACCTTCCCCGCCGAATTGCCTGCCTGCAACCGAGCGCGACCGTCATCCTGTCGGCGATCGGCGAACTCGACCGGGTCGTGGCCTGCACGCGCTATTGTGCGGACGTGGTGCCGGAAGTAGCCGACGGCTCGCGCGTGATTCTCGCTGACTCCTGGACAGCCAATGCAGCGGAGATTATCAGCGCGCATCCCGACCTTGTGATTGCCTCGGTGCCTTATCAGGAAGAGTCGGTCCGGGAGATTCTGAAGTCAGGCGTACCCTTCCTCGGCCTGGCTCCGCACACGCTGGCTGATATTTATACCGATATCGCGATGATCGCAGGACTTGTCAGCGCGACTGATCGTGGCGAAGAAGTGATCGCCACGATGGAACGCAGAATCGAAGAGATCCGAACTCGAACCCGAACCCTGATACGGCCGCGAGTTTTCTGCGAAGAATGGGGCAAGCCGCTGATCGCATCCCAACCCTGGGTCGCAGCACTGGTGGAAGCGGCAGGGGGCGAGTTTATAGGTACACCGGCGCGCCAAATCGCTGCCGAAGAAGTTCTACGCCTCGATCCCGAGGTCATTGTCGCCGCCTGGTGCGGCGCCGGAGATCGCGTTCCGCTGGAAAAAATCATCTCGCAGCGCGGCTGGCATGAGACTTCGGCAGCCCGCAACGGCCGCGTGTACTGCATTCGTGATGAATTTCTGAATACTCCCGCACCCACCCTGCTCCACGGGCTGGACGCGCTGGCCTATGCCATTCATCCCGAAGTTTTTCAAGACGATGCGCCGTCGACAACCGCCAGCACGAAAGGAATACGCCGGATTACCGGCGTTCCAGCTTCCACTGTCTCGAATGCGCTCTCGTGAGTTAAGATTTCCCCATGCCCGTGACCAGCAAAATCGACGAAGTACGACTGGAAGTCAGTGAGTTGGCCAAAGCTGCCCCGACCGCTCAGGATCTCATGCAGCAGATGGTCAAACTTCTGCACGAGCGCGTGCTGAAATATAACTGGGTGGGTTTTTATATGCTCGAGCCCGGAGCGCAACCTCCCATGCTGGTTCTCGGCGCCTTTGAAGGCGCTATGACCCCGCACACCCGCATCCCGCTGAACCAGGGCATCTGCGGCGCCGCTGCTTCCAGCGGGCTTACGGTCGTGGTGGATGACGTAAAGAAGGACCCGCGCTATCTGGCCTGCTCACTCGAAACCAAATCAGAGATCGTCGTGCCCGTGTTTGTTCACGGCAAGGTGGTGGGAGAGCTCGACATCGACAGCCACTTCCCTGCGGCATTCACCATCGAACATCAGGAACTGGTGCAGTACTGCGCCGTTCTGGTGGGCAACAAGATGGAAGGCTCCAGTTCCCCGAAATCGAGTTCCTCGAAATCCAGCCGCTCCAGCCAGTAAAGGTTCGAAGCCAGAGGTGGGAGCCATGCGAATCGAAAAACCGAGCCGCGCTGAGCACGAGCTGTGAAGCGCGTAGTCGCAGGCCTCATCACGCAAGACGGGAAGGTGTTGGTGTGCCAGCGTACCCGCCATCAGACCATGCCGCTCAAATGGGAGTTCCCCGGAGGAAAAATCGAGGAAGGCGAGCAGCCGCGCGACGCCCTGCGCCGGGAGTTGGAGGAAGAACTCGGAATCCACGCGACCATCGGCGACGAGGTCGCGCGCATCCAGCATGAATATCCGAATGGCGGAATGGTCGAGTTACGCTTCTACCTGGTTCGCGAATACGCCGGAGAGATCGAGAACCGGATCTTTCGCGATATGCAGTGGGCCGAGCCCAAAAATCTGCGCGGATTCGATTTTCTGGAAGCCGACCTGACGCTGGTGCGAGACCTGGCCGCGGGGAAGCTACTCTAACGCGGGCATCCCATCTCGAAAGAATTCGTAGAGACGCAGCTCGCTGCGTCTTGCCGGCGGCGTCAGTGCCGTTGGCCGCGCCCGTGGCGCTGCCAGAGACGTTGCGAGCAACGTCTCTACGTAGGCAGCTATCCGGCCTTGCCGCCGATCATCGCGACCGCCAACGCGACCGAGAGTGCGGTCACTAAAACCGTCGTCGTCCAGGCCGTCACATTAAACAGCCGCGTGTTCACATACTCGCCCATCAAGTCTTTCTTGTTGATCAGCAGTAGCATGAAAATCAGCACAAAGGGCAGCACAACCCCATTCAGCACCTGCGACCAGAGGACGATCTTCACTAGCTGCTGCGCCGGAATCATCAGCACCAGCGCCCCTCCGGCCACAATCAGCAAGGTGTAGAGCCAGTAGAAAACCGGCGCCTCGTTGAATTTCCTGCCTACGCCGGACTCAAAGCCCAGGCCCTCGCATACCGTGTAGGCAGTCGAGAGGGGCAAAATAGACGCCGCAAACAGCGACGCATTAAACAGTCCAACGGCGAAAAGAATATACGCGTAGTCCCCGGCCAGCGGCTTCAAGGCCTGCGCCGCATCCGCGGCGAAGCGAATGTCGCGCACTCCGTGCACATAAAGCGTGGCCGCGCAGGCCACAATAATGAACCAGGCCACCACATCGGTAAAAACGCAGCCCGTCACCACGTCCAGCCGCGAAGCCTTGTATCCCCGCCGGGTCACGCCTTTCTCCACGATCGACGACTGCAAATAGAACTGCATCCACGGGGCGATCGTCGTTCCTACGACTCCCACGACCATGAACAAGTACGCCTGATCGCGGAACGCGCGCAGAGACGGCGGTTTGAAGGTCGCAATCGTGGCATCTTTCCATGCAGGATGCGCCAGGGCGCCGGCGAAAAGATATGTAACGTAGAAGAACGACGCGGCCAGAAAGACTTTCTCCACGCTCTTGTACTGGCCTTTCACCACGATCAGCCACACGATCAGAGCGCAAACCGGCACGGTCGCGTACCGTGAAAGTCCAAACAGTTCCAGGCTGGTCGCGATGCCGATAAATTCAGTCAACACGTTGCCGAAGTTGACGATCAGGATGCCGATCATCATGAAGAATGTAATGCGAAAGCCGAATTCTTCACGGATCAGGTCACTCAATCCCTTGCCCGTCACCGCGCCCATGCGGGCAGACATCTCCTGCACCACGATCAGCGCAAGCGTGATCGGGATCATGGTCCAGAGAAGTAAATATCCGAATTGCGCCCCGGCGGACGAGTAGGTCAGGATGCCGCCGGCATCATTGTCGACGTTTGCGGTAATGAACCCCGGCCCCACCACGGCAAAGAACAGCAGAATCCGGATCTTCCAACTCTTCAGGAACTTCATGCGCACTTTTCACGGACATATGGATGGAACAGACAGCAGCTGCAAACGACCGAACAGAATAAACGCATGAGAGGAATCGCGCCAAAGAAAAAGTGGGAAGGCGGTTGCCGGTATTGGGTCTCAGGTGTTGGGTCTGAGGTCTGAGGTCCGAATTCCAAGCCGGTGACACAGCCGAACGCCAAAGACCGAACACCTGATACCTACGACCCAAGACCTGCCGCCCTACAGCTTCGCCCGCAGCATGCTGATCACATCGTCGGACGTTATAATCCCCGTCAACCGGTTGTGCTCGTCCACGACGGGCAGGGTCATCAGATTGTATTTGTCGAAAAGCTCCGCCACTTCGTTTTCCTCAGTATTCTCGTGCGCGAGAACCAGCGGCTCCTGAGTGAGCGACAGCATGGGATCAGCGGGCTGAGCCAGCACCAGCCGCGCCAACGGCACGGCGCCCACCAGCGTGCCGTGCGAGTCGACCAGGTAGATGGTGCTGACCGCCTCGGCTCCGCCCTCGAACTCGCGCATGGAGTCGATGGCGTTCTGTACGGTAGCCGTCACCGGCAGCCCCAGGAACTCAGTAGTCATGCGGCCGGCGGCGGTTTCTTCCTTGTGTTCGAGCAGTTCGACGACGTCCTGCTGCGCCTCCGGCTCCATCTGGGTCAGGATCTGTTCGCTGCGCTCCTCCGATAGATCGCCCAGCAGATCGGCAGCCGCGCCCGGGTCCATCTCTTCGACAATCTCCGCTGCGCGTTCATTGCCAAGCGACTCGACAATCGATTTCTGAACCTTAGGATTGACCTCTTCCAGCGCCTCGGCCGCGGTCTCCTGATCCAACGTCTGGAAGACGGCCTGGCGCTCGTCGGGAGCGAGATCTTCCACGATGTCGGCGATATCGGCCGGGTGCAGCTTGGCCAGGCCTTCGTGGGAGATCTTCAGCTTCACCCGCCGTGCGGGATCGGTCTCAATCACATCCACAAAATTCCACGGAATCGTCCGCGGAGGAATTCTTCCCAGCAGCGCGTGCAGAGCATTTTTTGGCGCGACGCCGCGCAGCAGTCGCCGCACCGCCCCGCGCGCACCAACGTCGACCGAATGAACCCGCAGCACCGGACGCGTCTGCCCCGGGTCTTTAGTCGGGTCGACCTGGAGGTCGACGTCATTGACGCGAACCACTTTTCGGCCGTTGATGTCGATGACCTGCTGGTCAAGCAGATCGCGCTCCAGCAGAAATAGACCCTCGGTCCCGTTCGAGGGTGCCCAGTCTGCCGGCGAAGTCGCGGCCCGGATCCCGCCATTGATGGCCGCCACAGCCGTGAATGGCAGCACGCGATTGCCGGAACTGGTCTTCACGATCAGAGATGTGATCCGCGAACGATCTTCCTGCGGAGCAAGGGTAACTTCGCGCACGCGTCCACTCGCCGCGCCAGACGGGTCATACACCGTGGCGCCTAAGAGTTCGCTAAGGGCAAGCGTGATCATCCCGCTAGAGAATAACCAAGGCGCAGAGAATTCGGAATGAAAATCGGCAAACGTGAGCCAGGTAGCCGAACCGTGTAGCCGAACCATGTAGCCCCGGACGCCTCGTCCGGGGTCGCGCAAACCGCGATTAGGCGCAGATCGGCCGTCGGGTGGACGCTACTCGCTTCGCTCGGGGCGGTCCCTTCGGCTTGGCTCAGGGCAAGCTGCGTCCGCCCCTGCAAGGCCTGTGGGTGACTTCCGGCCCGTATAATGGTCTAAGCCAGCGTGCGCATCATCTTCGACATCGTCGGGCAGACCTTCCGTGCTCTGTGGGCGCACAAATTGCGCTCGTTCCTGACCATGTTCGGCATTGCCTGGGGAGTCGGTTCCCTGCTCCTGCTGGTCGGCCTGGGAGAAGGTTTCCGGGCTGGAAATCGCAGGCAGTTCGATTCCCTGGGCGAGAACGTGATGTTCATCTGGTCGGCGCGCGCTCCGCAGATGCAGGGCAGCTTTACCGCTCTGAAGCAGTACTACCTGACGTATCGCGACTACGAAGACATTCTTCGTGAATGCCCCAGCGTCGGCGCTGCTGCTCCCGTCATCAACCGCAGCGATATTCGAACTGTCAGCGACTTTTTCCAGGCGAGCGGTCAGATTCTGGGCATTCCGGCGGCCTTCAACCAGATTCGTTACCTGCCGATGAACGAGGGCCGCTGGATCAATCCGTTGGATGATGTGCAGAAGCGAAAGGTCATCGTGATCGGCGACGAAGTGCGCCGCACGCTGTTTCCCGGCCGACCCGCCGTGGGCGCCAGCATCCTGCTCAATGGCGTCAGCTTCACCGTGATTGGCACCGTGCAGAAAATCGGCCACGGCGACAACATGAATCTGAACCTGCGCAGCTTCGTTCCGTTTCACACCATGCAGGATTACTTTCGTCCCTTGAACACCGGAATCGAAACCGATGTGATCTCCTACATCAACTATCAACCGAAGTCGCGGGCGCTGCACGAGCAGGCAGAGCAGGAAGTTCACAAAATCATCGCCCGCAATCACGGCTTCGATCCGAACAATCCGGACTCCTTCGACGGCTGGGACACAGTCAAGACAGTGGATCAGATTGGCAAGATTTTTGACGCCATGAACATGTTCCTGGG
>Ga0074044_10000481_pt1 | contig 39015 bp, 40 predicted proteins | sample BogForMeECP23OM1_FD_94443 | JGI IMG/M metagenome (GOLD analysis project Ga0074044, IMG submission 94443) | Bog forest soil microbial communities from Calvert Island, British Columbia, Canada - Bog Forest MetaG ECP23OM1 | ecosystem: Environmental > Terrestrial > Soil > Wetlands ...
CGTCGTGCGTATCGGCCGCGACCGGACAATGGCTCTGGCGATTCTCCGCGACCTCCTTTCCTCACCGAATTCGTAAATCACATCGGCTAGCTCGCGCTCGTCGATGTGGTTTACCACTTGTTCGGCGGTCTCGCCCGACATCGGATTCATCCGCATGTCCAGCGGTCCTTCCGCCTGAAAACTAAATCCCCGCGCCGTGTCCGAAAGCTGCAAACTGCTCACGCCCAGGTCGGCCAGAATGCCGTCGTACGCCGTTCGCTGTTCGCTGTTCGCTAGTTCCGCAAACGAAGCATGAATCAGCGAAACCGTAGGCCAATCGCCCGAATCCGCTCGTCGCTCGCCGGCCGCCAATCCCTCGCCAGCGCCCTCGCTGAGAACTGAGAATTGAGAACTGAGAACTGCCCCAGCCCTTCCCAGCGCCGCCGGATCCTTATCGAAGCCAATCAAATGTCCCGGTGCGCCGAGGCGTCTTGCGATTTCGTAACTGTGCCCGCCCAGGCCCACCGTGGCATCCAGATAGGTTCCACCACGTCTTACGGCTAGAAAATCGATCGCTTCTTTTAAAAGAACCGGGACATGGCCACCCGCTCCATGCCCACCCCGCTCGGGGGTGTCTGTCGTATCCCTGCCCACTAGATGCCCAATTCGTCCAGCGTCTTCGTGTCTTCATCCGTGAAAGCCTGCCCGTCAATCTCTTTCTGGAGCGCTTCCATGTTCCGCACTTCCAGGTAGGTCAAGTTTCCCAGTACCGCCACCTCCCCGCGTATCTGCGCCGACTCGCGCAAAATCTGCGGTATCAGGAGGCGCCCCTGCCCGTCCATCTCCACCACCTGCCCGTAATAATTCGTGCGGGTCAGAAACTTCTTCTTCGTTGGATTGAACGTTGATAGCGCCGCCAGCTTCTGCTCGATCCGCTCCCATTCTTCGAAGGGATATACTTGAGCAACAACCCCGTCCTGGCTGGTGATGTAGAATTTCTGCGCATACTTCTCGTCGATCACCCGCTTGAATTCCGCCGGGACCTTTAACCGTCCTTTTTCGTCGACGCGAGTTGGGTGATTTCCGCGAAACATGTGAGCTGCCGGTTTTCGGGCTCCGTTGCGTTAACGCTGCTGCTACTGCCAAAACCACGAGGGAGGTACAAGCGGTTACAACCACTGTGGATTCCGGTTCGTTGGGCCTCGTTTTGTCGGTGTCAGCTTCAGAACTCACTGGCGCCTCGAAACTTAGAGTTACTTCCCACGACCTCTATAATTGACTCCACTTTCAACCACTTCGCTCCACTTTATACCCAAATCCTTTGTTGTCAATAACAAAGTTGCATCTTGAGATTTTCGCGAGAGACCCGACCTGCAAACCACGAAATGTTGCGGTTAACCAGAAAGGTGACCGCTATGGATAGTGTTTAGCGCCGAGGTTCGGTGTCACCGAATTCCAGAATTTTCCACTTGCAGTTCTCCCGTCTTGTCGACGCGCTTTTGCAGGAGCAGCAGACTCTGTAGCTGGAGAGCGCTTACCTCGCCGCCTCCACTACCACTGCCGTCCCATAAGCCAGAACTTCCGTGACTCCCTGCATCACTTCCGTCGCGTCATAGCGCGCGCCCACAACCGCGTTCCCGCCGATTTCCGCCGCATGCTGCAACATCAGATCGAACGCCTCGGCTCGCGTCTTCTCGCAAAGATTGGTCAGCAGACTGATATTGCCCCCTACCAGCGTCTGCAGCCCCGCGCCTATCGTCCCAAAGATCGACCGCGACCGCACCGTGATTCCCCGCACCACCCCCAGCGTCCTGACCACTCGAAACCCATCCAGCTCAAACTGCGTGGTCACCATATTATGCGCAACCATTCGTCCCGCACCCGCAGCATAATTCCCCATCGCTCCTCCGAATCGATCATCTTGCTCTCTGGGTAGTCGCAACAGCTGCCGGGTGCCCCAGGTTCGAGCCCGTCCTTTAAGGCGCTAACCTGGAATCAGGCCGAGTCCTCAGACCGCCGCCTGCAACTGACTATCCGAACTCTGATCCATAGCGCTTTGAAAGGGCGCTGCTTTTTAACCGCGAGGACAGCTCGCCCTATTCCACCACCCACTCCCGCATCCTTCTCAACAACGATGCCGGAGCCTCTGCCTCCATCACCACCACTCCATCCTGATACTGCCGCGAATAGATCCTCGCCCCAGCCTGCAGCTGCGCCAGCATCTTCCCCTCGCGTTGCGGAATGCGCAGCCGCACGCGCCGCGGTCGGTCTTCCTCCAGCAATTCATCCACCCGCTCCAGCAGCGTCCCCACTCCCATCCCCTTCGCCGCCGAAACATGCACTGTGTATTCGTCATCTCGCAGCGACTCCCGCTGCTTCGGCAACAGCAGATCGATCTTGTTCATCACCCGCAGTCGCGGCTTCTTGTCCGCTTCCAGCTCCTTCAGTACGCTTTCCACCTGCGCATCCTGCTCCGCCGAAATCGGACTGCTCGCATCCGAAACCTGCATGATCAGCGTCGCCCGCTGCACCTCTTCCAGCGTCGCCCGAAACGCCGACACCAGGGTGTGCGGAAGATGCCGGATAAAACCCACGGTGTCCGAGAACAATATCTTCCGCTTCGACGGAAGCTCCGCCCCGCGAATCGTCGGATCCAGCGTGGCAAACATCCGCGACGATTCCAGCACCTTCGACTTCGTCAGCACGTTGAACAGCGTCGACTTCCCCGCGTTCGTATAGCCGACCAGCGCTACCAGGGCCACCGGCACCGATTCCCGCCGCTGCCGTTGCTGCGCTCGTATCCGCCGAACATTTTCAATCTGCTGCTTGACGTGCCGCGCCCGCCGGAAAATCTTCCTCCGGTCCGTCTCCAGCTGCGTTTCACCCGGACCGCGCGTCCCAATCCCGCCGCCCAGTTGCGACATCTCCACGCCTCGCCCAGCCAGTCGCGGCAGCATGTATTCCAGCTGCGCCAGCTCCACCTGCAACTGGCCTTCACGTGTGCGCGCGTGCCGCGCAAAAATGTCGAGGATCAGCTGCGTGCGATCGATCACCCTCGTGTTCAGCACCCGTTCGATGTTGCGCTGCTGTGAAGGCGACAGGTCGTGATCAAAGAGGATCACATCCGCGGAAACCGAAGCTGCCGCCCCCGCAATCTCCTCCAGTTTGCCCTTGCCGATCAGCGTCGCCGGATCAGGACGATCCTTGCGCTGACTGAATTCACCAACCACCTCCGCCCCCGCGCTCATCGCCAGCGACCGCAGCTCATCCAGCGATTCCTCGGAGCTGAAATCAGGAGAATCCGCCGGCAAGACCGCAGCCGAGGACAACAATGACGATGGAGAAGTAGACGTGACCGATGACGCACTCGCGGCGTGGTCCCGCGCCGCTTGCGCCCCGGGCGTAAGATTCGCGGAACGTTTCTTCCCTCCGCGCCCCTGATTGCGAAACTCTACCCCCACCAGGAACGCGCGCTCCCGCTGCTCCGACGGATTCACTACCACCCTCGGCTCATTCCGCGAACTTTTTGCCGTACCATCCCGCGAACTTTTACGGCTGCTCAATCTGGAGTCATCTTGGCGCAAGCAAACTCATTTCATCCTTCAGTGCCCGTGCCGGAAGTGGCGCCAGGAATCGCCCCCTCCCCGGATGACGCCGACGCCGACGCCACCATGGTCGGCTTCGCCTCTCCATGGCTGTGGGTTGCCCGCGATATCACCACGGTCGAAATCGCGTGCTTGAAGATGAGCTGCTCCTGGTTGCTGGTTTCCAGCACCACCGAGTATTTGTCGAAGGACCGGATCCGCCCCGTCAGCTTCACCCCGCTCACCAGGTAGATCGTGATATTGTGTCGTTCCTTGCGCGCAGTGTTGAGGAAGGAATCCTGAATGTTCTGTTGTGCCGGCTTGGCTTCCATGCCGATCTCCTTTTTTAACTTCTGATTCGATGCTGCGCCGTGAGCCTTCTGGGGAGGGAAACCGGCGCAGCTCTCTCTATATCGGCTCCTACAATACGTCCTTGTCTCACGCTTTTCAACCGCCGCACGATTAAATTTGTGTGTCCGCTAAAGAACCGACCCTGTACGCGTTGTTCCTGAGCGCAGCAGGAACTTCACGAAGCGAAGTCCCGGCGGAGTCGAAGGACCCTTTACCCTAACTGGTTCCCTTTCCCCCGCCCGCCATCTACAATCGTCCCTTCCCGGCCGCGGTTTCACAACAGGAGGCTAATCTTGACCGACATCAATTTTCCCACTGACCTTCACACTAACCTTCTGATGCTGTTTCGTTGGCTGCATTTCATCGGCGGCTTTACCTGGCTCGGCCTGCTCTATTTCTTCAATCTCGTTAACGTCCCGTTCATGAAAGAACTGGATCCCGCCACCAAAGGCAAAGTCATGCCGAAACTCATGTCGCGCGCCCTGTGGTGGTTTCGCTGGGCATCGGTCCTCACCGTCCTGATGGGCTTGGCATTCTGGGGAAGCACTGTCTCCATCGACGCCAGAAACGGCGGAGCGTCCTCCGGCACTGCCATGGCAAGTTTCTTCGTCATCTGGACCGTCGTCTGGGCCCTGATGTACGTCTGTACCATCCCCGGCAAAGGTGCGCTCGACAACGGGCTGGTGCTCGCCGCGATTTACACCGTCATCGTGGCCGCGGCCTCTTGGCTCTTTCTCCGCATCAACGATCATGGCTGGGAGAGCAATGCCCTTCTCGCCATCGGCATCGGCGGTGGCATGGGCTGGGTCATGATGCTGAACGTCTGGGGCGTTATCTGGCGCGCCCAAAAGAAGATCATCCGCTGGACCGCCGACAACGCCGCCAACGGCACGCCCATCCCCGACAAAGCCAAATACCTGGCCCGGCAGAGCTTTCTGATATCGCGAGCGAACTTCGTCCTGTCCTTCCCGCTGCTCTTCCTGATGGGAGCCGCCAGCCACTATCCCATGTTTGGAAAATAAGTAATTGGAGAATAAGTAAGCCGAAGCAAGACGGGAAGGGCACGGCTTCAATGCCTGCGGAAAAATGTCGGTTCCAACTGGGTTTGGGAAGAGCACGGCTTCAGAAGTGCCGTCAGAACCCGCCACAAGCGCGGCTTCTAGCCGCCGCGGGTCACGGTTGTGTCGCGCTGCGGATTTTTAGGCGGGGGCACCGGTTCACCGCTTGCGAATAGCAGCCTATCTTCAAAATGCCTTCAGCCCCAAAGCGCCTTCAGCCCCCGAGGGCGCACTCCCTGAAACCGGCCGGCGTCATTCCCGTAGCCCTGCGGAACACGCGCGTCAAGTGACTCTGATCCGCAAATCCCACCGCCAAACTAATCTCCGCCAAAGAAATCTCCGGCGCCAGCATCGCTTCGCACGCCGCCCGAATCCGCAAACGATGCACATACTCCCCAATACCATCGCCGACAAACTTGCGAAACACCCGCGACAGATGCACCGGATGCACTCCAGCCTCCCGGCCCAATTCGTCCAGCGTCAGCCGCTCCCGATAATCAGTCGCGAGCTTGTCCAGAATCCGCCCCAGCCACGCCGGAGCCTGCGTAACTTTCTCCCGCCGCATGAGCGCCACCTCGGCCAGCATCTCGAACAGCAGAGTCTCCACGGATAATTCATCAACCTCATCCGCCCCTGCGGCTCCCTGAAACTGGCGGAACATTTTCATCCCCAGCCAAAGCAGTCTCCCGCCCTCGCAGTCGTCGTGCGCCAGATCAAGCACAGCCGAGCATTCCGCCAGCCGTTCGCGCCAGCTTGGACGAATCTCAATCTCAAAAAATCGCACCCCGCGCGGCCCGACCTCATCCTGATGCGGAACTCCCGCTGGTCGAAAATGCACCGTAAACGGACGAAACTGCCGATCGCGCCGTTGGTAACGCTCGCCATATTCCCCCTCCAGCAACACGGCAAAGAATGCCAGCTCATGCGCATGCGAAGGCAGTTTTCGCGGCACCGCGTGCCGCAAATTTGTGAAGATGGCGCCGCACCGCTCGCGCCTCGCCTCCACCGCACCATAGAAGCTCCCCGCCCCCAGCGCCTGCTCCCGGCCCGCGCCTGCATCTGCATTCGCCATGCCCGCTCCTGCCCAACGTTGCTTTTGTTCTAGACGCAGGCGGCCCAAGTTCGTTAGCTTTACCACACCAACTCGACGGTCTTTGGAGGAACTACCATGATCCGTTACTTTGCTCTGCTCGTCTTATCCACATTGCTGTTGGCTCAAAATCCTCCGAACCCCGCGCCCAATAATTCCACGTCACCTGTCTATACGGCAGAGGGACGCCTGGTGTTCCCTGCCAACTACCGTGAGTGGATCTACCTCACCACCGGCATGGACATGGACTACAACCCGGACCCCGCCATGGCCGGTCATTCCATGTTCGATAACGTCTTCGTCAATCCCGAGGCCTACAAAGTTTTCCTCGCCACCGGCACCTGGCCCGACGGAACCATGATCGTCCTCGAAGGCCGCATGGCCGCCAGCAAGGGCTCGATCAACAAGGCCGGACACTTCCAGACCAACGAAGTCATGATGCGCTCCGTTCACCTCAAAGACCCGCGTTTCCCCGGCAACTGGGCCTTCTTCGGCTATGACGAGAACGCGCCGTCCAAGCAAATTCCAAAAGAAGCCGAATGTTATTCCTGCCACGAGCAGCACGCCGCCGTCGACACCACGTTCGTGCAGTTTTATCCCACACTGCTCGATATCGCGAAGAAGAAAGGAACGTTGTCGCACGCCTATCTGAAAGAAGAAGCCGCCCGAGCCAACCCTGAACGGAAATTTTAAGAACAAAGGCTAAGCCCTAGCCGGACCGCGGAACCGAAGTCGATAATTTGCCCAACCGTCAATGGGAGTGGAGGCGCAACTCATGTGTGTGTCGTGCGCGACCGAAAGGCGATTGCTGTTTACTTTCCTGCTCTTCTTCCTTGCGCTTCACGGGGCATTCGCCAGAGAGCGAGGTCCGCGGGTTGAAGTCGTCTGCCCATCCCCGCCCGCACCGGTCAAGATAGAAGACAAGCAAGCCTTAGTGTATGAGTTACACGTCACCAATTTTGACGTGGTCCCCTTAACGCTGAAGCAGTTGGAAATTTTCGCCGATACCGAGACGAACCATCCGCTGCAAGTCATCACCGGCGAAGCCTTGTCCGCCGTCATGATGGAGGCCGGATCCACGGCGAGCGGGAGGACAGATTCGCGAAGCATCGGTCCGGCACAACGCGCCGTCATCTACCTGTGGATCGAATTGGCGCCTGATCAACCAGCGCCCGCCCGATTGCGGCATCGCATGATCTTTGCGTCCGGCCCGCCAGCAACTGGCACTCAGCCCGCCGAAACTAAGCCCGCCCCAACCGAAGCCACCCTCGACGATTTTCTAGTCATCGTGAGTCGCGAACCTGCGCCATTGCTGGGTTCTCCGTTCGATGGCGGCGTCTGGCTCGCCGCGGGCCTCTCCAACCATTCAGGCCATCGCCGCAGCATCTTTGCCATCGACGGCCACATTCATTCGCCGGAGAGATTCGCCATCGACTGGGTCAAAGTCGGACCTAATGGCGATTCTCATGACGGCACCACGCGCAACGAAAACTGGTGGGGCTACGGCGAACCGATCCACGCCGTTGCCGATGGCGAAGTCACGCAAATCGTCGACGGCATACCCGAGAACGCCCCCCGTGTTCTACCTCAGCCGGTTACTCTCGATAACATCGCGGGAAACTACATCGTGATCCGCATCGCTTCCAACCGCTATGTCACCTACGCTCACTTGCAACCCGGAAGCATCCAGGTTCACCTCCACGATCAGGTACCCCGGGGAACTGTGATAGCCCGCCTGGGAAACAGTGGCAACTCCACTGGCCCGCACCTGCATTTTCAGGTGACTGATAGTGACTCGGTCCTGCAATCGGAAGGCGTTCCCTACGCTTTCGAGAAGTTCACTGACCTCGGCCCCGGCTCGGATTACGAACTGGATAAGCACCCCTCGATTCCGCGCAAACTTTCCCTTCCCGCGGACAACGACGTAATCGAACTCCCATCAACCAGGTAACCGCGGCCAGTAGGCTTGCGCACCGCCGTAATCTCGCCTCGCCCGCCGCCGCTGCCTACAATTGACTTCAGATGCGCGAATTCCTCGACTCAATTCTGGATTGGTCCGGCGCCGCCGAAGGCTGGCGCCCCATTTCGCGCTGGGCGATTGCCGCGTGGCTCGCCTTCTACGCCTGCTTCCTCGTCTACGCCTTCAAGAAGCACGGCGGATATCTTTTTATCGACTCCGCCAACCTCGTGGTCCACGAAGGCGGCCACAATCTCTTCCGCTGGTTCGGCCCCACCCTCTGCCTCTGGGGAGGCACAATTCTGCAGTGGCTGGTTCCACTTCTCCTGGCAATATATTTCTTCCGCGAACGACAGCCCGCGGCCTTCGTCTTCTGCAGCTTTTTCTTCTTTGAGAATTGGCTCTACACCGCAACCTACATGGCCGACGCGCGCGCCATGGTTCTGCCCCTCGTCACCACCGGAGACCCCGAGTTCGCCGAGCACGACTGGAACACGATCTTCACGAGCCTAGGCGTTCTCCCCTACGACACCAGAATCGCCGCCGTCGTGAGCTTCTTGGGATGGTGCGGAATGCTGTGCAGCACCGCATGGTTGGCGTTGCGTCTTAGAACCACCAAGCCGTCGGTGGAACGACGCGCGTCAACGGAGCAAACGACACCAGTGGAGCGACGGGCGTCCTCGCCCGTCCAACCGCGGCTTCAGCCCTGACCTACTCGTTCCTGCGGGGTTCCTTAGGTATACCATTCGTTGAGATTCGCACCGTCAGGTCAGTGAGTGTAATCGGTGTTACGACAGTCAGCGAGTCGGCCCCCAAGGCTCATATTCTTTATAGCCGCTCATTGCAAAGGCAAGTCCAGCAGTTGAAGAGTCGATTACTCTAGCAACCAAACCCTGCGAGGTAACCAGCAGCATCTGCTGTTGGTGTGGTCCCCCTTTGTATTTCTTCACCACCTGTTCTTTGCCCATCACCTGCACCGTCTCCTCGCCGATAAAGACGATTTTCATGGGGCTGTCAGATTTTAGGCCGATGTCAGTGGCTTTGGCCCCATTGGTCATCGCATAGACACTTACGACGCCTTCCCTGGCACCGTTGCGAGAAGCTAGGCGGACGACGCCAGTCATGAACCAAGCGAAATCTAGGTCATAGAACTCGCCGATGAAGACGAAGGGTGGCGTAGCTGCCATCGACGCAGTAGATTTATGCCCCTCGGAGGATTCGGCATCGCATCTGAGCTCTCTGCTCTCGTACTGGCAGGAAATCGTTTGACCGGGAATCGTCGGGAAATTCGGAATCTCTGGCTTTGAAATCGGCCCGAATTTCTTGGTATATCCAATCGGCAAGAACTGAGAGTCGAAGCGAAATATCTGAACGGAGGATGCATTCTTAACGCTCGTGTCCACGACCTCGTAGTCACCATTGCTTAGATGCCAAAGCTGCCAGTGCGCCAGAGGCTTGTCGCCAGCTTTATGTAGTCCCCTTCTGCTGCCAATGTGCGATCCGCCGCGGGTAACGTTTGACCGGAGACCAATGCGAACCACAGGAGAAGAGATACCATTCGGATCATGGCTCAAACTGTGCCCGAGTGCGAGCCGTCAAGTCAACTGTTCAAAACAATCTTACACTCAGAACCCCGTCACTGACCTTTCGCCGCCAGCGTCCAAGCCTTCCCGTCAAAGTGCGCCGGCAGCGCCAGCCCAAACAGTTTCAGAATAGTCGGCGCGACGTCCACAATCGCCGGCTTCTCTTCCACAAACTTATGGCTCGAAAATAAAACTCCCGGCACCAGCCGCGGATCAATGCAATGGTCCCCGCTCCACGCCTTCATGTTGTCTTCGAAAACCTGTCCCGTAACCTTGCCCAGCACCGAGTCCCACGAGGCGCGATACCCCGCTCCATAGCCAACAATCAGATCCGGAGAATTCTCCGTATAAGGACCGCGATAAACATTATCAGCAATAAAAACGCCGGTGACTCCAACCGCGCCCGTAGGTGACGCCGGATCAACCAGCCCACTCAACTTCTGTTGCAACTCCTCTTTCAACGCAGCGGCGTCTGAAGCCTCAACAATCCCCTGCTTCTCGCGCCCTTTCACATTCAGATAAAGACCGTTCAGTCCCATGGTGTAAGCACGCGTGCGCGACCAATCCACATCTTCGAACCAGTCGCCGCTCTCCGTCTTGCCATCTTTCAGCGCGAGATATCCATTCTGGTGCAGCCATGCATTCAAATTCATGCAGCGCGCAAACGACTTGAATCCGTGGTCGGAGATGATCATCAGCAGCGTGTCATCATCGATCTTTTCCATCACCCGCCCAATCAGTCGATCCATGCGCTCATACAGATCCTGAATCACCTGCGGATGCTCGCTGTGCGGCACATCGCGCGCCGCCGGATGGTCCTCGTCCAGGTAGCGCCAGAACATATGTTGAATCCGGTCAGTCGTATCGAAGACGCAGGTGCATAATCCCTGCTTCGTTTTATCCAAAGCATCGAAGAGCATGCGCTCGCGATCCTCATGATTGCCGTAAGCCTGCGCAAGAAAGGCGTCATCATCAAGAACATGCTCGTTGAGCGCCCAAGTATCTTCAGCCAGCCCGAGCGTCGCGTACGACCCAAAAAGCTTCGCCAGATAAATCGAATAAGTCACCGGGTGCGAGATCGGCAAATCGGGATGCCCCGGATCGATATTCACCGGTGTGACATAGACCTCAACCTCCGGCGAAGTTTCCTTGAGATAAAAACGGCAAATACCATGCGCCGTGAATCCCATCCCCGCCTTGAACTCCGCCTTAATCCACTCCGAGTATTCTCCAACCTTCAACGTGAATTTTTCCGAGCCCACCACAAAACGCGCCTGTTTCCCCGCCACATCCGGTTTAATCTCGTAATCCATCCGCACTTCGCCAGCTTTTTCTTTGATTGGATTCTCCGGCCCCGGCACGTAGGAATGGCAAACCCCATTCCTGCGCTCAATCGGCACACGCACGCCGCCTTCGCGAAACTTGTCATCGGTCGTACGGGTCGTACACAAACAAAAAGTCCCCTGACTCCCCTTCAAATCGGGCACGCACATCCCCGAAAGCAGCACGCCCTGAAACTTCTCCGGCGGAAACGTAACCGGAACGCGAATCACGGAACTGAAAATCCCTGCCTGGCCCAGCCAATGCCAGAACGGAGTGCCCTTCCGCATCGCCTTGATTTCAGTTTTGCCGAACGGAATGGAATACTTGCCAATCTTGATATGCCGCTTCGGGCCCTTGATTTCAGCCGACGAAAGATAGGGAAGATAATTGCTGGTATCGCGCGCCAGAAAATCGTAAATATTATGCTTCCCCGGATTCACTCCCGTCATGAACGTCGACCATGCCACCGGAGAAATCGCCGGAAAAGTAGTGCGCAACTTGCTGAAGGTTCCCTTGTCCCGTAGCTTCGCCAGATTCGGCAGCCTGCCTTCCTTCATAAAACGCACCGCGAGTTCCGGATCCATACCATCGAATCCCAGAATCACCGCTCGCTCAAACGTCGCCTTCCCGTAAGCATTCCGTCGCCGGATAAGACGAAAGAGCTGGCGAAACGGCCAAGTCATCAGCGCATAAAACGAATAAAGAAACGCAACAAAGATCGCCCAGAACGACGACAGCACCGCAAATCCTGCTCCCGGACCAGCGTAAGCATGCGCCAGCGCCGGCAGGAAAATGAACGCGATCAGCAAGACTCGTGTGGCGCGGGCGCCCCCGCCCGCGAAAAGCTCGCAGGGGAGTGGCGAGCGTCCACGCCCATCCCGCGATTTGATATCTGCTGCACGCAGGCGGACAGGAGTGTCCACCCCACACAATCTCTTCATATCTTGATCCCCAAAAGTTCCTTAAAAATAAACCCTGCCACCATCGACAATATGAAAAACAGCCAAATCCAGTTCATCCCATAGCCCGCAATCTCGATATTGCGATCCGGATAGTTGATGGCAATCGACTCGATCGAACTATCCTGCGGCAGTGCCGGCTCCGCCGACGAGAACATGCGACTCCAGAATTGTCCCCGCAGCCGCACCGTTGAAATTCGTGGAAGGTCGCCGCCGATGCGGACCGCCTTCTCGACGCTCTCCCCGCCGGCTGCAATCTTCACTTCGTACTTTCCTTCACGCGAACCGGCCAGCCGCCAGACTATTTCATTCTCGGCCGCAACATGTAACGGAGGCGCGGTCATCGTAATGTCGGGCGGAAGCTGGAGCGTGACGTCATTCGCGACGTCGCTGCCGGACGCTGGCCCATGCGGCAACGCGCCGCTCAGGTGAACCGTCAACAGAAACGGCGCGTTCACCGGAATCGGCGTTGCGCCCAGATAACGATCGACTTGCACCATCAGCAATGTGATCGGAATAATGACGTACAGCAGCGGCTTGAATGCCAGCTTCAAATAACGCCCCGTGCCCCGCAGAATCTTGCCGTAAGAACCCATCACCACCGGAATCTGATCCCGGTACAGGCGCACCGCCAGCAGATGCGCCTTCAGTTGGTCTTTCGCAACGCCGATTGCCTTCTGGTCCGAGGTGTAACCGAACAAAACCACCATCGCCAGTCCAACCACCAGCGCCAAGACCACCACCATCGTCAGCGGACTGGTCAGCAGACTGGAAAATACAGCAGACAGCAACGCCGCCGCCGTCACCGCATGACCATGAATCGCCATCGCTTTGGAGAGCCCCATCAAGCTACTCGATGTACCCTAACCCGCGCAGCCGCTTCTGGATCTCTTCTTTTGACGTGCTGCTCTGGTCCGGCGGCAGAATTTTCCTGGTTTCCTTTTCCAGCATATGAATCACAAATTCGTCGATAGATTCATACCCCGCGGCATCGGAACACTGCTTGACCTTCTCCAGCAGTTCGCCTTCGATCTTCACTTTGTGTGAACCAAACATGGCTTCTCCCCATTTCTCAACGCTTGGATTGTCACGTCTACCGCGCCTGGAACACCGACTGCCCCAGCATCTCTTTCGTCTTCGCAATCCCGAATTCAGCGAGAATCGTCGGCGCGATATCGGTCAGCGCCGGAGCCTGCGCGTCGATCTTGCGATTGCTCAGCAGCACTCCCGGCACCTTCGTGAAGTCCATACAATGATCGCCGCTCCACGCATTCGTATTATCCTCAAGCACGTCCGGCGGAAACGCCCCCAGAATCGTCTTCCATCCCGCCCGATAGCCACGGTTATAGCCCACCAGCGCATCCGGCCCCGTGCGTGCATACGGCCCTTGATAAGCCTCGCTGGCAAAATCGATGCGCGTAATCACCTGCGATCCATCTTTCGGATCGCGCACCTGCAGCAGCTTTTCGCGGATTTCGTTCAGAAGCGCATCGGCCTGAGCGCCAGCCTCTACAATCCCCTGGCGCTCGCGTCCACGAAGGTTCAGGTAAAGTCCGTTCAGCCCGAGTCCATACGCGCGCGTGCGGCTCCAATCCACATCGGAAAAAGGCTCGGTCGAATCTCCACCGCCGCCCTCCTTCCTCGTAATGTAGCCGTTATTCGCCAGCCACGTGTTCAGGTTGAAGGAATGCCGGTAGGGAGCAAATCCATGGTCCGACAGCACCAGCAGCGTCGTATTCTCATCAACCTTCGGCAGCACTTCGCCGAGCACCTGATCGATCTGTTGGTAAAACTCCTCCAGCGCCGTGCCATACTGAGCCGCGGCCACCGCATCGTAGGCCGGGCTTTGCGGATCGGTCAGCCGCCACATCATGTGCCCGTTCAAATCGAGGCTGGAAAAATAAAAGAAGAACAGCCCATCGTGAAATTTCGGAAACTCCACATCGAAGGCGCGGCGGTGTTCCGCAAGCACGGTGTGCGACTGCTCCAAGAATTCCTTGTCATCGAGCACGCCCGCGGTGAGCGCCTTCGTATCTTCGGCGATGCCCTGCGTGTGGAATTCGCCAATCTCTTTCGCCAAATCTCGCGAATAACTGGTCGGCGTCGAAATCGGCAGCGCAGGATTTTCCGGATCGATATTGATCGGCGAAACGTAAAGTTGAAACCGCGGATGCGTCTGCTTGAGATAAAAGCGGCAGATCCCCTTTACCTTGCCAATCAAGGGCATGAGCTGAAACTCCACCGGAACCCAGCCACTCCACTCGCCTTCTTTCAGAACGAACTGCCGATCCTGCATCCCGATGCGCGCGACCGCCTCCAGCGGATCCACGTCAACCGTAAAAGGCTCGGTCGCGGGCGGCGAATTCTTGCGAAACGTATTGTCGGGACCAATCAGGTTCGTCGCCACCCGATTATTCTTCACCTCAACCTGCACCACTTCGCCACCCTCGATCGCCCCCACGGCCGCCGTCGGATCATCGGTGTAAAAAGTGAAGGTGCCATAAGTGCCGCGTAAATCCGGCGTTCCCATGCCGGAGAGAGTCTTGCCCTTGGCCGTGATCGGAGGAAAATTCGCCGGAATGCGATAGACATAATTCGGCACGCTGTGTTCGTCCAGAAATTCCCAGAACGCTTTGCCGTGCCGCAACTGCTCCGCCGAACCGCTGCCCAGCGGAATCACCCAACTTCCAATTTGCAGGCTGTGCTTCGGCCCTTCCACCTTCGAGGTGGAAAAATAAAGCTGAAAAGTCTTAGGATCGCGATGGATAAAATCAAAGATTCCGTGCCCCCCGGCATTCATTCCTGTAATCAGGTTCGACCATGCCACCGGGCTCTGCGGCGGAATGCTGGTCGTCAACCGCCGGAACGATCCCTGCTCAGCCAGGCGCGCGAAGTTCGGCATCTTGCCTTCCGCCATGAATTTCGTCAGCAGGTCGGGGTCGAGCCCGTCAACCCCCAGTATGATCATCTTTCTGGACGTCCCCGCTCGCGCGTGTTTGCACGAGAGAAGAACGCTGGACCCGGCGGCGCACAAAGCCAGCAGGCACACTAGCCAAAGACGTTTTCTGAAGGACATGGTCACTGCCAAGTATTGTCCGGCATCCCGGCTAACGATGGTCTGCGGTCGCGACCATCACCACTGGAGGAGAACCCGAGGAGCAGGTACCTAGATTGTACAAGGACTTGCATGGGCGTCAAGATCGTCGAAGCAAGATCGTTGAAACCATCGTTTGGATCAAGAGCGACGCTGCCCTTACACTAACGTCATGATTCGCAAGGTCATCGCTTCACTAACGTTCATCTTCCTTTCTTTTTCCTTCGCCACAGCCGCACCCAAGCCCAACCTCGTCCTGATAACTCTCGACTCTGTCCGCGCCGACCGCATCGGCTTTCTCGGCGCCAAGGGTGCTCACACTCCGAACCTCGACCATCTCGCCGCCGAGAGCATTGTGTTCGAGCACGCGTATGCTCAGGCCCCCGGCACGGTAGTGTCCCACGCCACCATTCTTTCCGGAGCCTATCCCCAAAGCACCGGCGCCAGCGAGATCGGCGGCACGTTATCCCCGACCCTGCCTTACCTGCCTGACCTGTTGAAGACGCAAAGTTATCGCACCGCCGCTTTTGTCGGCTCCATCGACCTCGATCCGAAGAACGGCATGGCGCAGGGCTTCGACCGCGGCTTTCAGACCTACGACGCCGGCTTTCGTCCAGAAATCCCCGGCGATGCCCATCCTCCAATCACAGAACGCCTCTCCGATCAGGTAGTGGCCCGCGCGATCGCGTGGCTCGATCACAACCGGGAAGGCCAGTTTTTTCTGTGGATCCATCTCAGCGATGCCCGCTCCGCCAGCACTTCGTATAACTCCGCCATCACCGCTGCGGATGCCGCCATCGGTAAATTGATCGCCGCCCTCCAACAGCGCAATCTCTACGGAAACACAGCCGTGATCGTCGCCGCCGACCACGGCAAGAGTCTCGGCGCCCACGGCGAAGACGCATCCGGCATTTTTCTCTACGACGAAACCATCCACGTGCCGCTGCTGATCAAGCTGCCTCCAGCCGAAGCAGCACAGCCGGTCCGCGTGACCGCCAAAGTCAGGCTCGTCGATATCGCTCCCACCATGCTTGAAATCGCCGCCATCCCGGTGCCCTCGCAAATGCCCGGCCAGTCGTTGCTCCGCGTAGCCAAGGCCAGAGGCGGTAGCGATCAGCCCGCCTATTCCCGCGCCGAATTGCCGCAGCGCGGGTTCGGTTGGAGCCCGCTCGAATCATGGCGCGCCAGCAAATATCTCTACATCCGCGCACCCCAGCCCGAACTCTACGACATGACCGCTGATCCGGGCGCCACCCATAATCTGGCCCAGAGTTCGAAGGCCACGCTCGACACCATGGCCGCACAGCTGGAGAATTTCGACCGCCGCTTCAACGGCGAGGCAGGCAAAGCCTCGGCCGAATTGAGTTCTTCTGAAATGCAGAAGCTGGCGTCGCTAGGCTACGTCGGATTGCAGAAGCAGGCAGGTTCAGCCACATCAGTTACCGGAACTGATCCTAAAGATAAAATTTCGACCGCCAACAAGGTAATCGACACCGTGCTCGGCAACCAGGCGAAGCCCGATCGCGCTATCGTCGCGCTCGACCCCGTGGTCTCCGGCGATCCCAATCTCTTTCTGGCGCAATACACCTTAGGTGCGGCCCTGGCTCGGAAGGCGCAATACGCCGAAGCGGTCAAGCACCTGCACCAGGCAGTCGAACTCCAACCCGACTCCGCCTGGGCGCATTACCAGATCGGCGCCTGCCTCGCAAAAACTGGAGACTTCAAAACCGCCATCATCCATCTGGAAATCGCTGCCGGCCGCCTGCCCGCTTTTGCGCCCGCCCACATCTCTCTCGCCGAGGCCTATGAACACGCGGGCCGAACTGAAGACGCGAAACGGGAGCGCGCACTCGCGTCGAGTCAACCGTGACGCAAGCCGCCGAGATTCAAGAATCGATCCCCTGACTTCTTGAAACCAGGCCGAGCAAACGTCAGAACGTGAGTTTCCCGCCGACCTGAATCTGCCGCGCGCCCGTCGTCAAGTCGTTTTGACCTACCTGCGAAGACGAATAGCCGAAATAGGAACCGGCATACGCCGTGTAGTTATTCGGCTTGGCAAATTGCACCCGATTGAAGAGGTTGTAGGTTTCAAGGCGCAACTGGAACTTAATCCTCTCCGTCAGCGAAGTCATCTTCCCTAACGACGTGTCCCAGTTATTCACTCCCGGACCATACCACTGATTGCGCACGACATTAGCCGGAATTCCCCAGGGAATCGGGGCGCTCGAGCCATCTTCGAGGTTGAACGCTGCCGGATTGAATCCCGTGAACACGCCGCCGTTGAAGTACTTTCCGGTTGAGGGAACTGTTTTCAGCACCGACGAATTGATTACTGTGGCGCGATCGGCAATGCCCGTATGCAACGTATCCAGCGGACCAAAGATGTCATAGGGCAAGCCGGTCTGGAAGGAAGCGATGCCGCTAACCGTCCATCCTTCTAGAATGCGCCCGACCACGCCGCTGCTCAGCAAGCCTCTTCCGCGGCCAATGCCGGGCTGATACACAAAGTTAAGCACCGCCCGCTGCCGCGTGTCGAAGCCGGAGTTACCATGCTCACGATTCAGAGCAAACGAATCCACCGGATAGTTGCCATTGTTCGTCGTCTGCACCAGCGGATCGGAAGAATCGTCCAGCGCGTGCGACCACGTGTACGACATCTGAATCTGCAATCCGCGCAAGGGACGCTCGGTCAACTGCGCCTGCATTCCGTCATACCAGGAATGCCCCGAAGTCTGGTCGGTAAACGTATGGTAGAAAGCATTGTTGTTGACCGCGTCGTTCGGCAAATCCACGCCAGCCCCGAAGTAGAGACTGCTGTACTGCAGCGTGGAGTTGGAACAGCCGTAAATATTCGAGGTTGCACAATAACTGACCAGATTTTGAACCAGGCCTGGCTGCGGCGCGTTGCCATCGACGACGCGCAGAATGCGCGTGCCATGGTTCCCAACGTAGTTGACTTCCATGGTGAGGTGCGAAGTCACCTGCCGCTGGATGCCAAGATTCCACGTCACCAGACTAGGCGGTTTGATATTGTTCGCGAAAATGTCAGGAAAGATACCCGATCCCTGTACCACCACTGGAGACGCCGTCAGCGGTGCGGGAGCCGTCTGATTCTGCAGTTGCGCAGACGAATCCAGCGTGCAACCGCTCTGACTGCACGTGTTGGCCGCGGGAGTGTTGTACAAACTCGGCTGGAATGGCGGGTTGCCGCGCGCGTCGCTGATCAAGTTGCCGTACACGCGATCGCTGAACGCCCCAATGCCGCCGCGAATCGATGTTTTGCCGTCATTGTATGGATCCCATGCAAAGCCGACACGCGGCTCGAAGTTGTTGTAGTAACTCTGATAAAGCTGTTGCCCCGTCCCCGGCCCGACCGCAGTAAACGTGAACGGCGCCAAGCCGCTTGGATCGGTAAACAAGTTCGACAAGTTGCCATGCGCCTCAAACGGCACTCCGTAATACTCCCACCGCAAGCCATAGGTCAGCGTAAGGTTCGGCAGTACCTTCCATTCATCCTGCGCGAAGATACCTGCTTCTCGCTGCCGGAAATTCAACTCGTCGTTAACCATGCGCGCACCACCTTTGGTGAAGAACTGCGTCTGCGCCTGCGAATTGACCAGCCCCAGCAACATGGCGCTGATGTCCTCGAGTTGGTTCGTGTCCACATTTGCCGCCACGCCTGTCAGAGCAGAAATTTCGGACTGGGTGAAGATATTAAAGGTAAAGGCGCCGCGCGAAGAAAAGTCAGTGAAGTTGTTGGAATAGACATCGCGGAATTCGCCGCCAAATTTCATGGTGTGCTTGCCCACCACTTTAGAGAGCGTGTCCCCATACTGATATGTCCCCGACTTGCGCCCTTGACCATCCGAATCGCCCAGCGACTGGCAGCCAAACCCAGTGCCGCTGTTGTATTGACCGGATCCGGTGAAAAGCGGCAGGCTGAAATCGGCGCCCCGTCCCACCTGGTCGATGTATCCGAAGCTGTTGAACAAACCAACGCCGGCGCAGGTATAACCCTGGTTCGTGCGGTTCGCGCTGAGGCGCAACTGGTTCACCAGCGTGCTGGTAGGGTTCGTGACCAGCGCCACGCTCAGCCCTTGCGCCTTGTCAAATGCCGCAACTGCCCCAACGCCACCCGGCAGAAAGTCGCTGTGCCCGGAGTTCGGGTCGTGATACCAGTTATAGATGTAACGCGCTGAGAGGTTATTCTTGCTGTTGATCTTCTGGTCGATCTTGAGGACCGCATCTTCGTCCTTTTCCCGCGATTCGCTGGGGTAAAACAGTGTCCCGCTCACACCGTCCGCACTGCTGCTGGCCGTGGGATAAAGTGCCAGAATGCTCTGCATCACCGGATCGAGCCCTACCGGGGTAGCGTTGTTCGCTCCCCCCGCGGTGATGTCGAGTGCCTGGCTGCCCCCACCGGGAGCGGTATTGGTGTAGGTAAACTTTCCGGTCTCGAACGCCGCCGTCGGCACCGTAGTAGTGTTCGTGAGATTAGTAATGAAGCGGTCGCCCTGATAGTTCAGGAAAAAGAACGTCTTATCCTTAATGATCGGACCGCCGAGCGACGCGCCATACAGGTTCCGGATATAAGGATTCTTCGGCTCGACTGCGCCGCTGACCGGATCCGTCCCGGGATTGAAGAAGTCCCTCGCCCCCAGCGCGTCCCATCGTCCGAAGTAAAAAAGGTTGCCATGAAACTGGTTCGTTCCACTCCGCGTCACCACGTCGATGATGGCCCCGTTATTGCGTCCGAACTCGGGCGCAAAATTGTTGGTAATGACTCTGAACTCTTCCGTCGAATCCGGATTCTGCGATGTCAGCCCGCCCAGTTGTCCGGGGACCTCCGTATCGTTGTTGTCCGCGCCATCCAGCAGAAAGTTATTGTTACGCTCCCGCCCGCCATTCACCGAAACTCCGCCCAGTCCGCTATCCGACTGGGCTACTCCCGGTCCCAGCAGCACCAACTGGTAAGGATCGCGCAGAATCAGCGGCAATTCCGTCATCTGTTGATGTTCGACAACATTGCTGAGCTGAGCATCGGTCGTGTCCACCGGAACCGTCTCCGCTTCCACCGTGATCTGCTCCGCGTTGCTGCCTACTTCCAGCTTCGCATTCAGGGTCAAAGACTGGTCAACCGTAAGCGTCAGAGCGGTAAATCTCACCGTACGAAACCCAGGCTTGTCGACGGTCACGGAGTAAGGTCCGGGCGCAAGTTCGGTGATGCTGTAAACTCCGCCGCTTCCGCTCTCCACGCTGCGCGCAAATGTCGTCGCCGTGTTCGTGGCCGTCACCTTCGCATGTTGCACCACGGCGCCGGATGCGTCGGTGATCGTTCCGCTCATGGATGCGGTCTGTGCCCCCGCAGCGCACACCAGTCCCAGCATCAAACTTACGAATGCTGCAACTACGGCAAGCCTTTGTGCCCTGGTCATTCTCGTTCTCCTTGCGAGTTCGCCGACCGAATTTCCCGTGAACAAGCGTATTGACTGAACTCTTTTGTCGATGAGAACCTAGTGCGGACGCCCCACAGTAACCGCTCGGTAATCGCTCCAGCTTGGAGTTTTACATTCGGCAAAGGCTCCTGTCCCACGCTTGTTACGAATGGACGAAACTTTGGTAACGTTGTGAGGTATGGAAATATGGAGGCTGTCTTATGCGCGATGACACGCGCATCCGATAACCATGCCGCCCTCACACGAACATTTCGAGGAAGGCCTCGGCCTGTTCAATCGCGCCCATTTTTTCGACGCTCACGAAGTTCTCGAGGACGTTTGGAACTCCGTGCCTCGCGACCACATTCTGCGAGTGCATCTTCAGGGCATGGTTCAGTTGGCGGTAGCTTTCCATCATCAATCGACGGGCAATCATGTTGGAGCGGGCTCGGTCTTGGACCGAGCCCTGCGCAACCTGGACGGCGCAGACAACTCTTTTCCCGGCATCGATCTCGAACGGCTGCGCTCGGACCTCGCTCCCTGGCAGCGCTACCTCGACGCCTGCGGGAACGTTCGTGAGAACGACCGCGAGAATGCATCGGATGCGGGCGACGACCAGCGCGGCAACTCCGGGAAAGTCCGCGCCCCGAAGCCGCTGATGTTGCCAAAGATCATGCTCCGCCCCCAAATCTCCGACGATCACATCGCGCATCGACTCGGCCTGCTAAAATTTATTGTGTGAGCTCTCTCCCCACATCTTCGGAGAAACTTCCGCAAGAAACGGCCCGGCAGAATACCGGCGCGGCCATTCCTCTTCTCGACTTGCGCCGCCAGTACGAGACCATTCGCGAGGAGGTCTTGGCCGCCATCACCCGTGTCTGCGATTCGCAGGGCTTCGTCCTCGGCCCGGAGGTCGAGGCGCTGGAGCACGAAATTGCCGCGCTTACGGGAGCCACTAGCGCGGTCGGTTGCGCGTCGGGAACCGAAGCTCTCTGGCTGGCTCTCGTCGCCGCCGGGGTAAAGCCCGGAGACTCCGTCATTACCACCGCGTTCAGCTTCTTCGCTTCCGCCAGCGCAATTGTGCGCGCGGGAGCAACGCCCATCTTCGTGGATGTCGATCCTGGCACGCTGAATCTCGACGCGACGCTGGTTGGCCGGCGACTGCGCGATCGCCAACCCACCAACCAGGCAGAGAAGATTCGCGCCGTTCTTCCTGTGCATCTCTACGGGCAGTGCGCCGATATGGAGAAGTTCGACCGCATTGCTCAGGAATTCGAAGTTGCCATTGTCGAAGATGCCGCTCAGGCAATCGGCGCGGAATGGAACGGACGCGGCGCGGGTTCGCTCGGCATCACCGCGGCTTTCAGCTTCTATCCCACCAAGAATCTCAGCGCCTACGGAGACGCAGGCATCGTTACCACTACTTGCCGCCACATGGCGGAGCGCATGCGGCAACTGCGCAATCATGGCAGTCCGCGGCGCTACTACCATCACGAATTTGGCTGGAATGGCCGCATGGACGCCATTCAGGCTGCGGTGCTGCGCGTGAAGTTGCCGCACCTGGCAGACTGGAACCGCCGGCGTCAGCAGCACGCCGCGACCTATGACCGGCTGTTCGCGGAATCAGGTCTGACCTCGCAGCGCGAATCGAACGTTCGCGTAGCGCCAGTGCGGTTATTGGCGCGCAGTCCGCAAGCCACGCATGTCTTTCATCAGTATGTGATTCGCGCCCAGCACCGGGATGACCTGCGCCAGTTTCTCACCGAGCGAAAAATCGGGTCTGAGGTTTACTATCCGCTGCCCCTGCACCTGCAACCAGTTTTTTCGTATCTCGGATTGAAGCCAGGAGACCTCCCCGTCGCCGAACTCGCCGCCCAGGAAGTACTCGCGCTGCCCATGTTCCCCGAGCTAACCGAATCCGAGATTCGCTCGGTAGTCGATAACATCGCCGACTTCTACTCGTGAAATTAAAAACATTGTCATCCTGAGCGCAGCTTGTTCTTCACAAAGTGAAGAACAAACGGAGTCGAAGAGCCCCACACCCTCATCTCCGTGCGCACCGCGCGAGCAACTTCCTTCCAAACTGCGCCAACGCCCACTACCGCTTTCGCTTGCTTTTCTTACCCTCAATTTTCCTCGGTGCCGTCCGCACCGGCAACTCTCCCGGAGCCAGCACGCGGCGCACAATCGGCGTGTTAAGTTTGTATTTCTTCGCGACGATGTTGCCCTTGTCGTCCCGTGCTCGAACCACAAACACGGGCAACATACCTTCCTTGTCAAAATTTTCCTGCGATACGGTCACCGGCAGCATTCCCTCCATGCGCTCGCGATAGGCGGTTTCATAGCGGTGGTGCCTCACATTCCAGGTGAAGACGCGAATCTGGTTGAAGTCGAATGGCATGCCATCCTTGGGTTCAGTGAGCACAGTCAGATACTGCGCGACCTTCTTATCTCCATCCGCAACCTGGTTGAGCACAAAGAATGCAACAATGCGCTGCCCCTCGGCGTATTCAGCGACGTCGAGCGGAACGTCGAGATCGATCATGCGCCCGAGAACCCAGCCCACCCGCTGGTGCGAATCGCGCACAAGCCACCAGTCTTCAATAATCGGAGCGGGAACGATCGGAGCAGGAACGATCGGAGCGGAAACGACCGGGCCAGAAACGACCGCAGCCGCAGCAGGCCTATTGTCCTTCCCCTTGTTCTTGTCTTTATCCTTCTCATTATCATTGCCTGTCTTACCGCTGGACGCGGCGGAATGCGACGGCGGCGCTGCCGTTCCCGCCTTTTCGGCGGTGCCCCGCTTCAGCAGCGATAGCTTTTCGCCGGTCGAAATCTGATAAAGATGTTCGGTATCCCGCCCCGGCTCCACGTGCAGATTGGTGTCGTTGCGCGTCGTGCCCTGCGCCTGTACCGGGTCTTTCTGATTGTCGGCGGTCAGCTTCTGAATCTGATCATAGACTTGCTGGCTGACCAGGTAGCGCTGCTCCACCCATCCCGTAACCCCGGTTGTGGTGCGCACTTTAACAAAGCGGCGATCGTGATCGAGCACTTCCACACGCTCGCCGTTCTTGACCACTCCAGTTTTCTCGTAGACTGCAGCCACTCGGTCGCGCAGAAAAGCTTGTACTCCCGAGACGTACTCGGTCTCGAGCACCCGATCTTTGCCGCGATTGCACGCCGCAAGCAGCATCAAGCCGGCCAGGCAGACCGCAACCGCCGCCGCTCGAAGCAAAGATGTAGGGAAGAATTTCACAGGGTCGAACTTTTACTATAACGCGCAATGATGGCACGGGAAAGTAAGCAAGGAGCCACGCGCGAGCAATTGGCTTCCCGCTTCTCAAAAAGCGCAAGAAGCGGGGCACTCGGGCTCCAGTGGTGCCACTTAACTCGCCGTTACATTGATGGTGAGTGTCAGAGACGATCCGGTATAGCTCACCGTAATCGTGTACGGACCGGCTGGAGTTCCCGAGGAAGCAGTGCAGTACACAGGATCGGTGCCGTTTACGCAGTTAATGTAGGTTGTATTGCTCGACAAGAAAGTTGCTCCGGTAGTGACATCTGTAGTCCCGTTCGCCGTTACGACAAACCCCGGACTCGTTCCTCCATTGACACCAGTGAAGGTCCAGGTATTGTAGTTTAGCTTTAGACTGCTGATGACAATGTACACCGTGGCGGAAGCCGTCCCAGTCAGCCCCTGCGACGCGGCTGTCACCGTAGCCGTGCCGACTTGCAACCCGGTGGCGACACCGCTGGTCTCGTCAATGGAGACGGTAGTTGGATCACTGCTCGACCAAGCCACTCCGCTCGTGATCTGGGATCGAGAATTGTCCTGAAAAGTACCCCAGGCCTGCAATGTCGTCGTTCCGTTAAGAAGGATATTAGCGGTGGGTGGCTGGACCGCGACCGATACGAGAGAGTTGCCGGTGAAGAACCCGCGGCAGCCAGCCCCAAACGCCACTAGCAGCAGCGCTGCAAAAGCCAAAGTCAGCGGCAGTTTTCGCCCAGTCCACATTCCATTCAACATAAACATCGCCTCGGATGAGCTAATTTTAACAGAATGCACGGTCGCCTCCGCTCCCCGACAGTGCATGACGAGGAACGTACCTTCGCGCCGGCCCGAAGTTATAGAACGCGGACTAAATCTGAACTTGCATGAGGATTCGCGAAACGTGGCCTTATCGCCGAGCCTAGACAATCGCCGACAGACAACTACCGGGAACTGGCAGCTGAGGGCTGTCCTTCGCTACTTCTGCTTTTTCTTCCCCGCATTCGCGATGCGCTGGTCGATCGGTTTTCTTCCCCGGAAGCCCTCGGTCGTGTTGTGCCAGTGGGTGATGGCGGTCTCCCCGAATTTCCAGCACAGCAGCAGAATCTCGCCTTCCACCTTGCAGGGAAAGTCGAGTAATCCTATGTCCAGGTCTTTAACCTGCACGCCGGTCGCGTCGATCTCCGCGATGGCATCCTTGATTCGGCGAGTTGCTTTATGGCGCTCGGCTTTGCGCCGGGCCAGATGTACCACGTTCAGCAGGGTGCCGCCATTCAGGAAAACACGTTGCGCTGTCTCCTGCAGTTCGTTGTCCACGTCTTCGATCAGCTTCTTGGCCTGAATCGCCTGCCGCAACAACGACTCCAAAATCGGGAGCAGCCTGTGCGCCTCATCGAGGGTAAAAGTGCGCTCGGACATTGCCTTCATTCTATCGGATGCGGCCATCGAGGTATAGCTCCCCGGAGCTCAGGCCTTCGTGTGATGGCGTGGCCGGGCCCTTGTGGGGTGAGGCCAGGTTTGTGTAGTGACGGAGCTCTGCCCCGTCCCGGCCCGCAGCGTTCTTCTGAGAATTGACAACTAGCCTGGGACCTCCACCTCAATCGGCGGCCGTCGAGTCGTACGCATCCGGGCGGCGCGGCCCCGGCGGATCTGGCTTCACCCGTGCTATTTTCAATGGACGGATGGATGCCCCCTCCCCATCGCTCGGCCAACCTACCCCGCGCAACGTATACGTTTTCGGCCTGACGTCATTCCTCAACGACACCGCCAGCGAAATGGCGTACTGGGTCTTGCCCGCCTTTTTAGCCTCCCTTGGAGCCGGTCCAGCCCAACTCGGAATCATCGAAGGCATCGCCGAGAGTGTGGCTTCTTTCGCCAAACTTTTCTCTGGTGTCGTCACCGATAAAGTTTCGCAACGTAAACCTATCGTGGTCGGTGGATATTTTGTAGCCAACGCGGTGAAGCCTTTGCTGGCGCTGGTCACTTCATGGTGGCAGATTCTGGGAATTCGTTTCTCCGATCGCTTTGCCAAGGGCATCCGCGGAACCGCTCGCGATGTAATGGTGGCCGAGTCAGTCGATAAATCGAAAATTGGGTCGGCCTACGGACTGATTCAAGCCATGGATTCCGCCGGCGCTATCGCCGGTCCGCTGCTGGCGTTGGCGATCATTGGACGCTTCGGCATGCGCGGCGTGTTCGCCTCGGCCGCCGTCCCGGGAGCGCTATGCGTAATCGTCGCGTGGGTGGGAATCCGCGAGGTTCACAAGCCAGTGAAGCGACGGGCGGCCCCGCCCGTCCAAGGCGAGCGCAGATCGGCAGTATCCGGCAAATCCAGATGGTTCCCGAAACTGCCGCTAAGTTTCTACTACGTGCTGTTCGTGGTGGCGCTGTTTTCACTGGGAAATTCCAGCGACATGTTTCTCGTTTTGCGGGCCGGCAATCTTGGCATTCCGGCGTCCCGGGCTCCGTTGCTCGGATTGGTTTTCAATATCACGTTTACGCTGGCGTCGTGGCCGGCCGGCAGGCTCAGCGACCGCTTCTCGCGTTCGGCTATCGCCGCCACCGGATATTTCGTTTTCGCCATCGTCTATTTTGTCTTCGCGTTCGCACCCTCCCAACGGGCGATCTGGCTGACCATGGCCTTCTACGGACTCTTTTATGCGCTGACCAATCCCGTGCTCACAGCGCTGGTCGTCGAAAGCGTGGATCGCGATGTGCGCGGCCGCGCTTTGGGAATTTTTTCGTTTCTCACCAGCGTGACAACGTTGCTGTCAAGCGTCATCACGGGAGCATTGTGGAAGATCTACGGCGCGGCGGTGCCATTTTATTTTTCGGCCGGCATCGCAACGGTGTCGGCATTCGCTCTGCTCGGTCATCGTTCGCAGAGAAGGAATCCATAAACACGGTGCCTGCCCCGTCTACGCCGCTAAGAGGCGTCAAGTCGGGTCTCTATGGCATCGCATCTCTCTGCGAGCGTCGCAACCACAAATAGGCAACTATCAAAAACGCGACGCCCGCGACGCTGTCGAGCATAACGTCCCATATCGTGCCGGTGCGCGATGGAATGAAGCTCTGATGCCATTCATCCAGCGCCGCGACGCAGGCGGTTCCCAGCCACGACAAGAGCGCAGCCCGCACCAGCAGCGTGTAATGGAAGGTTGCCCGCCAGCCACGTAACAGCAGCAGGCTCAACATACCGTAGCCGACCACGTGGCCCGTCTTGCGCAGATAGTGATGGAAAATGAGGAAGTCGTAGAGATTAATGTGGCCAAACAGTCGCGTCAGGATTGTATAGAGCACGCTGCCGGTATTTTGCGACGAGAAAAAATCGCTGGACTCGAACGTGATGAGAACAATCCAGACGGCCGCCGGCCACCAGGCGCGCAGAAGATGAGGTCGGGGCCGGCCTATAGTCGAGTTGGTCGCAGTCACAACACTCACTTACTCGGCCGCGTAATTCGGAGCTTCGCGCGTGATCATGACGTCATGCACGTGGCTTTCGCGCAGGCCGGCGGCACTGATGCGCACGAATCGCGCCTTCTGCTGCAGCTCGGCGATCGTCTGGCATCCGCAATATCCCATGCCCGATCGCAGACCGCCCACCATCTGATGAACGATCATCGCCACCGAACCGCGATAGGGGACACGTCCTTCAATCCCTTCCGGCACCAATTTGCCGAGACGATTCGATGCTTCGCCCAAAGCCGACGCCGCCGTCGACGCGTCTCCATCGGAGTTCTGGAAGTAGCGCTCGCTGGACCCCGCCGCCATCGCTCCCAGCGAACCCATGCCGCGATACGACTTGAAAGTGCGGCCCTGGTACAGGATCAGCTCACCCGGGCTCTCATCGGTGCCGGCAAACATCGATCCAATCATCACCGCGGAAGCGCCCGCCGCCAGCGCCTTGCTGATGTCGCCGGAATATTTGATGCCGCCGTCAGCAATTACGGGAACTCCCGAATCTCTCGTAGCCCGCGCCGCTTCCGCGATCGCCGTGATCTGCGGAACTCCCACGCCGGTAACGATGCGCGTGGTGCAGATCGAACCGGGACCGATGCCGACCTTCACTCCGTCCACCCCGGCGCGCACCATATCGCAAGCGCCATCAAAGGTGGCCACATTACCCGCGATCAGTTCCACCTCGGGCAATTTCGCTTTGACTCTCTTAACCGCTTCCAGCACCAGCGCCGAATGGCCGTGGGCGCTGTCTATCGCCAGCACGTCGACTTTCGCTTTGACCAGTTCCTGCGCGCGCTCAAGGAAATCTCCGGTTGCGCCGATCGCCGCGCTTACCCGCAGGCGTCCTTTGTCGTCCTTGGCCGCCCCGGGATATTTCAGCTTCTTCTGAATGTCTTTGACCGTGATCAGACCCTTGAGAATGTACTTGTCGTCCACCACCAGCAGCTTTTCCACGCGATGTTCATGCAGAATTTCTTCTGCCTGCTCGAGCGTAGTACCCACCGGCACCGTAATCAGATTCTTCTGCGTCATCACCTTGCTGATCGGAATATCGAAGCGCGTTTCGAAGCGCAAATCGCGATTGGTCAGGATGCCGACCAGCTTTCCATCCTTGAGGGTGATGGGAACGCCGGAAATTTTGTATTTCTGCATGACATCGAGCGCATCGGAAACCTTCGCGTCCGGCGACATCGTGACCGGATCGACAATCATCCCGCTCTCCGACCGCTTCACCTTGTCAACTTCATTGGCCTGCTGCTCGATCGTCAGATTGCGATGGATGATGCCGAGCCCACCCTGCTGCGCCAGGGCAATCGCCATATGCGATTCGGTTACCGTGTCCATGGCGGCGCTGATGATCGGAATATTCAGCCGGATATTGCGCGAAAGTTGAGTCTGCGTGTTGGTGTTCGCGGGCACAACCTGCGAATGCGCCGGCAGGAGTAATACGTCGTCGAATGTAAGAGCTTCAGGGACGGGAAAATGAATCATAACTTTAGATGAAACTCCTATTGTAGGGAGGGGGGATGCATCAAGCAAATGCGCGCGTAGGATCGGGGCTGAGCACCACGGGTTGACTTGTCTTCTCCCACGGTCTTGGCCAGTCTTGTTCCCATGGCAGCCTCGCTGGCGAGAGCTTCAGACAGGAAGCTCCGCTCCAAGGTTCGGGAATTCCTGAAGCAGTCGAGCAAGGTTAGGCTAGGCTGGATCGGAAACAACGTCACCCATTCCAACGTCGCCTCGTATGGACTTGTCTCGACGTTTCCTTCCGTGAGCGCATCAACGCACACCCAGATCGTCCTCAAGAAACCCTGAGGCAGGTGACGACCCTTTATAAAGTATTGACAAAAAAGGCGTCCGGTTATGGACGCCTCTGTGCCTGTTGGAACTGCTCCAATTAGTCTTTCTTGTCGCTACCCTCAGCCTTGCCCTCAGCCTCGTTCGCGGCCATGTTGCTTTCGGCCTGCGCCTCTTCGTCAGCGTGTTCCATCGCCTTACGATTCTCTTCAGCACGCTTGGCGCGAATTTCCGCCCGCTTCTGGCGCTTCTCGTCGATGACCTGTTCGCTGCCCAGCAGTTCGATGAACGCCTTTTCGGCGCCGTCGCCCTTGCGCCAGGCGGTGCGCACGATGCGGGTATAACCGCCCTTGCGATCGCCGAACCGCGGAGCCACGGTATCAAACAGCTTGGTGACCGCTTCTCCGGTCATCAGGTAAGAGGCTGCCTGACGGCGCGCCGCGAGATCTCCCTTCTTGCCCAGGGTGATCATCTTCTCAACCGACGGACGCACTGCCTTCGCCTTGATCACGGTCGTCTCAATACGCTCTTCCATGATGATCGACGTGACCATGTTGCGCAGCATCGCACGCCGATGGGAAGTCGTCCGTCCTAGTTTGTATCCTGCAACTTTGTGACGCATGGTTTACCCCTGAAGTTAGTTCTCAGCTCTCAGTCGAAATGAGTCGTTGGTCGATAGTCGTTGGTCGTTAGCGAAGGACTAGCGACCAACGACCGACGGCTGTCTGTCCCTACAAATCGTTATCGCCGTAAGCCGACGCCGGCAGAATCTGGTTCGAAGTCGGGCCGGGCACGGCATTGCCGTGCTCGTCGATCTTCATACCGAGGCTCAGGCCCATCGAGGAGAGAATCTCCTTGATTTCGTTCAGCGACTTGCGGCCAAAATTCTTCGTCTTCAGCATCTCGGCTTCAGTCTTCTGCACCAGTTCGCCGATCGACTGAATGTTCGCGTTCTTCAGGCAGTTATAGCTGCGCACCGAGAGTTCAAGCTCCTCCACCGAACGGTTGAGGTTTTCATTCTTGATCTCGGGACGCCGCTCTTCGCTCGCCGACGCGGTTTCGATTTCTTCTTCGAAGTTGATAAAGATGTTCATGTGATCTTTGATCAGCTTCGCCGACAGTCCCAGGGCATCGCCGGGCGTGATGGAGCCGTTCGTCCAGACCTCGACCGTGAGTTTGTCGTAGTCGGTGATCTGGCCCAAGCGCGCCGCTTCGACCGTGTAATTGCACTTGCGCACCGGCGTATGCACGGAATCGATGGGAATGAATCCAATGCCCAAATCGTCTTCGAAATTCTTGTCGGCCGAGACGTAGCCGCGTCCGCGCTTCAGGCGCATCTCCATTTCCAGCTTGCCGCCTTCGCTTACGGTGGCAATGTAGATGTCCTTGTCGAGAATCTCGACGTCGCCGTCCGCATCGATCATGCCGCTGGTCACAACTCCCGGCTGATCGGCGCGCAGGTAGATCGCCTTCGGACCATCGCCCGCCAACTTGAACGGTACTTGCTTCATATTGAGGATGATGTCGGTCGCATCCTCCACTACTCCAGGAATCGACTGGAACTCGTGCAGCACGCCTTCGATCTTGACCGCGGTAACCGCCGCGCCTTCGATCGAACTCAGCATCACGCGCCGCAGCGCGTTGCCGATGGTGGTACCGAATCCGCGCTCAAACGGCTGCGCCCAGAACATCCCGTATTTATCGGTCAGCGAACTTTGATCGCTCGCTAAACGTTTCGGTTTTTGAAAACCTCTCCAAAGCATGGGTGTTTCTCCTCTCGGCCATGGGGCTCCGCGGTGGCTCTCCGAAACGGCCCAGCTTCGGATCAGGCGCCACTGCGGGCTGATCTGGCACGAATAGTAGGCCAAAAATCAGTGTCGTTGGTCGTTAGTCGATGGTCGTTCGCGAGTCGCCGGTTTTGCCAACGACTAACGACCAACAACTATCGACTTATTTGCTGTACAACTCCACAATCAGCTGCTCATTCACCGGCAACTGGATATCTTCGCGCTTCGGCAGGGCCAGCACGCGGCCCTTATAGTTATCGCGATCGATCTCCAACCATACCGGGGCAGGCTGATGACTGGCAAAATCCTTGGCGATTTCCAGAATCGGAATCTTGCGGCTGCTCTCCCGAATCTGAATCTCTTCGCCCACCGCGACTTCGTACGAAGGAATGTTGACCTTCTTGCCATTCACCTGTACGTGCCCGTGACGCACCAACTGGCGCGCCTGGCGGCGGGAGATGCCGAAGCCTAAACGGTAAACGACGTTGTCGAGACGCCGTTCCAGCGACTCCAGCAACTTCGCGCCGGTCACGCCCTTGGAACGGACCGCGTTCTCGAAATAATTCCGGAACTGGCCTTCCTGCGTGAAGTAAATCCGTTTGGCTTTCTGTTTTTCGCGCAACTGCAGACCGTAGCCTACAACCTTGGTCTTTTTGTCTTTCCCGTGTTGTCCGGGAGCGAAGTTGCGTTTCTCAATCGGGCATTTGTCGCTGAAGCACTTCGTGCCTTTGAGGAAAAGCTTGATGCCTTCCCGGCGACAAAGACGGCACACTGCATCGGTATAACGGGCCAAGTTGTTCTCCTTTTAGATGACCGGTTTACAGGTTTGGCTTCACCCTTCGTCCCGGACGAAATCGGTTCTCAGCTGTCAGTTCTCGGTTCTCAGTAAAACCTTGGCTCAACGGCTCTTACTGAGAACCGAGAACTGGGAACTGAGAACTCGTCGCGCCTTAGACGCGGCGCCGTTTCGGCGGCCTGCAGCCGTTATGCGGAATCGGCGTCGTGTCTTTAATCGACCGCACTTCGATCCCCGCCGATGCCAGCGCGCGGACAGCCGATTCGCGGCCCGATCCCGGACCGCTCACGCGAACGTCTACACTGCGAACTCCGTGATCGCGCGCCATGCTGGCGGCGTTCGACGCGGCCTGCTGCGCGGCAAACGGAGTCCCTTTACGCGACCCGCGAAAGCCCAGCGAGCCCGAACTCTTCCACGACAGCACATTTCCCGACATGTCGGTAATGGTCACGATCGTGTTGTTGAAAGAAGCCTGAACGTGCACCAGTCCGTGCGGAACGTGCTTGCGCTCTTTCTTCTTGAACGTCTTTTTCTTGCCTTTTTTTTCGGGCGCCGCGGCGCCGCCTGCTGCTGCTGGTTTTGCCATGTCTTGGAGTTCTCAGTTCTCGGTTCTCAGTTCTCCATCACCCCGCTCTCCGGCACAACTGAGAACTGGGAACCGGGAACTGAGAACTGGTTTCTTACGCTTTGGCCGTCTTCTTCTTCTGCGCTACCGTGCCCTTGCGCGGACCCTTCCGGGTGCGGGCATTGGTGTGGGTGCGCTGTCCTCGTACCGGCAAGTTCCGGCGATGGCGGAATCCGCGGTAGGACCCGATTTCGATGAGCCGCTTGATGTTCATCGAAACGTCTTTGCGCAGGTCGCCTTCCACCGAGCCTTCGGCTTCGATCACCTGGCGGATGCGATTGACCTCGTCTTCTCCCAGGTCAGAAACTTTCTTCATCGGGTCAACCTTCGCCGCATCGAGAATGCGCGCGGCGCGCGAGTTGCCAATGCCGTAGATATAAGTGAGCGCGATATTCGCGTGCTTGTTACGCGGAAGATCCACGCCTGCGATACGAGCCATGTTCCCTCTCTCTAAATAATTCGGCTTGAAAGAGCACAAGCCTATAAATTGCCCGGCTTTAGCCCCTGGGGGCGTCGGCCATTACCCCTGACGCTGCTTGTGTTTCGAGTTCTCGCAAATCACCCGCACTACTCCCTTGCGGTGGATGACCTTGCACTTGTCGCAAATTTTCTTGACCGATGCTCTTACTTTCATAATTCCTCACCTGCGGACAGCGGCCCTCGGCGGTCCGGCTGAGCGAAGCTCAGCAGATCATTTGTACCGGTACACAATCCGGCCGCGATTCAGATCGTACGGAGAAAGTTCGACCGCGACTTTGTCTCCGGGCAATATGCGTATGAAGTTCTTCCGCATCTTGCCGGAAACGTGCGCCAGTACCTGGTGTTTATTTTCGAGCTCCACCTTGAACATGGCATTCGGCAGCGGCTCGACGACCGTCGCCATCACTTCAATCGCGTCTTCTTTACTCATCGACTCCTTAGAAATCAGTTCTCAGTTGCCAGTTATCAGCCCTCAGCTAGACCAATTCGGCGCCCACTGAGAACTGAGAACCGGCAACTGAGAATTACTGGGTCAAAATCACCGGCCCTTGCCGCGTTACTGCCACGCAATGTTCAAAGTGCGCGCTGTAACTGCCGTCGACCGTTACGGCAGTCCACTTATCGCCCAAAACTTTGGCCTCGGGGCCGCCGGAGTTCACCATCGGCTCGATCGCCAGGACCATGCCTTCGGTCAACTCCACGCCCTGGCCCTTTTTGCCGTAGTTCGGAATCTGCGGCGCTTCGTGCAGCTTCGTCCCGATCCCGTGCCCTACGAAGTCCCTCACTACACTGAAGCCGTTCGCTTCAACGTGCCTCTGAATCGCCGAGCCCACGTGCCCTACGGTGTTCCCTATCTTCACCTGCTCGATACCTTTGTAGAGCGAGGCTTCCGTCACTTCCAGCAGCTTCTTCAACTCCGGCTTCACTTCTCCGCCCACCGGCACGGTGATGGCCGCGTCTCCGTAATACCCGTCGCACACCACGCCGCAGTCGATGGAAACGATGTCACCCGTTTTCAGCGTCCGCTTTTCCGACGGAATGCCATGCACGATCTCTTCGTTGATCGACGTACACAGGACACACGGATAACCGAAATACCCCTTAAATGCCGGCGTCGCTCCCAGTTCGGCAATCAGCTTCTCCGCTTCTTTTTCCAGATCCATCGTCGTCACGCCGGCTGCAACCACGGTCTTCAGGTGGTCCAGAACCTGGCGGACGATCTTGCCACTGCGCCTCATCTTCTCGATTTCTTCAGGCGACTTGCGAATGATGCGATCTTCTCCAAAACTCATATCTGTTTCCGACTTGAATCCGCTCTCAGCAGCCAGCCTGCTGATGCCGCTCGATGACGCCGACTATCTGCGCCGTCACATCCTCCACCGGACGGTCGGCATTGATCGCCACCAGCCGCCGCTGCGCCCGGTAATAGTCCGCCACGGGCTTGGTCTGCCTTTCGTAGTTGGCCAACCGCTCGGCAATCACTTCTTCGCGATCGTCGTCGCGGACCAGTAGCTTCTGTCCATCCAGATCACACAACTCATCGACGAGAGGTGGCTGAAGGTGAATATTATAGAGCCGTCCACAGGTGGGACACGAACGCCGGCCGGTAAGCCGCAGCAGTAACTGATTATAATCCACCAGCAACTGGATCACAACCGGCGGACACTTCTCCGTTTTGTCAAAGACCTCTTTTTCCAGGAAGGCATCCAGCCATCCTGCCTGGGCGGCTGTCCTCGGAAAACCGTCCAGAATAAATCCACGCTTACAGTCGGCCTCTCGCAGCCGCGACCCCACGATGCCATACATCAATTCGTCCGGCACCAGGTCGCCTCGCGCCATGACCGTCTTAGCCTCTCGGCCTAATTCGGTGCCCCGGGCTACATGATCCCGTAAAAGATCACCCGTCGATATCTGCGGAATGCCGTAACGGTCGACAATCTGTTTGGCCTGCGTCCCCTTCCCCGCTCCCGGAGGGCCGAGAAGAATGACAGGTCCAATACTTCGCACAGTGTTGTCGGCCCTCGAAATGGCCGTCTCGTTGGCCATCGAAATGGCACCTTGTACTCGTATTTCCCCGGCGCGGAAATACTGCAACTCCGCGCTTAAATCAGTTCCACTACCACGTACGACGTCCGCGCAACCGACCGCTCTTCGGCGTGAATCCATCGTAGTGCCGCATGATCAGCTGCGCTTCGATCTGCGTGACCGTATCCATCGCAACCCCAACCACAATCAACAGTGACGTCCCGCCAAAATAAAAGTTCACTCCCAAACCATTCGTGACCCACGTCGGAAGATTCTCGAAGACGCGCCCCAGGATCGGCAGATGGTTCAGTTTGATGCCGGCAATCATCCACTCCGGAATCAGCGAAATTAAAATCAGGTAAGCCGCGCCCACCAGCGTGATCCGGGTCAGAACATCGTTGATGAAATCTGATGTCCGCTTGCCCGGCCGGATACCCGGAATAAAACCTCCCCACTTCCGCATATTGTCCGCGACTTCGTTCGGATTGAACACGATCGAAATATAAAAGTAGGCAAAGAAAATAATGCCGAGACAATAGAGCAGGGTGTAAAGCGGCTCACCCCACTTCATCGCGTCCAGAATCGGGCCGATCACCTTGTTATTGTGGAACGCCGCGCCCAGCATCTGCGGCAGCGCAAGAATCGAAGACGCGAAAATCACGGGCATCACGCCGCCCGCATTCACCCGCAACGGCAGGTGCGTGGACTTCCCGCCCATCACCTTGCGCCCCACCACCCGTTTCGCATACTGCACCGGAATCCGGCGCTCGCTGCGCTCCACGAATACGATAAATGCGACCACCGCGATCATCAGCACGAGCAGCATCAGGATCGCCGGAGCCGTAAACACTCCCCAGGCCGAAGTGCTGGCTTTCTGGTACAAATCGGCGATGCCACGCGGTAATCCGACCACGATTCCGGTGAAAATCAAGAGCGACATGCCGTTGCCGATGCCGCGCTCGGTGATCTGCTCACCCAGCCACATAATGAAAGCGCTGCCCGTGGTCAGCGTCAGCATGGTCATCAGGACGAAGGCCGGGCCCGGATTGTTGACGAAATCACCAGCTTTCTCAAGGCTGAGGGCGATGCCAAAAGACTGCACGGCGCTCAGTATCACGGTGAGATAACGCGTCCACATCGTGATCTTCTTGCGCCCGAGTTCGCCTTCCTTTTGCAACTTGGCCAGCGGCTCATAGACCACCGTCAGCAACTGCAAAATGATCGACGCCGTGATGTACGGCATGATGCCCAGGGCAAAAATCGTGAGCCGGCGCAGATTGCCGCCACTGAACAGATCGACAAACCCCAGCACCGATCCCCGATTTTGCTCGAAGAACTGCGCCAGCTTGTCGCCATTGATCCCGGGCGTCGGAATATGGCCGCCGATGCGATAGACCGCCAGCAGGCCGAGCGTGAATAACACGCGCTTGCGCAGGTCAGGAACGCGGAAGATATTCGCCAGCTTGTTGAAGATTGCCGCTTCGGCCATTACTGCAAGACCTCAAACTTGCCGCCAGCTTTGGTTATTTTTTCCTGCGCCGACTTGGAAAACTTGTGCGCATGTACGGTCAGCGCTGTCGTCAGCTCTCCCATGCCGAGGATCTTGACCGGTGAATTGCCGTTGACGATCCCCGCTTTTTTCAGCACTTCGGGAGTGATTTCGGTTTCGCCGAGCGCGGCCAGGCGGTTCAGGTTCACCACATCGTATTCCTCGCGGAAAATATTCGTGAACCCGCGCTTCGGAATACGCCGGTGCAACGGCATCTGCCCGCCTTCAAATCCGCGGATCAGCCGCGCCCCCGATCGGGACCACTGCCCCTTGTGACCGCGAGTAGAGGTCTTGCCCATGCCGGACCCCATGCCGCGCCCGACTCGCTTCTTCTTTTCCGTTGATTTCTTCGGCGCTCGTATTGTCGATAAATTCATGACTTTCTCTCTGTAGAAACGAGGCTGGCCTCGTCTCTGACGCGGCCAGCCGCGTCCCGCTAACTTAACTTACGATCTCAATCAGATGCGGAATCTTTTTCACCATGCCGCGTATCGCAGCCGTATCCGGCCGCTCAATCACCTGGTTCAGCCGCGTGAAACCCAGGCCCTTGACAACCTTCCTCTGGCTTACCGGAGTGCAGATCATCGATCGCACCCACTTCAATTGAATCTTGCCGCTCGGCGTAGATTTCGATGTCTTGGTTGTCATTTCGTTTCCTCGGTCATCAATCGTTGGCCGTTCGTCGTTAGCGAGCCTTGCCTGCGAACGACTGACGACCAACGACTAGCTTTGCTACAGTTCCTCTACCGACTTGCCCCGCAGTTCCGCCACGTGTTCCCGGTTCTTCAGCTTCTTCAGCGCTTCAAAGGTCGCCTTGATCACGTTGTGCGGATTATTGGTGCCAATCGACTTGGTCAGCACATTCTGAACCCCCGCCGATGTCATCACCGCCCGCACCGCTCCGCCCGCGATTACGCCCGTGCCTTCCGGCGCCGGTTTCAGCAGCACCATGCCCGAGCCAAACCGTCCCAGCACCGTGTGCGGCACCGACGTCTGCGTCAGGTTGATTCGTATCAGGTTCTTCTTCGCCGACTCAATCCCTTTGCGGATGGCCTGCGGAACTTCCTTAGCTTTGCCCGATCCGAATCCAACCACCGCCGCCGAAGGATCGCCGACGACAACCAGCGCCGCGAACGACATGTTCTTGCCGCCCTTGACCACTTTCGTCACCCGGTTAATCGAAACCACTTGGTCCTTTAACTGGAACGAACCCGCATCGAGTTTTTTCGTTACTCTTGGCATTCTGAAATCTCGTTTCTCATTTCGGTCGTTGGTCGACTAGCGACTAGAATTGCAGTCCCGCCTCGCGCGCCGCATCCGCCACAGCCTTCACCCGCCCGTGGTAGATATAGCCGCCACGATCGAATACCACTTTGGTGAAGCCTTTTTCCTTGGCCAGTTCGGCAATCTTCTTTCCCACCATCTTCGCCGAAGCCACGTTGCCGCCGGCGACCCGCGAATCCTTGCGGTCGTCCGCCGTAGAAGCTGCCGCCAGCGTGACCCCCCTCAGGTCGTCAATCAGCTGCACATAAATATGGTTCAGCGACCGGTAAACATTCAGCCGCGGACGCTCCTGCGTCCCCATGACCTTCTTGCGGATTCGATCGTGCACCCGCTGCCGCGTTTGATTCTTTGAAGCGATTCTAAGCATCGTGAAATCCTCGTCGTTCGCTATTCGCTATTCGCAAATTCCGCTCGCGGTCCGCTCGGCGAAGGACGAACAGCGAACAGCGGTTACTTTGCTCCCGTCTTACCAACTTTCTTCTTCAACCGCTCGCCCGCGTAACGCACGCCTTTGTTCTTATAAGGATCAGGCGGACGCAACGAGCGCATCTCGGCTGCGACCTGGCCCACTTTCTGCCGGTCGATCCCGTTCAAAGTCAGCTTGGTCAGCTTGGCATCGACTGCGCAATCGACGCCCGAGGGCAGCGGATACTCGATGGGGTGCGAATAACCCAGACTGAAAACCACCGTTCCCTTGCCCTTCATCTCCGCGCGGTAGCCGATGCCGACGATTTCCAAATCTCTCGTCCAGCCTTTGGTCACGCCTTCGACGGCGTTATTGACCAGCGCCCGCGCCAAACCGTGCACCGCCGCGTGCGCGTCGTCTGGACGGATCGCCACCAGGTTGCCGTCCTTCTGCTCCATCGTGATACCGGACGGAAGAGATGTGTCCAGCTTGCCCTTCGGCCCCTGGACCATCACCGTATTCCCTTCAAATTTAACCGTCACGCCCTTCGGGATCGCAATCGGCTTTTTTCCAATTCGTGACATAAGGTTGCTCTTCGTCTCTCGTTATTCGCCATTCGCGCATCGCCCCTGTGCAAACCGCCAGGAGCGAACAGCGGCACTTCTACCAGATTTCACAAAGCAATTCGCCGCCCAGGCCCTGACGCCTCGCCTGGCGCCCCGTCATCACGCCCTTCGGCGTGGTCAGGATGTTGATGCCCATGCCGCCCAGTACGCGCGGAATCTCGGTGCGGCGCACATAGACGCGGCAGCCCGGACGCGATACCCGCGCCAGGTTCGTGATCACCGCCTCGTTGTTGTTGCCGTATTTCAAATACACGCGCAGGACCTTGTGGCCCTCTTCTTCCGCCGGCTTGAAGTTCGCGATATAGCCCTCTTCTTTCAGAATGCGGGCAATCTCCGTCTTCAGCTTGGAAGCTGGTATATCCACTTTCTGGTGCCGGGCGCGGATCGCGTTGCGGATGCGCGCCAGCATGTCTGCGACCGGATCGGTCAACCTCATCGTTTGCTTCTCCTCGAGCCGCCCGTTCGCTCCGCGTCCAGCGGAGAACCTGTCAGCAGCTTGC
>Ga0074044_10000483_pt1 | contig 38893 bp, 30 predicted proteins | sample BogForMeECP23OM1_FD_94443 | JGI IMG/M metagenome (GOLD analysis project Ga0074044, IMG submission 94443) | Bog forest soil microbial communities from Calvert Island, British Columbia, Canada - Bog Forest MetaG ECP23OM1 | ecosystem: Environmental > Terrestrial > Soil > Wetlands ...
CATGGTGATCAGCCACGACCGCTGGTTCCTCGATCGCATCGCCACGCACATGATGGCGTTCGAGGGCGAGAGCCAGGTCGCCTGGTTCGAGGGGAACTACTCGGACTACGAGGCCGATCGCCGCCGCCGCCTCGGCGAGGCGGCGGACCAGCCGCACCGCATCAAGTACAAGCCGCTGGTGAGGGCCTAAGTCCGGACTCAGATGACAGACGTCAGCCGATAATATCGGTATGCCCTCCGCGCGCAGTGTCCTCGTCGGCCGCGCCGGTTGACTGCACAAGGGCGGTAAATTACGATTTGATGACAAAAGGGGCGCGGCTCGCCGTTTGATTGCCGTGCTATCGCTTGCGCGCCCGAGCGGCGACGGAGGAGCGCATGGGGGATCTGATCCGGTGCAAAACAAAATCAAAGTAGCGATCGCTGGCGTCGGGAACTGTGCGTCGGCACTGGTGCAGGGCGTCGAGTTCTACCGCAACCGCCAGGGTGCGGCGCTGCATGGCATCATGCACCCCACGATCGGCGGCTATGGCTGCTCCGACATCGAGTTCGTCGCGGCGTTCGACGTCGACGTGCGCAAGATCGGCCGCCCGCTCGAGGAGGCGATCTTCGCCAAGCCCAACTGCACCCTCATCTTTCAAAGCGCGCTCCCGGTTTCGAACGTGATCGTTCAAGCCGGTCCCGTGCTCGATGGGGTCGCCGCCCACATGGCCGATTATCCGGATGACGTGGCGTTCCGCTCGGCCGACCTCGAGCCGACCGATATCGCGGAGGCGCTGCGCGCCTCCAAAGCGGAGGTCTTCCTCTGTTACCTGCCGGTCGGCTCCGAGCAGGCCGTCAAGCATTACGCCCAGGCGTGCCTCGACGCCGGCGTTGCCATGATCAACTGCATTCCCGTCTTCCTCGCCTCCGACCCCGAATGGGCGCGGAGATTCCGCGACGCCGGCCTCCCGATCATCGGCGACGACATAAAGAGTCAAGTGGGCGCCACCATCGTGCATCGCGCCCTGGCGCGGCTTTTCGCCGACCGCGGGGTCGGCATCGAGCGCACCTACCAGCTCAACACGGGCGGCAATACCGATTTCCTCAACATGCTCGAGCGCAGCCGCCTCAAGTCGAAGAAAATCTCCAAGACCGAAGCCGTCCAATCGCAATTGGACGAGCAGCTCGAGGCCAAGAACATCCACATCGGCCCCTCCGACTACGTGCCGTGGCAGCGTGACAACAAGGTCTGCTTCATCCGCATTGAGGGCTATGGGTTCGGCGACGCGCCCATCGAACTGGAGCTGCGGCTCTCGGTCCAGGACTCCTCGAACAGCGCCGGTGTGGTGATCGATGCGATCCGCTGCGCGAAGCTTGCGCTCGAGCGGGGCGAGGCGGGCCCGCTCGAAGCACCCTCGGCCTATTACATGAAAAGCCCGCCGCGCCAGCTCCGCGACAGCGTCGCGCGAGAGGCCTGCGACGCCTTCATCGACGGCCGTGCCTTCGATTTGCCCGAGGAGCCGCAGCACGGCACGAGTGCCGCGACCAGAGCCGATCGCGGGTAGAACAGATTGCGATGACGTGCGGTTTGAAGGCGCGGCCGGCGCGCCGCCCGGGCCGGCACGCCCATCGGGCGCGTGGTCGATGACAAAACCGATCGAGACCTTGCTCTTCGATTTTGGCGGCACGCTCGACGCCGACGGCGTTGCGTGGAAGGCGCGCTTTTACGCCCATTATCGGGCGGAGGGGCTTGAGATGGCGGCCGCAGCCTTCGCACCCCTCTTCTACGCCGCCGATGATGCGCTCATCGGAGCCCTGCCGCCCGATTGCGACCTCGGCGAAACGATCGAGCGTCTGGCCGGCAATCTCGAGGCCGAGCTCGTCCGCCGCGACGGCGGCAGCGGCAAAGCCGGCGCCGATCGCGCGCGCGGCCGGCGGGTTGCCAAGCACTTCCTTGCCGAGGCTCAGGCGGCCTTCGCGCGCAATCGGCCGCTGCTCGAAACGCTGAGCGCACGCTTCCGCCTGGGCATCGTCTCGAATTTTTACGGCAATCTCGAAGCGGTGTGCCACGGCGCCGGCTTGGCGGCTTTTTTCGATGTCATTGTCGACAGCCATCGGGTCGGTGCGCGGAAGCCCGACCCGGCGATTTTTCGCGCAGCCCTCGCCCCCCTCGGCGCCAAGCCCGAGACGACGCTCATGATCGGCGATTCCTTGCGCCGCGACCGCGAGGGTGCGCGGCGCATGGGCATGGGCTTCATCTGGATTGCACCAAGCACTGCGCCGGCGTCGACGCTGCGGGCGGGCGAGGCCGAGCTCTGCCAGTCCAGGGTGGCGCAGCTCTCAGATCTAGCGGAGGTCTTGCATGACCGGCACGTCCGGCCGGCCGATCCTCAAGGGCGGCATCATCGCCGCCGGCGAGGGTAGCCGCCTCAGCGCCGACGGCTATCGCGGCAGCAAAGCGATGGTGTCCGTGGCCGGCCGTCCGCTGATCGGCCATGCCCTCGCGCGTTTTCGCGCCATCGGCATCCGCCGGCTGACGGTCATCGTCAACGACGCGAGTGAGGATTGCCAGGAATGGCTCAGGCACCACGGCGGCGATTTCGAGCTCGACCTCATCGTACGCACGACACCCTCCTCCTACGCGAGCTTCCGTCTCGTCGCCGAGCGGCTCTCCGGGGCCGCGGCACTGATTACGACCGTCGACGGCATCATGCCGACGGACGATTTCAGCACTTTCGCCAGGGCTGCGGCCGGCTTCCCTGAGGACGCCGTCGTGCTCGGCCTGACCGCCCACGTCGACGATGAAAAACCCCTGTGGGCGACGCTCGAGGCGGCCGATGGCCGCATCCGGCAGCTCGGCGGCGAGAGCGGCAGCCATGCGACGGCCGGCCTCTACGTGCTGCCCGTGGCACGGCCGGCCGAGCCCGCCCTAGGCTTCGCACGTCTGCGCGACTATCTCGGCTGGCTGGTGGCCGAAGGCCATCCGGTCTACGGTGTCGTCTTGCCGCGGGTCTTCGACATCGACCGTGCCAGCGACATCGCGGCGGCGGAGCGGGCGGCCGCCGGTAGTGAGACCACGAACGAGGCTCCATGAGTGCCGAAAGAACCTGCTGGGGCATCTACCGCGAGTCCGCGCACTCGCCCGGGCGGGTCGAGGACGACGCGGCGATCATCGAGAGCGTGGGTGCCGCGCTGGCGGAGCGGGGCTTCAGCGTCGAGCTCCTCGCGAGCGATGCCGCCGACGCGGCCCTCGAGAGCCCGGGTGCGAACATCTTCACCATGTGCGAGCGCGGCGAGATCCTCGATCGTCTCAAGGAGGCGACCCGGGCCGGTGCGGTCGTCGTCAACTCCCCGGATGCGATCCGCAACACCTATCGCCACCGCATGGTCGAGCTGTTCGCGAGGGCCGGCATACCGTCGCCGGCGAGCCACGTCCTCGCCACGAATGCCGCTGCCTCTCCGCCCCTCGCCTGCGCCTGGATCAAGCGCTATGATTTCCACGCGACGCAATCGGACGACGTGATGTATGCGGCGTCCGAGGAGGGTTGGCGCGTGGCACTGGACCGTTTCGCCGGGCGCGGCATTCCCTTCGTCGTCGCTCAGCAGCATGTGCCCGGCGATCTCGTCAAATTCTACGGCGTGGCACGCGGTGCGGAGAGCACTGCGGGTGCCGTGTGGTTCGAATGGTTCTATCACCGGGACAAGGGCATGATCGGTCACGCTTTCGAGGCAGCCAGGCTGCATGACGTGGCGTTTCGCGCCGCCGCGGCATTGGGGTTGGAGATTTTCGGCGGCGACGCCATCATCCAGCCCGACGGCGCGCCGATGATCATCGACCTCAATGCCTGGCCGAGCTATGCGCGCTATCGCCACGAGGCCGCGCGCGCCATCGCAACCCATCTCTCCGAGCGTTTCCAGCGGCGCCTGCGCGCCGTCAGCTGACAGGGAATCGAGCCATGGACGACGTCCGCCCAACGAACGAGGCACCCGGCCATGCCGTCGGGGAGCGCCGTGCCGTGCCCGGCCCGCGCTCCAAGGCCGTCTTCGAGCGTGAAGCCCGAACCATGGCGCCCGGCCTGCAATCGCTGGCGCTTTTCTCGCAAATCGCGGTCGACCGCGCCAAGGGCTCGACGATCACCGACGTCGACGGCAACGACTACCTCGATTTCGTCGCCGGGGTCGCCGTCGGCAGCCTCGGGCACTGCCATCCCCATTACCTCGAGCGCCTCAAGGAGCAGCTCGAGCGCGCCACCTTCGGCAGCTTCACGACCGAGACGCGCGCGCGCTTCCTCGAGCTCGCGGGCTCCGTCCTGCCCGAAGGGATTACGCACCTCCAGCTCTTCTCGGGCGGGGCCGAGGCGGTCGAGGCCGCCTTCCGCCTTGCCAAGTCGGTCACCAAGAAATTCGAATTCGTCGGCTTCTGGGGCGGCTTCCACGGCAAGACCGCGGGCGTCATCGGCCTGCTCGGCGGCGGCTATCGCAATCACCAGGGACCGTTTCCGCCCGGTATGCATCTCTCGCCCTACGCCAATTGCTACCGCTGCCCGTGGCATCTGGAATATCCGTCCTGCGGGCTTGCTTGTGCCGAGCATCTGCGCAGCGTGATCAAGAACGATACTCAAAGCGAGGTCGCGGCCATCATCATGGAGCCGATGCAGGGTACCGCCGGCAACGTCATCCCGCCCGACGAGTTCGTTCTCGCCGCGCGCGCAATCGCCCAAGAGATCGGCGCACTCTTCATCGCCGACGAGATCCTGACCGGATTCGGCCGCACGGGAACGATGTGGGCCTCGGAGCAATCCGGGTTGAAGCCCGACGTCATGACGATCGGCAAAGGCATGGGCGGGGGCTTTCCGCTGAGCGGGGTTGCCTCCTCGCTCGAGCTCATGTCGGCCAAGCCCTTCGGCGAGCCGAGCGGCAGCTCGTCGAGCTATGGCGGCAATCCGCTCGCCGCGGCCGCGGGGCTCGCAGCGATCGAGGCCATCCTCGCGGAGAAACTCGTCGAGAATTCGGCCCGCGTCGGTGCCAAGATGCTCGCGGCCCTCAAGGAGTTGCAGGACAAGTACCGCTTCATCGGCGACGTGCGCGGGCGCGGCCTGATGATCGGCGTCGAGCTGGTCGCGGATCGCACGACCAAGGAGCCCTTGGACAAGACCATCACCCGCGCCCTTTTCCACGAGGCGCTCGAGCGCGGCCTCGTCACCATGTCCTATTCGCACGTCATCCGCATCAACCCGCCCCTCGTCATCACCGAGGACGAGGCCTTGCGCGGCGTCGATATCCTCGACCAGTCGTTCGCCGCCATTCAGCACCGCTTCGGGCTCGATTGATGCGCCGGCGCCCCCTGCGCGGCGCCTTCATCGGCTTCGGCGGCGTCGCCGCCAAGGGGCATCTGCCCGGCTGGCGCGCGCGCAGCGACACAGCGATCGTCGCCGCGGCCGACGCAGCGCCTCAGCGCCGGCAGGCGTTTCTCGCGGCCTCCCCCGGTGCCCGCGTCTACGAGTCCGTCGACGAGCTCTTGGCCGGCGAGACCCTCGACTTCGTGGATATCTGCACCCCGCCCGGCAGTCACGCGGGGCTGATCGCGCAGGCACTCGACGCCCGCCTCCATGTGCTCTGCGAAAAGCCCCTGACAACGCGGCTCGAGGACGCCCGCAGCGTGGCCGACGCCGCCGCGCGTGCCGAGCGCGTCGTGCACACGGTCCACAACTGGCTCGCGGCGCCGGTCTGTCTCCGCGTCTCGGCCCTCGTCTCCGAAGGGGCGATAGGGGCGGTGCGCACGCTCCGTTGGCGCACCCTACGGAGCGCACCCGCGGCCGCGAGCGATGCAGCCGGCAATTGGCGCGTCGATCCGGCGCAGGCGGGCGGCGGCATCCTCCTCGATCACGGCTGGCACGCGCTCTATTGCATCATGCGCTGGGCCAGCGGCACACCGCGCGCCCTCTCTGCCTCGCTCGAGACCCGCCGCTTTCGCGAATGGCCGCTCGAGGACACGGCGACGCTCGCCATCGATCTCGCAACCGCCACCGGCCACGTGCATCTCACCTGGGCGGCTGACGAGCGCGCCAACCACATCGAGCTCGAGGGCGAGCGCGGCAGCATCGCTGTCGTCGGCGAGAGCGTCCTCTTCGAGGGGCCGTCGGGGAGGAGCTCTTGGTCTTGTCCGCCGTCCTTGTCCGACGGCTCGCACCATCCGGACTGGTTCGCGGGTGTCGCGGAGGATTTCCACGCCGCGATGGCGGGAGATGGCGCGGGCAATCTGGCCGAGGCGCTTTTGTGCGCGCGGCTGATCGATCTTGCCCAGCGCTCGAGTGCGGCCGGCGGTGCCAAGCTCCCGCTCGAGGCCTAAGCGCTGGAGGGCGTGGATATCCTCGCCGATCGCTCGCGCAGGTCGAGGAAGAGCACCGAGAAGAAGAAGATCGGCGCGCCCAGTCCCGTCAACAGCAAGAACCAGTTTGCTCTGCCGAAAAGCGCAAAGACCAAGATGAGATAGAAGAAATCTCGTCGGCAGAGCGTGTCGAGGAGCCGGGCCAAGGGGCGCGCCGGCGCGCGCGCGACCGAGGTGAAGAGCGGGCCGGCAGCCGCTTTCGGGCGTAACAGCCGCCAATAGACGAAGCTCGCCGACCCGAGCGTGCCGAGGACCGCCGAGACCCCGAGCAGGACCGGCAGCAGCCCCCCGTCGCTTAGGCTCCAGCCCCCCGCCATGCAGGCGAAGACCGCACTGTGCACGACGTTGTCGCCCCAGAAATCGAGCAATCCGCCCCATCGCGTTTCCTGGAACCTCAAGCGGGCGAGCTCCCCGTCGCAGCCGTCGAGAATCGAATGGGCGAGGAGGAGGAGTGCCCCCACGGTCTGCCACCGCCCGAGTGGCGAGAGGAAGAAGGGAGCTCCGGCAAGGCCGATGACGACGGAGATCAGGGTGATCTCGTTGGGGGTCACGGCCGACGCCGCCAGAAGCCGCGAAATGGCGAGCGAAACGGGCCGCTCGACGTGCCGCGCCATGAAGCCGTCGGTATCCTTGACGAGCGAGCGCAAGAGACGGCGCTCCGCAGCACGGATATCGGCCGGTGCCGTGACCACCATCGGGTCAACGCCCGCGGATAATGCCGCGGGGGCGCCAAAACGCCGGGTCAGCCGCTCGTGCGCGGCCGGGAAATCGCGAGCGCCGCCGTCCGCGGCGAGGGTCGCGAGGGCTTCCGATACGGCCGCCGCGGGGAGCATGATCACTCGCCCCGGTGCCGCTGCCCAGGCGGCGCCTTCGATCTGCACCTCGGCCAGGCGTTCGAGCCAATCCGTTTCGCCGAGGATCGTCGCGGGCGCAATGACGAGCGCTACCATGTTCTCCGAGCGTAGTGCCGCTTGAAGCGTGGTCCAATCGGCAGGGCTCGTGATATCCGGCAAAGCGTCGTCGTCGTGCGCCAGGCGGAATACGCGGGCGTAGCCGGCGCGGCGGGCGGCGAGCGTGGCGCGCTGCGCCAAACCGAGTCCGAGGATCTTGAGATCGCCACGGTCCGCCGGTGCTGCGCCGGCTGCGCGGGGCGGCACGGCGGCGCTCCGCAAAAGGACCAGATTCGGCGCGGCACTGCGAAGAGGGCTCGACACCGCGTCGGTATATATGTAATTGCCGTGGGCAACAAGGATCGATCAGACACAGTGCCCGCGCGCGCTCGATGCGGCCGCGGGCAAGGAGCCCTCTCATTCGCCCCGCGATGATCGCCGCAGCACTTCTCGGTCTGGCGCTTGTCGTCTACCTGATCATCGACAGCGGTGCCGAGGACGTGGCGCATGCCATGCTGTCGGTCGGCTGGGGCTTAGCTGTGATCGCCGCGTTCCACCTCGTCCCCATGTGTTTGAGTGCGCTCTCCTGGCGCGATCTCTTGCCGCGATCGAGCCGGTTGGATGTGCTGAGCGTGACATGGATCCGCTGGATTCGCGAATCGATCAACTCGCTGCTGCCGGTCGCCGGTGTGGGCGGCGACGTGGCCTGCGCGCGCCTCGCCCATCTCTGCGGCGTGCCGGCCAAGCAAGCGGCGGCCAGCATGGTCGTCGACATCACGGTGGGGGCCGCGACACAGCTGCTCTTTGTCGTGATCGGCGTTGGCCTGCTGCTGATGCGCTCGACCGCGCCCGCCGTGCTCGCGCTCGCCTCGGCGGTGCTGGCCGGCATCGCCGTCTTCATCGCGGCGATCGCGGCATTCCTCGTCTTGCAGCATCGCGGCATGCTCGCACTGTCGGCCAGGCTCGCGGGCGGGGTGTTGCGGAGCGAGCGGCTCTCGGCTGCTGCGGGCAGCGCTTCGGCGGTCGACGATGCCGTCGTCGCCATCTACCGCGACAGGATCGCCTTCTGGCGAGCCGGTCTTGTCCGTCTCATCGGCTGGGCCGCGGGAACGGGCGAGACCTGGCTGGTGACGCAGTTCCTCGGCCAGCCGCTCAGCCTGCTCGATGCCTTCATCCTCGAAAGCCTCGGTGCCGGCGTGCGCGGGGCGGCGTTCATGGTGCCCGGACAGTTGGGCATCCTCGAAGGCAGCTATGTCGTTTTCGGAGCCCTCTTCGGGCTGCCGGCGGAAGCCGCGCTCACGATTTCTCTTGCCAGGCGGGTGCGCGAGCTGGCTTTGGGCGTGCCGGGCCTGCTTGTCTGGCACTGGATCGAAACCCGCCGCCTGCTGCGCCGCTCGCTGGACGAGGCGAGCTGAAGCGGCCTCCGGCACTCACGGGCGCCTCGAGGCGGCAGGGAGCTCCCGCGGGTCGCGCGGGGCAGCCGTACCTTGGCTCCGCGGCGGCGGCCCGAGGAGCGCCGGCTCGAAGAGGAGTGCCGTCACCAGCGTCCAAGCGAGGGAGATCACCAGGAGTTTGCCCATGCTGGCGGTACCCGGGTGGGGCGAGAGCCACAGGCTGCCGAAGGCGGTCGCCGTCGTGAGCGCGCTGAACAGCACCGCGCGCGTGAGGCTCGACTGCAGGAGATTGGTCGCCCCGGAGCGCCACGCGACGACGAAGTAAATGTTGAACGCCACGCCGATGCCGAAGAGGAGCGGGAGGGCAATGATGTCGGCGAAATTGAGCGGCGGGCCGATCAGCACGGAGCTCGCCATCGTGAGCAGCCCCATCAGCAGGATCGGGATCACGGTCATGGCCACGTCGCGGATGCGACGCAGGACGGCCGCAAGGAGGATCGTGATCGCCACGAGCGACCAGAACCCGGCCTGAACGAAGGCGCTCACGACCGTCCGGCCCGCCTCCAGGATCGTAATCGGAGCTCCCGTCGCAGCGGGAGCCAGCGTCCGCACCGCCGCGGTGAAGCGTTCGAGCGTGCGGTTGTCGTTCGAATCGCCCTTGGGATAGACTTCGATCCGCGCGCGGCCGTCCGCGGCTATCCAATCGCGCACGAGCTCCGGCGGCAGGCTCCGAAGAGTCACCGCTTCGGCTTGCAGCGCGGCGCGCAGCTGATCGAGCATGACCAAGAGCGGCCTGATGAGCGTCTCGGACGCGCGCGCCCGCAGTGCCGGCGTCCCGGTCGCAAGCGTGTCCAGCACCGCGGCGAGCCGCCGCGCGGCGGCCGCCGCGGCCGTCGTCGCGGCTCCCACGGTCCGTCGCAGCTCGCCGGCCGTCCGCGCGAGGCTTTGCGCCGTTTCGCCGTCGCTCGGCGCCGGCTTCACGGCGAGCGGATTGAGCGTGAGATCGAGCAGATTGGAGGCGTCCTTGACGAGTGCCAGCTTTGCCGCTTGGTCGCTCGGAATGAAGCTGCTCAAGCTGAGCGCATGGTCGACCTCGGGGAGTGCGGCCAGGCGCTTGGCGAGGGCGTCCGCGGCAGCGAGCGAGGGAGCGAGCACGTCGATGGTGTTGGGCGTCTCGTCGGGCTCGGACAGCAGGTCCATCAAGGTCGACGTGGACTCGACGCGGAGGCTCCGCAGGTGGAGCGGATTGAAGTCGAAACGCACGAGCGGCAGGAGGATCAAGCACAGGATGGCGGCCACGCCGCCGCTGGCGAGAACGCGCCTTCGCCGGCTCATGAGATAGCGGTCGAGCGGTGCCAGAGCGGCAAAGCCGATCTCGGCCGTCTCCGCCCCGGGACGCGCGAGCGTCAAGAGAGCGGGGAGCAGCGTTATGCTGAGGAGGAAGGCGATCATCATGCCCGCCCCCGCGATCACGCCGAGCTCCGAGGCCCCCACGTAGGATGTCGGCAGAAAGGCGCAGAAGCCGACCGCAATGGCGCCGGCTGCAAGTGCCAACGAGCCGCCCACCGTCGATCCTGCAGCAGTCAAGGCGTCCCTCAAGTCCCGATGGACGAGGCGCTCGGCACGGTAGCGCACGCTGAACTGGATGCCGAAGTCGATGCCCAGCCCGACGAACAGGGGAACGAAGGCGACCGAGATCACGTTGAATCGTCCGACGGCGAGAAGTCCGAGGCCCGCCGTCGCGAGCAGGCCGACGACGGTCGTGATCACGATGCAGGCGATGATGCGAAGCGAGCGGACGGCAAGCCACAGCATGACCAATACGGCGCCGAGCGTGCCGAAGGTCATGAGCCAAAGGTGCTGCGTCAAGGTGGAGAACTCCTCGTCCTCCATCTGAACCTCCCCGGTCAAGCGGACCCTGACGCCATTCTGGGGACTGAGGTCGAGGGCGCGCGCGGCCGCGCGGACGGCATGGCTTGCGCGTGCGGCGGGTGCGAGCGCTCCATAGTCCAACTTGGGCTGCACCAGGATGAAGCGTCTTGTCTCGCGCGTGCCGGCGGGACCGCCCGAGATGAGCGTTTGCCAGGAGAAAAAGGCCGGCTCTCCTTGCGCCACGCGTCCGAGGGCATCGGCGAGCTCGGCCAAGGGCCGCGCGAGTTTATCGAGCGTGGTCTCGCCTTGCCGCACGCCCTCGAGTGCTAAGTCGAGGGTGCCCATGACGCCACGCAGGCTTGGATCCGCGGCCAGCGGACCGAGGAAGCCCTGGGCCGCGATGAGCCGGTCCATCGCGGTCGCCACGTCGGCCAAGGGCAGCAGAAGGAGGCCGTTACGGGCGAAGAATTGGCTGCCGTCGGGCCGCTCGACCGATTTGAACGAATCGGATCTCGCCGCGAGCCGTGCGGCGAGCCGAGCCGTTCCCCATTCGGCGAGCTCCGGCGTAGTACCGTCCACGACCACCACGATCGCCGCGCTTTGCCGGGGAAACGCCTCGTCGAAGGCAGCCTTATCCCGTCGCCACGGAAGGTCCGGTGAGATCAGGTTGATGCTGTCGGTCGTTATCGCGAAGTGCCGCACGGTATAAACGGCGGAGAGCGCGCCGAGTGCCATCCCCGCCAGGGCGACGACCCAGGCCCAACGGCAGCACGCATTGACGATACGGGCGATGAGGCGCGGCTTCACGATCGATGCGTTGCCGCACGGCGCTTGGGAAACATCCGTCGACGCCTCGGCTCTCGGAGGTTCTTGCCCACCATATCCAGCTCCTCAGCACGATCGCCGACGGTCGCCCATAGCAGTTTGCTCCGTGAGCCATCGAGAGGTTTCATGCCCGCCCTCGCGTGCGGCGCCTCGAGATATGCGACGTATCTTGGCGGCAAGCCTCACGCACGTCCGCGAGATGGCCGCCGAACGTCAAAACAAGCCACCGGTTGGGAGCCGCGATGCAGCCCGACCCAACTCAAGCCCTATTCCCCATATGACGCGCTGATTTACGCACAGATTCAGGCGACCGAGAAGAACCGCCCGATTTCGGGCGGTTCCATGCCTGGCCGAATGAGACCAACCTTGGCGAGCACATCGCTACTCCTTGTTTGCCGGCACCGGTCGATCGAGCTTGCCGATGAGTGCCTGCACACAATCGGCCCACGTGCGGGGGCGGTATTCGGCCTGCAGCCGCGCCTCCCGCGCCGCCAGATAGCCGGGATCGAAGAGCAATCTCTCAATCTTCGCCAGCGCATCGTCATCATTCGATGGATCGAAATAGTCGATAAAGTCACCGCCAACTTCCGGGATCGATGTGCGGTTCGAAGCAACGCAGAACTTGCCCTCCGCGAGGCTTTCCGCAATCGGCAATCCCCAACCCTCGCAAAGACTCGGAAATATCGTGAACAAGCAGGAACGATAAGCTTGGCGTAGCTCCGCGTCCGACAGGCCGGACATGAGTTTAATCTTGCCGCCCAGATAGTCGCACGCTGCGAGGTCCGCGAGCAGGTCGTCGACCAGCCAACCGATCTGCCCGGCGAAGATCAAGACCGGCACGGCATCCGGGCCGTGCCGCTCCAGCAGGCGTCGCCATACTCTGACGAGCAGCCCGTGGTTCTTGCGAATTTCAATTGTAGAAACGAACAGCACGTACCGCTGAGGAAGGCGTATCGTACTTCGGTCTCCGGCAATCGGGCGATCGCTTAAGCCTGCGCCCGGCTCCAAGAGCTCGACACGAGGCAGTGCCCATCCCGCGTCCGCAGCCAAACCAAGCAGCGTATCGCGCGAATACTTCGACACGGTGAGCATCACATCTGCAACGGGTATCGCTTCTTGGAGCCATTTTCGGAATTGGTGAACGTGCCGTTGCTCGACAAAGGATTCATGTTCTATCGGAATGAGATCGTAAATCAGCGTGGAGAACTTGATCCCGTAGCGCCGCTTCGCTTGGGCAATATGCTTCACATAGTGAGGCAATGCCCAAGAGGCGCCGAGCGAGACGAGGATATCCCCACGGCGCACGGAGCGCTCGAAACGGCGCCGCTGGAGTCTCATTTCGATGAGATCGCGAATCGCAGTCTTAAATATCCAAAAGAAAAATCGCGGATGGCGGATGATCACAGGCGGCATGTTGGAGAATTCGCTGAAAACCCGCGCCGGCTCCCAAACCGTCTTCCACGGGGCGCCGGCGCCTGGCGGGTTCAAGTATGCCGAGATGACTGCATCGAACCCGATCGGCTTGAATTGCTTGGTGTACACGCTGAGCCGGCAAAACCTCACGCGTCCCGTAGGACCGTAGAGCCTCTCAGCTTCGACAAAGATCTCGAACGGTACGCGCTGCAGGCCGGTCGGGCTGCGAAAATGATCAAAATATCGGAGAAAATCCTCAACTTCGAACCACACCACCGGCTGGCGGTTCTTCCGGACGCGACCGTCTCCTTCAGCTGATCCGTCAGCAGCGTTCATGTGGCCGTTCCTGGATTGCGCCCGCTCAATGTCGGCCGGCAATCGAGGTCGCGGCCAGGAGGATGTTCAACCGACATTCCCCAGATGACTGGGGATCGGCGCGAACGATAACATTCTGCTGGGATAGGCGGAAGCCGAAAGGCGGCGTCCGGGACGCTTCCGGCGTTGGGCGCGGCCCGCACCATTCTGAAGAGGCCGACTCGGCCATTTCGCTCGTCTCATTCGGACACAGTCCTCCGGCCGTGATGATACGCCCGACCATCCCGGTTCCTGCGCTGGGGCCGGTCTTGGTCGCAGTCCATCGATCAGCCGCAGCATTTCCCCAAACAATTCCCTCGGCACCGCGATCTCGGCCATCTGGAAGATGACGTAGCGGCCGTGGCTCACCACATTGGCGCCGATCTTCACGAGCTTCTCCCCGAGGCTGGTCAGCGACCAGTGCGCGATTGCCTCGGGTGATGCCAGCGTCCGCATGAAGTTGGCGGGATTGTAGGGCAGCGCATCGCAGGCTCGCGGCACAGCCGCTCGGCGTCGTTCACGTCCTCGTAGTCCGCGAGACGCCCGAACACGGACTGTCGCAGTAAGCCGACCAATGCATGCCGACCATCCTTGCCGGTGCGCGCATCGACGAGCACGTTGCCCGCCATCGCAGTCAAGCCGAGGCGTTGTCCAACTCGCGATATGCCAGCAACCCGGCGTCCGACGTGACGGCGGGGCCGCGAAACTCCAGCCTCACACCGCAGTCGAAATAGAGCCTCGGACCGCCACTTTCCGACTCAGCCACCCGGTGCGCCCCGACCGCCTCGCTTGATCCAGATTAACTTATTGGATCTTATACAAGAATCGATCACGAGGCGCGGCACTTCCGAGCGTCGTCCGGGGCCTGCGGGGTGAGATGTCAGATGCCGGCTTAAGGGACGCGGTCCTGGGTGTTTTCCGTCCTCTGGCATCTGTCATCTGCCATCCGGACCTCAGCTCTTCTGCCTGAGCTCGACGATCTTGTCGCGCATGAGCTCGGTCAGACTCGTGACGTTGCCGTTGTTGCGTTGGAGCACCGAGGAGAACTCGGAGCGCTGCGTCACCAGGAGGCTGACCCCCTCGACCACGACGTCGATGATCTTGTAGCCGACCTGCTCCTTGCGCACGCGCCACTGAACCTCGGTCGGCTCCTCGCCTGTCTTTCCGATTCCGCTTGTCACCCAGGCGCCGGCCTCGCCGTCGGGGCCCGTCTTGCTGACGTGGAAGCTCTCGCCGGCGTACGAGTTGAAACGCACCGCGTAAGTCTGCACCACATATTCCTTGAAGACATCGAGGTACGCGTCCCGCTCGCTGTCTGAGACCCTGCGCCCATAGACGCCGAGAACGAAGAGCCCGATCGCGCGCACGTCGAAGCCATCGAGAAATATCGCGGCAAGCGCCTTTACGCGGTCGTCCTTGCTGAGCGACTTGTCCTTGAGGATGCGGATCACCCGCTCGGCGAGCTGGCTGACGAACTCGGATGCGGCGGCGGGAATATCCTCGGCGCGGCCCGCCCGCGGCGCCACAAGGAGGCCGAGCGCGGCGGAGGCGGCCGAGGCTAGGAATATGCGACGGTCAATCATGGCGGCAACACTTCATCGCTCGACATTGGGGCGGCCCGCGCGGTCGCGGGCCTCGTTGGCAAGAGCCGACTGCTCGATCGGCCCGGCAGGCACGGTCTCACTCCCGGTCATGCCGGCGCCCGCTCCTTCCGGCAACTCTGCGCCGGCCTGGCTTTGCCTGGCAACACTGGCGATGTTGGCGCCAGGGGCCGGCGGCTCCACGGGGCGGGCGGCCTCGGGGCCGGTACTCGGCATGTCACCCGGCCCGGAAATCGATGGTGCCGGGAAGTTGGCGCCGCCCTTGCCCGAGCGGATCTGGTCCTCGCGGCGCTGGCGGTAGAGGCTGCGCAGCGTGGCATAATAATCGACGGAGGTGCGACGGATCTCGTCGAGCGGCTCGATCAGGGGCTCGCGCTTGTCGATCCCCTCGAAGGCGAAGCGGCCGATGTCCTCCCACAGGGTGGCGAAATAGCCGATCGGATCCATCAAGGAGTCGACCCCGAGCCCGATCGCATCGCGCGGGTTCGACGGGCCGAAGAGCGGCAGCATCAGATAGAACTGTTCGCCCATGCCCCATTTGGCAAGCGTAACGCCGAAATCGGTATCATGATTGGGCACGCCGGCCAGGGATGCCACGTCGAAAAAGCCGCCCACCCCTGCCGTGAGGTTGATGAGGAAACGGAGCACCGTGTCGGCCGCGCTATTCGGGTCGGCCTGCAGGAGATAATTGCCGAAGAGGACCGGGGCGTGCACGGTCACGACCATATTGTGCAGGCCCTTGCGCAGGTCCTCGGGGACCACCCGATAGGCTTCCGCCACCGGCTTCACGATGTGGTCGTCAAGTGCCAGGTTGAAATCGAAAATGGCCCGGTTGGCCGGCTCGAGGGGATCGTTCGCTTCCTCGAAGGCGGCGCGCGCGTCGGGTTCGGTGGGCGGCGTGGCGCAGCCCGGGAGCCACAGGAGTAGAGCGAGCACAAGTCCCACATTGAGGCCGATTTCGGCGGACATCGTGGCCTTCCGGGCAGTCGAGCTTGCGCGCATCTATCGATCCCGCTCCGTCGTTGTCACGCTTCTCCAATCTGCGGGGCGCGTGACGTGCCCTGCCGAGTAACGCCTGACAGATATGTCAAGGTCCTGTTTGCTTTCCCCCAAGCGGATTTCGCCGCGCCCGGCGAGCGCCTTACTTGAAAGTACCCCTTCTTCGTCCATCCCTCTGCCTCGCGGACGGGCGCGACGCCAGCGTTGAGCCCCAGCGTTGAGCTTAAGTGACCTAACATAGGAGGAGGCAAAAAACCAGTGGCCTGGCCTTGGCTTATCGATGCGCTTGTCCCACCTGTTGCAGATTTGTCGCGCATCGGCGACTCGGAGGCAGTTTGCCGATATTCTTTGACTTGCATTCATAAGGATATGTTTATATAGTTATATTTGTCTCAAGGAAGCGGGGGAAGGCAAATGGCCATGGAGGAGCTGCCGCGCGCTGGCGTCGCTGCCATCGGCGAGGCGGACATGGAGAAGCTGCTGGCGGGCTTGCGGGCGGTGGCAGAACCGACGCGGCTGCGGCTTCTCGTGCTCTCTGCCCACGGCGAGCTCACCGTGAGCGAGCTTACCCAGATTCTCGGCCAGAGCCAACCGCGCGTCTCTCGCCATCTCAAGCTTTTGTGCGAGGCCGGGCTGCTCGAGCGCTTTCGCGAAGGCACCAACGCCTTCTATACCCTTGCCCGGCAGAGCGAGGTGGCGCGGCTGGGCGAGCTCCTCGTCGATCTCATGCCCGATCGCGATCGCACCCTTGCCCTCGACCTCGAGCGGCTTGAGGCGATCAAGGAGACGCGCAATGCCGCGGCGGCGAGGTACTTCAGCGAGAACGCCGAGCGCTGGGACCGCATCCGCTCGCTTTATATCGACGAGGCCCAGGTCGAGGCCAAGCTGCTCGAGCTCGTACCGCCGCACGGCTTGCGCGACTTCGTCGACGTGGGCACCGGCACCGGGCGCATTCTCGAGCTCGTGGCCCCCCGCGCGGAGCGCGCGGTCGGCATCGACCTCTCGCGCGAGATGCTGGCGCTGGCGCGCGCGCGCATGGAGCAGGCCGGCTTGCGCAACGCGAGCGTGCGCCACGGCGACATGTACCAGCTGCCCTGGCCGGCGGGCTCCTTCGATGCGGCCGCCCTCCACCAGGTGCTGCACTTCGCCGACGATCCTGCCGCCGCGATCGCGGAGGTGGCGCGCGTCCTGCGGCCCGGCGGGACCCTCGTCATCGTCGACTTTGCGCCCCACGAGCTCGAATATCTGCGCACCGAGCATGCCCATCTCCGCTTGGGCCTGCGCGAGGCCGACATGCAGCAATGGTTCCGCTCAGCCGGCCTCATGCCGCAAAGCACCTCCGAGCTGCCGGGCGATCCGCTCACCGTGATGATCTGGTGCGCGCGGCGCGTAGAGGCGGAAAAGAGACGCGCGGCACCTCAGCGCAAGGCGCGCTGATGGCGTCCGCAACCTTGCGCCGCAGTGAACGCCTGCCCTTCTCCGGGCCGCTGCCCGAGGGCGCCCTACGGGTCTCCTTCGAGTTCTTCCCGCCCAAGAGCGAGGAGATGGAGCGCCAGCTCTGGCACGCCGTCGAGCGGCTCGAGCCGCTGCAGCCCCGTTTCGTCTCGGTCACCTATGGCGCCGGCGGCTCCACGCGCGAGCGCACCCACGCGACGGTCCGGCGCATCCGCAACGAAACCTCGCTCGAGCCCGCAGCCCACCTCACCTGCGTCGGCTCGACGCAAGCCGAGGTGGACGCCGTCGCGCGCGACTACTGGGCGGCCGGCATTCGCCACGTCGTGGCGCTGCGCGGCGATCCGCCGGCGGGCGAGGCCGGCTATCGCCCCCATCCGGGGGGATATCCGTTTGCGGTCGATCTCGTGCGCGGCCTGAAACGCATCGCCGACTTCGATATCTCTGTCGCGGCCTATCCCGAGGTGCACCCCGAGGCCGCCAGCCCTGAAGCCGATCTCGACAATTTGAAACGCAAGATCGATGCCGGCGCCTCGCGCGCCATCACCCAGTTCTTCTTCGAGGCCGACGTCTTTCTGCGCTTCGTCGAGCGCTGCCGCAAGGCCGGCGTTTCCCTGCCGATCGTGCCCGGCATCCTGCCGGTCACCAACTTTGCCCGTGTGGTGCAGTTCGCCAAGACGTGCGGTGCGGGCATCCCGGCCTGGCTTGCGGCACTTTTCGAGACCCTCGACGACGACCCCGGCACGCGCCAGCTCGTCGCCGCCACGGTCGCCGCCGAGCAGTGCCGCGAGCTCTATGCCAACGGCGTCAACGAGTTCCACTTCTATACGCTCAACCGCGCCGACCTCGCCTACGCGATCTGCCACATCCTCGGCCTGCGGCCGGCCTTGCTGCCGGCCGCGCGAAGCCTGCGCGCCAAGGCCTGAGAGATTTCGCCATGAGCCGCTTCCTCGATGCCGTTTCCGAGCGCGTCATTCTCCTCGACGGGGCCATGGGGACCCAGGTCCAGGCGCGCCAACTCGACGTCGAGAACGACTTCCTCGGCTGCGAGAATTGCACCGAGATCTTGAACCGCTCGCGGCCCGACCTCGTGCGCGATATCCACATGGGATACCTCGAGGCCGGAGCGGACGCGATCGAGACCAACAGCTTCGGCGGCTCGCCGGTGACGCTCGCCGAGTTCGGCCTCGAGGGGGAGGCGCTCGCGCTCAACAGGCGCGCCGCCGAGCTCGCGCGCGAGGCGGTGGACGAGTTCAAGGCCGACGGGCGCGAGCGCTTCGTGCTCGGCTCGGTCGGGCCCGGAACCAAGCTGCCGACGCTCGGCCAGATCGCCTACCAGCGCCTCGAGGATGCGCTCGCCACCCAATGCGCGGGCCTGATCGCGGGCGGCGTCGACGCCCTCCTGATCGAGACCTGCCAGGACCTCCTCCAGCTCAAGGCGGCGGTCAACGGCGCCAAGCGCGCGCGCGCCGAGGCCGGCGCCGATGTCCCGATCATGACCAACGTCACCATTGAGACCACGGGAACGCTTCTCGTCGGCGCCGACATCGCCGCGGCTGCGACCGTGATCCATGCCCTCGACGTGCCGGTCATGGGCTTGAACTGCGCGACCGGCCCGCAGGAGATGGCCGAGCACGTGCGCTGGCTCGGACAGAGCTGGCCGGGCTTGCTCGCGGTGCTGCCCAACGCCGGTCTCCCCGAGCTCATCGACGGCCACACCCATTATCCCCTCTCGCCCGAGGAGATGGCCCAGTGGCTCGAGCGCTTCATCGAGGAGGACGGCATCAACATCATCGGCGGCTGCTGCGGCAGCCACGAGCCGCATATCCGAGCACTCGACGCCATGCTCAGGCGGCGGGCGGGGAGCGCCTTGCGGCCCGTGCCGAGGCGCCGCGAGGCGCTTTGGGTGCCGAGCCTCGCCTCGCTTTACGGCCAGGTCCCGCTCAGCCAGGAGCGCGCCTACCTTTCGATCGGCGAGCGCTGCAACGCGAACGGCAGCCGGCAGTTCCGCCGCCTCCAGGAGGCGGGCGACTGGGAGGGCTGCGTCCAGATGGGGCGCGAGCAGGTGGCCGAGGGCTCGCACACGCTCGATATCTGCACCGCTTTCGTCGGCCGCGACGAGATCGCCGAGACGACCGAGGTGGTGAGCCGCATGCGCAACGCGGTCACCGCACCCCTCGTTTTCGATTCGACCGAGCTCCCCGTGCTCGAGACGGCCTTCAAGCTCTATGGCGGCAAGGGCGTGCTCAACTCGATCAACTTCGAGAACGGCGAGCCGGCGGCTGCGGCGCGCATGGAGCTCGCACGCCGCTTCGGTGCCGCGGTCATCGCACTCACCATCGATGAGGAGGGCATGGCGAAGACGGTCGAGCGCAAGCTCGAGGTGGCCAAGCGCCTCCACGACTTCGCCTGCAACCGTTACGGCCTGCCGGCATCCGACCTGATGATCGACCCCTTGACCTTCACGATCTGCACGGGGAACGACGACGACCGCAAGCTCGGGCTCGCGACGTTGGAGGCGATCGAGCGCATCAGGGAGGCGCTGCCCGAGGTGCAGATCCTGCTCGGCCTCTCGAACATCTCCTTCGGCCTCAATCCGGCGGCGCGCCAGGTCCTCAATTCCGTGTTCCTCGACCATGCGCAGCAACGCGGGCTCAGCGCCGCCATCGTGCACGTGAGCAAGATCCTCCCCTTGCATAAGATCGGCGAGGCCGAGCGCGGAAGCGCTGAGGACCTCATCTTCGATCGCCGCCGCGAGGGCTACGATCCGCTCCACGCCTTCATGGCGCTCTTCGCCGACCGCCTCGAGGAGCAGAAGGCCAAGAAGTCGCGGCCCGAGGGTGTCGAGGAGCGTCTCGCCCAGCGCATCGTCGACGGCGACCGCCAGGGTCTCGACGACGACCTCGCCGAGGCGCTTCGGAGCCACCCTCCGCTCGACATCATCAACCGCTTCCTGCTCGACGGCATGAAGGTGGTGGGCGAGCTCTTCGGTGCGGGCAAGATGCAGCTCCCCTTCGTGCTGCGCTCGGCCGAATGCATGAAGGCGGCCGTCGCCTATCTCGAGCCCTACATGGAACGGGTCGCGGGGCAGGAGAAGGGGACGATCGTGGTCGCGACCGTGCGCGGCGACGTGCACGACATCGGCAAGAACCTGGTCGACATCATCCTCACCAACAACGGCTATCGGGTCGTCAACCTCGGCATCAAGCAGCCGCTCTCGAACATCCTCGAGGCGGCGAGGGAGCACAAGGCGAACGCCGTCGGCATGTCGGGACTGCTGGTCAAATCGACGGTCGTCATGCGCGAGAATCTCGAGGAGATGACGCGGCTCGGCGTCGACGTGCCGGTGCTGCTCGGAGGGGCGGCGCTCACGCGTCAATACGTCGAGGAGGACTGCGCGCGCGCCTATGGAACCGGCAGGCTCGCCTACGCGCGCGACGCCTTCGACGGCCTTCACCTCATGGAGAAGGTGGTGAACGGCAGCTTCGTCGACTTCACCGACGAGGTCGCGAGGAAGCGCGAGGCGCGGCCGTCAAGCAAGCCCGCGCGCGTGCGCGGGGTGCCCAAGGCGCCCGCCGCCGAGCCGCGCCCGGTCGATTTCGAGGAGATCCGCCTCCATCGCGCCGAGCTCAACCGCGGCTTGGAGGTGCCGACCCCGCCGTTTTGGGGGCCGCGCGTGATCGCGCGCGTGCCGGTCAAGGCGCTCGTCCCCTATCTCAACGAGCGCATGCTCTTCCAGTTCCACTGGGGCTTCCGCAAGGAGGGCCGGCGGCTTGCCGAGTACATGGAATGGGCGCGGCGCGAGCTCAGGCCCGAGCTCAAGCGCATGCTCGACGCGTCTGCCCAGCAGGACATCTTGAAGCCGCAGGCGGCCTACGGCTATTGGCCCGCTGCCGCGGAGGGCAACGACGTGATCCTCTTCGCCCCCGAGGACCACGGCAAGGAGCTCGTGCGCTTCCCCTTCCCGCGCCAGGCGCGCGAGGGCGGGCTCGCGATCGCCGATTTCTTCCGCGACGTGAGCGAGCCCGCGCGCGACGTGATCGCCCTTCAGGTCGTGACGGTCGGCCAGCGCGCCTCGGACGTGGCGCGCGAGTGGTTCGCCGAGAGCCGCTACCAGGACTATCTCTATCTCCACGGCCTCGGCGTCGAGATGGCGGAGGCGCTCGCCGAATACGTGCATAAGCGCATTCGCGGCGAGCTCGGCTTCGCGAACGAGGACGCGCGCGAGATGGACCAGCTCCTGCAGCAGGGCTACCGCGGCTCGCGCTACTCCTTCGGCTATCCCGCCTGCCCGCGCCTCGAGGACCAGGTGCAGCTCCTGGCCCTCCTCGGTGCCGCGCGCATCGGCATCAGCTTGAGCGAGGAATTCCAGCTCCACCCCGAGCAATCCACCTCCGCCATCGTCGTCCATCACCCGCAGGCGAAGTACTTTTCGGTGTGAGGAATTTTTCCTCTCCCGCCTACGGGATCGAGCCGCGGGATGAAGGAGAATTGTGGGCTCGCAGCACGTCCGCAACGGGCCAAAGTGAAAAGCGCCGCGCTGGCCTCTCGCGGTCCGTCAACCACCTGGAAGCAGAACTACTCCGAGCAAGCGAGTTCTTCGCAGAACGTCAAGAGCGTAAACGTGACGGTGCCCTCGCTGTCTTGAATGCTGAACATCACAGGCGTTGCCTTATCGTCCATCCAGACTTCATATCGCTCCCGGCCGTCCACCGTATCGATCTGGTACCGGCGCACCCGCGTTGCAGCGCCGTCAATCGTGATCGACGTCTCCTCGCCGCCGCTGGCAACGATCTTCGTGACGAGGCCCGTATCCGGCATCAGGACCATATCGCCTCTCAACCTACCTGCGGACCACGGACTGACTGACCGGATCGTCCCTGGTGCGGTGACCTTGCCGCTCGGGGAGGTAACGATGAAGTGCTCGCCGTCCGCCCGACCGTCCACTTCGATTGACTTGCCGTTCTCCGTAGTAATTCCGTGAAAATAAATCAGGCGATCGCCCACCTGTCGTTCAATACGGGAGACGTCTTGCCTATAAAGAGTGATGCCGAGAACCGAGACTTCGATATGGGCCTCCGTGGTTATCGTCGTGGCATCACGGCTTTTCTCGACAGTGTTGCTGTACGTCCCGATCGCACCATAGAAGCGGTCCTGGACGCGATATGTATATCGCTGCTGGAAGGCAGCCGCGGAGGGTCCCGCCGCGAGGAGGGCGCAAATCGCCACGGCACCGAGCAACTCCCTCGAGGTGAGCATCTTGGCCAGTACCGCCATGGCTCTCTGCCCTGCTACTTTTCTAACCATTCGTCAATTGCTCGCTGAGCTCCCACATCCGTCTCTGCATATTCCTGTCGCATGATGCTGGACTGGACGGAACGGGAATGCATTTTTCGAAATACCTTGCGGATAGGTGAGCAACTTCCGGCGAACAGGCGAGATAGACCGAAGTGGCCGCCCCCTTCTCAGGCGTAAGGATGAAACGCATTGCGATGCCCCAGAACGGCTTGAGCAGCCGAACCGGACCGGTCGCATCGGCGAGCGTGACGATGTTGGTCGCCACATAGCCGGGGTGCAATGCATTTACGGTGACATGGCTGTCCCGAAGGCGGCGGGCAAGCTCGTACACGGTTAACAGGTTCGCAAGCTTCGCGTTGGCATAGGCATGCATGCCGACGCCATGCGGGTAGCGGCGCCGCATTTGTACGTCGTTGAAATCAATTTTCCCTTTCTCGTGCGCGTCCGAATTGACATTCACAACACGTGAGCCACCAGTCGCCTTCAATCTATCGAGCAGCAAATTGGTCAAGAGGAACGGTGCCAGATGATTGACCGCGAGCGTCATTTCGATGCCGTCCGCGCTCTCTCGGCGCTTGGGGAATGTCGCGCCCGCATTATTTATCAGCACGTGCAGCTTCTCATATTTGCCGTTGAATTCGGCGGCCACCGCGCGGACCTGCTGCTGAACCGAAAGGTCTGCGACCATTAAATCGATTGCACCGCGTCCGGCCAGCGCTCGAATCTCACGGGCGGCATCCTCTCCTTTCTGCCTGCTTCTGCAAATGAGAACGATCGTTGCGCCCCTTTTTGCCAGCTCGAGCGCTGTGACCTTGCCGATTCCCGAACTTGCGCCGGTCACAACGCATATTTTCTCATTCATGCAACTCGGATTCCCCATGGATCGTCCCCTCCTGAGGCGGGGCGATGTGCCTGATCCTAGAGCGCCGCCGGATCCGTGATGCCGCGGGCGTCCCTTCCATATGACGCCGGGGCCTTCAGTGCCAGGGATATGCGGGTAGGATAGCATGGGCCGAGTTGACGAAGTGCCGCGCGGAAATAGTTGCCGCGCGGCTGCGCATCTTCGCTCTCGCTCATCGCGGCGAGCGACGTCCACGGCACGCTCGGATAGCGGTGGTGGGTGAGGTGGAGATGCTGATTCATCACCAGCGGCCGGAACGCCAGCGGCAACGAGTAATTCCGAGCACGCTCTGGTTCGTCGAGCGAGACGGCGTGATGCGCGACGTTGTCCGCAAGTGAGTGCCACACGCCGCGCACGTACATTGCGGCCAACAGCATCGGCCACCATGCGCCATAGATCCACGCGCTCGCACCGTACAACGCCAGCGTCATCGCGAACTCGCGCCGTGTCCGCCGCCGCTTGGGCACATTCAGCACCAGCGATACAAACGTACGCCGCACGTTGGTATCGCCTTCCTCGTCGATCGGGATTGCGTTTTCCATCAGGCGCACGCCGAGTGACACGGGCACGAACGCGATCAGCGACGAAGCCAGCAATCCCAGGTAAACGCCACCGAAGAGCCTTCCGCGATAGCGCAGCCAGGCAAGCGCATAGGCGCCGCGGCCGTCGTACACATCGGGCCGGTCGTAACCGTGCCGCGAAAACCGGTGATGAACCAAGTGGCAGACGCGCGTGGCGTCGAAAGGCAAGCCGTGCGTGACACTCAGAAGGCGCGCGCAAAATTCGTTGATGCGGCGTTTCGGAAGCAGGCGGGAATGGATGGCTTCGTGAATCAAGCCCCAGTGAAGCGGTTGGAGCAGCATGATCGGGAATAGGACCCAACCCGCTCGCATTCCGAAACCGCGTAGCATAAACGGCATGCCGAACAATTGAAAAAGCGTGCCGCCGAGCACGACGCAAATGAGAAAAAGGTTGAGCCGGTAATTCCCATTTGGTCGGCTTTCTGTGGCCGAGTTTGGCCGTTTTGCGGGGTTCTCGCGGGACTTCGGCTGGGTCTGAAGCGTGCGACCCGCCCCACGATGCCGGCGGGTGTCTACATAGGCGCTGGTAACCGCCTGAGCGGCGGCAACAGAGCACAGCTCTTCTGCCGTCGGCAGCCCGATCCGGGTCTCGGTGCCCATCATGCCGGCACAGGCGGCGACCGCAATTGGGCAATCAGCGTGAGGATGTCAGCGAACAGCTGTCGCGGCACCATGACCTCTGCCGTCTGGAGGGTGATTGTCCGGCCATGGTGGACCTTGGCGCCGATCTTTGCCAGCCTGTCGCGCAGCGTGATCATGGACGACTGTACCAGCTATGCCGGCCGCAGCGCCAGTGTGCGAACGAGGTTGGCGGACGTGGTGGAAGGCTTGTGCCAGAAAATCGGGATACAGGGCCGCCGACGCCGCGCCGTGGAGGGCGCGCTCGATGAGGGGGATCGAGACGAACTCGGCGCGGACGCCGGCGGTTTCAGTGATGAGCTCATCGTAGAAGGTTATGGGCTGGACTCCAGCTTGAGGTGCCTCTTGTCCTGCGCATGTCCTGCGCATAGCCAGGATCATCAGGGAATAACCTTGCAAAAGTCTGACGTCCGGCCGGCCTGCCCGGCGAATGCGACACGATCGTGGCGCAGGCTTGCCGGCGACCGTCGCCGCCTCATGCCATCAGAAGGAGGCGGCAGCCTTCGCGCCCCGCCCGCAATGACCTCTCCTTTGCTTGCTCGGCGATGCCGACCTGCTTCCCTGGCGAAAGTCGGCGCCGTCCACTCCGGCGTGTGTTACGAGAGATTGCACAATGCGAAGTGAAAACTATTGGTCCGTCGAATTCGGGCTGGGTGCCTCCGGGTTGTCGAGTCTCGGTATGTCCGGCCCATTGAATTTGACATCGACCCGTCCTCGGTAAGACGCTTCCGGCGATTTACCCTCCGCGACGAGGGCTTGACGGCGCTGGATGTAGACGCTGCGGAGCGTGGCGTAATAGTCGACCGAAGTGCTCTCGAGCGCATCGAGCGTGCCGAGATAGTCGGTGCGGGTGTCGAGCATCTTGCCGGCGGAGATGCCGGCCTCGGCGAAGGTGATGGCGGGCGAGCCGCCGGCCAGGAAGAATGGATTGACGACGAAGCCGATGAGCGTGCCCACGGCGTCGCGCGCGTCCGAGGGCCCGAGGAGCGGCAGTTCGACGTACGGTCCTTCCCCGATGCCCCAAACGCCCAGGGTCTGGCCGAAATCAGCGTCGTGATGGCGCAAGTCCCAATCCGACGCCACGTCGAAGACGCCGACGCCGCCGATCGTGGTGTTGACGGCAAAGCGCTGGACTGCGACCAAGGCCCGGCCGAAATTGCCCTGGAGCGCGTCGTTCAGTCCGATCACCGGTTCGCCAAGGTTCGACAAGGAATTATGGATGGCGTGGCGGACGCCGTCGGGCAGATTGTCCCGATAAGCCTCCGCCACCGGCTTCGCGACAGTGCGGTCCACGAACCGGTTGGCGTCGAAGATGGTCCGGTTCGCCGGCTCGATCGGGTCGCTGACACCGGAGGGCTGCGCATCGGCGTCGGCATCAATTGGAGGGCTCACGCAGGCGGCAATGGAGAGCGAAACTGCGATGGCAAGCGTTGCGCTGGGGATCTTGGCCATTTCTACCTCATGTCATTCATGTCCCGGCATCGCCGGCACTCGCGGGCGCCGGGTCTGCCGTCGCCACTTCGCTCGACCCGATATGAAATATTGAATTTCATCCAAAAATCGCACAACACGCGCGGCACATTCGAACGTCATTAGGGAAATGCGGGCTAAAACTTCGGACGCGCCAGCTCGCAATGACCATGCTGAACCACGCTATGCCGTTTGTCTCCTTGAACGTGCCAAACCTCGAGATCGCCGGTTACACGGTCCGCGAGCACGGTGACCAGCACCTGTCTTGGTTCCTTGGAGAGTTCGACCTGGCGCGCGCAGGTCGTGGAACCGATGACGTCCTCAAGTACAGGATCGTTCTGGACGCTGCTGGCGATCTGAGCCCTTGCAGCGACGCAGGCGTCGATCGCGGAAGGAAGCGGCATTCTGACCTTCTCATGGCCCTCGGCGGATATGAGCCCGTCGCTCTCGTCAATCACGGTGGTTTCCAACCCTTCCCAACCCGGTCTAGCCAGCCATTTCAATTTCGTTCTATTCAGCCAGCCGATCGGCCAGATCGAATAGCCCGGCTCGATCACGAAAATTTCTTTCACGTCTGCGCCGCCGGTTTGCTGCCATTTTTCCAGCGTGCACGCGAGAAAGATCGACTCCGCCGCAAGACACGTTTCCGGGGCTCCGGCAATCGCAAAAAATACCACAAGAATTGTCGTGAACCTTGCCACCACGATCTACATCTCCCTTCCGCCGAAGCAGCCAGTACGGGACCCGGCAAGCGGGGTCGAATAAATTTCCCCGGGTCGATCTTGGCTGCGTTACCTTGCGCGAGCCTGACAACAAGCTCACAGGATGGGACGGGTCGCTCAGGAGCGGACAATCGGCATCAAGCCTGCGCCACGATCGTGGCGCATTCGCCGGGCATGCCGGCCGGACGTCAGGCTTTTGCAAGGTTTGCCCCTGATGATGCGGAAGGACTTTCGATCCGAATCAAGGCCCGCCAATTGCGTGGCGATGTATGAGGTATTGTGCTAGATGTCAGAGGGTGAGAGGGAGGTACTCCGTGGGTTTGCCAAGACTCACAAGGAGCACGCCCCGATGCCGCAAGCAGCGACGATTACCCCCTTGTCCCTGGCAGAAACCCTTTCACGTTAGCCAATTGCGCGACCTCGATCATGTCCACTTGGCGTCGTCGCTTTAACTCATCAAACATCATGCGCGTGCTCCTAATCGAAGATAACGAGAAACTCGCGAAATTCACCGTCAAGGGCCTCGAGGCCGCCGGCTTCACGGCCGATTGGCTCGCGAATGGAACTGACGCGGAGAACGCGCTCAGTGACGTATCTTACGATGCGGCGATACTGGATCTGGGCCTTCCTGACATGGATGGCATGACGCTGATTGCCAAAGTCCGGCGGCGCGCGAATAACGTCCCGATCCTTGTGCTGACCGCACGTGACGGAACAGGCGATCGCGTCACCGGGCTCAACGCGGGAGCGGATGACTATTTGCTGAAGCCATTCGCGATGGAGGAACTCGTCGCCCGCATCCACGCCATACTCCGACGTCCCTCCGATGCGCTCGATATAACGCTGGTCACGGGAAACATGATTCTCGATAGTACGAGGCGGGAGTTCCGCATCGATCAGCACGTTGTTCCGCTTTCGCGTCGTGAATTCATGGTGATGGAACACCTGATGCGACGTGTGGGCAAAGTGGTCCCCAAAACCGCAATCGAGGAGAAGACCTATGGCTTCGACGAGGAGGTTTCGCCGAATGCGGTCGAGGTGATCGTGTCTCGTCTGCGCAAGCGCCTTCGCGATTCGAATGCCAGCCAAGAAATTCTGACCTTTCGCGGGGTCGGATACATGCTCAAGGGCCTCGAGTAATGACGGTCCGCACCCCCTCATTGCTGCTGCGCATCTCGATTCGCCTGATGTTCGTGACGATTGCGGCGGCGATCATTTCGTATGCCTGGCTGTTCTACGAAATCAGATACGCCGCCGACAACGTCGCGGAGGGGAGCTTGATTACGCAAGCGCTGGAGGTCATGAGCAGCATCTTCCCGAGCAACGGCAGCGTGAGATTCAGTCTACCGGCGGAACTGAGCGGCTCGACCAGCGAGGCGGAGGGTCGTTTTCGCTATTCGGTGCGGGATGAGCTGGGAAATACGCTTTTTCAATCGAGCTGGCCGACAGCGGCGCGCGACAAGATTCGCATCCTCGACACGAAAAATCAACTCTATCAAGTGCACCACCAGGAGCCGCAGCGCGAGAGCTTCTTCGGAGCGGTGGTTCGAACCAACATTGGCGGCCGTGTTCTTGTCGTCCAGGTCGAGCGCAACAGCCGGCACATCGAGACGCTGATGGACACGATCCTGGTCGAATTTTTCGTTCATGGCGGCTGGCTCGGAATACCGTTCTTGCTGGCTCTTACGCTGATCAGCATCTGGACGATCCGGGGTGCGATCGCGCCTCTGAACGAACTTTCGCGGCAGGCCGAATCGATCGGCCCGGGAACCACAGATCTTCGTCTTGCCGTGCAAGGCGTGCCACGAGAAATCGTTCCGCTTGTGGGAGCGATCAATTCGGCGCTCGACCGCCTCGAGAAGGGCTTCTCCGCGCAGCAGGAACTCACTGCCGACGCCGCGCACGAGCTCAGAACGCCGCTCGCGGTGCTGCGTGCGCACATCGACACGTTGCCGGACCAGCAGCTTGTCGCCTCGTTGCGCGAAGACGCCGAATGTATGGAGCGCGTCGTTTCCCAGTTGCTTAGGGTTGCGCGGCTCGACGCGTTGTCGGTGGGCTCCGGCGAAATAGCCGATTTGAATGAGATTGCCGTTACTGTCGCGAGCTTCATGATTCCCTTGGCTTTGAAGGAGAACAAAGCGATCGAAGTGGCCGCCCTTGAAGTACCGTGTTTCGTGCATGGTAACCGCGAATCCATCTTTCAGGCAGTTCGCAACCTGGTGGAGAATGCGCTGCAACATATGGACCCGGGCAAGACGGTCGAGTTAGCCGTCGAAATGGCAGGCATCCTCAAGGTCATCGACCATGGTAAGGGTATCCCGGTGAAGCTGCGCGATCAGGTTTTCAAGCGCTTCTGGCGCTCCGACCGTTCGGGCGTCGGCTCCGGCCTTGGTCTCGCGATCGTCAAGCGGACGATGGAGGTTCACGGCGGTTCGGTGTCGATTTCCGACACGCCCGGTGGTGGTGCCACATTCACTCTGCGCTTCTTGCCCCCGGCTGGCGCCGAAGCTGCGCGAGTTGTGCCGCTACCGCTCTACCGACGAGGACGGCCGGAGCGAGCCGCTGAATGAGGACGAAAATCGGCGGTGGCGCTTGGACTCATTCCTCGAACTGAAGATGGATGCCGCGCCCACTGAGCTCGGCGAGTTGGCCCGTGACCGTGCCGAATTCCGTGCTGAACTCCATCTCAACCGGGACCATCAGGTCGCCTGGCAGCAGCCGGGCGTACCAGAGCTTGCCCTCATAGGCTCCCTCGGATCGGCCGTTGCCGTCCGCAAAGCCGGCGATTGCCTGGCGCCGCATGCGGCAGACTTGGGTCGCACCGACGTCGTTGCGTTCTGCGAACGCCCGGGGGACCTCAGGTGCCGCATCGGTGAAGTAGAGGTCGTAGCGACGACGCCCGTCGTACACGGCAACAACGAGCGCGCATGAGCCGCGATAGGCGAGGCGCCGCTCAACCAGAAAAAAAGCGGTCAGCTGATCGACGGTGCCGCGCATCAGGGTCGGAGTGACCGGCATGCGATTTTCGACCGGTGGCATCGACTCGCCGGCTACCGTGCCGTCGGCGGCGTAGTCGACCCGGTTACGGCTTTCGACCCCGTTACGATGCACCTCGCCGCGATAGGCCTCCGGGCGTGGATCATCGATGGTAAGCCGGCCAAGCACCTCGGAGTGGCTCGTCAGATCGATGAATACGGCGGCGATGCCCCGGCTCTCGACGTCCGTCGTGATCGCATAGTGATCGGCGGTTTCCTCGACCGCGGTGCGGTTGGTCGCGACGTGGAGGCCGGCGACGCCAAACATCTCGTAGCGCAAATCGATGCGCTCGGGGTCGGCCGCCCGGGCGGCGGTCAGAGCGAGCAGCAAAAATCCCGCGCTCGGCGCGGCAGCGTAAAAGCAACAAACCAGGTGCCTAAACCGCGCCTTCCATGGTGCGATTTTTCCCGGCAGCGGCTGCTGCGTCAGCTCCGCGGCATTCGTCCAGTTACACATTTCGGTCTAAGGCCGTTCCTGATGCGAGCAGCCGCAAGGCGAAGCCGAGGACGTCAAGTGACGCTTCCGCAGGACGAAGCGCGCCCACATGAAGGGCCAATAGGCGGCCGAAGGTGCGAGGCCGCGTCGCCAGCGTCCGCAACGCGCGCCGCCGCAAGCCGTCGTTGGCGTCCATTAGGAGCAATATGCGCGCCATCAACCGCGGCATCCGGCCCATCCGGCGATGCATAGTCTCGTATGTAGCAAGATCTCCGGCAGCGAGGGCCGCACCCAGAAGAGCTGCTTGGCGAAATGCGAGCGCGAGCCCGTCGCCCGTAACGGCGTCGACCGACCCGGATGCATCTCCTACCAACGCGATCCGGCCACGAGTTACGGCGGACAATTTGACCGACATCGAAATCGCGCCCCGCACCGACCCCATCGGCTCGACGCCCCCAAGGCGCTTGGCGAGTCTCGGAAACAGGGCCGGCAGATTAGAAATGCGTGCTTCCTGCGCGCTGCCGATGATCGCTATGCAAACTTCCTTTGGTCCTACCGGGGTGACATAGGCCTGGCAACGCGTGTGCCAGTGCACCTCGACAAAATCAGTCCATGGGCGTATGCGAAAGTGTTGGCGCAACCCGATCCGGCGCGCGCCGTTCCAGGCCGGGCGCAACCCGGCCCATTGCCGGGCCCGGGAATGAATCCCGTCCGCGCCGACGATCCATTGGCAGCGCACCGTTCGGCCGCCGGCCTGCACCCCTGAAGAACTGAGGGCATCTATCCGCGTATTCCAACACGTCACGACGCCGGCGTCTTGCGCGCGCTCCATCAGGATTCGATGCAGCAGGGTACGGCGAATTCCCAGGCCGAAGCTATTGGGAAAGGACGCTTCAGCTTCGAGCTCGTTGTCCACAAAGCGTATACCGCGGAAGGGAAACCCGTGCTCGAGACCCAGCGCCACGCCGATCTGACGCAATGCCGCGACGCCGTCGGGCATCAAGCCTTCGCCGCAAGCCTTGTCGATCGGCGGTTGAGCCCTATCCGCAACGACAACGTCAAAGCCGCTCCGGCGAGCCGCCAGCGCGGCCGCGAGTCCGGCCGGGCCGCCGCCGATTATGAAAACCCCCGTTTCCGCGGGCGGCAGGCTCACGTTCACCATCGCACCAATATCATTTCCGAGCAGAAGCCCGGGCCCATGGCCAAGATCACGCCATAGGTCGCGGGTCCCGGTGGATGGTTCATCAGAACATCCTCCAGCACGACGAGAACCGAGGCGGAGGACAGATTCCCGAATCGCTTCAGGCAATCCCACGATCGCTCCAGATCGCGATCGCGCAGACCGAGGGTGTCCTGAATTGCCTCCAGCACTTTCGGACCACCCGTGTGGATCACCCAATTGCCGATATCGGCGCGACGGAGGTTGTATTTGCCGAGGAACGCGTCGACGTCTCCGGCCAGGTTTTCCCTGATCAAATCGGGCAAGCGCGGGGAAAGCACGATCTTGAAGCCGTTTTCGGAGATATCCCAACCCATCACATCTTCGGAGTCCGGGTAAAACACCGAGGCGCAACCCAGAATCTCCGGTCCCTCGCGCGCCGACGCACGCGTATCCGTCGACGAGTGCGCGGCCGCCCATGCGGAGCCCGCCACGATCGCCGCCGCCGCACCATCGCCGAAAAGTCCGGCTGCGATCACGTTTACCGTCGACACATCGTCGCGTCGGATCGTCAGAGAGCAGGTCTCGACGGCGAGGATCGCCGCGGTGTGCCCGGGATAGGCCCGCGTGTAATCGGCCGCGCGGCTCAAACCAATGGCACCGCCCGCACAGCCAACGCCGAAAATAGGCGTACGTTTGATATCCGGCCGCAAGCGCATGCGATTGATCAGCCGTGCATCGAGCGAGGGGCTTGCGATACCGGTTATCGAGACCACGAACAGCGCATTCAGATCGTGCCGGGACATCCCGGCATTATCGAGAGCTTCATCGATCGCACGGATCCCCAGCTCCTGCGACACCTCGAACCAGGCATTATTTGTCTCGCCCCATGACGTAAACTGCGCATATCGCTCCAATGGAAAGGCCAAATGGCGACATTCGACCCCTACACGCGAGTGGAGCCGCTCGAGCAGTTCCGCACTTTGCAGCTTGCCCCCCCAATAAGACTTAAGGGCCGCAGTTATGGCGCCCTGCGAAAACCGATGCTCGGGCATCGCACTCGCTACACCGACTATTCTCATTGCCGTTGCTCGCTTCCGTGGCCCGCATGCTTTTGGCGCCTCATCCGCATTGTCTCGATAAGCAAGCTCGGCATCCTCATGTCGCTTCATATGATCTCCTGCGAATTCCGGCGCCCTCGCCGCTTGTTGGCGAAGGCGCGAATACCGGCGGGACAGGTGTCGAATCGCCGCTTCCGGTCATAGCGACGTCATCACGCGTCTCGCGAGACCGAGTCCTTCGGACCAAAATCTGTTGGAGGTATGCATCGAATCCACAATCTGCTCGATCGCACGCACGAACTGGTCGAGCTGCGCATCATCGATTGCAAGCGGAGGAGAAATCTTCAACACCATGAAGTTGTTGCCGCAAATCTGGCAAAGTATTCCGTGATCCCGGAACATCCGCATCACCACGATCTGCCCGAATATTGCCGGATGAATTTTCGCAAATGCCTCGAAGGGCATTCGAAGCTTGAGAGAACGAGGAGCCCTGAACTCGATTGCGTTCAATAGGCCGAGCCCCCGAACCTCGCTGATCATTTCATATTTCGCCAGACGCTCTTCGAGTGTGCGGCGGAGATTCTCGCCCGACGTCGTCGCGCGCCGCCCGAGCCGCTCGTCTTTTAGAATATCCAGGGTGACCAAGCCGGCGCGCATCGCGAGGCCGTTTTCGCTGAAGGTGGAGGTGTGGATGAGCGCGCGCTGCAGCGAGCTGAAGACAGAGCGGCAGACGGCATCGGACATCAGCACGGCACTGCATGGCACCAACCCGCCGCTAAGCGCTTTGGCCAGAACGACCATGTCGGGCTCGACGCCGAAGTGGTGTGCAGCGAGGAAAGGGCCAGTCCTATGGAGGCCGGTTTGAACCTCATCCAGGACGAAGAGCGTATGGTAACGGCGGCAAAGTAATTGAACGGTGGAGAGGTACTCCTGCGGCGGCATGAGAACGCCGCCCTCGCCCTGGATCGGTTCCAGTATGAATGCGGCGAAAGATTTGGTGGCGAGCTTGCCCTCCAGCCCCTCGGTGTCGCCATACGGAATGAAATCTACGTTGGGGAGCAACGAGCCGAATCCTTCCTTCCAGAAGCTATTCGACATCAAGGAGAGCGCCCCGCACGTGAGACCATGGAAGCCCCCGGCCGCGCACAGAATATCGGGGCGTCCGGTGTGCGCACGGGCGAATTTGATGGCAGCCTCGATGCCCTCGCTGCCCGAGCTCCCGAAGAAGGCTTTGCCGAGGCGACCGCCGGCGAGCTCGCAAAGCGCCGCGGCAAGTTCCCCTGCGAGCTCGGCAACGTGGCTCTGCAGCATCGCCGGCCCGGCCTTATCAAGCTCGTCTTTGAGAGCCGCGACGGCGCGGGGATGATTGTGGCCTATGTTATGAACGCAGTACCCTGAATTGAAGTCCAAAATTCTTCGGCCGTCCGCCGTATGAAGTTCGGCTCCGCTACAGCGCATGTAACTCACGTTCATCTGCAATACGTCGAGCAATCTGACCCATTGTGGATTGACGTAACGCTCGTAGAGACCCGCCGGACGATTGTCGCTACGGATTGCTCGTAACATATGAGCCTCCTAAATATTCCAGTGCACGTGATTAGCTTTGCCGCTGCGAGCTAGAACATCGACGGCGCGTAGCGCTTTTTCACCGCGCCGGTGGCGGTGGACAAACCGGCAGCGCCGGCGCCGATAACACGAGAGCTTGAGGGCGAACGCTTCGCTCATTCAGATTGCCTCTCGTGCCCGGCTTGCCGGCGCTTGTAGAGAACCGGTATCAGCGCAAGCACTGCAAGACCTGCGATCGGCAACAGCACGCTCGGCCGAAACACAATGCCGAGATCGGGTGCCCGGCCCGCTGCGACGACGTCGCCCATGCCGGTGCCGAGAGAGACAAAGACGAAGCTACCCGGAATGATCCCGAGGAAAGTGCCGAGGACATAGATGGCAAGCCGCATGCCGGCGAGTGCCGCGACGAGGTTGACAAGCCAAAACGGAAAAATCGGAATGAGGCGCAAGACCAGGAGATAGTTGAACGCGTCGGCGCGGAAGCCGGCTTTGAGCCGGTTCGCGCGCGGTCCGGCACGCTTGGCGAGGCCGCCGAGTCCGGCTCGCGCAGCGAGAAAGACCGCCGTCGCTCCGATTGTCGCGCCCATGACCACATAAAGGAGGCCCGGCCAGAGCCCGAACAGGAAGCCGCCGGCGATCGTCAGGATCGCGCCGCCGGGCACCGATACCGCCGTCTGGCCCGCGTAGACGGCAATGAAGCAGAGTGCTGCCACCACGCTCGAGCGCGCCACCAGCCCGCGCATCCATTCGCTGTTCTCCGCGAGCGCGGCGAACGTCAGGTAATGACGCCCGCCGAGAAGCATGAACAAAGCGCCGGCCACGGCGAGAAGCAGCAGCGGCAACAGACGCCGGACCGAAATGGCGTGTGACGACGAAACATCGCCACGCTTGAGAGAGCGTTGAGAACCGGTCACAGCGCGCGGTGCGTTGTTCGCGCGGCCGCTGATAGCCGCGTCCGTGGGCAAGCGGGGGAGCGTCACGCGATCATACCCGCTCGGGCGCCTGAGCGGTCTTCGCATAGGTCGCGGTGTCGTTCAGCCGCCAATCGTAAGCGTCTGCGGAAATGGTCTCGAAAGCTGCCAGCATCCGCGCGGTGACCGGATTGGCAAATCGGCGAAGATGGGCGAGAACGCCTTGCCAAGTGCCGTCAAAATCCTCCTTGTACCAGCTGTATATCGATGAGACCGTAAGGCCGCCGGCTTCGGCCCTCGCACCTCGCGGGTGATTGACGTAGAGGCGCGCTCCGCGATCGAGCAAGACTTCCAGATTGGCGGCAGTGAAGGGGTCCGGCATCAGCGTCGGACACCCGATCGAGGCGCAATTGACCGCATAATGGATACGGTTGTCTTTGAACAGCGGCCGCAAGATGCGATGTTCGATGTCATCGAGTGCTAACGCTTCGCCTTCGATCTGGGCAAGCTTGGCCTGCCATGGCCCCGAGCCGCCAGTGATGAAGGTCGGGAGGAATGAGCCGCCAAGGGAGAGCTCGCGGATCGACGCTACGGGATAATGGTCGAGAACGACTTTGACCGTCATCGCATTGTAAAGATTTACCCAGTAAGCGAATTGCTCTGCCGGGTTCAACGAGTGCACCGGCACCTTGGACATCTCCTCGAGATACCGCTCCAATGCCCGTCGATCGAGGACGGACACTTCACCGTAGCGCAGTCGATTTATCCCGTCCGGCTCCTCGATGAGATAGCGGCGCAGGAATATCCCCCAGGGTTCATGATCAATGACGGCCCGGGAGGTCGGGTCGTTCGCCGCCCACTTCTGCCAAAGTCGCGCGGTCGGAGCCGATAGTCCTGATCGCGATGCGAGGGAGCTCGCGATCAATGCGAGACCTCCGCCAAGCACTGCGCGTCGTAAGATGGGTCTCATCGACAAGCACCTCGCCGCTATTGCGTCATGATGGGACAAAGGCGTCCCCGTCGTTCCTGCCGCAGACGGCAAGCAACGCTAGTTGCCGCTCACCCGCGGCCGGTTCGGAAGGTCAGCCGGCGGTAGGATCTCAAATCGCCGCTCGATCAAATACGCGTCGTCGAACTGACGTCGGCCGACCAGCGCGGTGGCGTGCCGCCCCCATTCCCGCATGGCGCCGGCGTCCTCGATGCCCAACGGCCAGGTGAACAGCCGCTCACCGCGATCCGTGCCGGACACGATGCCATTCGCTCCGAAGGCGCTGCGCGTGCCCTCGGCGGTTGGAAGCGTTCGCAGTTCGCTGTCATCCGCCATGGTGTAGATCACACCATGGTTGCCGGTGTCCGGGTGAACGTCGGTGAGATAGTGGCTGCGGCTTGTCACACGAACGAGAACGCGCTGGGGCGCCTCAAGTGCGGGCAGGGCAAGCGGCACGAATGCCCATTCGGCCTGCGGGTCCGGCGCCGGCAAGGGTCTTACCCGCGACGTCGGGAAGAACATGTGGTAGCAGCCGCAAAGGTAGATCGAGTCGTAGACGAGCGGGCGCCCCGATTGATCCAAAGTCACCCGAAAGACGATCCCGTCGAGCTTTCCCGACAACAGGTCCAACGAGCCGCTCCGCGGGCGCTCCGGAAACCAGATCATGTAGATCAGCTGGACGAGAGTCCGTTCGCCGTAGCGCGTGAAAGCGAGGCGGCGATACACGGTGGGGCGCGAAACCTCCACCTCGGGTGCTTCGCCGGCACCCCATTTTAGAGGCCCGAACCGATCGTACTGACCGGTGGTCTCGATCTCGAATACGGGAGCGAACGTCGCGAACAAGATCTCGCTCTCGCGCTCGCCAAATTGCGGGATGCCGAGCGCATCCGCCCTTGCATTTGCGATAATCGAGGAAATACGCTCGGCCGGCGCGGCGTTGTCCGACGGCTGGTATCGAACGAGATCCTGTTGCGCGGCGGTCCCCGCCGCCGCATGCTGGAACATCGCGGTCGCTTCGTCCTGCCATCCCTTGGCAAATTCGAAGAACACTGCGCTGACGACGGAATATAACCCCACAAGGCGCTTCCAATCGGCATAGTCATCCGGCACCTGCGCGCGCTCGACTAACATGCTTTTCCGTGAAGCGGTCGTTGCATCAAGCCTCGCTAGAGCAACGGCACATCGATCGGTACGTGCCGCCGCTTGCGACGGACTCTTGACTCCAAGGCTCGTCAGCAGATGCGGCGGCAGGTTTTTCAGCTCGTAACTGCGGGCGCGTTGGTCGAGTTCTCTCAGCCGATTCTCCCATGCCGCAAAGGCGGGCGAATCTATTTTTGCCTGCTCTCGAAACGACGCCAAAAAGCGGTTGACGCGCAGATAGGGAAATCCGGGAATTCGATATGCCTCGGCGTCGCGGACGCCCGCGCTGTCGACAATTTCATCGAGCGTCGTGAACCAGCCCGCACACTCTTGAACGTCCGCCGACCCGACCTCGAAATTAGAGCGAAGAGGCTGGTCGATCGTTGCGCAACTTACCGCCGATAGCATTGCCCCGGCCGAGAGAAGTAGTGCGAGACTGCGTCTCCGGCTCCAAGCACGATGCGATAAGCACATGGCGGACGCTCTAGCTTCGCAGTTCAATATTCTCGGAACCCACGGCGTCGAGTGGCGTTCCCAAGATGCCGGTCGCCGTTGCGGCGGCCATTGGCCTTGCGATCGGAAAGCAGGCGCGCGCCGTAATGTTGCTCATCCTCCCACCCTTGATCTGCATCCTGCGTCGAAACGAATCGTACCGCCGCTTGCCTTTCCGCTCGCTGACATACGCTTGAACCTTTGCTCTTGGCTTGCTGGACCTAGCGGTCTATTACGCACGTGTCGCGGTGCTGTCGGCTCTTGGCAATGGACTCCTTGAGCTTCCTTCTTGCGTCCCTGACGCATTCCCACACGGTCTCGGGGCTCAATCGATCGCTTGCCATCAGGAGCCGGGCAATCGGGTCATCAAGTAGCTCTGCAATGGTTGGCTCGCGGCCGGTATTGTGCATCGCTACACCCATCTCGCGTGATGTGTCCCCGCCGATCGAGTCTCGGGCATAATCAGCCCCTCGTACGATCCATGAGTTGCTCCGGCCTTTCCTCCAGGGCCGACAATGGGTTTCAAGATACTCAGTCGTCATCTCAGTAAGCATGGTGCCCACTCATTCAACGCTGACGTCGAGAGTGCCCTGGTCGCAAGTCCTTGTACGTCGGGATGAGGGCGAGCAGGATCTTCGGCGGGAGCATCGCTTGCTAACCTTGCAGGAACCTTTCAAAACGCAGCGGGGTGAACGTCGCTGCGATTATCCGCGTATGGAGTTGTTTGGAGGAATGTCTGTTGATTGCGCGGGCGTCGACGTCCTCCGTAGGACTCCGATACGCTTCACACCCCGATCCCGGCGGATGCCTTGAGGTCACGCTCGCCGATGCGGCGCGCGGCCGCTAGCGCTCGCGGATCGCCGTAAATCAGTTGGATTTTTCTAGAGTTCCGGGCCGCCAGTTCGGGAAGGAGCCGTCGGAGTCGGAAGAGGTGCGGGCCTGCCGCGCCAGCCGTCGAGGAAGAGCCGGACCGCATCGTGCGCCCAGCGGTCGAGCGCCTCCTCCGAAAGCCGCTTGCCCAAACCGAGGGCACGGCGCTGCGGGCCGGCGACGACCATCAGCAGGAATTGCTCGGCCGCGAACTTGGCATCGCGCTGAGCGGCATGCTCGGCGCGCGCGTGGCGCTCGAGAAGGGAGGCTACGCGGTCGATGGCTTGCTGGCGCGCGCCCTGCTCGTTCAACACCGTCGCCAACTCGGGAAAGCGAGTCGCCTCCGCGATGACCACCCGTTGCAGCGCGAGCGCCTGGGGCGAGAGCGCCAAATGCACGATCGTGCGCGCCAGGCGCTCGAGGGTCTGCTCGAGGTTGCCGCCAGCGAAGAGCTGAG
>Ga0074044_10000484_pt1 | contig 38865 bp, 38 predicted proteins | sample BogForMeECP23OM1_FD_94443 | JGI IMG/M metagenome (GOLD analysis project Ga0074044, IMG submission 94443) | Bog forest soil microbial communities from Calvert Island, British Columbia, Canada - Bog Forest MetaG ECP23OM1 | ecosystem: Environmental > Terrestrial > Soil > Wetlands ...
ATCACCTCGGCGCCCATTTCCGCCGCCAGTTCCGCCGCAAACGGCTGGGCAATCAGCGTTCCGGTCGAAACGATTTTCACGCCCTGCAGGGGGCCGAAGGTTTCGGGTAAAAGGGTCTTCTCTGCCATGTCCGCTCCGCTCCGGTTAATCAAGTCTGCGCCCGGATGATGCCGCGATTTCGGCTACCGCAGCAACTCTCATGCAGCAAGCGCAGTGAGGATGGGCTACGATACGTTTTCCAACCAATTGGTGCGGGCTATTATAGAGACGGCATGGTTCGTGCGACCTGAGCCGGCTACGAGGACGACTTCCCGATGAATGGTTCCATCAACCGCCGCGAACTTTTCCTGAAGGCGCTGGCAGGCTTTGCGGGCGGCGCAATCGGATGGGCGCCGGTCGAACTGGCCAATCGCGGCCAAAGCCTGACCGAGAACATTTCCTGGCCGGAAATAGTCGCGTCATACGTCACTATGGCGCTGCTGTCCGGCTTGATAGGCGGCCTGATAGTCGCGGTGGAAAATCAGCAACTCGATCTTTCTCCCGCGGCCCAGAAGAGGTTCCTGCGCGGCTTTGTCATCTGCTCCGTACTGGCATTGCCGGCCGATTACATCTCGAACATGGTTTTCAGCTCGATCCTCCATTTCGGCGGATGGGGCCTGAATCACGAGGGCTCGACCTTCTATCTTTTCTGTGCCCGGGTTGTCAGCTGGGTGATCATGGGCGCGATGCTGGGAGCTGGAGTCGGCATCTCGACCCTGTCCATTCCAAATGTAGTGAAAGGCGCGATCGGTGGATGGGTGGGGGGCTTTATCGGCGGAGTGCTGTTCGATCCCATCAACTATGAGATCGGCGGCTGGGTTTCGCGGCTGGTCGGCTTGAGCGCGATCGGACTGGCGATCGGCCTGTTCATCGGGCTGGTGCAGGAGCTCACCAAGGCGGCATGGATAACGGTTGATCAGGGGCGCCTGAAGGGCCGCCAGTTTCGCGTTGAAGGTGCGCGCGTGACTCTGGGGCGCGCGGAGGAAAATCCGGTCGGACTGTTCGGCGATCCCGCGGTGCAGCAGCGCCATGCGGCGATCGAGCGCAAGGGCGCCGAATACACCATACGCAACCTCGCAGTACAGGAAGGCACTTTCGTCAACGGCAATCGCATCGAAACCACGGCCCTGCATGACGGCGATCAAATTCGAATCGGCGGCTACCAACTTGGCTTCCATCTGCGGCAGGGGTCTTCTATAGGTCCAGCACGGGTTTCGCTCGGAGCCAGCAGTCCCGGCCAGGCTCCGCTTCTGGCACAGTCCGCGGCTGGCCCCCACCTAGTCGACGATTCGGGGCAGCGTTTCCCGCTGCGCGTCGGAGGCGCGACCCGTATGGGCCGCGCGCTGGACAACGATATCGTGGTGAATCATTCCTCGGTCTCGCGGCATCATGCCAGCATCGAAAGCGTCAACGGCGGCTTCGAGTTGCGGGACCTGCAGAGCCAGAATGGAACCTTCGTAAAAGACCAGCGCGTGACACAGGTTCGCATCGCGGACGGCGACTCGGTCAAGCTGGGCCAAGCGCCATTTACCTTCCGTGCCTGAACCCGATTTCGAAAAGGCGCGCTACTGCTCACGATGCGGGCAGCCGATCGTCGTCGAGGAAGCTGATTTCTGCAAGGACTGCGGGGCGCCGCTGCCCGGCGTGCGCATCTTCATACGCGACCCCGGGTTCAATCCGTTTCTGGCCGCGATCTTGAGCATCATTCCTGGCCTCGGCCATCTATACAAAGGCAACGCCGGCCGCGCCATAATGTGGTTCCTTCTGGTGACGTTCACATACCCGGTCAACCCGGGGCTGGGACTTCTGCTGCATTTCATTTGCGCTGTCAACGCGGCCCTGAAAGGCGCGATCGAAGACGACGCCATTTCGTCGCGCATCCGCCCGCGCCATCGCCGCCGGCACCGCCACGGGTCGCCGCGATCGTTCGGAGAGGAATCGTAGTCCCGCGATGATCACGGCCAACACCATCGTCATCGGACGCTACCGGGTGCTAAAGCCGCTCGGCGGCGGCGGAATGAAGATGGTTTATCTCGCCGAAGATCTGCGGCTGGCGGCGCGGCCGTGCGCGCTGGCCGAGATGGTGGATTCGTTCACCAGCCCCACGATGCAGCAGCAGGCGATCACTTCATTCCAGCGCGAGGCCGACATGCTGGCGCAGCTCTCGAACGAACACATCCCGCGCGTGTTCGATCGCTTCAGCGACCAGAACCATCACTACCTGGTAATGGAGTACATCGACGGCATCACGCTCGAGCAGAAGCTGCGGGACGGCGGCGGCAAGTTGGGCGAGCCGGAGATGATTCAGATTGCGCTGCAGATCTGCGACACGCTGCAATATCTGCACAATCTGGAGCCGCCGGTAATCTACCGCGACCTGAAGCCCTCGAACGTAATGCTCGCGACCTACGATCAGGTCAAACTCATCGACTTCGGCATCGCGCGGCTGTTTCAACCGCAGAGCAATGCGACGATGATCGGGACGCAGGGTTACGCACCGCCCGAGCAGTATCGCGGCAAGGTCGAGTTTCGATCCGACCTCTATGCGCTCGGCGCGACGATGCATCACGCGCTTTCGGGCCGCGATCCGGCCGCGGAGCCGCCCTTCAGCTTTCCACCGCTGCGGTCGGTATGCCCGGGAATAACGCCCGCGCTGGCGGATCTTGTCGATCAGGCGCTCCAATACGATGTCGTCCTGCGCGTCGCGGATGCGATCGAATTCAAAAGCCGGCTGCTCGCGATCAAAGCCGGCGTCGCTCGCTCTCCCATGGTATCGACTGCGACTCCACCGGCGCGGCGCGGGAGTCGCAACTCGCAACTGGGCCTTCCGCTCGGAACGCCACCGGGCACCGACGCATCATCGGCCTCGGCGCCGACGGTCTTGGTTTCCCGGGAGGAACCGATCCAATGTCCGCGATGCGGCCGCACGATCCCCGGCGACTCCCGGTTCTGTTCGTTCTGCGCGGCGGAAGTCGCTTTCGTGTTGCGGCCTGAACAGATCGCCCACGATGCGCGAACCATTGATCTGGGCGACTTTGATGCGCCCATCAGCCTTCCCGAAGACCAGCCCCGTTATCGCCGTCGCGGCGGGCGCCGCCGCAGGTTCAACTACCTGGTTTTGGCAGCGCTGTTTGCCGGCGCCTTTGTCCTCACCAGCCTGATCGCGCATGTGACGGTGCAGCAGCAGCCCGAGGCACCCGCTCCGGATGTCCCCTCGGAGGGTTTCGGCGCGCCTCCCGCGGCCAAACTCGATGAACTCCGGCAGGAACTCGATACCGACGGCTACAAGAACGTCAGCTTCCGCCTCGATGGCGACACGCTAATCGTATGGGGGACAGTGTCAACCGAATTCGATCGCGCTAATATCCGATGGCTCGCGTTCCGCATCGCGGGCATCGTCTCGGTGGTCGATCACATCCAGGTGCACGATACCTTCGCCGAACCTTAGCCAGGCTGTTGAAACAATGATTGTTGACCTGCACGTCCATACCAAGCTCTCGTCCGACTCTCGGGTCTCGGCCGAGCAATACCTCCAGTTCGCATCGCAGAGGCAAAGCCCCCTAGGCGCTATCTGCTTCACCGAGCACCGTCTTTTTCCGGTCGACCCCGAACTCGACCGCAGCTATGCGGAACTCTCGGAGCGGTTCGCGATCCGCGTCTTCAAGGGCATCGAAGCCGACACGGACCTGGGGCACCTGCTTTTATTGGGCGTCAACGCAGAGATCATGCGCCGGTTCGATCTGAGCAACCGGATGTTGAAAAGCGAACATCTTATCGACGTGCTGTACCACGAAGGCGGAATCGCGATTCCGGCGCATCCTTTCCGCGACTCCGGCTTCGGGTCGCGGCTCGATACGCTGCTGGCCCGTCACGGGTCTGCGCTTGGCGCAATCGAGGTGATCAACGGGCAGAATTCCACCGGCGAAAATGAGCGCGCGGCGGATACCGCCTTGAAGCTCGGCATTACGGCGCTCGGCGGAAGCGATGCGCACTTTTCGACCGCGAAGTGGTTTCTGACCTGCGCAACCGAACTCGAACGTGAGGTCGCGACCGTGGAAGAACTTTGCACGGAGATCCGCGCCGGCCGCGCGAAGCCCTATGTCTTTCCGCCCGAGCTGGCAGCCTGATCGCCGGCCGTGGTTGGCGGCACGCTCTGCGGATGTTCGAGCGCGCGCTCGAACTTGCGCACGTCAGCGGGGCGTCCCGCGGCTACAATCAAATCTCCCGCCTTCAGGCGCTGATCCGGCGTGATCGGCGCGAAGCCCGTACCAGGGTTATCGGCGCTGCGCACCGCGAGCACGGTCACCGAGAAGCGCGCCCGTGGATCGAGATCGCGAATCGTCATGCCCTCGGCGGCGGCTGGAATCTTAAGGCGCGTCACGCGATAGCCTGTGGCCCAATAGATGGAATGGTCGCGGGTCGCGAACGAACTCAACGACACCGACACGCGATTGAGCGCCTGCGCGATATGCTGACGCGTTACCAGACCGAGAAATGGACCGCCGTAGCGGCGCTCGACGACCGGTAGCTCGTCCAGTCCTTCGTGCTCCATCAACTGGCTGGCAGCATCCAGACTATCGGCCGGGAGGATCTCCGGGCAATTCGTTTCCGCGATATCATAAGCGTTCACCAGGGGGCCCAACTCGCCTCCGCCAGCCATGAGACCCAGCAGATCACGCGTGACAATAACGCCGGAGAGCGTGCCGTCGGTGCTCACCACCGGAAGCGTCGACTGCGCGGTTTCACCGGCAACTCGCAACACATCGGCCAGCGACGAATTTTCATGGACCAGGGCGACATCCTTCGTCATGACCGCGCCGACTGGAATCTGGGTGAGCGCGAGCCGCTCCTGGCTGATTTGCAGGGTCTTGCCCTCGCGCGCCAGCCGATAGGTATCGACCGATTCGCTTTCGATCGCGCGCGCAACTACCAAAGCCGTGACCGTCGCAATCATGGCCGGCAGCGCTATGTCGTATCCCTGCGTCATCTCGAACAGAAGAAAAAGTGCCGTCAACGGAGCGTGCGTCGTCGCGGCAAGAAAGGCGCCCAATCCGACCAGGGAATACGATCCGCGGGGGCCGGTCAGTCCCGGCAGCATCATCGCGAAGATACGCTGAAAGGTTCCGCCAGCCATCGTGCCGATGAAGAAAACCGGTCCGAAGACTCCGCCCGGCACGCCCGAACCAAGCGAGACGCTGGAGGTGACGAACTTTGCCGCGGCAAGGGCGGCGAGCATCGCCAGCCCGAACTCACCCGCCATCGCGCGATTGATAATCGGGTAACCGTCGGAAAGATTTTCCGGCAAAGCGATCGCGATGACGCCAACGATCGCGAGCCCGAGTTCGAGCTTCACCCAATCGGGCGCGTTCATTTTCCGGAATGCATCTGCGGTCGCGTGGAAGAAACGAATGAAGCCGGCGCCCATCACGCCCAACCCCGCGCCCATCACGCCGTAGGTGAGCATCTCCCAGTAACTCCGCAACACGAAGTGCGGTACAACAAAAGTCGTCTCGTTGCCCCCCTGCAGCGCACGCGAGGCGACAACGGCGCTGGTCGTGGCGATAATGAGCAGCGTCAGGTTTGCGAGCTCGGCGTGGCCGAGCAGCACGATTTCCTGCGCGAACATCAATCCGCCGATCGGCGCGTTGAAAGTCGTCGCGATTCCGGCGCCCGCGCCCGCCGCGACCAAGACCTTGACGCGATCGGGACTGAGATTGCGCAGGCGAGCAACGGCCGAGCCGATCGCGCCGCCGATCTGAGCAATCGGGCCTTCGCGACCCACCGATGCGCCGCAGCCGAGCGACACCGACGCGCCCAGCGCTTTGGCAAACATCCATCGCCGCTTGATCCGGGCGTTGCCGAGATTGACCTTCTCGAGAAAGGTCGGGAACCCGTAGCCAAGCACGTCTTCGGGAAAGATCAGGTTGAGCAGCATGATCAGAACGCCGCCGCTCAGCAGCACGATCGGAATCAGAACGCGCCAATAGCCGCCCTTCCCGATTCCGATCGCGTTCCACTCAACATTCTGTAGAAGCCAGGCGAAGAAATGGATGAGCGCGCGAAAGCCGAAGTTCCCCAGCGCGCCGAGCACGCCGACCATCACCGACAGCAGGATTAGCTGAACGTACTGGAGTTGATCAGTGCGCAGCCCGAATCCTGGTGGTCTCATCCTCATAGCTGCGATCCTACATGCCCGCGCGGCTAAATGCCGAGAAACCGGCGGGAAATCTTCAGGAACGAGTCGAGCTGGTCGTGATGAACCCAGTGGCCGGCTTTTTCAATCGTCTCGGTCTGCGCACTACGGAACGAGGCGAAGCGGCCGTCCTTGACCCAATCTCCCACCCACGACTCCGAGCCGCGAATCAGCAGGGTAGGACAGGTGATACGGCCCCAGATTTCGCGCGCATCGCGAATGTTGAACATGTAGGGCGAGGTCGCATGTACGTAGTTGTCGAACTTCCACGAATAGCTGCCATTCTCGTTGCGGCGCACGCCCCAAATCGTGAGATGGAGCGCCTGCTCCTTGCTCAGATGCGGATTCGCTTCGCGCATCCGCTGGAGCGCCTCCTCTATCGACGGATATTCACGCACGCTGCGCCGCGCGAGATCCTGCATCTGTCCAATCCACGCGCTCATCCGCTCGTACGCGGGAGTGTCTTTGATCATCTGCGGCGGTGGGCCCATCCCTTCAATCGAGACGACCTTCTTTACGGCGTTCGGGTACACTCCCGTATACTGCAGAACGATGCTTCCGCCCAGGGAATGGCCTATCAGCGTGGCAGGCTCGGTCGACACCGCGCGCATCAGCTGCGTCAGATCGAGCACGTAATCGATCATCGAGTAGTTGCCCCCGATCGCCCAATCGGAGTCGCCGTGGCCGCGCAGGTCTGGCGCGATTATGTGAAAGTGCCGGCGCAGATCGAGCGCGACCCAATCCCAGTTACGGCAATGGTCGCGGCCGCCATGAACCAGAACCAGCAGAGGCTTATCGGGATTGCCCCAATCGACATAGTGGAGCTTGAGGCGCTGCGAATAAAAGTAATGCGAGGTGGGCCCGATGATGCTATCGGCCATTAATTCCCTTGTCCTCCAGAAGTGATGATACAGCCGCCGGAACGATGCCGTGGCGACCTACAAACTCGGCATTATCTCTTCGAGCGCGTCGCGCGTGGTACGGATGATGAATTCGATTTCCAGATCGCCGATGATAAACGGCGGCGTGAGCATCAACGCATCGCCCGCGCCGTTCCCTGCCATTCCGCTCGAGGGATAGAAGAACAACCCGCGTCGCAGCGCCGCGCCAAGCACCCGATTGGTGACCTTTTTCTCTGGCGCAAACGGCATCCTGGTCGCCTTGTCGTGCACCAGCTCCACACCCCAGAACAGTCCCGAGCCGCGGATGTCACCGACCATCGGATGGCCTGACAGCTCCTCACGGAGCTGCGCGCCCAGGCGCGCGCCGACCTCGGCGGATCGCTCCACCAGACGCTCGCGCTCCATGATGGCGAGCACGCCGTCCGCCACCGCGCATGCGACGGGATGTGAACTGTAGGTATAGAACATGAAATCCGCTTTCGAGCGTTCGACTTCCTCGACCAATTCGCCGCGCACCGCACACATGCCCATCGGCATGTAGCCGCCGGTGAGGCCCTTGCCACCGACGAGGATATCGGGCGTGACGTTCCAGTGATCGACTGCGAAGCGCCGTCCGGTGCGCCCGAAACCAGTCATCACTTCGTCCGCGATCAGCAGCACGTCATACTTGGTGCAGATCTCGCGAAGCTTCGGCCAGTATTCCTTGACCGGCGGCACCGCGCCGCCCGACGAACCCATCATCGGCTCCGCGATGAATGCGGCGATCGAATCCGCGCCATGCTCCAGAATCTTCTGCTCCAGCGCGGTGGCGCAATCGACGTCGCAGCCGGGGTAAGTCTTTCCCCACGGACATCGATAGCAATACGTGGGCGGAATCTTGGGCCAATCGATCAGAACGTGCTCATAGTCGGCGCGCCGGCCCGTTCCGGCGACAGAAAGCGCGGCAATCGTGTTGCCGTGGTAGGAAAACTGGCGCCCGATGATCTTGGCCTTCGACTTTTTGCCGCGAACCTTGTGATAGAGAATTGCGAACTTGATGGCGGCTTCATTTGCTTCCGAACCGCCGCTGGTGAAGAAGAAACGACTTATGCCCGCCGGAGTCCATTTGAGCAGCCGCTCGACCAGCTTCTCGCGCTCGGAGGAAGTCCACAGGGGCACGATGTAGTCGAGGCGCGCGATAGTGCTGCGCGCAATCTCCGCGATTTCCTCGCGGCCCTGTCCGATGTTGACGACGACCGCGCCCGCACCGCCGTCGAGAATCTTGCGGCCGTCGCGGGTATAGAGCCAGGGTCCTTCAGCCCGCGCGATGGCGAGTGGCTCATGCGGGCCTTTAATGAACATCGTGTCGGTGGGCGGCATACCGCAATGATAGATGGACCTTACGGCATGGGGCAATCAGCCGATGAAGCGAATCGGCCGGATCAGATGGAGCGAATCGGCTGGATCAAAAGATCTTTTCAGAGGCTCTTGTAGCTTTGCTCCACCATCGAGTCGATCTGCTTCTGCGAGTCGTCCTTAAGACCCGCACTCTCGCCGATAATCCTGCCGAAAGAGACCTTGCGCGGTTGCGGCCATTTTTCGGGCTTCCAGAGATCGGCGCGCAGAAAGGCGCGCGCGCACTGAAAGTAAGCGCGCTGAATTGAGATTCTGATCGCAAGCATCGCGGGGCGGCCCCGTGCTCCGAGTTCCTGCAGCAGCTCCGGATCCGCCAGGATGGCGGCACGGCCGTTTATCCTGAGCGTCTCGCCCGCGTTGGGCAGCAGAACGATCACGCCTACGTTGGGATTCTCGATGATGTTCTGGAGGCTGAAGGCCAGATTGTTGCCCTGGCGCTCGGGGATGACGATCGTGCGCTCGTCCTCGATTCGCACGAAGCCGGGCTCGTCGCCGCGCGGCGACACGTCGATGTGTCCGTCCATGCCGGCAGTTGCAAGCAACAGGAACGGCGAGGCCGTCAGGAACGAACCCGCCTGCTCATCGAGATGATCGAGGAGCTTCAACTCCGTCATCTTGTGCGCATTAGGCACGACTTCCCGCAATTCGGCTATCGTGTGGATTTGCTTGGCCATTGAGTTACCTCACTGCCGATTCCCGGCTTCTCTCCGTCATTCTGAGCAAAGCGAAGAATCTCATTCCACTATTGTACGCGTTGCCACCATTGTGGGGCAGGCAACTATTGGTGGCATGAGATTCTTCGCTCCGCAGACTCGCTCAGAATGACACAACTACCTTACACCGCATCTATAGCGTCATTCCGAGCGGAGTCTGCGGAGTCGAGGAATCCCGAGTCAGCCGATGTTCGCGCCCCCATCAGATCGTTCAGTTGCAACCTGCATCCGGCAAATGCGCCGGCTTCTACTTAATGGCGCCTTCTTCGCGCCATTTCTCGATCTGTTCGACAGAGTAGCCGAGTCCGTGCAGGACTTCCTCCGTATGCTCGCCCAGCTTCGGCGCCAGCGATCGAATCGAACCCGGCGTTTCCGACAGCTTGACCGAAATACCTACCTGCTTGACCTTCTGCCCGCCGGGAGCGTCGAGTTCGACAATCATCTTGCGTGCGCGCACCTGCGGGTCGTTCTCGACTTCATCGAGGGTGTTCATCCGGCCCACGCAGATGTCGGTCTTGCTCAGAAGCTCGAACCATTCATCGCGCGTCCTGGTCCGGAATGACTCGGTGAAGAACTGATGAATCTCCGCACGCCTGGCGGAGTCGAATTCGTGCGCGATCAGATCCTCGCGTCCCAGCGCGCGGCACAGGTTCGCGAAGAACCACGGCTCGATGGCGCCGATCGTGATGATCTTGCCGTCCTTGGTCTCGTAGACGTTGTAGTTGGGAATCGCGCCGTCGAGGCTGGTCTCGCCGCGTATGGGCAGCCTGCCGTTGGCAAAGAAGCTGGAGAACGATTGCGCCATCAGGGCGAGCGCACCATCCATCATCGAGATGTCGACAAATTGCCCACGCCCTGTCTGCTGGCGAGCGACCAATGCGGCCAAAATTCCAATTGCTCCGTGCATTCCGCCGCCGGCGTAATCCGCGATGAGATTGTGCGGAATCGTCGGCAATTGCCCGGAACGCCCGAGAATGGAAAGCACACCAGCGGTCGCGATGTAGTTCAGGTCGTGGCCCACGAGGTTGCTGTACGGGCCGTCCTGTCCGTAGCCAGTAATCGCGCAGTAGATGATTTTCGGGCTGCGGACCGAGAGCGTCTCGTAGTCGATTCCCAGCCGCTTGGCGACGCCGGGACGATACTCCTCTACGATCACATCGGCGCGCTGCGCGAGACGAAGAAAGACCTCCCTGCCGGGACGGCTCTTCAGGTTCAGCGCGATCGATTTCTTGTTGCGGTTAAGCGCGTTGAATGGCGACCCGCTGAAGGCAGCCGCGGGGCCTTGCGTACCGGCCTTGCCGGCCTGTTCGGCGCGGCGCCCGGTGGGAGCACCCGGCTCTTCAATCTTGATGATGTCGGCGCCCAGGTCGCCGAGAATCATCGTGCAAAATGGACCAGGCGCAAGTTTCGTGAGGTCGAGCACCTTGATTCCGGTAAGCGGCGGCTGCGCTGGCATCGCGATTTCTCCCTGTTTGAGCGGCTCGCGCCGAGAAGGACGACGCGGGTACGAGCTTTGGTTTATTGCGTTTATCCAGACCGCGCAAACACGGTGCGCAATCAGAGAGCGTGTCACGCGCCTCATCCATCCAGAGTGAGAAATATTTACAGCACGGCGGCGCGGACGCGTGCGAGGCGCTTTGCGAGCGATTTGAGCCCGGCCACCATATGCATGCCGTACCAATGAAGATCCCTGCCGCTTACCAGCAGCACGCGCCGCGCAAGCCCGGGGGGCAGCGTCGTGCGCAGCTCGTCGACATCGCGATCGCTGAACTCGTAGGGTTCATCGGGCAGCAGAACCACATCGGGCCGCCGCTCGATCGCCTCCTCGAGCGTGGTCGCCGGGTAGCGTTCACCGGCGGAAGCGAACACGTTGTTGAACCCCATCATCCGGAGCACATCGTGCGCGTAAGTGTCGGCGTTGAACGCCATCCACGGCTTTTTCCAAATGGGACAGAAGGCGCGCAGCCGCAGCTTCGACCATACGCCCATGTCCGCCTCGATCTCGCTAACCGAACGAGTGATGTCCCGCGCAAGTGCGCCGGCCTCGGGTTCGCATCCGGCCGCGCGTCCGATCTTGAGCAGCGACTCGACGGCGCCCGGAACCGTGCGCGGGTAGGTCGTAAGCACCGCGAGCCGATGCGCGCGCATCCGTTCGACATCCTCGCGCCGGTTCTCCTCAGCATTCGCGACGATTAGATCCGGGGCCAGCGCGAATATCGCGCGCAGGTCGGGATTCTTCGTGCCTCCAATCTTCTTGATCGAAGCGACTCGGTCCGCAGGCTCGGCGCAAAATTTGGTGACGCCAACGATGCGGTCGCCAAGCCCCAAGGCGAACAGAGTCTCGGTCCAGCTCGGGACCAGCGAGACGATTCTGGCGGGAGGACTTTCGATCTCTACGCGAAAACCGAGATCGTCGATGATTGGCGCGCGCGGCATGAATTCCTCACTTGGCCTTGCGCTTCAGGATCTCCTGGAGTTGTTGCCGGTCGCTGGCGCTCAAATCCTCACTCGGGGCGCTGGCGCTGTCCCGCGGCACGGGCTGCGCTGCGGCAGGTTGTGATTGCTCCGGCGGCGAAGTTGGCTCGGCTGCTGGGGGCGGATTCTCCGCCGGGCGATAGGCAAGATAGTGAAGTAACTGCGGAACCAGCGTGCGCCTTATGATGAAGCCCGCGATGACGAGCGCGATCGCGATGATTACCCACGTTCCGGGCCCGCGCCGCCGTTTCCGCTTCCTCTTGGCCACTGACTCGCTTGCGGGAATTCGTTCCGAACCACCCCGCCCTCCTGCCACCACGCCCTGACTGCAATGCTACCGCACGGAGGCGCCGAATAGAACCGCGCCGGCCCATCGCGCGACCGAAACCGCGCTAGAAACCTCATCGCAGCTTCCACCCTATCGGGCCGCGATGCAGTTCCCGGTCATAGCCGCCAAACGCGTTCTGTCGCCGCCAAGAAAGCGGCCAATCGCGGCGGCTGCAATCCTGCCATACTCGAACGCGCAGGAAATTCCCTCGCCCATCAGCGGATCGACGCCGGCGGCATCACCCGCGAGAATCACGCGTCCGCTCGCATAGCGATCATACGAATCGAACCATCGAATGGGAAACACGCGGAACGCGAGTCGATGACGCCTCATGCCTTCCAGCGGCAGGTCCGGAGATTCTTCACCGGTCGATTCGAAAAGGGGCGCTGAGGGCACAAACGAATGCGGCGCGACGAAAATTACCGCCACGCCGCACTTTCATTCGGTTGATGTTCGAGCTGTGCCTATTAGCCCTGGGCCTCCGGCTTGATCACCGTATACAGCGTCGCGCTGCCCCGCTGCACAAGCAGCAAGGCAGGCTTCTTGGCGCCCTTGGCATCTTTTGCCTTAGAGATGAAGTCCTTCACGTCGGAGACTTTGTCGTGATTGACCTCCAGGATGATGTCGCCCGGCTCAAGGCTCGCCTCGGCCGCGGGACTGTCAGGCTGGACGCTGCGAATCACGACGCCCTTCCCGGCATTCAGATGGAACTGTTGGGCCAAGTCCGGCGTAATGTCGCCGACTTTCATGCCCCAATCGCCGCCCGGCTCCTCGGTCTTGGCGCTGGCAACTTCCTGCTCCTTGAGCTCTTCGGTCGTAACCTGGAGCGTCTTCTCCTTGCCGTTGCGCAGCAGGATTACGTCGACGGTTTTATTGATCGGTGTCTGCGCGACCAAAGCAGGCAACTCGTGCTCGTCCTGTACGTCCCTGCCGTTGAACTTGATCACGATATCGCCGCGCTGGATGCCGGCCTTCGCGGCCGGGCTGTCCTTCTCGACGGCAGCGACCAGCGCGCCTTCCGGCTTATCAAGCCCGAACGATTGCGCGAGGTCAGCAGTCACTTCCTGAATCTCAACGCCCAGCCGTGCGCGAACGACGCGTCCATGCGATTTGAGCTGTTCGACCACGCTGCGTGCCAGATCAATTGGAATTGCGAACCCGATCCCGTTGTTGGCGCCGGTACGGCTGTAGATTGCGGTATTGATCCCGATCACCTGGCCGTCCGTATTGAACAACGGGCCGCCCGAGTTGCCGGGGTTAATCGAAGCATCGGTCTGGATGAAGTCGTCGTAATTACCGCCGAGCGGCCGGCCCTTGGCGCTCACGATTCCGGCCGTGACGGTCATGCCAACATCGAACGGATTTCCGATCGCCACCACCCAATCGCCAATTTCGGTTTTGTCGGAGTCCCCAAGAGTGGCGATGGGCAATTGTTCCTTGGTGTCGATTTTGATCAACGCAAGGTCGGTCTTCTGGTCCTTGCCGATAACCTTCGCGGTGAACTCGCGCTTGTCGAACAGTGTGACCTTGATTTCGTCCGCGTCGCCAACCACGTGGTTATTGGTCAGAATGTAGCCGTCGGGCGAGATGATGACGCCCGAGCCCAGTCCGTGCTGCTTATATTCCTTCGGCATCTGGCCGAAGAAGTGCCGGAACTGCTCAAAAGGATCTCCGCCGCCCTGCGGCGGCATTCCACCCCCACCACCGCCGCCGCCTTGGTCACCGGGATCGTCGCCCTCACCGGGGCCACCGCCCATTCCCATCGATGATGGTTTGACGTCCTGCACCACGCGCACGCTTACCACGGTTGGAAAGACGCGCTTCACCAGTGGCGCAAACGAGCCGATTACTCCGGGGCGTTCGTTGGGTTCGGGTGAATTAGGTGCCGCTGGTGCGGGAGCGACCAGAGGCGATGATGCCTGCGGGGCCGAGCTATCAGCCGCAGCCTTGTCGCCGGATCCCCAGAACGGAAACGCGCCTGCGCGCGCGAACAGAATGATCAATCCCAATAGCACGCCGCCGAGTACTGCGGCGATTTTCCTAGCCATGCATGCCTCCTGGCACTCACTCGGGCCGCCGACCCGTAAAAGGTCGCGGCCCTTTATTCATTGACGATTAAACAGGGGCTAAATTCACTACCCTGACATAAGATACTCACGGTTCTGCGAACGTCTACAGGGCGAATGAGAGAATAGGGTTTCGCGACGGTCCTGCCCAGCCGGGTTTTGGCGGTTTTAGCCTCATCGACCCGAGCAAGATGTCCGCAAAAGCGGGTTTGAAGCAAATCGGGCCGCCGTAGATGACACTAAACGCGGCGCAAGATTGTGTCCATGGAGTCGCGCCGCGAGCGGCCAAGAATCTGCCGGCAACACTTATCCCGCCGCGCGGCGCGAACGGGTCTGCGAACGCTGACGGGGAGGGTCCTTGGCGGCACCGGACTCTGCAGGAAACAGAGCGCGATTCCGCTCGATCTCCCCGGTTGCCCAATCGCACCAGCGAATGCTCTCCTCCATCCAGCCGATTCCATTGCGCAGCGTGAAGTAGGAAAACATCATGTGCTCGGTCGCGTAGCCGCCTTTCCCGAAGAAGTCGCGCTCGATTCCGCGCAGCTCTTCAAGATAGGCGAAGCACGCCGCACGCTGTTCCGCGAACTTGGCGATGGCTCCGTCGGGCCCGAGATGCCCAAGGTAGCGGGTCTTGAGCAGCGGCGCATGCTTCAGCTTCAAATCTTCGAACGGGCTACGGAGCCATTGCTGCAAGGTCTCGCGGCCCGCGGGCATAATCGAAAAGAGCCGCTTGTTCGGACGTCCGCGCTGAATGACCTCGCGGCTCTTGATCCTTCCGTCACGTTCCATCCGCGCCAGCGTCGGATAGATCTGCCCCTGATGCGCGTGCCAGAAGTGGCGCATCGAGAGGTTGAAGACCTGCACGATGTCGTAGCCCGAGATTCGCGGCATCTCGGCGATAAGTCCCAGCAGCGCGAGTTCAAGTGAAGCCTTCACCGGCGCCTGTGCGCCGGAGACGGCGTTAATGCGGGCGACGCTCGGCGGACCCGGCGATTTGCGTATGGCGTCCGTCCTTCTCACTCACCTTCCTCAGGCCGACACCCAATTGCCATGGAACCCGAACGGCACGCGATGCGGTGCCTTGATTCGCGCGACCGGCTTTCCAGAGAAATCGCGCGCATCCTGAATGAGCAGCTCGCTTGAATTGATCGATGGGTCGTACCACACCGACATCACCCATCCGTCGTCTTCGGAAGACGTCGCCGTGCGCGGCACGAAGACCGGCTCTCCGGGCATCTTGCCACCGCCGAGATCCTGCGACTCGGTTTTGCCAGTCTGATAGTCGCGCTTGACGACGCAGTTGAAACCGACGCTGTCGACCAGGCCGCGATTGGCCCCAAAATATCCGTAGCGATGCTTTTTACCGGCCAGGCGCTCGTCGAGGCGCGGAAATTCCGCGATGAAGTCCTCGAGCTGTTCGCTTTTCATCGAGCCGTCAGCGAGCTTCAACGTCCATCGCCATGGACTGGGCGGATTACCGAAGTCGTTGCCAGTCATGTCCAGAGCCGCCATGCGGCATCCGTCCACGATGAGCGACCCGTTCTCTTCGTATGCATTCAGGAAGTGAAAGACGAAAAACGCTTCGGTCTGGAACCATTTCACTTCGCCCGTCTTGCGGTTCATCGCGCCGATCTTCGTCCCGTGATCGGGCTCCCAGTTCATCATCGGCTTGCCGAGCGCCATGTTTTCCACGCGGAACACGGAAGGACATACGAAGAAGATCGCGTAGTCATCGGTCATGATGAAGTCGTGCATCATCACAGCGAGTCCGGTGTCGATTGGCCGCGACTCGATAAGATTTCCCGCGCGATCGGCGCGATACCACGTGACATACGGAGGAAACGGCTGATAGCCGAAGAACAGCAGATCGCCGGTGACCGGATCGAACTTCGGATGCGCCGTCATCGGGCCGCCAAGCTTGCCGCCGAAACTGTAAGTCCCCACCGTTTCGAGCGTGAACGGCTCCACCTCGTGCGGCAGCCCCGCCTCGAAGAGCGCCAGCAATCGATTGGCGTAGCCGATGATGTTCGTGTTGCCGGCGTTCTTGAACGGCGGCACCTCGGGCGGCATCTCCTTGGGCTGTTCGAGCAATCCGCCAAACAGCGCCCTGCCCGCCTTCATCTCGGCGCGTAGTCCGTCGGTCTTGACGTAGCGGTTTCGGTACGCGCCGCGGCCATCCTTGAGGATAAAGCCGTGCACCATCCCATCGCCGTCGAACCAGTGGTAGCGGCCAACCGGCTTGAAGTGCGGATTGGGACCGACCCGATAAAGCGCGCCGTCGAGTTCACGCGGAATTTCGCCCTCGACTTCGAGATCGTAGGCATCGCCTTCCTCGCGCCATGGGGCGTAGTTGCCGTTGAGAAAATGATTGTCCGAATTCCACATTGGATCGCTCCCTAGGTTCTACGGATATTCAGTCTGGTCCTGATATATGTCAATATTGAGGTATGGTGTCAAGGTTTCGGCGCAAGAGGCAGGCAATGCGCCCGTCCGGTGCAATCCGCCCAATGCGCTTGCGTGCAGTCGATCGACTGCGTTTGCTGCCGCCCTTTGGACGGCCTAGCATTTGTTTATGGCCCTGACGGTCATTCTGTTCGTGGCGGGACTCGGCGCCTGGACGCTCCTCGAATACGTCATCCACGGCCTGCTGAGCCATCAACTGCAGACCTTCGCCGGTCCACTCCACGATGTACACCATCGCGACCCGCACCGGGTTTTCACGATCCGCGCCTGGCTTCCAGTCGCCGGCATTACCCTTGCCGGACTTGGGTTTTTTGGCCTAACGCCGGTGCTGATTTTCGTGCTGGGGCTGGTCTCGGGTTTCGTGGCCTACGAGGCAGAACATTATCGAATCCACTTCCGGCGTCCCCGCAACCGGCTTGAGGCTCGGCTCCGCGCCCGCCACCTGGCGCATCACGTCCAGGCGCCGAACGCGATCTTCGGCGTAACGACGCCATTCTGGGACATCGCATTCGGCACGGAACCTGCTCGTGCACGAATGCGTGAGCTGGAAAAGGCGGTCGAAGGAGTCGCGCCGTTGGCAGGCCCGAGCAACTGGAAGCAGGCGTTCACCGTGAGGATCGCGCGCATCTCGTGCCGATAGGTTGACTCGTTAGCTCAAGTCGAGCTATTGAGCCGATATATATGGCTTTGCCCACGTTGAAACAGGCTTCGCCACGGCCGCTGCGCTCAACCGCGGTGCAGGAGCCTTCATGGCAGCGCGATGTGAGACAGGCGACGCCGCGAATCGACGTCAAGTTTCCAATCCTGGGTTTCCTGATGGACTCCGAGGCGACCGGATACGATTTGAAGCGGCGCTTTCGTCATCCTGTCGGTTTCTTCTACCGGGTGAGCGACGGGTCGCTCTATCCCGCGCTCAAGAAGCTTGCGCGCGACGAACTGGTCACGCAGCGCATCGAGCGGCATGGCAAGCGTTCGCGCAAGATTTACGCGATTACCGACGAAGGCCGCGCCCGATTTCTGAAGATGCTGCGCGAGCCGGCGCAACCAATTTTCGTATTTGACGAGGCGCAGGTGAAAATCTACTTCGCGCAACACGACCCGCAGGCCGCGCTGACTCACATGGAGCATACCCATCAGGAGGATCGGGAGCGCGCCCAAATGCTCCGCTGGCTCGCAAATGAAATGGAGAAAAACGGCGAGAGCGTGTTTCGCAAGGCGCTGGTGGAGATAGGGTGCGCAGTGTCGGAGGCCAAGGCGAAAGTCTTCGCGCGGCTATTCGGCGAAGTGAGAGACACGATCGTGGGAAACGGACGCAGCCGCACTCGCCATCGAACGGCGCGCGCGGCGGGTTGAAAAAAGGGAAGGGGAATTGGCAATGGACGAAAAGTACGCGATTGAAATCGACCACGTGAGCCGCGTCTACAAGCGCGACGAGTTCGAGGTGCGCGCGCTCGACGATGTGACGATGCGCGTTCCGGAAGGACGCTTCGTTGCGATCATGGGACCGTCGGGCTCGGGCAAGACCACAATGCTCAACCTTATCGCCGGCATCGACCATGCGACTTCAGGCCGCGTCGCGGTGGGCGGCGAGGAGATCACCTCGATGAAGGAACGCGACCTGGCGGCGTGGCGCGCCCGGCATATCGGCCTGGTGTTCCAGTTTTACAACCTGATCCCGGTGCTGACCGCGTTTGAAAACGTCGAGTTGCCGCTGCTGCTGACCCATCTGAGCAAAGCGGAGCGGCGCGAGCACGTCGAGACCGCGCTCAAGGTCGTGAACCTGGCGGACCGGATGGATCACTACCCGCGCCAGCTGTCCGGCGGACAGGAACAGCGGGTCGCGATCGCACGCGCGATCGTCACCGACCCGACGATTGTGGTCCCAGACGAACCGACCGGCGATCTCGATGCGAAGTCGGCGGAGGAAATCCTGAACCTGCTCACTCAACTCAACCGGCAGTTTCACAAGACGATCGTGATGGTCACGCACGACCCGCGCGCGGAGCGCTACGTTGAGACGGTTTATCGCCTCGACAAAGGCGTGCTGGCCGGCATCGAACCGGGCAAGGCCGCTACGCCAGCGCAAGCCGCCGGAGCTAGCGCGTAAGCCGACGAGCGGGATCGGTACGGAAGAGCGGCAGGCATGAAGTACGCAATGTTGATTCTAAAGAACCTGATGCGCAGCAAACGGCGCACGTTCCTGACCGTGTTCTCGATTGCGGTGTCGCTGTTTATCTTCTCCGCGCTGGTAAGTCTGCCCACGGTCGCCAATCAGGTTCTTGCCGACAGCGCGTCTTCCGTGCGTATCGCGTGCCACAACAAGGCGGGGCTGACCTACTTCATGCCGATGGCCTACCAACAGCGCATCGCGGCGACCCCGCACGTGGTAGCGGTCGTGTCGGAGAGCTGGTTCGGCGGCATTTTGCATGACATAAACGATCAATTCCCGAACTTGGCAGTCGATCCGGATCAAGTCGATCTGATGTGGCCGGACTGGGGGATCTCCAAGCAAGGATTTGAGGACTTCAAGCGTCTGCGCACCGCGTGCCTGGTCGGCAACGGCACGATGAAGCGCTTTCATCTCCACATCGGGCAGCAGATTCAGCTCAAGGGCACCGTTTATCCATTCAACGTGACACTGAACATCGTGGGCACGATGAATGACAAGGCACCGCCGAATTTCCTGCTCTTTCGCCGCGATTACCTGGAAGAAGCGGCCGGGCGGCCAGGAGTCGTCAGCAACTTTTGGGTGCGCGTCGATCATTCGGAGAACGTGCCCCTGGTGATCGCTTCGCTCGACGAGCAATTCGCGAACTCGTCGGCGGAAACCCGCAGCGAGTCCGAAGCCGCGTTTATCGGTAATTTTCTGCAGGGCTTCCGTACCTTCTTTCAGATCGCCGAGATGCTTGGAGTGATTGTCGTGCTCACGATCGGATTGGTCGCCGCGAACACCGCCGCGATGTCGATTCGCGAGCGGCGCAGCGAAATCGCCGTTATGCGTTCGATCGGCTTCCGTTCGGGCACGATCCTCGGATTGCTGCTCAGCGAATCGCTCGTGATCGGACTGGCGGGTGGAATCCTGGGTTGCGGCGCCGCGTTCCTCGTATTGAAGGCGTTTTCCGTCGGCGCTCCTGCCCTCGGACCGCTGGGATCGATTCGCATGCCGCCCGGAGTGCTGGTCGAAACTTTGATTGCGGCGGCTTTAATCGGTCTGTTGAGCGCCTGGTTTCCCGCAAGGTCCGCCGCGCGCCAGAACATCGTCGACGCACTGAGGCTGGTGGCCTGAGATGGCAATTCCCCTCAAATACAACGTGCGTAGCCTGCTGGTCAGGCGGGTCTCCACCGCGATGACCGCGGGCGGAATCGCGCTGGTGGTAGCGGTGTTCGTGATCGTGATGGCGATGGTCGCCGGGCTCGGTTCCGCGATTAGCGACACGGGTTCGTCCGACAACGTCGTGGTGATGCGCAAAGGCTCGACCACCGAGACTTCGTCAGCGGTCAACCTTGATCAGTTCGATGCGCTCAAGTTTCTGCCGCAGATCAAGCGCGATGCGTCCGGGAATCCGCTCGCCTCGCCCGAATTGCCCGTGCAGGTGCTGATGGAACGGCCCGGCGGCACGCGCGACAACGTGGTCGTACGAGGGGTTCTGCCGGTCGCTCTGCTCGTGCATCAGAATGTCCACATCATCGAGGGCCGGATGTTCAAGCCGGCGCTCAACGAAGTGATCGTGGGGAAAGCTCTTACGGGCCGTTATGCAAATACCAAGGTCGGCTCGACGATGCGTTTCGGGCGCGGAACCTGGAAAGTCGTGGGCATCTTCGACGCGGGCGGAAGCTCGTTCGAGTCCGAAGTGTGGGCGGACATCCACAACGTGCAGGATGACACTCAGCGCGGGGCTTACTACGCGTGCGCCCGGCTGAAAATGGTCCCCGGCACGGACGAGGACGCCTTTATCAAGAGAATCGCGGATGACCCGCGCATCAATCTGCAGGCGCAGAACGAATTGGACTATTACAAGGACCAGTCGGTCGTCGCCAATCAGCTCCGCGCGTTGGGCATGGTGGTCGCCGTTATCATGGGTATCGGGGCAGTGTTCGCGGCCATGAACACCATGTACGCATCGGTGTCGGCGCGCACGACCGAGATTGGCACGCTGCGCGCACTGGGATTCCAGCCGGGCGCGGTGCTGGTATCGTTCCTGCTGGAATCGCTCGCGCTGGCGCTGGCGGCAGGCGCCATCGGAGTCTTCCTCGCGATGCCTATCAACGGCTTCTCGACCAGCTTCGGTAACTTCATCACCTTCTCGACCATGGCGTTTGCGTTCCGCGTGACGCCCTCTGTGGTGCTGCAAGCCCTCGTGTTCGCCGTGGTAATGGGCGTGCTGGGGGGCTGGCTTCCCGCCCGCCAAGCGATGAAAATGCAGGTTGTAGAAGCGCTTAGGAGGGGCTGAGCGCATGAGCACTGAACCTTCATCTCCGCGACCACCATCGAGCATCCGGGAACTGGAATCGCTCCGGATTGCGCGCAAGGCCGAGAAGCGTCCGAGCCGTCTCATTCCGGCAGTAATCGTGCTCGTCGTTCTCGCTGCGGCGTCGGCGGCCGGCTACGAGATCTATGGCCGCACTATCGGGCGTCCGCCAGAAGTGCAGACCGCGCTCGTGACGATCAAGCAGGCCGGCCAGCCGGGCACCGTCCTGACCGGTTCGGGCTACGTCGTGACGCAGCATAAGTACATCACGGTTGGCACCAAGCAGTTCGGCCAGATCGTCGAAGAACCGATCGAAGAGGGTCAGCACATCAAGAAGGGCGACTTGCTCGCACGAATTGACGATGCCGAATATAAGGCTGAGCTTCGACAGTTCATGGCGGACCGCGATCTCGCAATAGCTGATATCAAGTTGTTCGAATCGCAGGCCGAGCGCGAGCGCGTACTGTTCAGGAATGGGGTCGCCTCACGCGATCAACTCGATATCACGGAGAACAAACTGGCTGAGGCGCAGGCCGCTCTGGAGAAAGACGAGAGCTCCATCGATTTCTGGAACACCCAGGTGAAGCAATGCGTCATTCGCTCGCCTATCAACGGTCTGGTTCTAAGCAAGGTTCACGAAGTCGGCGATATGATTTTTTACGGTAGCCAACCGAGCGCCGGCGCCGGAGTCGCGGATATTGCAACTCTGGCCGATACCGAGGACATGCGCGCCGAGGTCGATATCAATGAGAGCGATATCGGAAAGGTGACGATGGGAATGCCCGCCACGGTGCTTCTCGATGCGTATCCGGACCGCCCCTTCGACGCGCGGGTCGTAAAGATCTATCCGGAAGCCGACCGCCAGAAAGGCACGGTCAAGGTCGAAGTCCACATTCTCAATCCCGACCTCGCCGTCGTCAAACCCGAGATGAGCGTCAAGATTTCGTTCCTGGGTGGCTCGCCGGTCGAGGCGGAAGCTCCGCTGGTGTTGGTGCCCAAGAAGGCGGTCGTCACGGAAGGCAGCCAGAACTATGTCTGGCTCGTGCGCGATGACAAGGCACAGCGTGTCAACGTCTCGACAGGCCATGAATACCAGGACGGCGTCCAAGTGTTGCAAGGATTGTCGGGCGGCGAGACCGTAATAGTAGTGCCGCCGACGCAATTGCATGATGGCCAGGCAGTGACTCCGGTCGCTTCCTGAGCGAACGGGGAACGCACCACCCTGACCATTGCGCAGCTACCGCGTCATAGAATAATAGCCTGCGAGACACGCTTACCGCCCCTCGCCCGCTTAATTGCGGGACGTGCCACTGGCACACGGGTGAAGCGGCGCCGCGATTGCGTTTTGTTGCTAGCGCCGTGACGCACGGGTGAGGTGCTGCAGTCTTCGGAGGATCACCAATGTCTGACACGTTCGTCCTGGTTCATGGAGCATGGCACGGCGCATGGTGCTGGGCCGCGGTGATTAGCGAACTCGACAAACTCGGCGATCGCGCGTATGCAGTCGATCTGCCGGGACACGGCCAGAATCATTGGGATCGTTCCAAGGTCACCTTTGCGACTTACGTCGACAGCGTCGTCAAGTTCATCGAGGAGCGCGATCTGCGCAACGTGATAATCGCGGGCCACAGCCTCGGCGGCCTCACGATTTCCGGCGTCACCGCCAAAATTCCCAAGCGCATCAAGCGAACTGTCTTCGTGACGGCGATCGTACCACTGGATGGCGAGCGGCTTCTCGACCCGGCGAATCCGGCTATGAAGCCAGTTGTCGATCTCGTAAGTTCGCGTCCTGACCGGTCATCGCCGCTCGAGGCGATGGGCCCTGACTTCTACGCGGGCCTGATGAACGATGTGCCGAAGGAGTTGCACCCGTGGATCAAATCCGCCCTCTCGCCCCAGCCGCTCGGCCCGATGATCGATCCGATCCCGATGAAAGCATTTCACGAATCCGGCGTACCGACCGCCTATATCGTCTGTGAAAATGACCAGACACCCATCGATGGCGGCGCCGGATGGCATCCGCACTTTTCCAGCCGTCTAAAAAATCCCGCGCTGAAGTTCATCAACTGCGGGCACGAGGTCATGTTTACGCGCCCTGCCGAATGCGCCCTCGCCCTGCACGAACTGGCGCAATTGTGACCTTCGGCCCCACAAGCGCGCTCCTCTGTCATTCTGAACGGGGTCCGCTTCTTGCCGAAGCCCTGAGGAGCGGAGCGCCAAACGGGGAAGAATCTCACTCCACCACAACTGAAGTCGGGAGCACTGAGGAGACGCCCTCGCGCACGTTGAGAGCCGCCGCGTCAGCCACAGACGACCTTATAGTGGCACGAGATTCGCCGTTGGCTCAGCCGCTGGGAAGGGACAAAGAGAAGAAGGCTACGCCGGATACCTCGCTAGCAATCCTCGTGCGATGACCAGTGCCTGAATTTCGTTGGTGCCTTCGCCGATCATCATCAGAGGCGCATCCCGGTAGAAACGCTCGACCGGAAACTCCTCCATGAAGCCGTAGCCGCCCAGCACACGCATCGCGTCCAGCGAGATCTTCGCGCACGCCTCGGAGGCGAACAGCTTCGCCATTCCGGCTTCGATATCGCACCGCTCCCCCGAGTCTTTTTTGCCCGCGGCGTTCGCGACCAACAGCCGCGACGCCTCGACCCGAGTCCCCATGTCGGCCAGCATCAACTGCACCGCCTGATGCTGCGCGATGGGCTTGCCGAATGCGGTCCGTTGCTGCGCGTAGCGGATTGCGGTTTCGAAGGCAGCTTGCGCCACGCCCACCGCGCGCGCCGCCACGTTGATGCGCCCGACTTCGAGCGCGCTCATCACCTGCTTGAAGCCCTGCCCTTCCGCGCCGCCAATCAAATTCGCCGCCGGCACCGCCAGGTCTTCGAGCAATACCTCGCAGGTGTCGATTCCCTTGTAGCCGAGTTTCTTGAGGTTGCGGCTCACCGTCGGGCCCGCGTCGTTCTTTTCGACTGCGAACATGCTGATTCCCGCGTAAGCCGGCTCGGCTTTGGGATTGGTCTTCGCCGCCACCGCGAGCATCGTCCCGTGCCGCGCGTTAGTGATGAACATCTTGCTGCCGGACAGCACGTAATCGTCGCCGCGCCGCACGGCGACCGTGCGAATCGACTGCACGTCGCTGCCCGCGTGAGGCTCGGTGAGCGCGAGACCGCCGCGTTTCTCGCCACGCGCCATCGCCGGCAGAAAATATTCTTTCTGCGCCTTGCTGCCATGATGAGTAATGATGAAGGCCATGATGAGATGGCTGTTAATCACGCCCGCCAGGCTCATCCATCCGCGCGACAATTCCTCCATCACGCGGGCGTAGGTACCGAAGGAAATGCCCAGGCCGCCGTGCTCGGCCGGAATAGTCGCGCCGAACAGGCCGAGTTCCTTCATCTTGGCGACCAGCGCGTGCGGATATTCGTCGCGATGCTCCAAATCCGACGCCACTGGCATCACATCGCGTTCAACGAAGCGGCGAACCGCGTTGATTATTTCCTTGTCTAGAACTTCATCCATCGCTTTAACTCCGAGAATGCCTTTCTGCTCGGTTCACGGCCCCTCAGTTTTCAGTGATCTCGCAGGAAATCCGAATAGCATCATCAACCGCAAAGGCACAAAGACACGAATGCGGTGCTGAGTCCTTGGCTGGTTCCGCACCTCCGGCGCGGCCATCTTCCCCTTGCGCGGACAGCGATCGATCACTAAAGTAAGTGTCAAAATGACGCAAAGTACCCGGGCCGGTAGTCGAACGTGGAAGGCGGCAAGGAAATCCGGGAGCGAAAAGGATCGACCGTGAACGTACCCGCACTATCCCCGATTTCAGCGCGCGCGCTGCATCAAAAGCTCGCGCCGCTCGACGAGCAGGCGTACAGATTCGAGACCTGCGAGCGCTACTCGAAGATCATCGCCGAGATCCTCCAGCTCAAGGAGGACCGCAAGGCGATTATTCTCGCCCACAACTATCAGCGTCCGGAGATTTTCGAAGTCGCCGACTTCATCGGCGATTCGCTCGAGCTTGCGCGCGAGGCGCGCGACGTGCGCGATGCCGAGGTGATCGTGTTCTGCGGTGTTCACTTCATGGCGGAAACCGCCAAGGTCATGAACCCCACGCGCACGGTGCTGATACCCGATTTGCGCGCCGGCTGCTCGCTGGCGGATGCGGTCACGGCCGAAGCGCTGGCAGATCGCAAAGCTGAACTCATAAAACTCTATCCGGACCTGAAGGTCGTCTCTTACGTAAACTGCACCGCCGACGTCAAAGCCGAGTCCGACGCGTGCTGCACGTCCGCCAATGCGGTCCAGGTAGTCAACGCCATCGACTCCGACAACATCCTGTTCGTTCCCGACCAGAACCTCGCCAACTATGTGCAGGAGCACACCAGCAAGCGAATAATTTCATGGGACGGTAACTGCTACGTCCATCATCAGATAACTCCCGCCGAAGTAGAGAAGGTGCGGAGCGCGATTCCCGGGCTGAAAGTCCTTGCGCATCCGGAGTGCCGCAAAGATGTTCTCGCACTGGCGGATGCGGTGTTGTCGACGAGCGCGATGGTCCGTTACGCGCGCGAAAGCGCGGCCGATAAGTTCCTGGTCGTGACCGAGTGCGGCCTGTCGGACCGGCTGCTGATGGAGATACCGGACAAGCGCTTCTACAAGGCGTGCAAGCTATGCCGCTTCATGAAGATGATCACGCTCGAAGGCACGCTCGATTCGCTGCGCAACCGCCGCTACGAAATCGAACTGCCGCAAGACGTACGCGAAGGGGCGCGCAAGGCCCTCGAGCGGATGCTCGAGCTGAGCGCCTGAACCCGGCTACCAGCACCGGCTTGGCGACCGATCCAAGCGCGCGCGGCTCGTCTCATCGCCTCGCCCGGCCGAAAGTTGCGGTCGACACGGTGCTGTTCGCCATCCAGGATCGCCGCGTCAAGGCGTACCTCGTTCAGCTGGGGAAAGGGCCGACTCGCGGCAGATGGGCGTTTCCAGGCGGCCTGGTGCGGCGGGGCGAAATGCTCGATGACGCCGCGCGGCGGGAGTTACAGGCCTCAACCGGACTAACCGATTCCTACCTGGAACAACTTTTCACCTTCGGCGATCCCTCGCGTGATCCGCACGCGCACGTGGTCTCGGTCGCATACATGGCGTTGATTCCCGACGCGGGGGCGGTAGCCGGGCCGTCGCGCAAGTACGCGGCGGGAGGGTGGTTCGAGGTGTCCGCTCTGCCTCCACTCGCATACGATCACGCGCTGATGGCGGCGTATGCGTTCAAGCGGCTCAAGTCGAAGCTCGAATACAGCAATATCGCGTTCGCGCTTCTGCCGCGCGTATTCACCTTCGCGGAATTCGAAGAGCTATATTCGCGCATCCTCGTCCGGCCCATCGACCGCCGCAACTTCCGCCGCCGCATACTGGCGATGGGCCTCTTGCGACGTCTCAAGGAAACACGCCGCGGACCCCATCGCCCAGCCGCACTGTATGCTTTCGCACGGCAAAGCCTACAGATGATCGAAATGCTATAATCCGCTACTAGAGATCGGATGATGTTGACCGGTACCAAAGGGACGCTTGCGGTAGTTGCCGGCCTGCTCGTGATGGCCACTGGGGCCTACGTGTGGTTCGGGTCTCCGCACAGCTCGGCGGACGCGATAGAACAGGTCGCGGGCCCAGCGAGCGACGGCGGGGCGAACGCGCGCCTGACACTGGACCCCAAGCTCTTCCAGGGCGAAGTCCGCGAGGCGTACCAGATCGCCGAGCGGAACCCCGCCCTGCTCGCGCAGCTTCATTGTTATTGCGGTTGCGACAGGACCGATGGCCATAAGAGCCTGCTCGACTGCTACCGTGACAAGCATGGCAGCACCTGCGCAATCTGCGTTGGCGAAGCGCGCCAAGCCGAGGTGCTGGCAAAACAGGGGATGCCCGTGGAGCAAATCCGCGACTCACTCCGGAACAGATTTGGCCACGGAGACTGAAGCTTGGTAGTCATCGTTTCCTCTTACATAGAACACTTCACGTACCTCGGGTTGTTCGTGGTTCTGCTCCTGTGCGGGATGGGGCTGCCGATGCCGGAGGACGTAGCGCTACTCGCGGGCGGATTCCTGGTCCATCGCGGAATCACCCGCTACCCGATTACGCTCGCGGTATCGCTGCTGGGTGTCGTCGCCGGGGACAACTCGCTGTTTTTCCTGGGCCGGCACTTCGGAAGCGGATTGGTCCGTTACTTCGGGTTGAGCCGCCCGGGTTCACAGGCCCAGATCGATCGCATCAAGCGCTTCATGAATCGCTATGGCAATCGCGCGATCTTCTACGCGCGCTTCCTCGCCGGCCTGCGCGCCGTCGTCTACCTGACGGCCGGCTCGTTCGGTGTCACCCCGCTGCGATTTCTCTTCTACGACCTGCTGGGGGCTGTTATTTCGGTTCCGATTGTCGTGTCGCTAGGATATTTGTTCGGTGAACAGCTCGAGGCGGTCATCCATTACCTGGGCGGATTCGAACGCATGATCTGGGTCCTGGCGGTGCTCTCGCTCGCGGTCTACGGAACTCGTCTGCTGGCTGCGAGAACGCGCGAGACCAAAACCTGATCACGGCGCCCACGGCTGATGCCGGCTTCGGCCGGCGCAAGCCGGGGATTAAGGCCATGAAACTCAATTTCCCGGCGCTCAATCTCAAAGCCAAGCTAATCCTCCTGATGGTGGTGCTGCTTGCGCTCACCCTTGGCGCTGAGGTCTGGGTCAGCCTCGGCACGCAAGCTGCGATCGCGGAGACCACGCAGCTGCGTCTCAAGGAATTGGCCCGCGCCATTCAGATCAGCGTTCAGGAGCTGACCGCTGTCGGTCCGACCGATCGCGACAGCCTGCAGAACTATGTTCGCGCCCTGGGCACGCCGGGGCTCGAGGTCTCGATCGCGTCATCGCAGAATCTCATCATCAACAGCTCGAACCCCCGCCTCATCGGCGCGGCGCTGGTTCCGCGCTCGTCCGATAAGGTCATCGCCGAGCAGCTCAAAGAGGGCAACGACATCCTGACCATCCCGGCAACGACGCTGGGACCGCCCGCGCGACAAACGACCGTGTTTCTGATCCCAATCGAGGTCGAGGATCATCTGCTCGGATACGTGCAGATGGTGGCCAACTTCAACGACTCCGCGCAGCCGGTAGTCGTGAACTGGATTCATCAGATCACGGCCGCGCTCATAATCTTCGCGATCGGCCTGGTCTTCGCGTATATTCTCGCGGACCGCTACGTGAAACCGATTCACGCGGTGGCCGACGCGGCGCAAAACATCGCTGCGCGCGGCCTCGAACCCGTTCCCGAAGCCAATCGCCGCGACGAGATCGGGTTGCTTACGCGCAGCTTCAACGAGATGGTCGCGCAGTTGAGGCACGCCCGCGAACGCGAGCAGGAGCTCAACCGGCTCGAGCGCTTCACGGCGCTGGGCCAGCTCGCCGGGGGACTCGCGCACGAGATCAAAAATCCGCTCAACTTCATCAGCCTGGCGCTCGATCAACTAAGGACCCGCTACGCCCGCCAGCTCAATCAGGACTCGGACAACTTTGTGCGCCAGGTCATGCTGATGAAGGACGAAATGCGCCGCGTGAGCGACCTGGTGCAGAGCTTTCTTCACTACGGCAAGCCCGTCGAGATTCATCCGGCCTCGACCGACGTGAAGCAGCTCGTCGACAGCGTGCTGGCCATTTCGGAATCGAAAATGAAGGTTCAGGGAATCGAACTTGTCGAAGAGGCCGACGGCGCACCCACCGTGCTCAACGTTGACGCGGAGAAACTGCGCACCTGCTTCATGAACGTGGTCGCCAATGCGGTCCAGGCGATGCCCGAGGGCGGCACCATGCGCATCGCGTTCCGCCGGGACAACGGCCGCATGATGATTACCTTCGCCGACACCGGTGCCGGCATCGAACCTGAAGTCGCGGGCCACATTTTCGAACCCTTCTTTACGACGAAGCGCGAGGGCATTGGACTCGGCTTGTTCTTGTCCAAGGCGATCGTCGAGGGGCATGGTGGTACAATTGATATCAGTCCGAGCCAGCCGGGGCCCGGGACCACGGTTATTTTCACCTTTCCACAGGGCGGAATGGACAGGCACCAATGAGCCAGGCTTCAGTACTGGTCGTCGAAGACAACGACCTCGAACGCCAGATCACCACTGAGACGCTGCGCGAGGAAGGCTTCTCGGTCGAGGAAGCGCCTGTCGGCAAGCGCGCGCTCGAACTGCTGGGCCTGGGCCGCTTCGACGTCGTGCTGACCGACCTGATGATGCCGGGGATGTCGGGCGAAGAGTTGCTGGCACGGGTGCGCACCACCTACCCTTCCTGCCAGGTCGTCATTCTGACGGCGCATGGAACGATCGAAAGCGCCGTGCAGGCGATGAAGAACGGCGCTTTCTACTACCTGACCAAGCCGACCGATCGAGAAGCCCTCGTGATGACGGTGGCCAAGGCGGCCGAGCTCGCCAGCCTGCAGCAGGAAAATCAACTCCTCAAACGGCGGCTCGAAGGCAAATTCGAGCTGGAAGGAATTGTCGGCCAGGACCCCGCTATCCAGGAAGTCATCCGGATGGTCCGCAAGGTAGCGCCCTCGAACAGCACGGTCCTGGTCCAGGGCGAGAGCGGCACGGGCAAGGAACTGGTAGCGCGCGCGATCCATCGCAACTCTCCGCGCGCATCGCGGCCCTTCATCGCGATCAACTGTTCCGCGATTCCTGACAATCTCATCGAAAATGAACTGTTCGGCCACGAACGGGGAGCGTTCACCGGGGCGACCGAACGCAAGATAGGGCTGTTCGAGAGCGCCGATCGATCGACGCTCTTTCTCGACGAAATTGCGGACCTGCCGCTGGGCTTGCAGGCAAAAATTCTGCGCGTCCTTCAGGAAAAGGAGATTCGCCGCGTTGGCGGCAATGAGTCATTTCGCGTCGACGCTCGGCTGGTGACCGCGACCAACAAGAACCTGGCCGAAGAGGTCGCCGAAGAACGCTTTCGCGAGGACCTGTATTACCGGGTGAACGTCGTCACCATCACCGTCCCTCCATTGCGCGACCGGCGCGGAGACATCGCGCTGCTGGCAAATCACGCGCTCGCGAAGTTCGGGCACCTGGCCGAAGGACGCGTGAAGGAAATCAGTCGCGAGGCGATGGAGGTGCTGCTCGACTACTCGTGGCCGGGCAACGTCCGCCAACTCGAGTCCGCCTTCGAGCGCGCCATCCTGCTTTGCGAAGGCGACAAGATCATGCCGCGCGACCTGCCGCAGGAAGTGCTGTCGCGGAAAACTCTCGGCAAGTCGGGTGAGCGCATCCGCACCGACAAATTCGAGATTCCCAGCGAGGGCATGAATTTCGAAAATTTCGAACGCGAGCTGATTTCGCAGGCGATGGAAAAGAGCGATTGGGTGATCGCCAAGGCCTCCAAGATGCTCGGGATGAGCTATCGGACCCTGCAGTACCGGCTCGACAAGTTCGGCCTCAAACGCGGCGAGTTGAAATCCGGCCAGCCGGTGGAAGCCAAGTAGCAGCCGCCCGGCCCGATCTTTCAGCCCGCATCGATCTCCCATCCGGTCGGAAGATAAATCCAGCATCGTATGGGATTGCCGGCCGTATCGATCACTTCGACCGATTCCCGTGCGTACAGCCTCGGCAAATCTTCGTAGCGGTCGAGTATTCGGAAGTCAGCGGTGTCGAGGCCGCTCAGAATCTCTCCGGTGACCTCCGCGCCTTGGTTCGGCGTGACGAAGAAATAGCGCTTGCGGCCACGCGCATATCCATCAAGGCGCGCCGGCATGGCTGGAACGTCGCGGCCCAGCAACCGTATTCGTTCGGCGGCATTCATCAGCGCGCCGTAAACGAAGAGCTTGTCATTCGCGGTGTCCATGATGAACGGGCGATGCCGCCACTCATATCCGGCATGGGCTTTCGAAGCCACGCCGGCGTGGAAACCGCCGAGCCGGGATGCGATTGCTGCCGCAAATCGGGTATGTTAGCTCCATTGTTGATCGTCGGGAGATGGAACCATGCGAATCCGGCCGTCCCTTGCAAAAGCTATCGCGCTGATCTTTGCGCTGGTAGCTGCCTCGTGCTCGGCCGCAGGCAGCAATTCCACCGTCACCTCGGGAATGACCCCCGACCAGGCCGTCCAGGCGATGGGGCAGCCCGACTTGAAGGATTCCATTCCGGATCCCAATCATTCGGGCGGTACGGTGCTTCGCTACGTATGGCTCGATTCCGGCAAGGTCGCGGTCTTCGGCTCTGACAATCGCGTAGCCTCTATCCAGCCGATCGAGCCGGCGCAGCAGGTCAAGGCTGAAACCGAGGCAAGCAATCAGCCGCCCCAGGAGTTCGATCCCATCGAGACGCCGCTCAACTACACGTTCTTCCCGGTTAAAGCCGCTTTCATCTACCTCGGCGCGGGCTTGAACTGCGTGGCCGGCGGCGGATGCCACAAGCCGGATCTTCCTTCGCCTTCGCATAGCTGAAGACGCAGCTACGAGGGCTTGGCGAGGACAACTTGCATGCCCCCTCCATTTTTCCGCGTCCGGGAGCCTCGGATGCCGAGTGGCGCGCGTCTGCTTAACAGTCCGTCCTCTTTGTCGGCGATTAGCCCCCGGGTGTTTCAGTAAGTTTGCTGGCCGCCGCTTTATGCCGGACTGCCAGGATCGCGCGACTGCGAATTGTAATGGGTTCGGAAAAAATGATGGAGAGAAAAAAGGAATCGGGTGAAGGCCCCTCTTTACCTTCGCCCGGAAATCGCCAGAATCGATCCGCTCGGCTCCCCTCACCAGATTGGTGCGTAACTCTCTCGCCCAATCGCCGCGATCGCATCGTCCAGACTGTGGCCTCCGGTATCCGCATCACCCGTTGGAGCCAAGTACGCTAACCAATTGTTTAGTAACACAGGCCTTAGGTTTACGCAACTACGAGATGCTTAGAACCATTCAGAGATAGTTTGCGTCAGGTTGTCGTCTCGCATAAGCTATAGGATTACATTCAAGAGCGCATCTGTGCCCGCCGGAAAATCACGGCAACTTGGTCGGCGAACTTTTTGAACTATCGTGGAATTGGGGACTGGTGGCGAAAACAGGAAACTTAACCGAGGAGGTTTTTGCGAACGTGTGTGAGCACGTGCAGCGCCGTTTTCGATTCAATCTCCATGCGGCCAATTTGCCCGCCGCACAGAGGCTGAACTATCTGGCGGAAATTATTCACTACGCCAAGCTTCGACGGGCGCTGCTCGCGGAATACGACATATGAAAAAGAAGACCCTGGGACAGGTGTTGAAACAACAGCGCGAAGCTTTCGCGCTCACTCAGCGCGAACTTGCGCGCAAGATCGGCGTCAAGGCAAGCCACGTCGCTTACCTCGAGAACGGACGGCGGCGGCCATCGTTGTCGCTGATCTCACGTATCGCCGATACGCTGGGACTCGACAAACAGCAGATCTTCCTGCTGGCGCATCCCGAGGCTAAGGCCCTCGTGTCGGCGCAGCGTGAACCGTCCGAGCCAGATCGCCGCGATCAGGTCTGGCGCCGCTTCACTACCAATCGCGCGCTGCTGACGCGCAATCACGTGACGCCGCGGGAGCTGCGGGTTCTGCAGAAAGTGAACCTGCTCGGACGCGTGTCGTCGCCCCGCCAGTATCTGTTTATTCTCAACTCGATCCGGCAGGCAGTCGAAGAAGAGGAATAGCGGCGCACTAACGGCGGCGCGTCAGCGGCCCCTGGCTTCCGGAACACCGAAGCCGCCGCCCATGCAATCGCGGTTGATTGCGGCGATCACCCCCTTGGGCAGGAGCATCAGACGGTCGAGCATCCGATGGAAGCCGGCCTTGAGTACCGGAAATGTCCGCGCGCATTCCGCCGGGTCGGCCGCGGCCTCGGCGAGTTCGTCCACGCTGTAGTGCGTGATGAACTTGCCTTCGATTCCACCGGTGATAATCAGCGCCCGCGTGTTTTCGTCGGCCTCGACCTTGCCAATGAGCTCCGTAAGCTCCTGGGTCATCGGTGCCGTCATGTAATTCATCGGCGGATTGTGCATGGTCCAAACCTGGACATGGCCATCCTGCTCGGTATTGAAATATTCCATCGTGGTTTCTCCTGCACGCCGCGAGTAGCCCCCCAGTTTCCGATGTCAAGCTGGTTGAGCGGCAGCGCGGCCTTGGTCTACGCTGTGACCTGACGCCATGAAGATCGATATCGACCTGAAAGCCGGCTTTCTGCAGGGTCTCAAGCGCGAGGTGCTGGCGGCGCTAAGCCCCGAAGAGCGCGCCATCATCGAAGTCTCGACCGGAGAGATGGGCAACAAGCCCGATGCGGTCAAGCTCGGATGGCTCAAGATGCGGACCAAGGAGAGCTGGACCAAGCAGCGCTACATGAAGGCGCTGGACCGCACGATGCAACGACTGCGGGACGCGGTCGCCGCCGCCGAAGCGGAAAAGAAAGACTGAGTTCGACCCGCGGCAGCGCGAGCGCTAGGGCTCGATACGCGCGACCCGGCGCTTGCCGACCTCGAGCACCTTGTGGGTGCCGGGGACAAACTTGAAATTGACGTCGCTGATTACCTGACCGTCTACGCGGACAGCGCCCTGCACTATCAGGCGGCGCGCCTCGGTTGTTGAGGGCGCAAACCGGATCTGCTTCATCAATTCGCAGATCCACATTTCGTCATTGATTCGAAAGACCGGCGCGGTGTCCGGCACCTGGCGGCGCTGAAACTTGGACTCGAAGTATTGTTGCGCGCGCTGCGCGGCATCGGCGTCGTGATACTCGGTGACGATTGTGGAGGCGAGCCGCTTCTTCGCCTCCATCGGATGCATGCCGCCGGTGCGGATCTTCGCCAGCTCCGCTGGCGCCACAGTGGTCAGCAGCTCGTAGTACTTGACCATCAGCGAGTCCGGAACCGACATCAGCTTCCCATACATATCCTCGGGCACATCGGTAATACCGACGTAGTTGGCGTAGGACTTGGACATCTTGCGGACGCCATCGAGGCCTTCGAGCAGCGGCATCGTCATGACGACCTGCGGCGCCTGGCCCATCGCACGCTGCAAGTCGCGCCCGACCAGCAGATTGAACTTCTGGTCCGTTCCACCGAGCTCCACATCGGCTTCCAGAGCCACCGAGTCGTAACCCTGGATCAGCGGATACAGCAGCTCATGGAGAAACAGCGGATCGCCCGCATTGATTCGTTTCTCGAAGTCGTCGCGCTCCAGCATGCGCGCAACGCTCAGGCGCGCGGCGATCCTGATCAGATCGCGCACACCCATCGCCTCCATCCATTCGCTGTTGAAGCGAACTTCGGTCAGCTTGGGATCGAGAATTTTGTAAACCTGGCCGCGATAGGTTTCGGCGTTGGCCGAGATCTGTTCGCGAGTGAGCGGCTTGCGGGTTTCGGAACGTCCGGTCGGATCGCCGATCATCGCGGTGAAGTCGCCGACCAGGAAGATCACGGTGTGGCCGTCGCGCTGAAAGTCGCGCAGCTTCTTGAGCACAACCGAGTGCCCCAGATGCAGATCCGGCGCGGTCGGATCCATGCCGAGCTTGATTCGGAGCGGACGGCCGAGTTTCAGCTTCGCTTCGAGTTCCGGCTGCGAAATGACCTCAACCGCGCCGCGCGCGAGCGTGGCCATCCGCTCTTCGACACCCGATTCCTGCTTTGGAACGCTTGCGCTCACCCGTTACCTCGAAGAACCATAAGCGTACCGGAAACGTCGCGTACTTGGAAAAGCATGATTCGGATGCCCGCAGCGACGCGGGGTCATGGACGTTGGTTGTAGCGGCCCATCGCCCGCTCGATTCCGTCGGCGACTATCGCGTCAATAGCCTGCGCCGCCCGCTCGAGGACTGCATCCCGTTGCTCGACCTCTGCGCGGCTCAGCGGCTTCAGGATATGGCGATGGTCTTCGTCGTCGGCCGGAGGCCGCCCCACGCCGATTCGCACCCGGATGAAATCGGGAGTCCCCAGCGACTCCGCGACGGATCGCACGCCGCGATTGCCGGCATCGCCGCCGCCGATCTTGATTCGGATTCGCCCCGGTTCGAGGTCGAGTTCGTCGTGCACGACTATGAGCCGCTCTGGCGGCACTTTGAAATATCCAAGGAGCGGCGAAATGAATTGCCCGGATTCGTTGTAGTAGTAGCCATCCGACTTGACCAGTATCGTGCGCTGCCCGGCGATTTCCGTCTCCGCCGTTACGCCGCCAAAGCGGCGGCGACTGAACGCTGCGTGCTTCGCACCCGCAAGCCGATCCGCTGCCATCGCGCCGGTGTTATGGCGCGAGCCCGCGTATTCCTTGCCGGGGTTCCCAAGCCCAGCGACAATCCACGCGACCGCCGCGCTCGATTCAGGAACGTCCTGCTGCGATCGTTTCGACGAACGAAATCCGCCGAACAAACGGGAAAGCCGGCCCATCAGCCGCTCCGCCGCCGCATGGAGCCGAATTCCGAACGGACGATAGGATCAAGGGCGCGAAACAACGCCGCCATTTCCGCGGGTGTACCGATCGAAATCCTGATCGCATCGCGCAGGACCGGAGTCGCGAAGTATCGGACGAGTATTCCCGCCCGCCGGAGTCCGCGCGCCACGGGTCCCATGTCGCGTCCAGGCATCCGGGCCAGAACAAAATTCGCCTCCGAGGGCGGCACCTCAAAACCCATTTTGCGAAGTCGTGCCTCGGTCAGGGCGCGCGTCTTCTTCACCCGCTCGACGTTGCGGCGCATCCAGGCGGGATCGCCAAGCGCCGCCGCGCCGCCGGCGAGCGCGATGCGGCTCAAGTTGTAGGAGTCCTTGACCTTGAGCAGGCCCTCGATGACCTCGCGATGGGCAAGGGCGAGGCCCAGGCGCATTCCCGCCAGCGAATATGCCTTCGACAGTGTGCGCAGGATCACCACGTTCTTGTGATTCTTGAGGAGCCGCAAGCTGTTGTCGCTCGCAAAGTCGACGTATGCCTCGTCGATGACGAGTAGGCGCCCGCGCAACTGGCCCGCGAGTATCGCCAGCGAACGTGCCGGAGTCAGCGTTCCCGACGGCGAATTCGGACTGCACACGATCGTGAGCCGCGCGCGGGCACGGCCGAGCGCCGCGAGCGGAACCGCGAAATCGCGACCGAACGGAAAGTGCAGAACCTTCGCGTCCTGCACTGCGGCCAGCGTGTCGTACAACGAATAGGTGGGAGTGGGATATGCGACCTTGTCGCCGGGACCGAGCGTGGCCCGGAAGATCATGGCGAGCAGCTCATCGGAGCCGTTGCCGGCAAGAATCATTTCGCTCGGAACGCCGTAGAGCTTCGATGCGCCCGCGACGAACTGATCGGCCCGCGGCGCCGGATATAGCCGGAGCGTCGCATCGGCCGCTTTGGCTACCGCACGCCGCACTTTCGGCGAGGGCGGATACGGATTTTCGTTGGTGTTCAGCTTGATGAACCGCTCGTGAGCGCGCGGCTGTTCACCTGGCGTATAAGCCACCATCCGGTTTATCGAGGGTCGAAACATCAGGTCGTACTCATTACAGCGGAAGCTCGATACGCGTGCCCGAACGTGACGAACGATAGCACGCTTCAATCGCTTCGATTGCGCGCAGTCCATCGCGGCCATCGGGCATTGGCGTCGCGCCCGCAGCGATCGCATCCGCAAAATTCTGCGCGAGCGCGCGAAATGGCGCCAGCAAATCACGCGGGTCGAACGCAGCCATGATCTCATCGCGCGAGTAACCCGGTGGCGACGTTCCGTCCGCGCGCAAAATGGAAATATCGTTGCGCGGGTAACCCATCATCACCCTGCCCTCGCTGCCGTAGATCTCGATCGCCGAAAGCGGAGGCACGCTGGCCCAACTCGCTTCGACGACGCCGAGCGCTCCCGACGCAAAGCGCAGCAGCATCACGCCGGTGTCATCGACTTCGATCTGCTTGCTGAGGGTCGCCACCTGCCCTTCCACCGATTCCAGATCGCCCAAATACCAGATGGCGAGGTCCGCGACGTGGACGCCCAGATCGAGCATCGCGCCCCCTCCAGCCTGGCCGGCGGTCGTAAACCACTTTTGCCCGGGCGCCCAGCCTTCGGGACCTCCGTGCGAAAGGCGCGCGCGGATGAAATTTGGCGTTCCGATCGCCCCTTCGGTGAGGGCGCGCTTGACCGCACTCTCCAGACCGCCGTAGCGGCGCTGCATCGTGACCATCAGGACTGTGCCCGCGCGCGCGGCAGCATCGACCATTCGCCGCGCATCGGCGGCCAGCGCCGCCATCGGTTTCTCGCAAAGCACGTGCGCGCCGGACGCGATCGCCTTCAGCGACAATTCGCAGTGCAGATAGTTCGGCGTGAAGATGCCGACCGCGTCGGGCTTCTCCCGCGCCATCATCTCATCGAAATCGGCGTACACCGCCGGCCGTGACGATGCCTGCGGCCACAGGCTCTGCGCAACGCGCTGCGCCTTCTGTGCGGTACGGCTTTGCAACGCGACGATCTCGATTTGCCCGATGCTTCGCAGTGCGGGAATATGCGCACGTTCGGCGATAGAGCCGGTGCCGGAAATCGCCATCCTGATCACTTCTTCACCGCTCGCTTCCTCGTCCCGCTCGCTGTCGATTCGAGCAGCCAGGCGACGTACGGGGGTGAGCCGTGCTGGAAGGGCAGCGCCATTACTTCCGGTACTTCGTAGCTGTGCAGTTCGCGGACTCTGCGTTCTACGCGGGGGAACAGGCTTGCGCGCGTTTTTATTAGGAGCAGGATTTCGCTGTCGTCCTCGACCTTGTTGCGCCATCGATAGATCGATCGAATTGGTCCGACCAGGTTCACACAGGCCGCCAGGCGCTCTGTTACGAGGGCTTGCGCTATCGATTCAGCCTGCTTGTCGTTGGCGCAGGTCACGAGGATCAGGATCGCCGAACTTGCGCGCCGACCGGTCATCGCCTTACCTCCCGCAGCAATCGCTTCCTGAGCTCGCGAGGGGTGCATCGATATTTGAAAGCCTTGCGATCATTTACGAACAGCACCGGCACTTCCTGCCCATAGCTCCCTTCGAGCGCGGCGTTACCGTCTATTTCGACGCGGCGAAGTTTGGCCTCGAAGCGCGGCAACTCCGCTTCGATCACCTGCTCCATCTCGTGACAGAGTTCGCAATCGCGGCGCGTGTAGAGCGTAAGTTCGATCATCGACGGAGAGAACGGAATCTCCAAAGTCCGTACTTTACCGGCGGCGGGACAACAGTCCAAGCCGCTGGAGAACTGCCGCAGTGGCAGGACACGGATGAGCCTTCTTCGCAGCGCGCGCGCTGGATTCGATACGATCGAGATGCGCGCCGAGCAGGAGGAGATCGGGCCATCGATCGATGTCGTACCACACCGGCCCGAGCGTCACGGCCAGCCCTGCCCGCCGCGCGCGGTTTAGCGTTTCATCGAGCACCCGCGCCGAGCCCCAGCGGATTCCCGTGAAGACGGGCGGCATCGTGCCGCGCACCCCGATCGCGTAGTAGCCGCCATCGAGGCTCGGCCCCAGAACGAACCTCCGGCGCTGAAGCATTTCGTGGAGACGCTCCAGCGCGGCCGCGGGCAGCGATGGCAAATCCGTACCGACCAGCAGCGCGCCCGCGCCAGCGGCAAAGGGTTCCAACACGCGAGCCATTCTGCGGCCGAGCGATCCACCGCCCTGATCCACAATTTCCGCGTCGAAGCGCCGCGCAAGGCGGCGAAAGTACGGACGGCGCAACGCGCTCTCTTCCGCGCTCGCGGCGATCACCAGCCTAGGCGGATTGAGGGCGCGCGCCTTAGCCAGCATATCGACGATGAACGCATCGGCGAGCTTTGCGGCGCTGGCTGCCCCGAG
>Ga0074044_10000485_pt1 | contig 38848 bp, 36 predicted proteins | sample BogForMeECP23OM1_FD_94443 | JGI IMG/M metagenome (GOLD analysis project Ga0074044, IMG submission 94443) | Bog forest soil microbial communities from Calvert Island, British Columbia, Canada - Bog Forest MetaG ECP23OM1 | ecosystem: Environmental > Terrestrial > Soil > Wetlands ...
CCACCCTGTCCAACTCCCTCTTGCTCATTTCCGTCCGCCCCAATCTGACCTCCTGCCGGAGGCCCTATTAGGGGACATTTCTGTCGAGGACAAAAGGGGACATTATCATCGAGGTACAACACCGTCGCTCAAGATGCATTGCAACCGATTGTCAGCGGGGTGTTAGCGGGAAACCGCGCGGAACGGAATCGGAGCGCGGCGAGATTCCCGAAGTTGCAGATGGGGACGCAGTTTCAGCACAGCCGCAGCAGCCGTTAGACCGTACTTGGCACGGAGTTGCTCGGGTTTGCCGTGTTCGATGAACTGGTCGGGCCAGCCGATGCGCTCCACCGGTTTTTGAATGCCGAGGTTGTTGAGTTCTTCCAGGACCGCGCTGCCAAAGCCGCCCATCAGAACGTGATCTTCCAGCGTGAGAATGACGTCCACATTCCGGGCGAAAAATTCCAGCGTCCGCGAGTCCAGCGGCTTGCTGAAGCGCGCGTTGATGACCGCCGCGCCGATCTCCTGCTCCTCCAGTTGTGCGGCAATCTCCTCCGCCAGCGGCACCATCGCGCCCAGGGCGAAAATCGCGACGCGGTCATTTTCGGAGTAGCGCAAGATTTCCGACTTGCCGATGGGAATGGCCTTGGGAAACGGCTTGATTTCCACGCCCATACCGGCGCCGCGAGGATAGCGGATAGCGATAGGGCCGTCGTGGAGCGTCGCGGTATAGAGCATGTCCGCAAGTTCGTCCTCATCCTTCGGCACCATGTGCACGATGTTGGGGATTCCCCGCAAATAACTGATGTCGAAAAGGCCGTGATGCGTGGGGCCATCGTCGCCGGAAAGGCTGCCGCGATCCATGCAGAAAACCACGGGAAGATTCTGCAGGCAGACGTCGTGGACGACGGGATCGAAAGCGCGCTGCAGAAAGGTGGAATAGATGGCTACAACGGGCTTCAGCCCCTTGGCGGCCAGGCCCGCGGCAAAGAGCACGGCGTGTTCTTCGGCGATACCCACATCGAAATATTTCCCAGGATGCTTTGCCTGGAAGCGGTCGAGCATGGTGCCATTCGGCATTGCCGCGGTGATGGCCACGATGTTGGGATTGCGGTCCGCCAGTTTGTTGAGTGTGTCGGCGAAGACTTCGGAATACGTGGGCTTGCCAGACGGCTGCGTTTCGCCCGTTTCCGGATCGTAAGGGCCGAGGCCATGGAATTTCTTCTGCTTTTGCATGGCCGGCTCAAAGCCCTTGCCTTTTGTGGTGAGCACATGCAGCAGGGAGGGGCGCTTCTGCCGCTTCAGCGATTCGAGCGTGTGGATCAAAGTGGGAATGTCGTGGCCATCGATGGGGCCGTAATATTTCAGACCCAATTCCTCGAAAATGACGCTGGGCCACAGCATGCTTTTGGCGGCTTCTTCGGCTTTCTTGGCGAGACGGAAAGCGCTCTGCCCGCCAAGGAGTTTTACGAATTTTCCGGCGTGGCCGTGCAACGCGTCGAATTTCGGATGGGTGACGATCCTATTGAGATAGGCGGCGATGGCCCCGACGTTTTTGTCGATGGACCACTCATTGTCATTCAGGATGACCAGGAGTTTTTCCGTGTGGTGGGCGATATTGTTCAGGGCTTCAAAGGTGATGCCACAGGTGAACGCGGCATCCCCGGCCAGAGCCACTACGTGTTCGGACCCGCCCTGCTTGTCCCGCGCCACGGCCATGCCCAAGGCCGCAGAGAGCGCCGTGCCGGCATGGCCCGCACCGTAGCAATCATGTTCGCTTTCGGTGCGCAGCATGAAGCCATTCAAGCCCCCCGGGGTACGAATGGTGTGAAAAAGGTCGCGTCGCCCGGTAAGCAATTTGTGCACATAGGCCTGGTGACTGACGTCGAAAACGAAATGATCCCTGGGAGTGTCAAAAACGTAGTGCATGGCGATGGTAAGTTCCACGACGCCCAGATTCGGGCCCAGGTGCCCGCCATTTTTCGCGAGGACGGTAATAAGTTCCTCGCGGATTTCCGCCGCGAGTTGCTCGAGTTGCGAAAAGTTGAGTAGCTTTACGTCCGCGGGGGAATGGATTCCGTCAAGTAGTTGAGCCATATCCTCTGAACACAGTCTAGCTCCTTGATTGGATGAGCGGTTCTCCCTAAAGGATACCCCGGAAACGGCGGCGTTGGATCAATTTGGGATTGTGCGACTTCGTAGGCGTTAGCCGCGTGGCCGGTCAATGATGTTCGGCGTCTACGCGTGTTGTTCCGGATTTGGCACTGGCTCGGAACCTTCTTTTTTCAGAGGCGTGAAATAGAGCCAGCTCACCAGAACAAACCATGCCAAAAGAAGTAGAAGGAACGCGACGAATTCAGACAAGGTAGCTCTTAGCAAATCGGAAGCCAGGCCGTTGGTGTGCGGAACGAATTCTCGGTATTCATTCCGCATAAACCAGACTCTCACAGGCGAAGTAAAGATATTCACGAAATGCAGAACGCATTGCGCGAGTAGGTAGCCGAGAGCGACAGCACCAACCAAACTTTCCACCAAAGCCCGCTTTAATCGCTCAAACATGGTTCCCCCTTGCTAATCTCGTGCGGTACTTGCTCAAGCCACGGAATGGCCCCACACCATACGCCCAACGGGACAGGAGCCACGCTGCAACAAAGTCGATAAGAGCATTGAAGAGAAATAGCAAGGTGGTGTCCAACATCAGGCGGTCCACGATAGTGTAGGGACCAATGTAGGGAATACCCGAGATTGCCACTGCAGTGGACAAGAAGACGGCGGCACGCAGAAGCGGATTCCATAGAGCTTGGATTCCCTCTCTTAGCGACAACAGGAGCAGAACAGCGGTGGCAACCGCCGCAATGTGGGAGTCAGCCAAGATTTCGCGAAGAGAAGGTTTCACACCATCCCTGATAGTTGTCATTCTCGCAGGTTAGCTTCATTCAGCCAAGTGAAAGCACCATGTGAGTTGTTGGCCACATGCTAACGTGCGGCACAGTTCCGGCAAGCCGACTCGCTCCGGAAACGGCGGCGTGTTTGCTTCGGGAAGCACGCCTGTGCTACACAAGGGGCATGCCCGATTTTGCCGCTCCCGTGGAAAGACTCATTGACGAACTGAAGCACCTGCCCGGCATCGGGCAGAAGACCGCGCAGCGCCTAGCCTTCCATTTATTGCGGGCCACGCCGGAAGAAGCCCTCTCGCTGGCCGAGGCCATCCGCGACGCCAAGGAAAAAATCCGCACCTGCACGGTCTGCTGCAACCTCACCGATTCCGATCCCTGCATCTATTGCGCCGGCCCCACGCGGAACAAGCACACGATTTGCGTCGTGGAGGAAGCGCACAACATTCTGGCCATCGAGAGGACCCGCACTTACAGCGGGATGTACCACGTGCTGGGCGGCTCGCTGTCGCCCTTGCAGGGACGCGGGCCAGAGCAACTGCATATCAAGAGCCTGATCGAACGCCTGAAAGGCGGCACGGTTGAGGAAATCATCATCGCCACGAATCCCACTGCCGAGGGTGAAGCGACCGCCATCTACTTGTCGAAATTGCTGAAGCCGCTGGGCGTGCGTGTTACGCGCATCGGCGTCGGCATTCCCGTGGGCGCGGATCTGGAATATGCCGATGAAGTCACCATGCTGAAGGCCATGGAAGGCCGCCGCGAGCTGTGACGCCAGGAACGATTTGGCATAGCGGTGACCTGTGTTCTGAAAATTTTGCGTTTGACGGCCAGGGTCTGGAATAGAGAAAAGTGACGAAGTATCATCTTGCGATGTGAGGGTAAGGCCCCGGCCGGCGAGAAAGTTCGGATGCATGCCCATTTCTCCGCGATTCTCGGCGATCCGCGAAGCGCAAGAGCTGCTGTTGGAGCATTTCGGGCCAACGCCGCTGATCAAGTCGAAAACGTTGGGTAGCGCGGGCGCTCAGGTTTACCTAAAAAACGAAACGGTACTTCCAACGGGCTCGTTCAAGCCGCGCGGCGCGCTCTTCGCCCTCGCCAGCAACCTGAAACGCCGCCGCATCGAAGAAGTGATCGCTTGCAGCACCGGCAATCATGGAGCGGGGGTCGCGTTTGCCGCGAAAGCTCTGGGCGTGCCGGCCATCATTTTCCTGCCGGAGCAACCTGTTCCGTTGAAACGAAAAAAAATCGAGCAACTGGGCGCGCGCATCGTGGACACGGGCAGCCCCGACCTTGCCGGCGCATTTCAGTGCGCAAACCAGCATGCGCAGCGCCCCGGCGTCTATTTCTTGAATGATGCCACCGATCCCGATCTTCCCGCGGGCACGGCTACCATTGCCATGGAACTCCTGGAGGAGTTGCCGGCAATGACTACCGTGATTGTGCCGATGGGAGACACGGCGCTGATCCGCGGGATCGGCGCGGCATTGAAGCAGCGCGCGTCTTCCGTGAGAGTCATCGGAGTGCAAGCGGAACGCGCGCCTTCTTATTTTTTGTCCTGGCAACAGGGCAAGGCCGTGCAAACCGACACGTGCAACACGTGCGCGGATGGATTGGCGACACGCACGCCGGACGAGGCCAATGTGGTGAGCATCCGCGAGGTTGTGGACGAAGTGCTTCTGGTCAAAGAGGAGGAAATGCTCGAGGCCATCCGGCGACTGCGCCTGGGCGAAGGACTTTTGGCGGAACCCGCGGGCGCCGCGGCAGTTGCAGCATATCTGAGCAGCGGACCTCGCGCGGGGCATACAGTTTTGCTCATCACGGGGCGTAATATTTCCGAAGCAGTGCGGCAGCAGGCAGGAATCTCCACGGGTCGAGCGCAAATGCAAGAAGAAAGAGCAGAAAACTCGTGAACCGGCAGCGCTAGTACGTCTAGGATGTTTCTCCCTCTAGGCAAGCAGAGCAATTCAGGATAGAGTTTGATTCCCGCGGTGGAAGTCCCCACCAAATCGCGACCGGTTCGACACGAACCGGTGCAGGAGGTGCGCAATGCCCAGATTGGCGCACTACATGGCTCAGTACGATCACGAACATGGTTCCCCATGGAATAAGTTGCTCCATGGCATTGGGATCCCGCTGATTTTTGCGGGGATTATCCTCCTGGTGCTATTGAGGTGGCGCTGGGGAATATCGTGTTTCGTGGGCGGCTGGGTTCTCCTGTTGGTAGGACACCGGGTCGAGGGAAATAACCCGGCGTTTTTTCAGGGGCCAATTTATTTGCTAGTTGGGCCAATCTGGGTCGCCAAGGAAATATGGACTTTTCTGAGCGGGGCAGAGCGAGGACAGGAACACGATGTCCTGCCCCCGAAGCAGTCCTAAGTCATTGTAAAGGTGGATTTTACTTAGGGTACGGCGACCATGCAAAATGAAGAAAACGGGCCCGAGCTGGCACCGGATGAGGCGGCTCATCTTCACGACGAGGCGAGCGATAAGGTGACCGAAGGCGCAGTGGACGCAAGCTCTGATTTGAGGAAGCGGCGCAGCACACGGATCGTGCAGGCGGTGCCGCTGATGGTGACGGGTGTGGACGCGCTTGGACGTCCTTTCGCCGAGCGCACCTCGACCCTGATCATCAATTGCCATGGGTGCCGCTACCAGTCCAAGCACTACGTCCTGAAGAACATGTGGGTGAACCTGGAAGTGCCCCACCCGGAATCCGGCCATTCGCCGAGGCGCGTGCGCGGCAAGGTTGCATGGATTCAGCGGCCGCGGACGGTGCGCCAGCTCTTCCAGGTAGCGCTGGAATTGGAACAGCCCGGCAATGCCTGGGGAATAGCGTTCCCTCCCGACGATTGGTTTGCATTTCCGGAAGAGCCCAGCTTTTCCGCCGGCGGCGAAATTTCCGCCGAAATAACGTCCAGTTCGGCGATGCCGCTCGCGGGAGAAGTGACGCTGCCCCCGGTCGAAGCGGAATCGGGCGGACCATTGCCGGACAACTTGCGGGTCTTCCCTGCCCCGGCGAGCGCCACGGACGCGTCATTGCAACTGGCGAGGCAGGTCGCGCGCCTGCTGGCTGATGCGAAGCAGCAGATTCATGCGGCCGCGCGCGAAGCGGCTGCCCAAGCGGTAAGCGCCGAACGCCGGCTGGCGTTTGAGCAATGGGAGCAGAAGTACGTGGCGTTCCGCGATGAGGTAGCGCGTGAAACGGCTCAAGCCATCGGCACGATCCAGCAGGAAACGGAAACGCGAACACGCTCCGCGCAGGCTGCCGCCACGGAATCATTGAAAACGGAATTGCCCCGCTGGCTGGCGCCGCAATTGGAGCAACTGACGCACGAATTGACGGCGCAACTCGCGCGCGAAGGCGCTTTGCAGCGCGACCAACACGAAAAGCAACTCTCCGCCGCGCACGAAACCCTGCAGACGCTCTGCGGGCAGGCGGAAGAAGCCGCGGCGAAGCTCCGCACCCAGGCGGAAGCCGTGGAAACCCAAGTGACTTCGCGGCTGGACGCGGCGGCGCAGCATGCCCAAGAAGAGGCGCGGCGGCACGAGGAGTCCACAGGGACGGAACGTGAAGCGTTGACGACAGCGGTGAACGAACTGCACGAGCGCGTGTCCGGCACGCTGACGGAGGCGCAAAACTCCCTGCGCGAACAGCTGGCCCGCGAACTCGAGTCCGCCCAGACGCGCTGGAAGGATACCCTGGAATCGGCGATTCAGGCAGCCCAGGAGCGGACTTCGGGAGCCTTGCAGGAGGAAACCAAGGGGCTCCACGCGGAATTGCAGGAAGAGGGCGCCAAGCAGAGCGCCAGCGTGCGCGAAGCCATGGAAGCGCATACACAGCAATTGGAAGAGGCTGTGGCGCGCGCCAATAGCGTGTCCGAACGGCTGGAACAGCATGCGGCCCGGATCGAAACGGTGCAGCAGCAGGCCGTCACAGGTTTCCAGTCGCAACTCGATGATGTCCTGAGCCTGCACCGCAACGAGTTGCACCGCCGTTCGGAAAATCTGTTTGAGGAGATTCACGCGCGCATCCGCAGCAGCTTTGAAGCGGCCAACAGCGCGGCGCTGGAAAAGTTCGACGAGCAGGTACGGTCCCTGGTGCAGCCGCACCTGACGCACGCGGAAGAGGCCATTCACCGGCTGGCGGGAGGCCGCTCGCTTCTGGATGCGGCCATGACCATGCAGCAGGATCGCGTGCGCGCCACCGCGGACGAAGCGTTCGCCGATTCGCTGGCGCGCTTCCGCGAGAATCTCGGCAGCGTGGAACAGATTTTGAGCGAATCCGCGCAGGCCATTACCGGCCGCAACTTGGAAGAACTGGAAGCGAAGGCCGTGGACCTGAAACACCACACTTTGGAAGAAATGTTCAAGTCCGCGGAATGGTATGAGAAAAAGACGCAAACCCAGTTGCAGAATCTGACGGAAAAGCTGGCGGAACAGTCCACCGCGCAGCTTCGGGAAAAGGCCGGCGAGGTTTCCAGCGTGTTTAGCAGCGAATTGAGCCAGGCGCGCCGGGGCTTTGTGAGCCAGACCCAGGAGCAATTGGAAGAATCGGTGCGCGAGGCGTTCGAGCGCGCGCGCATCCTGTTTGCCGAGGCGGCCGATACGACCTCGGCGGCTTTCACCGACGAAATCCAGCGCAATGCCCGGCAGGAGCTGAATGGATTCAGCGAACTGATGCAGAAGGGCGTCGAGGAGTCGCGCGAACGCCTGGACGCGGCGCGCGTGGAATATGGCAACCAATTGACCTCCGGACAGGAAGATTTTCTGCGGCGCTTTCAAGCCTCGATGCATGGCGCGGTGGAAAGGGGCCTGGCGGAGGCGCAGGAAAAGGTGCAATCCAGCTTCAACAGCGTGCTGGATGCATGGAGAGCGATGGGCGAAGCCAAACAATCGGAAATGCGCAGCGAAGTGGCGCAGATCAGCGAACAGGCGGCGGCGCAGTACCGCGGGCGCCTGGAAAACATCACCAACTCCTGGATGGTGGCAACCGTGGCTACACTCGATCATCAATCCCGCGACGTCATCGCGAAAATCGCGGCGACCGCCGAAGAGCGCTTGAAGGAAGCCACCAGCGAAGTCTTCTCCCGGTTCGGCGAAACCCTGCGCGAGCGTCTGCAGCAGATTGCCGCGGGATTCGACAAGCCGGCCCCGCCGAAGTCCTGAGCGGAAGCGGCAGCGCGGAGCGCTCGGTTCGCGAGCGCGGCCCAAGCCCTGTATAATTCCAATGTTTGCTCATGGCCAACCGAGCCTATCTGCGCGTGTGGACGCGCGACTTTTCCGAAGAAACGATGATCTCGGAGTTTGCGCGATTCCTCGCCAGCGTTCCCCTGTCCGAATCGCATGCGGGCTTTGATCAACTTGCGGTGCAGGCCGTGGATGCCACGGAAACACCCATCGTGGAGTGGGACTTCCACGAGCTGAACTACGGCCCGGCGGAAGTCGCGGCGCTCGCCGCGCAGCAACTCTATGCGGATGTCGCCTACATTGTGGATGCCAAATGGGATTTGTGGGCCTTCGACATAGAGACGTTGAAGTGGCGGCATGGCCCGCAGCCGCTGGTGATCCTGTGCCAGGGGAAAGACTACGACGGCGGCGCAGCCGAAAACGAGGGCCAGCTTTCCGCGGACCTGGGCTTCGAGCATCTTTTTACCGGGCATGCCGGGCTGCTTGCCCCGGGCGCGGCCTCTGACCCATTTGCGGGCTCCGACCACCTCATCGAGAAAACTTTCCGAAGCTGGATGACCAGCGGGGAGAACCTGAAGGAGTATCACCAGAAGACCCGGGAAAACATCCAAAAGTTATTCGCGTGGGTGGAGGCGGTGGAACACGCCTTGCCGGTGCAGCGCAGCGAATTGTGGAGCGAAGGGGAAGAGAATTTTGAGGCGCGGCTGGATGCGATACTGGGCCAGAGATAAGTTGTAAGTTACAAGTTGTCAGTTTTAAGTAAAGACTAAGTAAAGACAAGGACAGAATCATGCCGGCTGGCTTGCGTAGGGGTCGCCCTGCGAGGAGGGCGCTGTTGGCATCACTGTTGACGAGCACACTCGCAATCGCGCAAACCCCGCCAAAACCCACGGCAAAAAAAACCACCACGCACCGGGCGAATGAGTTGACCTTGGCGGGATTGCGGCCGGGGCGGGATAGATTGGATCGAGCGGTGCACCGCTATCGCGACTATCACAAGAATGATCCGACGGACTCAGCGCACGATGCGCAAACCACCTGGCTGGACCCGTGTCGAAAGCAATTGCTGGCCATTGACTTCGACGCGGAGAAGAAGATCCAGGTCGTCCGGGCGGGGGCCGTAAATCTGACTGCAGATTGTCTCGCAGTTCCACCAAGCCCGTGGAAGACCGGGCACGGATTGCGCCTGGGGGACCCGGCGGCAAGAGTGGCGCAGCTTTATGGGGAGCCGGATTCGCGGAGTCCTAGCACGAAGGACGGGCAACCGTTAGAATTGTGGTATTACGCGTTCGACTGGGCGGGGCCGGATGTGCCGCAAGTGATGGAAGTGCTGTGCACGAAGGAACAGGACGGGCAGCCGGGACGGGTTGAGGAGATCACGCTGGCGGCGCCCAGTTTGTAGCGAGTAAGAGGAAATCCAGTAGGTCGGTCACGTCGCAGTGATTCGTGCGTCTGGGAACACGTTGAAGAGTGCAAGAGTGTAAGGGTTGAACAGCCGGGTGGGAGAGGAAAGGACTTGAATGCTTCGTTCCCTTGAGCAACAGACAGAGTCGCACGAGAAAGCGCCAGGTTCCCCGAGCGGCCGCCATTTCCATTTGCCTCTCTATGCCGCGTGTCTTGGCCTGCTGGTGATGGCCGCGTCGCTGCAGGGTTGTAGTTCCAATGCGCCAAAAGCCGGCGCAGACGCGCCGCAGAAGCCCGCCATTCCCGAGGAAGTTCTGGATGCCACAAAATCGCTTTTGGGGAGCGCGGCGCAGGTCTTGTTGTATGGCGACCTGGCTAAAACAGGCAAGCAGCAATTGCTGGCGGCAAATGTTGTGCCCAACACGCCAAAAAGCACGGTTGCGGGCCTGGTGGTTACGCGCGCCGTGATCGCCGAAAACGAAGATGGCAAGTGGGTGGAGCTGGTGCGGTGTGACGAGCACCTGAAGAACGCGAAAGGCTACCTGGCGCTGACGCCGCTGCAAGCCGTAAGCGGCTGGAGACTCCAGTACGAAAACAGCGCGGAGCAAGGATTGTCTCTTTATCTTACGCCCGTGCAGGCCGGCACAAGCGGGCGCACACTGCCTGTCGCGGTGCGCTGGAACCCGGAGACGAAGCGCTACCAGTCGATGGATTACTCGTACACGCATTTTTTAAGTGAATCCCCTACGCTGGAGAGTCCGAGGTCCTCATTGCGATGAGCACGGCGGCCGCAGCGCTGCGCGCAGGGGAGCCCGCGAAAAAGGGCGCCAAGGTCTCTTCGTGGGAGAACCTGCGGGGCCTGCTGCCGTATCTGGGACGCTACAAAGGCGCGATTGCGTTGGGAATGTGCACCGTGGTGCTGATGGGGTTAATCGGCAATCTCGTGCCGCTGGCCACGGGTGTTATTACGGATACGCTGACGGGAAGCCCCGCGCCGTTTGAGCGGCCCGCTGCCAATGCCAATGGGGCCCACGCGGCCGTCGTGGGAGTTGATTGGCTGCGGCGCATGGTACCCTACTACGCGCCGCGCAGTCGGCAAACCCTGCTGATCTATTGCCTGGTTATTGTTGTGTGTATCGCCATCAAGGGCGTGCTCTCCTTTGCCACGCGCTGGGTGCTGATCGGCATCTCCCGGGACATCGAGTTCGATATCCGCAACGATTTGCTGGACCGGTTGCTGGCGCTGGAGCCGGAGTTTTACGTGCGCAACCGCACCGGCGAGCTGATGTCCCGCGCCACAAACGACCTCAACGCCGTGCGTATGGTCCTCGGGCCGGGCATCATGTACAGCGCCACCACGCTGGTGACCATGATTCCGGCCATCGCGGTGATGCTTAAGCTCTCGCTCTCTCTTACCCTGTGGGTCTTGCTGCCGGTGCCTGTGGTGGCCATTGCCGTGCGCCACTTCGGCAAGGTGATCCACACGCTGTATGAGAAAATCCAGGCTTCGCTGGCCACTTTGTCCGCAAAGGTGCAGGAGAATCTCTCCGGGGTGCGCGTGATTCGCGCCTACGCACAGGAAGAGGCAGAGATTGCGGGTTTCGACGGGCCAAATCGCGAGTATGTCGCCAAGAACATGCTGCTCATACGAACCTGGAGCATGTTCATGCCCTCGCTGCAGGCGCTGATCGGGACCACCTTTCTGATCGTGTTGTGGCAGGGCGGCAATCGCTTCCTGCATGGCCAGATGACCCTGGGCGCGCTGATCAGCTTTAACACGTACCTAGGTTTGCTGGTGTGGCCGATGATCGCCTTGGGGTGGGTCACCAATATTTTCCAGCGCGGTGCGGCATCCATGGGCCGCTTGAACTACATATTGCAGGCCAAGCCGCAGATTGACGATCGCGACGCCACACTCCCTGCTGAAGGGTGGCCCGAGGGCAACATCGAGTACCGCAATTTAAGCTTCACATATCCCACGACGCTTTCCGGGAACGGCGCGCCCGCTTCCAACGGCCACGAACCTAAGCCGGTTCTGCGCAACATTAATCTCACAATTGCCGCCGGCTCCACCCTCGCCATTGTTGGGCCCACGGGCAGCGGCAAGACGACGCTGGCAGCGCTGGTGGCGCGGCTGTGGGAGGTGCCGCCCGGCCAGTTGCTGATCGATGGCCACGCTATTCGCGAATGGCCGCTGGAAACGCTGCGGCGGGCGATTGGTTACGTGCCACAGGATACTTTTCTTTTCAGCGAAACGGTGGGAGAGAACATCGCGTTTGGGCTGCCGAAGCACGATCCCGTGGAGGTTCAGGAAGCCGCAGAAATCGCCAGCTTGCATGGCGACATTCTCAGGTTCACCAACAAGTACGAGACGATGGTCGGCGAGCGCGGGATCACGCTGTCCGGCGGACAGAAGCAGCGCTCGGCCATCGCTCGCGCGATTGTGCGCGATCCGCGGATTCTGATCCTGGACGATTCCCTATCCGCCGTGGATACGCAGACCGAAGAGAAAATCCTGGGGCAATTGCGTGGCGTGATGCGCGGCCGCACCACGATACTGATCTCCCACCGCACCTCCACGGTTCGCGATGCCGACCAGATCGTCGTCCTGAAGGACGGCCAGATCATCGAGCGCGGCACGCACGACGAATTGCTGGCACGGCAGGGCTACTACGCGGATTTGTATCAGAAGCAATTGCTGGAAGAAGAGCTCGAACGCGCATGAGCGAGTACCGACAAGAAGAAGACGCCCTCGGTAAGGCGTACGATTCGCGGCTGATAAAGCGGCTGATGGGGTACCTGCGGCCGTACCGCTGGCGGGTAATCATCGCGCTCGCGATGGTCGCGATAGTGACGCCGCTCGAACTGGCGCCGCCCTGGATCTTCCGCCGCGCCATCGACAGATTCCTGGAGCCCAGCGCGCAGGGGCGCCTTGCGGAATCGGCCGCGTGGCATGGCATCATCCTCCTCAGCCTGGTCTACCTGGGCGTGCTGATCTTCGATTTTCTCGCCCAATACGTGCAAATCCGCATCATGCAGCGCGTCGGCCAGCAGACCATGTATGACATGCGCAAGGAGATATTCGGGCGGCTGCAGCGCCTGCCCATGAACTATTTCGACCGCAACCCCGTGGGGCGGCTGATGACGCGAGTCACCACGGATGTGGATGCGCTGAACGATCTGTTCGCCGCCGGCGTGGTCACCATGATCAACGACTTTTTCCTGCTGGTGGTGATGGCCGCGCTGTTGTTCCACATCGACGCGAAACTCGCGCTGGACGCCTTCGCGGTTTTGCCTTTCATCCTGGTCGTCACGCTCATCTTCCGGAAATATGTGCGCGACGCCAACCGCAAGATCCGCACGGCCATCGCGCGCATCAATTCCTTCCTGCAGGAATACATCTCCGGCATGGCCGTGGTGCAGCTCTTCAACCGCGAGCGGAAGGCCCGCGAGGAGTTTTCCCGGCGCAACAAAGACAACATGCTGGCGTGGCGCGACGCCATCCTGGCCTACGCGCTCTTTTATCCCACGGTGGAGTTTCTGAGCTTTGCGACGATTGCCCTGATTTACTGGGCAGGCGGCCTGCGCGTGCTGAGCGGCGGACTTACTTTGGGCGTGCTTGTGGCGTTTACCATGTACGCGCAGCGCTTTTTCCGGCCCATCCAGGACTTGAGCGAGAAATTCAACATTTTGCAATCGGCGATGGCAGCTTCCGAGCGCATCTTCAAGCTGCTGGATGAGCCGATCACCATTGACACGAATCCGAATGCGCAAGCGATCGCCAAGCCGCGCGGCGAAGTGGAGTTCCGCAATGTATGGTTCAGCTACCGCAACGTGGCCGAACCCGCGGATGAGGACTGGGTGCTGCGCGATGTTTCTTTCCGCATGCTGCCCGGGCAATCGTTTGCCATCGTGGGCCACACGGGCGCGGGGAAGACCACGCTGATCTCCCTGCTGCTGCGCTTCTACGATATTCAGCGCGGCCAGATTCTGCTGGATGGCATCGACATCCGCCTGCTCAATCTGCAGGAATTGCGCAAACAGTTCGGCATCGTGCTGCAGGACCCATTCCTCTTCAGCGGCACAATCGAATCGAATGTGCGGTTGGGCACGCCGGGAATTGCGCGGGGAAATGTGGAGCACGCGTTGAAGGAAATCGGGCTTGGCGAGTTCATGCGGTCATTGCCGCAAGGCGTGGCCACAGATGTGAACGAGCGCGGGTCCACGCTATCCGTTGGCCAGCGGCAATTGATCAGCTTTGCGCGGGCGCTGGCGCACAATCCGCGCTTCCTGATCCTGGACGAAGCCACCTCCAGCGTGGACACGAAAACCGAATTGCAGATTCGCGAAGCACTGAGCCGGCTGCTCACCGGGCGCACCGCACTGGTCATCGCCCACCGCTTGAGCACGATTCAGGATGCGGACCGCATCCTCGTCTTCCACAAAGGCCGCCTGCGCGAGCAGGGGGCGCATCAGGAACTGCTGGCGCAGCGCGGCATTTACTATCGCCTGTACCAGTTGCAGTATAAGGAGCAGGAGCTCCACGAACCGCTGGCCACCGACCGCCTAGCAGGCTCTTCTGCGCTGCCGGCTGCGCTCCCCACCAGCGATTGAACATTCTTTCTCTCATGCCACCGATTCCCCTACTGCTCTCAGCCGGTGAAGCTTCCGGGGACATGTACGCGGCGCGGCTGGCAAAAGCGCTGCAAGAGCGATTGGATGTGCAGCTCTTTGGCATGGGCGGACCGCAAATGCGCGCCGCCGGAGTTGAGATCATTACGGACTATTCCGAAGTGGCGGTTGTCGGTATCACGGAAATCCTGGGCCGCTTGCCGTCCCTGGTGCGAGCCATGGACCGCCTGTTGAGCGAAGCGGACCGCCGCAAGCCCGCGCTAGCCATTCTCACGGATTTCCCCGGATTTCACCTGCGGCTCGCGCGCAAGCTTGTTCCGCGCGGCATTCGCAATGTGTATTACGTCTGCCCGCAATTCTGGGCCTGGCGTCCGTGGCGGGTGCGGCTGATTCGCGAGCGATTTGTGAAAGCGCTGTGTATTTTTCCGTTTGAGGAGAAGTTTTTCCGCAATGCCGGCGTGCCTACGGAGTTTATCGGCCATCCACTGGTAGGCGCGGTAAGCGCGACACAGAGCCGCACGCAATTTTGCGCCGCGCAAGGCCTCGACCCCGCTCGCAGAATTATTGCGGTTTTGCCGGGCAGCCGCGCGGGGGAGTTGGCGCATCACTTACCTGTCTTGCAGGAGGCTTGCACCATCATTCACGGAAAGGCACCCACGCAATTCGTGATCGCGGCCGCGCACCCGCAAAACGTGGAGCGTTTGAAGGCCGGCTGGCCCGCGGCGCTGACCGTGCGCGTCGTCGAGGGAGAAACGTACAACGCCCTGGCCGCCGCCGATGCCGCGATTGTCTCCAGCGGCACGGCGACCGTGGAGGCCGCGTTGCTCGATGCGCCCATGGTGGTGATTTACAGAGTTTCGGCGCTGACGGCCAGGTTGGCGGGGCCCCTTGTGCGTACACCTTTCTTCGCCATGGTGAATCTAATAGCGGAGCGCAACGTGGTAGCGGAATTAGTGCAGGATCGCTTTACCCCGGAGCGCGTGGCGGCGGAAACCCTGCTGCTCCTGGAGGATCCCAAGGCGCGAGAAGAATTGCGGAGCGGGCTGGCCGAGGTGCGGCGCAAATTGGGAGCGCCAGGAGCCATCGAGCGCGCCGCCGGCCATATTGCTTCTTTACTGGGCGCGGGCACTGGCAACGCTTCCTAAGGCGTTGCTATCCTATGTACAGGGACCGGACGCGAATCCTCCGGAAAGGTAAACGATGAAGCGACGTCAATTGGGCTGCCCTGTGGTGCTGCCGGCCCTGTTCCTGATTCTGGCAATTTTCTGCCTGCCCCTACACGCCCAGACGGCGCGTCCACCGAGCTTCCTGGCGGAACACTACGATCTGGCCGCCTATCTGGACACCACCGGGCAATCCATCAACGCGGTCGTGAAAATCGATTTCCGGGCCGTGGATGTTTCCACGAATCTGCGCGTCGAATTACACCCAAATCTTGACGTGCGGGACGTCAAAACCGCCGATGGAAAATCGCTCGCTTTTCAGCGCGACAACGATAATCCCCTGTGGGTGAACGTGACGCTTCCCGCGCCGGTGGCCGTCGGCAAAACCGTGACGCTGGCCTTCAGCTACGCCGGGCTGCTGGCGAATGAAGAGAACAGCCCGGTGCCCAATATCCGCGTGGCATCTATCGGCAAGGATTGGGTGTACTTGCTGCTGCCATCGCGGTGGTTTCCGCTGACGGATTATCCGGCGAACCGCTACACGGGGTTGTTTCGGTTGAATGTGCCGGACACGATGGCGATGGCGGGGACAGGCAGAGACGATCCGCCGCAGCCGGTCGCGCCGCGCGCACCTGCGGAGGGCAACCGCTTGATTTACACGTTTCACTGCGACCGTCCGGAACCCAACGGCTCCTTTGTGGCGGGGCCGCTGCAATTGAATCCCAAGCAGGCGGAAGGGATTACCATGGCCGTGTATGCGCCGCGCGCGGATTCCGGCAAAGCGCAGGAGTTCGTAAATATCGTGGCGCACCAGGAAATCATTTTTTCGGATTTATTCGGGCCGCTCCCGGACCCGGATATCGCCGTCGTGGAATTGCCCGACGGCACGCTGCGCGAATTTTCCGCGCCGGGTGTCGTGATGCTTGGGCATCGCGCGTGGGATCCCAAGTACAGCGATCGCACGCTGAGCCGCCTGGTGGCGGGCCAGTGGTGGGGAAACGAGGTGCTGCCGGCCTCGACCGCGGATGTGTGGATCAGCGATGGCCTGGCGCGTTATTCCGAAGAGCTTTACGCCGAACAGAATTTCGGCAAGGAAGCCGGTTTGAAGGCCATTGACGAATTTGCGGTTGGCGCGCTGATGTTTGACGATTCGGCCCCGGTGGCGCAGTCGGCGCGGCTGGTGCCGTACTCCGCAGAGTACCGCTCCGTGGTCATGAACAAGGGCGCGATGCTCTTTCACATGCTGCGGGCGCAGATGGGCGACGTCGCCTTCAAATCGCTGCTGCACGCCTTCTACACCACGTACCAGGGCAAAACGGCAACGATGCTGGCGTTCGAGAGTATGGCCATTGCCACTGCGGATGCAGCTACAAAGCGCGGTGGAACACCACTGAACTTGCAGGGCTATTTCTCGCAATGGCTGAATTCCACCGGCATTCCGGAATTTACCCTGGAGTATGTCACCTACCGGACACGCAAAGGCTTCCGCATCGTCGGCAAGATCAAGCAGCCGCAGGATACTTTCGCCATGCCCATCCAGTTGCGCATTGATACCGAGGGAAATCCGGAGTTGAAAACCATTGACGTCGTCGGGACGGAGTCCGACTTCACTGTGGAAACTTTTGGCCGGCCGAAATCCGGCGGCATTCGCATCGATCCCAACAATTTGATTTTGAAGAGTTCGCCGAGCTTGCGCGCGCGGGCCGCGATTGCGCGCGGCGAAGAATTGGCGGAACTTGGCAAATATTACGATGCCGTGCAGCAGTACCAGCGGGCCCTCAGCATCCAGCCCAACCGCACGCTGGCGAACTTCCGCATGGGCGAGGCGTTTTTCGCCCAGAAGAACTATCAGGCCTCTGCCAACGCTTTTCGCGAAGCCCTGGCCACGGTGCCGGAGCCTTCCGAGAAGTGGACGGAGGTGTGGGGTCACATCTACCTGGGCAAGATTTTCGATTTGCTGGGGCAGCGCGAGCGCGCCTTGAACGAGTACAGCAAGGCGCGGCAAACCAACGACAATATTGCGGGCGCGCAGGACGTCGTGGAAGCGCTGGTGAAGAAGGCGTACACGGAGAATGGCATGCCTGCAGCCACGCCCACGGATGCCAGCGCGACGCCGGCAAAGGCGAAAACTGCTGAAATGCCCGAGCCAGCCTCGGGCGAAAGGCCTACGTTGAAGAGGCCGAATCCGTAGGATTACCGCACGGAACGGCTGGGAAACTGCAAGACGAACTCGCCACAGAAGAAACCCCGGCGAGTGGAACTAATCCGCTAAAAATCCGTCTATACCGAGGGAAGGGTGTGGCTTGTTGCGTTGGACCTCAGGGGTTAAATCCCCTGATTTTGGGGCGGCTCTCGGCACGGCCGAAGCCGTGCCCTGACGTGCCCATCTATGAGTTGGCTTACGCCGTGTGACGACCCTGAGCGGAGGTGTTATGCGACGGATGGTTGGAACGGTGATGTTGTCGGCGGCTTGCCTGGCATGGAACGCGGCGAGCCGCGCGCAAGAGCCCACGGCTACGCAGGCTCGAACGGCAAAGCCCGCGCAAACAAACCCGAAGGCGAAACTGGAGGCGGCGATACCGGAACTTATGAGGAAGGCGGGTGTGCCGGGGATGCAAATTGCGCTGATCCAAAATGGCAAGACAACTTGGTTGGGCGATTTTGGGATAAAGAATGCGAGCACAGGCCAGCAAGTAACGGACGAAACAATTTTTGAGGCAGCTTCGTTGAGCAAGCCGGTGTTCGCGTATGGCGTGCTGAAACTTGTGGAGGAGGGAAAGCTCAATCTGGATGCGCCTCTGACTGGATATCTGCCAAAACCCTACATCGAAGGGGACGAGCGGCTGAAGCTGATTACGGCGCGCATTGTGTTGAGCCACCGCACGGGATTCCCCAACTGGCGCGGGAAGGGGAACGCGTTGACGATTCGATTTACGCCGGGAGAGCGCTTCAGTTATTCGGGGGAAGGATTTGTTTATCTACAGAAAGTGGTGGAGCAGATCACGGGAAAGCCGCTGAATGAGTACATGACGGAAGTGGTGTTTGCACCGCTGGGGATGAAGAGCAGCAGCTATGTTTGGCGGCCAGATTTTGATGAGCGGACAGCCACGGGACACGATGCCGATGGGAAGGCGGAGGAGAAATATAAACCGACAGAAGCGAATGCCGCAGCGAGCCTACACACTACAGCCGCGGACTACGCGACGTTTGTGGAAGCAATCTTAAATGGCAAGGGGCTGAAGCGCGGAATTTTAAAGCAGCTGGAAACGCCGCAAATTGCCGTGGATCCGACATGTACAAACTGCACGGAGCATCCGGCGAAGGAACTCTCGAAGGAGCTTTTCTGGGGATTGGGTTGGGGCATCGCGCAGACCTTGCACGGAGAGGTGTTGTGGCATTGGGGTGACAATGGAGCGTTCCGGTGCTTTGTTGCGGCGAATCCGAAGCGGAAAAGTGGCGTAGTGTTCTTCACGAACAGCGAGAATGGGCTGGCGATTGCCGAAGATGCGGTGCAAGTGGCACTGGGCGATGACCTGCCGGCGTTTCACTGGATCAAGTATGACCGCTACGATTCGGCGGGCATGCGTTTTGCGAACGCTATCCGAGTGAGAGGCGCGACGGCGGCCATCGGGGAATTTGATAAGGAGCTGCGGGCAGAAGCGATCGAGGAAAGATCGATCAATTCGCTGGGCTACCGATTGATGCGGGAGAAGAAGGCGGCGGAGGCGATTGAGATTTTCCAATTGAATGTGCGGTTGCATCCAGAATCATCAAATGCCTATGACAGCCTGGGTGAAGCGTATATGAACCATGGCGAGAAGGAGTTGGCAATTCGGAACTATGAGAAATCTCTAGAGCTGGATGCGAAGAATGAGAATGCCATAGAGATGTTGAAGAAGTTGCGGGAGAAATAGAGGAAATGGAGTGGGGCTACCCCCTCCCTGCATTTTTCATAAGTGTTGATTCCACAGGTGATGAAGTTGATTGTTTTCATACACTTTTGAAAATGTTGATTCTAGAGGTGGTTAGCCGCGGGGCTTGATGAAGAAAAGGCGAAAGACGAATCGCGAACGGGCAAAACCCATGAACACAGTGAGAAGTGACTGTGCCACGGGTGGGGCAATTGTTCGATGGAGCGGTGGTGTCTGAGGAGGGGGCGGAGTCGGCGCGGCGATTATCGTTGGAGTGCTGAACATCGGCGCACATCTGCCCGGGAAGAACTATAACAGAAGGTTATTAGAATGTCAAGGTAATAAATACAAACAATTTGGTGATGAGGTACAGAAAAAGAGGGGAAGGAAAGAGAACGCCTAGCGCAGAGTTCGGAGAGGTGCGTAGAGGAAGAGAAGTCCGAGAAAAGGCCGCAAGGCTCCCGCCAGCAAACGGCGGGCAGACCAGAGCGCGGACTCTCCCTGCGCTACAGGGCGGAGAGGACTGAGAGTTTGGCGTGGGGGGCGGATTTTTGTTGGAGGAGGACCTGGAAGCGCTCGCCCATGCCTTCGGGGTAGATTAGTGTCTTTAGTTGGAGGCGGGCGCGGACGCGGTCGGTTTCATCCATGCCGTCGTCGTAGAGATCGGCGAACTGGTTTCCCTTCCCTAGCGCGAGGAGGAACGCGGTCTGGTGAATAAGGCCCAGGGTTTCCAAGCCGCGGCGCTGTCCCCAAAGGCGCAACGCGGTGAAATTGACGTGCGCGGTCAGGTCTTGTTCGCCTAGCGCGGCATAGAAATTTTCGCTGGCTTGATGTTTGGCATAAGCGAGCAGGGTGCCCGCCATGTGGTGGGAATCGAAAAGGTCGGCAGCTTCGTGGCCGTAGTCAATCGTGAGGACAAAACCGCGGTCCAGGCGACGTGCAATTTCGCCGATCCAGTCGCAGGCCTCGAGGCCTGCTTCGGCTTGCTGGCCTTCTTCGAGGGTAATGTGTTGCGCGGCGAAGTACTCGCTGATGGCGCAGGTGGAAAGCGGCATCAAGAGTTCCACGAAGGTGCCGCCGTCGTTGCCGACGAAAATCTCCTGAAGCCGGCCATCCTGTTGCCGGACACGATGCACGGGGAGCGCGTCGAGAAACTCGTTGGAAAAAATGCAGCCGGCTGAGATGTCGGCTGGAAATTCGAGGGAGAGGCGGCACTTCCCTTCCTGCAGGTAGGGCGCGACATGCTCGGCCATCTGATCGCAACGCGCAGGAGAACGCTCGACAGCCACATAGCGCAGCGCGTAGTAGAAGTCCGGCAACTTGTTTTGCGCGAATTCCAGAATGTGTTTCGCGAGGCGGCCTGCGCCCGCAGCGGCTTCGACCAGCAAAAACTCGGACGGGCGATCCAGTTGCTCCCACATTTCGGCGAATTGCCGGGCCAGCAGCCGGCCAAAAATAGGATGCACATCGGGACTCGTGTAGTAATCGGCGAATCGCGCGGATTCCGGCTGGCTGTAGTAACCGTGAACCGGATGGTAGAGGCACTCGCGCATGTACTCGGCAAACGTGATGGGGCCAAAGCGGCGAATGCGTTCGGCGAGAAGCGCGGCGAGCGGGGTCATGCGGAAGCGGCTCCCGTGGAGAGTTCCTTGCGGAGGGTGTCCCAAGTGGACTGGAAAACGTCGCGGGCGCGGGCATCAAAGAGGACGAAGTAAACGGATTCGAGAGAGGTTTCGCCCTTGAGATGCTCGATCGCCTCGCTGAGCATGATCTGCGCGCACTCGTCCAGCGGAAAGCCGGAAACGCCGGTGCCCACGGCGGGAAAGGCGATGGACTGGAGCTTGCGTTCAGCGGCGATTCGCAGGGAGTGCGCCGTGGAGTTACGCAGCGACTTTGCAGTGGTGCGCACGCCGCTGAGGCCCATGCTCGCGGCGTGAATGACGAAACGCGCCTTTAGTTTGCCCGCGCCAGTGATGGCCGCATAGCCAACCGGGATGCTGCCGATTTCGTTGCACTCCTGCTGGATGGTGTCGCCCCCCTTGCGGTAGATGGCGCCCGCCACACCCGCACCGAGAATGAGATCGTTGTTGGCGGCGTTCACGATGGCGTCCACATCCATTTCGGTGATGTCGCCTTGCTGGATGTGGATGCGCTCGGTGAGGGGTTTCATTGAGGGTATTGTAAAACAGTTGGGGGGAGAGGGAGTGGTGAGTTGGAGTGCGGTGCGGGATATCAGATATCAGAAGGCGGATTGTCTCAAGATCAAATCAGCTCGCCGAGTGCGTCAACTGTAAAAGCGGCGGCCCTTCAAAGCTCAGGGTAAACAAGCCGCCGCACTCCAAGTGGGACGAGGAGCCAAGACACAAAGATCGTGCGGACATGGGGCGCAGCAATGCTGCGCCCCTACTGGAGAATTGCCCGATGCGGGCGATCACTGGGTCGCGCCCTTGGGGGAGATCCAGTGCTTTTCGACGGACTGGATGTCTTCGACAATGGCAAGGTCGGCGGGCTGCGGGAGCATTTCCTGTATGTAGGCAGAGAATGCGGGTTCATCCAGGAGTTCGCCGTGGACGTTGTAGGGTTTGTGCGCGTGTTCGCCGATGTGACGATTGAACTTGACGTCGGGTACGTAGAGGAGCGGTTGGCCCGCGGGCACGTTCTTGTTGATCATGTCAACCAGCTTGACGCATTCCTGGTGATAGAGTTCGCGGCTGTGTTCGTTCATGTATTCGAGGTTCGCCTCGGCCCTGGCGGTGGGCTCGTCGTAGCGGCCTTTGAGGCCCCAGACGTAGAACCAGTGCGCGGAGCTGGAGCGGTCCACGCCGAAGAGGTCGAGGCTGACGGGAATCCACTTGTTGATGTACTTCTGGATGATAGGGAGCGGGACGACACCGGCTTTGACGATGCGCTTAATGCCGTCCTGGCCGGTGCCCAGGTGGAAGGACTCTTCCTTGAGCATGGGAATCATGGATTGCGCGAGGGGCGCGAAACCGGAATAGCTGAGCATGGTGAGCTGGTATTTGCCGTCGCGGTCCACGAAGTCGGTGTAAACGAAAAAGTCCAGCCAATTGTTGACGTCCTGATTGAAGGCGCCGAGGAGGCGCTTCTGATCGAAAGCGCGGCGTTCCAGCATTTTTTGCGCTTCGACACGACCGCTGTAGCCGAAATGATTCATCAGCAGGTAGCACATCTGCCAACCGTGGCGCATCTCTTCGGTGACAACGCGGCAAAGCGACTGGCGATCGTGTTCGCTGGGAGCCGTTTCAAAGAGGCGGCGCTGCTGTTCGACGGAGGCAAATTCGGTGTCGCCCTGGTAGATGATGAGATTGAGCAGGGCGTCGCGCATGCGCTGGTCGGGAATGCTGATGACCTTTTCCCATTTGGGGCGACCCCTGTAGGCGCCGAATTCAACTTCGTTGGAGCGCGTGGGGCCGAATTTGGCTTCGAAGTGGTAATTGGTGATTTCGGGATAGTCCACACCGATGTCTTTTTGCCAGACGCGGAAGAGATCGACCCAATCGTCGAACGTGGCCAAGCGTGTTGCAGGCATGAGCGTTTGCCTCCTTGCACCGAATTAACAGTTAACCTGGATGCGAGTCGCGTATTTTCTGGGTGCGTTCGACGAGTTGAGCGAGTTTGCGAAAGTGCTTCAGGCGGTCGCGCTTGCCGCGAGCGTTTTGACCGCTGGTGGAAGGGAGAACGTACACCTGTGCGCCATAGAGACTGGCCTTTTGCAGTCCGTATTTGCATTTGCGCTGGGCAAACTGCTCGTAAACGATCTTGCCGTTAAAGGCCACCACGCGCGGCGTGAACTCACCGAGCTTTTGCGAGAGGACGATGCGTCCTTCGGCAAAATCCTCGCGTGAGAGTTCCTCAACGCCCCTGGTGGGTTTCTTGACGAGATCGGTGAGGCCAATTCCGAATTCGATGATGCGGCGGTCGTCGGGATAGTCGAAGGGTTCGGGAACGACGCCCGCTTCAAAGAGGGTCGGCCAGAATAGATTGCCGCGGCCGGCGTAGTAATGGCCGGCGCGGACGGAGGACTCGCTGGGATTGCAGCCCACGATGACGAGCTTCATGCCCTTGCGGAGATAGTCTGGAAGTGTCTTCATTCAGCATTCACTCGATCTGGCGAACAGATTACTCGCGGCGCTGCAATGGTTAGCCTTTGGTGCTGCGCGAGCCGGTTGCATAGATTCTACTTGCCTTTGAAATTCGCGGCACGTTTTTCCACATAGGCCGCGAGGCCTTCTTTGGCATCCTCGCTAGTGAAGAGCAATTGCTGCAATTCGCGCTCCAGGCTCAGGGCTTCGGCGAAAGGAATTTCGGCGCCGGTAACGACGGAGCGCTTGATGCGGCCAACGGCGCGGGAAGCTTTGTTGGGTGGGCAGAACTGCCGCGCATAGGCGAGGACGTCCTCCCAGAAATTTTCTTTTTCGTAGAGATAGTGGATGAGGCCCATTTCGAGGGCTTCTTCGAAGCTGAAGGTGCGGCCGGTGGCCATGAGCTCGATGGCGCGAGCGCGGCCAACGGCGCGCGCGAAGCGTTGCGTCCCGCCGGTGCCGGGAAGCACGCCAAGATTCACTTCCGGGAGACCAATCTTGCCGCCTTCTTTCTTGGCAATGCGGATATCGCAAGCGAGGGCGATCTCCAGGCCGCCGCCAACGGTGTGGCCATTGAGCGCCGCGATGACCAGTTTGGGAGTTTGTTCCAGGCGGCACAGGGTTTCGTTGGCGTGCAGGCAGAAGTAGTACTTGAACTGCGGGTCAGCCTTGGTGAGCATGGGAATGCTGGCACCGGCGGAAAAGAATTTTTCGCCCGCGCCACGAATTAGGATGACGTGGACGGATTCGTCCATGCGGGCCTTGAGGATGGCCGTGTCGAGCTGCAGCATCATGTCGTAGGTGTAGGTGTTCGCGGGTGGATCGTCCAGCTCGAAGATGGCAATGCCGTCTTCGACGCGGTATCTGACGAGTTCCTTCAGTGGAGCGCTGGTGGTTGTCGCCATATTTTCCTCTCGCTAATTCACCATTCTCAAAATTTCCGGACCGGTCCGGCCAGCCCTCCTACGATTTTACGGCGGAATAGAACGGCAGATCGCGGCCAAGGCCCTTTTGCTGGGCTAGATGGTACACCTTTACGGCGACGGCGAGGTCCCAGGAGGCGATGCCGTTGGACTTGAAGAGAGTGATCTGGGAGTCCGAAGTGCGTCCGGGGACCTGGCCGGTGACGAGTTGCGCAAGTTCATGGACATCATTCCAGCGTTCAGGATGCTGCTGGAACGGAATGATGAGGTCGCCCGCCTCCTCCTTGGACTGTTCGAGGGAATCCACGAAGATGAGATTGGCCTTGGCGACGGCAGCGGCGTCGAGTTCCTGTTTGTGCGCGTGATTTGCGCCGATGGCGTTGATGTGAATACCCGCAGGCAAATCCTCGCCGGTCAATACGGGATGGGAAGAAGTGGTGGCGGTCGAAACAATTCTGGCGTCGCGCACGGCAGCGGCTGTGGACTCCATGGGATACACGTTGAGACTCAAGCGCTCTGACATTTCCTCGCAAAACTGATTGCGGCGCTGCGGATCGCGGCCATACACATAGGCGGAATCGAGCAGGCGCACAGAGTTGATCGCTTCCAACTGGGTTTTTGCCTGCCCACCCGTACCGATGATGGCAGCGGAACGAGCGCCTTTCTGGGCAAGATATTTTGTGGCGACACCGGAAGCGGCGCCGGTGCGTAGGCGGCCGAGGTAATCGGCTTCGATGAGGGCAAGAAGATCCCCGGTAGTCGCGCTGAAGAGGGTGACGAGAAAGCAGAGCTTGCCCTTCACGTAAGTGTATTGCTTGGTGGCAACGAAGCCGGCTTCCTTGTCGAACGCAGCCATGAGGTGGAAGAAGCCGCCACCGCCGAGTTCGAAGCGGTGGCGCGGTTGGACGAGTACCTGGCCCTGTCCTTGCTTGCGGGAGATGTCTTCGACGGCGTCGATGGCCATCGGCATGGTGAGGAGTTGGCGAACTTCGGATTCGTTGATGTGGAGGGTCATGGGAGTTCTCGACAAGGTAATTTAGCACAGGGGATGGAGCGCGAGAGGCGGTTGACGGAATTATGTTTTGTTGCCGCGGCGGGCAGCCGTAAAAGCGGCGGCAAGCCGCCGCACTCCAAAGTGCAAAGGCGCCCACCTCGGAATGACGGACCCTACAAAGACCAACCCAAGACCCAGGCACATACTCCGTGCCTGGGGCACCCTCCGTGGGATTTTTGGTGTTCGATGAGTTGAACTTGTGCACAAGCGCCCGCCTCGGAAGGCAACCATTACAAAGACAAGAGCGGTCAGTGGCGGGCGGAGGATTTTTTGGCGGAGGGAGCTTCGCGGATGCGGCGGACTACGGTTTGGTTGAGGTGATAGGCGCGCTCTTCCTTGGCGCCATCCATGACGTGGAAACGAAATTCCGGCTCACCCTTGGGGCCTTTGCCGACCTGGATGGGAAAGGCGCCGCAGAGACCGTTTTCAATATAAGCGGTTTCATAGCGGGATTTCTTGGGATTCCAGGTGAAAACGCGCAGCGTGGTGAAGTCGCAGGGCTGTCCCTCCGGGCTGTGGGTGCCGGCAACCAGGTATTGGGGATGATCGCCATCGGGATCAGTGACGCGATTGAGTTCAAACCAGGCCAGGGGACGCACGTTGGCGGAATTGGTGCCTTCCCGGACAGCATCCGGCACATCGAGGGATACGAAGCGCCCGATAACCCAGCCCGCGATGGGAATGGTCTGATCGCCGGGTTGCGTTGTGGTGGTGATGGCGGAATTGCGCACGACGCCTTCGCCAGGAGGGCGCGTGGCGACACCACGAACGAGAAACCAGTCTTCCTGCTTCGTTTCTTCGGCATCGCCGGAGGCATCCTTTTCATCGGAGACCTGCTCCCAATCGGCAACCGCACGGCCCAGGATTTCGAGTTCGGCGCCGCGGCCGAATTGGTAGAGGCGCGGCTCGGTGCGGCCCGGGGCGACGCGAAGATTGGTGGTGGTCTTGGTGCGGCCGCGAGCCTGGACGGGCAGGAATTTGGCTTGCTCCAGGAGCTTCGCGCTGCGCTGCCAGAGTTCCGGCTCCATCAGGTAACGGCCATCAACCCATCCGGTGAGGCCAGCGGCGGTGCGCACTTTGACGTTGTCGTTGCGGCGGGCAAGAACTTCGACGCGGTCGCCGTAGAGAAGGACGCCAAGCTGCTCGCGAACCTGAGCGACACCACTCCACAGCGTGACACTGCGTTCGCTGACGTAAGCACTACCGAGGGACTCGTGTTTTGGGCGGAGGAACCACGCCAGCAGCGCCACGAGACACAGAATCGGCACTGCAACGAGAAGCCTTCGCTTCATTTGCTATCCCCGAAAGTGGCGCCGACGGCGCGCGCCGCATGAACGATTTCGCAGTCGGGATCGATGAACTTCATTTTTTCCAGCGCTTCATCGAGGGACACAGAAGCCATTTTACCGGCTTTGAGGCAAACCATGCGACCGAATTGACCTTTGGCAACGAGGTCCGTGGCGGCAACACCGAAGCGCGTCCCGAGGATGCGGTCAAAGGGGGTGGGAGAGCCGCCGCGCTGCACGTGACCCAGAACGGTGACGCGAATCTCTTTGCCCAGCATTTCGCGAAGGATATCGGCAATGACATTGGCAACTCCCCCGGGGCCAACGGGGGGGATGGGTTTGCCGTGGGGATCAGCAGCGGGGAGCTTCACGCCTTCGGCGACGACAATGAGGCTGAAGTGCTTGCCGCGAAGTTCGCGGGCGCGAACGGCGTCGCAAACGGCATCGAAAGTAAAGGGGATTTCGGGAACGAGGATGATGTGGGCGCCGCCGGCGATTCCGGCGTGGAGAGCGATCCAACCGGCGTCGCGGCCCATAACTTCGATGAGCATGACACGGTGGTGGCTTTCGGCAGTGGTGTGAAGACGGTCGATGGCTTCGGTGGCGATGACCAGCGCGGTGTCAAAACCGAAAGTGACCTCGGTGGCGTCGAGATCGTTGTCAATGGTTTTGGGGACGCCGACGATGTTAACGCCTCGGCGGGAGAAATCGCGGGCAATGTGCTGGGTGCCGTCACCCCCAACGACGATCATGGCTTCAATGCCCAGGCGGCGGGCATTATCCATGCAAAGATCGGAATAATCGTGGACGACTTCCTTGCCATTTTCGGTGGTCTTGTAGGCAAAGGGATTGCCACGATTGGTGGTGCCGAGGATGGTGCCGCCTCGCGGAAGAATGCCGCTGACGGTTTCCTCCGTCATGTCCTTCGCACCTTCGGGCCAGATGAGACCGTCAAAACCGTTGCGGATGCCGATGACGCGCATGTTGTGTTCATAGATGGAGGAACGCACAATGGCGCGGATGACGGCATTGAGACCCGGTGCGTCGCCGCCGCCGTTGACAATCGCTAAAGTGCGAACGGAAGATTTCATGGCGCCTCACAGAAGACACTAACTACTTGACGAATTGTACCTGATTCAGAGGCGTAGCCGACGTGACACAGCGCACGCAGGTTGCTATGGAAACGAAAAGCAATCGAACGTAAGGTGAGAGACACAGGGGGATCAAGAATGAAGTTTTTGAATGGATTGCAGCCGTTGGCGTTGCTGGCACTGCGGGTGTGCCTGGGAATCATCTTCGTGTATCACGGTTATCCTAAGTTGGTACACGCGAACGCGGGGATGCGGGAGTTTTTCGTGATGCACGGATTGCCTGGCTACCTGGTGCCGGTGGCGGGAATCCTGGAAGGTTTCGGCGCGCTGCTGCTCGTGCTGGGATTGTTCACCAGGCCGGCGGCGTTGCTGCTGGCGATCGAGATGGTTGTGGCGATCTGGAAAGTGCATAGCGGCCACGGATATATGGCGGTGAAGGATTATGAATTCCCGCTGGCGGTGGGAGCAGCGTGCCTTGCGCTGGCTTCGGTGGGAGCTGGGGCTGTGTCGATGGACTATTTGATTTTTGGAGATGGCGGGAAAAAGAGACGGGCAGCGAAGAGCGGGAAGGAATAAGGAGAAAGTTCACCGCCATCGCAGCGAATTGAAATGGAGTGCCGCTGCCGGGCGGTCAAACTTGCGCGGCGCTCGGGGGCACGCACGCGCGCACGGGCGTTGGGCCGAGCGGCAGGACAATCCAGAGGATCACGTAGGCCAAGAGGCCGGTGCCGGCGCAGAAAATAGCCAAGAGCCAGAGCACGCGAACCAGCGTGGGATCAAGATCGAAATAATCGGCAAGACCGGCACAGACACCGCCGATCTTCTTGTCCGTACTGGAGCGCATGAGGCGCTTGGGCGGGGCGACGCAGGGAGGAGCGCCCGCGCAGGCCACATCGGGTTGTCTTGCGCCACAGTTGCAGCAAAACTTGGAACCTTGGGCGATTTCCTTCTGACAAGATGAGCAGAGCATAAAATACCCCCACAGAGCGGCATCGAATGGATTCTAAGCGTATATACGAAAAAGGGGAGGAAAAAGTTTCCGGGGAAGGGATGAGGAAAAGGCGAACCCAAGAGCACAGTCCCTTCGCGGCTTAGGGTAAACAGGAGTGACTGTGCCACAGGAAAGAGGAACCCAAGACCCAGGCGCAAACTGCGTGCCTGGGGCACCCGCAACTGGTGGAATTGTGGTTTGGTGGCGGGGCTAGCAGGTGTAAAAGCGGCGGCGAGCCGCCGCACTCCAAGATTGGCCGCGAGCTGAAAGGCAAAGATTGTGCGGACATGGGGCGCAGCAATGCTGCGCCCCTACGGGGAAAAAGCGAACCCAAGAGCACAGTCAGGAGTGACTGTGCCACAGGCGCAAAGGCGAAGAGCCTTATTAGTAGGCTAGGAGCAGGTGGACGGCGGCGATGAGGTCGTCGGTTTGGGGAAGGATGGCGTCTTCGAGCTTGGGGTGGTAGGCGCAGAAGGTGTCCATGGCGGCGACACGCTTGACGGGAGCGTCCAGTTCCGCGAAGAGTTCTTCGGCGATGCGCGCGGCGATTTCGGCGCCGTAGCCCCAGCTCATCATGTCTTCGTGGGCAACGATGACGCGGTGCGTTTTGCGCACGGTAGCGGCGATGGCCTCCCAGTCGTAGGGGGAGAGCGAGCGAAGATCGAGGATTTCGACGGAAATGCCTTCGCGCTCGAGGGCCGCAGCAGCTACTTCCGCGCGACGAACGACGGCGCCGTAGGTGATGATGCTGACCTGTTCGCCTTCCTTGACCTGGCGGGCTTTGCCGAAAGGAATGGTGAAGTCCGGGCCGGGATACTCGGAGCGATTGTAGGGCTGGCGGTAGAGGTGTTTGTGTTCGAGGAACATGACCGGATCGTCGCAGCGAATGGCGGTGCGCAGCAGGCCGGCAACATCGAGCGCGGTAGAAGGCATGACAACGCGCAAGCCGGGGCAATGCGTGAAGATCGATTCGCCGCTCTGACTGTGATAGACGGCGCCGCCGGTAAGGTAGCCGCCGATGGCCACGCGAATGACGGCAGGACACTTGAAGGCGCCGTTGGAGCGCCAGCGAAGGACGCAGAGTTCATCGCGAATCTGCATCATGGCCGGCCAGATGTAATCGAAGAACTGAATCTCCGCGACGGGCTTCAAGCCCCGGGTGGCCATGCCGATAGCGCGGCCAACGATGCTGGCTTCCGCGATGGGCGTATTGAAGACGCGATCGGAGCCATATTTGCGCTGTAAACCGGCAGTAGCCTTGAAAACGCCGCCCTTCCCTTTCACTTCGCGGAGCGTATCCTCGCGGCTGGCATCGGCCACGTCTTCACCGAAGACGACGATACGTTCGTCGCGAGCCATCTCGTCCTGGAGCGTGACGGCGACCATTTCGACCATGGTCTTGGGAGCGGCCTGGAATTTCGGCTCGGTGGCGAAGCTAGCGGATGTGGGGTCGAGGTCCGGCGAATAAACGTGCAGCGGAATGGAAGAGACTTCCGGATGCTCCGCGGCGAGGGCCTGATCGGCAGCTTCACGGACTTCGCGATCGGCCTGGGCTTCGAGGGATTCAATCTCTTTCTGATCGAGAAGGCCTTCGCGTATGAGGAATAACGAAAATTTGGAGAGCGGATCTCGGCGAGCTTCGGCTTCGCGCTCCTCGGGAGTCTTATAGAGCTTTTCGTCGTCAGAAAGCGAGTGGGAGTAGGGACGGGTGACGCGGGCGTGAACAAGAGCGGGGCCGCGGCGCTCGCGGGCGTAGGCGATGGCTTCCTTGCAGACGGCGTAACTTTCCAGCGGGTCAGTGCCGTCGCATTCGGCGATGTAAAGGCCGGGAAAACCTTTGACCAGGCGGGAAATGCTGCCACCGGCGGTTTGCACTTCGACGGGAACAGAGATGGCGTAACCATTGTCCTCGATGAGATAGAAAATGGGGAGTTTCTTAGCGCAGGCGATGTTGAGCGATTCCCAGAATTCGCCTTCGCTGGTGGCGCCATCGCCGGAGGAGACGTAGACGATCTCTTCTGGTTGGTAATTGACATGCTGCCCCAGCGGGGCCTGTTGCGCTTGCGCGAGGGCTTGATGGCGATGCTCGTAGTAGAGCGTTGCCTCCGCGGCGCCAGCGGCGTGGAGAAACTGCGTGCCGGTGCAGGAGGATTTGCTGACGAGATTCCACTTCGGATGGCCCCAATGGGAGGGCATCTGGCGTCCGCCAGAGCTGGGATCGTCCTTCGCGCCGACGGCCTGGAGGAGAGTTTCGAGCGGCGTGACACCGAGCATAAGGCAGAGGGCGCGATCGCGATAGTAGGGGTAGAGCCAATCCACACCGGGACGCAAGAGAAGCCCGGCGGCGGCGGTGACGGCTTCATGACCGGCGCTGGAAATCTGGAAGTAGATTTTGCTCTGGCGCTTGAGCTGAATTTCGCGGTCGTCGAGGCGCCGCGAGAGATACATGGCGCGGTAGAGGCGGACGAGCGTGTCGCGGTCGAGGCCGTGGTACTTGGGCGATTCCAGCTTGGCGATCTTCACGCGAGTTTGCACGGCCATTCGGTTCGCCCTCGTGATGGAGAGGAGTGATTTACGCGCGAATCTTAAGTATACCGGATGAGGGCGGCGAATCGATAGGAAAGCGGGAAGGTAACATCACAAAGGGCAGTACTATACCAGGTCGTCAAAGTGCTTTTCGGTATCGGCGAAGAGCGGGTCGGCGGGTTTGACAACCGTGGGCGAAGCGTCCCGAAAGGGTTCCTCGGAAGGAATCCTGTCAAGCCAGCGCAGGCCAGAGAGTTTTTCGTGATTGGAAAAGTCGAGACGCACGAGGAGTTTGACAGTTTCTGAGGGTGCGGCTTGCGCTGACTCGGGCTTGTCTTTGCTCTTCCCTTTGGGCTTGTCAGGCTTTTCGGTTTTGCCGGGCTTGGCTCTATCTTCGGCAGGAGCAGCGGCGGCAATGCGTTCAAATTTGAAGAGGAGTTTCTTGTCGAGGCGATAGGCCTGCTTCCAACCCTCGAGTTTGTGGCGGGCTAGCTGAGCCTTTTCTTCGTCTTTGGCGAAATCAAATTGAATGTAAGTGTGGGGCATAAAATAAGTTTGCGGCGCACGGGGGGAGTAAGTCAAGCAATGCCAGTGGATTGCGGCGCATGGAGGAAGAGGCGGCGCGCTGGCGGGGCTTTCTTCCTATTTGGTTTGGAGAGAGCGTGGGAATTGGAGTATCCTGCCAATTCCAACTATGAAGAGATCGCGGGTCATTCCTATCGCTCCGGGAAAAATGGGGGCGTGGGTGTGCCTGCTGGCCGCGGTGCTGCTGTGGACGCCGCAGTGGGCGACGGCTTGGCAGAAGGATGGGATGGACTGTTGTAAGGGCGGCATGTGCATGGCGCACAGACACTCGAAACCAGAGCCCGCCAGGCCGCAGCGGACTGGTGCAGAGGAAACACCAATGGACTGCGAGCATCATGGCGGAAGCGGCATGAGCAACTGCTCGATGGTCTGCTGCCAGGAGAGCCGTCATATCCTGGCGACGCCAGCGATTTTTGTGATGCCGGAGCCCGCAACCATTTGCCTCTCTTCCCTGGTCACAACGGCGCGCAGTAACTTTGCGGCGACGGAATTTGAGCAATCGTTTGCGCCCCCGTCTCCCCCTCCTCGCACGTCTCTTCTCTCCCTGTAATTCCCCGCTCATTTTTGTGAATTGGAACGTGTTTCGGGTCCAAGCGACTCGCCGCGGATGTATCCGCCATTCAACGGAGAAGAACTTAAGATGCAGCGAATTGTGCTTGTCATGGGAGTGGTATTTCTTTTTGCGAGCGGAGTGTTTGCCACCATATTTGGAACGGTGCGAGGCGTCGTGCACGATCCGCAGCACCGGCCGGTGGCCAACGCGGCGGTGAAGCTGAAATCGGCGACGTCCGATTGGACGCAGACAGCGCAAACAGACCAAGATGGGGCGTTTTTGTTTACAGCAGTTCCGGTGGGCGATTACCAGGTGACGGTAACCAGGAGTGGCTTTGCGGACGAGCAGGAAACGGTGACCGTGGTTTCGGCTTCCTCGCCGACGCTGCATTTTCAACTCAAGATCGCTTCGGTGAATCAGACTGAAACCGTGACAGCAGAAGGACAGGAAGAAGTGGCGAACGTGGATTCCGTGACGCCGACAACGCTGGTGGCGCGGGCGGACATCGCGCAGACGCCCGGCGCCGACCGCACCAATGCCATGCAAATGATCACCGACTACGTGCCGGCAGCCTATGTGACGCACGACATGTTGCATATGCGAGGTGGCCACCAGGTGGACTGGCTGATTGACGGCGTCCCCATACCCAACACGAATATCGCCACGAATCTGGGCCCGCAAATTGACCCGAAGGACATTGACTATCTGGAGGTTCAGAGAGGCAGCTACGAAGCTGGGTATGGAGACCGCACGTACGGAATCTTCAACATCGTGCCGCGAACCGGGTTTGAGCGGAACAATGAAACGGAGCTCGTGATGAGTTTGGGAAATTGGTACCAAACGAACGATCAGATCAATTTCGGGGGGCACACCGAGCGCTTCGCCTATTATGCAAGCTTAAACGGAAATCGCAGTAATTACGGACTGCAGACGCCAATTGGTCCAGTTTTTCACGATGCGGAGAACGGCTACGGGGGATTCGCGTCCTTTATATTCAACCCCAATTCAAGGAACCAATTTCGGCTGGTCACGTCATTACGCCAGGATTATTACCAAATCCCCTATGACCCGGATCCCAACTCATCCGGGAACCAGTCGTACCCTAGCTATGGTCTGCGTGATGGCGAGCACGAAACTGATGGCTACGCAGCCTTCTCCTGGGTGCATACATTCAATTCCAACCTGCTGCTGACGGTTTCACCCTTTTATCACTACAGCAAAGCTAACTACCAAGCCTCGCCCAAGGATTACCCCGTCGTCACGAACGCGGATCAGTCTTCCAATTATGGGGGGTTACAGGCGGCCGTCAACGCAAGTGTACGGAGAAATGACATTCAGGCCGGCGTGTATGGATTCGTGCAGCACCAAAACAATTTCTTTACTAACGTTTTTACAGATTGCGGTTCGAATTGCCAGAACTATGGTCCGTCTTCGGCTGCCGTAACAGGCGACCTAGCCGAAGCGTTCGTCAGTGACAGATTTAAGGTGAGCTCGTGGTTGACGGTCATCGCGGGCCTTCGCCAATCGCACTTCAACGCGCCTGGAATCGGAATTCAACCGGAAATCGTGGAGAACGCCACGGATCCTCGCGTTGGGGTTGCCATCCAGATCCCGCGTTTGCACTGGGTCTTTCGCGCCTTTTACGGTGACTTTTACCAGGCCCCGCCGCTCTTGACGGCTACGGGACCCCTGCTTGAAACAGCGACCAGCCAGAATCTGACTTTCGGTCCCCTGCGCGGGGAGCGGGACGTCGAACATCAATTTGGCCTGACCATCCCGTTTCACGGCTGGGCTCTCGACGCCGATACATTCCAGACCGAGGCGAAGAATTGGCTGGACCACAGCAATATCGGCGAATCAAATCTCTTCTGGCCGCTCACGTGGTATCAGGCATTGATTCAAGGCTGGGAACTCACGCTTCGCTCCCCCCGCCTCTGGCACCGCGGCCAGTTTCACCTGGCCTACGCGAATCAAATCGCGCAGGCAGAAGGGCCCTTCACGGGAGGCTTGATCTGCCCCAACCCCGCACCGGTGGGATGCGAACCGCCGCCAGGATATGCACCGGTGGACCATGATCAGAGAAACACACTAAACCTGGGCTTTAACGCAACCTTACCCTGGCAGGCGTTCGCTTCGGCGAATGTGTACTACGGCTCAGGGTTCACGAACGGGATGCAGGACGCACAATATCCCGGGAACTACCTGCTGCAGCACACCACGATTGATCTTTCGCTCGGGAAAAGCTTCTTTGAGAAATACAACGTTTCCGTGACCGCGCTAAATGTGGGGAACCGGCGCGTGCTACTGGACAACAGTTTGACGTTTGGAGGATTTCACTACAACGATCCGCGGGAAATTTACGCGGAATTCCGGTATCGTTTTCATTATTGAGGAGCGGCGATGAGACAATTCATTTCTTTTGTGCTGGGGATGTTGGTGATAGCAAGCGCCGGGTGCAAGACGGCGCCAGTGAAGCACTATGCGATTCAGGCGGAAGTGATCTCCGTGGACGCGCCGAAGAAAATGCTGACGTTGAAGCACGGGGATATCCCGGGATTGATGCCTGCAATGACCATGGATTACCTGGTAGCCGATGAAAACCAGATTGTGCCGCTGAAGCTGGGAGACAAGATTAGCGCGGATTTGGTGATAGGGGAGAACGTGGGGCATTTGGAGAAGATTCTGGTGGTGGAAAAGGCTGCTGCACCCGCTCCGCAAGCAGCGCCGCCAAAGTAGGAGAAAATGAAAATTGTCCAGGAGACGGAAAACCTCTTTGGGCTGACGCGATTCGGCATGGTGAATTGCTTCCTTGTGAGGGAGGATGACGGCCTGACGCTGGTCGATACGAATCTCCCCGGCACAGCTAGAGTAATCCTTGGTACCGCCGAAAAGCTTTGCTCACCAATTCGCAGGATTCTTCTCACTCATGCGCATTTTGATCACACCGGCTCCGTGGAGAACCTTATGGCTGCTTTGCCGGAGATCGAATTGATGATCGGACTGAGGGAGCAGCGGCTTCTTGCTGGCGACTTGTCCCTGGACCCGCAGGAGAGTGGAAAAAAACTGATTGGGTTCGCCCGCGTAAGCGCAAAGCCCACACGAGTGTTGAGCGACAGCGATCGAGTTGGCTCACTTGAGGCAATCAGCTGTCCGGGTCACACGCCGGGGCACATGGCCTTTCGCGACGTTCGAGACAATTCATTGATTGCAGGGGACTCGTTCACGACGCAAACGGGCTTGGTGGCGGCTGGGGTTTTCAGCATTGTCTTTCCATTTCCGGCTTGGTTTTCCTGGAATGCGACCCTAGCAGCGGAAAGCGCTGCGAGACTCCGGTCGCTGAATCCAAGCCTGCTTTGTGTAGGGCACGGTAGGACGCTCGTGTCTCCGCTGACTGAGATGGATCGCGCCATTGAGGTCGCCTTCCAGCAGCATCCGCGCAGAAATCCGAGTTAGCTCTGTTGTTGCCTGTCGGTGGTGCCACGGATACACTTGGATTGAAATGAGGAATGGCGATGGAGTTCGCCAAAACCGCCGCGGCTGGAATGGCCGGGGCTGATGACTCCTGGCTGCCGGAGGGCACCAGGAGTTTTTTGTTAGCGGGAGCCAGAGCAGCCGGACAGGAGAAACGTTGCGTTTATTGCTGATTGCAGTGTTTGGAGCCATCGGGACGCTGGCGCGCTATGGATTGCAGGGGTTGGTGCAGGTAAAAATGGTCAGCACGTTTCCCTACGGCACGCTGGCGGTCAATCTCACGGGGTGTTTTTTCCTGGGACTCATCGGACAATTCACAGTGAATCGCATGGTGATCTCACCCGAATTGCGCATAGCGATTGCGGTGGGATTTTTTGGCGGGTACACCACATTTTCGAGTTTTGGCTGGGAAACAGCGAAAATGCTGGAAGCGGGCGAGTGGCTTTGGGCTACGACATACGTGGCAACGAGTGTGGTGCTTGGGCTGTTTCTTTCGGTGGCAGGGATACGGCTGGCCAGCCGGTTCTAGCTGAGCTTGCAGGCAGCCAGGACGAAAGGCCGGCGGGAGTGCTCCATGACACATCAGAAATTTGAAGGCGAACGGACGTTGATGCGCGTGCATATCGGCGAGTCAGACAAATGGCACGGCAAGCCGCTGCACGATGCGATTGTGCAATTGTTGCGCAAGGAGGGGTTTTCCGGCGTGACGGTGCTGCGCGGCGTGGGGGGATATGGCGGCTCAAGCATTTATCACACGGACAAACTGTTGCGAATGTCGCAGGACCTGCCCATCGTTCTGGAAGTGGTGGAAACGCAGGAGCGCATCGAGCAGATCCTGCCGCGGCTGGATGAAATGGTGGACGGCGGGCTAATCACGCTGGAGAAGGTGCGCGTGATATTGTACCGGCCGGCGTCGCGGCAATAGCGCAAAAGCGGCGGCAAGCCGCCGCACTCCATATTGAGCGAGTCAAAACGCCTTGATCGTGCGGCCATGGGGCGCCCGCCTGCGGCGGGTGCTGCGCCCCTACGGGAACAGGCAGACCCAAGAGCGGCCCGCCTCAGAAGGATGGGCCCTACAGAGCACAAAATTCAAGAGCCGATCTAAAGATCGGCCACTATACGAGGATTGTGTGGCTAGGAATCAGAGTTAGGAGTTTTTGTTGGCGAGGGTTTTGGAGGCGCGCATGCGGCGCTGGACTTCGGCCTGCAGATAGCGGCGCAGATTTTCGGGGACGATGCCGGGAGCCGCGAGTTCGCGAAGATCCGATACGGTGAGGTGGGGCAAATAGGCGAGCACGGTCGCCAATGGCGCGGAGGGATTGCGCACGAGCGCGAGGCGCACATTGTAGGTCTGCGACCATTTGCGGTGACTGGCGATGGCTTGCACGACGCGAAGCGAGGTTTTTTCGCGCGCCAGGGCCTTGAGCACCTGGGCCTCCGTCAGGAAGGGATTATCGAGTGCGACCGGCAGGACATTCGGGTGGCCTTCCGCGACGAGCGCGCCGGCAACGTGCGTGGGTCCGCGGCGCGCGAGAGTAATCTTTTGGCCCAGGGGCAATTGCGGGAGGCGCGCGATGATTTGCGCTTCGGCGAGGCGTTTGAGTTCCACGGAGACAGCCGGTGAGAGGGTGAACTGGACGAGGTCCATAAGGTAGATGTCGCGCAGCAAGCGCAAGCAGGCGAGGCGCGGGGCGCGCGGATGAAAAAGCAAGGCGCGCTTGACGGAGTAACTTTTCAGGAGATTTTTGCGCGAGCCAATGTTTTCCAGTATTTCCGTGGGAAGATCCTTGCGGGATAGTAACAGGCAAAGTGTCGTGTCATCCAAGGCCGGATTATCAAGCAGGGCGGCGAGCACCTGGGGCGCATGGTGATAAAGCAGCGCGCTCAGGTCATCACCCGTAGCGGTGCGCGCGAGTTGCAGCTCCTGCTCGAACTCCGGCACGTTACTTCCTTTCCTCTGCGGGTACCAGGAAGCGAAGAGCGAGGCGTGCGGCGGATTCAGCGGGCGTGATGGCCATGGCGCCAAATTCTGCGTGAGGAGCAACAGCGCGGAGGCGCTCGTCCATCTGCTGATCAAAGAAGAAGGAGCAGCCCACCATGCCGCCGGTCTTGGCCAGCAGGAATTTTTGATCCTTGAGCTGCAGGCGCTCGATGAGGGCGGCGACGAGCGTGGCGAGGTCGTCGGCGGCCACCTGGAGCAGGGCACGCGCGGCGGCATCGTCTTGATCCGCGGCCCGTAGAATCACCGGGAAAATCTTGGGGAAGACTTCATCGGGAACATCGTGGGCGAGGGATTGGACTTCATGCCAAGTGGTGACGTTGAGTTCCTGGAGAATCAACCGGCCCATCGTGGTGTTGGCGCCGGTACGATCGAACTCGTGTAGTGCAGCCATGGCGGCGCGCCGGCCCACATCGAAAGAGCTACCTTCGTCTCCGAGGAGCGGGCCGTGGCCGCCAATGCGGGCGATCTGGCCCTGCGCATCGCGCCCAACCGCGGCGGAACCGGTGCCGGCAATCAGCACAATCGCGGGACCTTCGCCGGTGGCCTCCAGAGTAAGCTCAAGATCGGTGCACACCACCACGGTTTTGCCGGGGAATTCCTCCTCGAGGAGGCGTTTCATTTTTCGTTCGGTATCCGCGTGCCCCGCGCCGGCAAGACCCGCACAAAGAGCGATGACTTCCGCCGGCGGGATATTGGCGGACTGCAGGGCCCAGCGCGCGGCTTCACAGATGGCAGCCAGCGCGCCGCCAAACCCGACGCGCATGGGGTTGGACGGGCCGCTGCGGCTGCGCGCAAGGACGTGGCGCGAATCATCCATGAGGACGCATTCTGTTTTCGTGCCGCCGCCATCGAACCCGAGAACGTAGCGCATAGCCAAAGCATACGCGAGGCGGGGCAGGGGTGCGCAAGTGCGGCGGGCAAAGTGCTGAAAGGGTTGCGGGTGCGGAGGAGTCGCGGCGGAGTGCTGGCTGTTGTACCTCGATGATAATGTCCCCTTTTGTCCTCGACAGAAATGTCCCCTAATAGGGCCTCCGGCAGGAGGTCAGATTGGGGCGGACGGAAATGAGCAAGAGGGAGTTGGACAGGGTGG
>Ga0074044_10000486_pt1 | contig 38831 bp, 36 predicted proteins | sample BogForMeECP23OM1_FD_94443 | JGI IMG/M metagenome (GOLD analysis project Ga0074044, IMG submission 94443) | Bog forest soil microbial communities from Calvert Island, British Columbia, Canada - Bog Forest MetaG ECP23OM1 | ecosystem: Environmental > Terrestrial > Soil > Wetlands ...
GGATTTTTGGGGACGTGGCCGGGCAGGTTTTCGCGCTGTTCATTATCGCGGACGCCGCCGCAGAAGCAGCGGTGGGGCTGGGCATCATCATCGCCTTCTTCCGCAACCGGGAAACGGTGCTCGAGGATGAAATGGATCTTCTGAAATGGTGAAGCGCAGCCCATCATCGCCAACGAAGCGCGGGGTCTGCTTCTCCCGGAGGCCGCGGCCATGACTCCCTCCGGCTACTTCCTGGAGCACCTCTGGCTCATCCCGCTCTTTCCGCTGGTGACTGCCGCGCTCATGCTGTTGATTGGCCGGCTCTTGCCGCGCTCGGCGGTGAGCTTTTTCTGCGTGGGGAGCGTCTTGCTCTCGTTTGTGTACGCGGCGGGCGCGGTCTACCAATTGCTCGCCGTCGCGCCGGAGAATCGCGTTTACCAGCAGATTCTTTTTGAATGGATTACGCCGGGAGCGATGCCGGGACCCGGCGGGTTGTTCAACTTCGTGGCCGATTGGGGCTATCTCCTCGATCCGCTTTCCTGCGTGATGGTGCTGGTGGTGACCGGCGTGGGCTTCCTGATCCACGTTTACTCGATCGGGTACATGGGCCACGAAGGCGGCTACTACCGGTTTTTCGGCTACATGAACCTGTTCATGTTTTCGATGCTGACGCTGGTGCTGGCCAACAATCTTCTGTTTCTGTTTGTTGGATGGGAAGGCGTAGGGCTCTGCAGCTACCTGCTGATCGGCTTCTACTTTTTGAAGAAGTCCGCTTGCGACGCGGGGAAGAAAGCGTTTATCGTCAATCGCATTGGCGATACGGGATTTCTCCTTGGGATGTTTCTGGTCGCCACGACGTTCGGGACGGTGCGCTTCACTTCGCAAATGCTCAGCGATCCGGTGGCGTATCCGGGAATCCTGGAAACGCTGCGGGCGATGGTGGACCAGAGGCAATTGCTTTACGGCGCGCCGGTTCTCACCGGCATTGCGTTGCTGCTCTTCGTTGGCGCCACGGGAAAATCCGCGCAGATTCCATTGTACGTATGGCTGCCCGACGCGATGGAGGGCCCCACGCCGGTGAGCGCGTTGATTCACGCGGCGACGATGGTCACCGCGGGCGTGTACATGGTGGTGCGCATGAGCGCGATCTACCAGTTGGCGCCGGTGGCGATGGACGTAGTCGCAATCATCGGGGCCACGACCGCAATTTTCGCGGCGTCCATGGCCATGGTGCAGAACGACATCAAGAAAGTTCTGGCGTATTCCACCATCAGCCAGCTCGGCTACATGTTTCTGGCGCTGGGCGTTGGGGCGTTCGCCGCGGGCATTTTTCATCTGATGACGCATGCGTTCTTCAAAGCGCTGCTCTTCCTTGGAGCCGGCAGCGTGATTCACGCACTTTCCGGGGAGCAGGATTTGCGCAAGATGGGCGGATTGTGGAACACCATTCCGGCCACCTCGCGGCCTTTCCTGATTGCCACGTTGGCCATCACCGGCATCCCCCCGCTGGCGGGCTTTTTCAGCAAGGACGAGATTCTGGGCGACGTGTTCAATCGCCACAACGAGGCGTTCATCGTGGATCGCTACCTGTTTCTTTGGGGGATTGGACTGATCACCGCGGGGATCACGGCGTTCTACATGTTCCGCCTACTGTTTCTGGCGTTTTTCGGCAGGTCGCGCGTCCCGACGGAACTGGAGGAGCACATCCACGAGTCGCCGAAGTCCATGACCGTGCCGCTGGCGATTCTGGCGTTTCTTTCGATTTGCGGCGGCTGGTTTGCGCTTCCGGTGCTTTGGGGGGAGAAGAACACCTTTAAGACCTTCCTGGAGCCGGTGTTGAGCGGCGTAAAGATCGAGACTGGCGCGGTTGAATTGGGCCAACACACTTTGTTGAAGGAATACTTGCTGATGATGGCCTCCGTGGGCATCGCGGTGCTGGGCATCTGGCTGGCGTATCGCGTCTATCTGCAGTACCCGAAATTGCGTTACAAAATCATCGCGGCGTGGCCGCGGCTGTACAATTTGCTGGTCCACAAGTACTACGTGGACGAAATTTACGATGCCCTGTTTGTGAACCGCGTCAAGGATTTGAGCACGGCGTTCAGCGTCGTGGATGCCAAGCTGATCGATGGGGTGTGCGTGGACGGCGCTGGGTGGCTGGCGCGAATGTTCTCCCGGATTTCGATGTGGTGGGACAAATGGGTTGTGGACGGTCTGGTGAACTTGGTTGGCAAGGTCACCAATGCGCTCAGTGTGCCGGTGCGCATGTTCCAGACCGGCGTGTTTTCGAGCTACGCCCTGCTGATCCTGCTGGGCCTGGCGATTTTATTGGGCTATTACGGCCACCACATGCATACGATTGTGCGCAATTTGCGCTGAAAGGCGAGCCGCATGGGGTTTTTTCATGATCATCTCCTGAGCGTGGTGCTGTTCACCCCGCTGGTGGGCGCGCTGCTCCTGCTATTTATCCCGCGAGACGCGCAGATGCTTCACCGCGTCATCGGCAATATTTTTGGCGTGCTCGGCTTCCTGGTTTCCGTGCCGCTGGTGATGCACTTTCCGGTGGGCAGCAAGGACTACGCCTTTCGCGAAACCGCGAACTGGATCCCTTCCATCGGCGCGAAGTACTCGCTGGGCATTGATGGCATCAGCCTCCTGCTGGTGATGCTCACCACTTTACTCGGCATGATCGCGATTCTTTCTTCCTGGAGCGCCATCCATACGCGCACGAAGGAATACTACAATTTGCTGCTCCTGCTGCAGACGGGCATGCTGGGCGTGTTCATGTCGCTTGATTTCTTCTTGTTCTACGTTTTCTGGGAAGTGATGCTGGTGCCCATGTACTTCCTGATCGGTGTGTGGGGCAGCGAACGGCGGCTGTATGCGGCGATCAAGTTCTTCCTGTACACGCTCGCGGGCTCCGTCATCATGCTGCTGGGTATCCTGGCGCTGTACTTCAATGCCGCAAAGATACCGGGGAGCGTGCCGACGTTCGACGTGCCCGCGCTGCTGGCCGCGGCGCAGCATTTCCCCGATTCGCTGAAGGTTTGGCTCTTCTGGGGATTCTTCTTCGCGTTCGCCATCAAGGTGCCGATCTTTCCGTTTCACACCTGGCTGCCGGACGCGCACACGGAAGCACCCACGGCAGGCTCCGTCATACTGGCCGGGGTTTTGCTGAAAATGGGCACGTACGGCTTCCTGCGTTTCTCGCTGCCGTTACTGCCAGCGGACGCTGTCCTGCGCGCAAAAATCATTCATATCCTGATCCTGCTCTCGTTGATCGGCATCATTTATGGTGCGATTGTCTGCCTGATGCAGAAGGACATGAAACGCCTGATTGCCTACAGTTCGGTCAGCCACCTGGGCTTCTGCACGCTGGGAATTTTCGCGCTGACGCCGCAGGGACTTTCCGGGAGCGTGCTGCAGCAAATCAATCACGGCATTTCCACGGGCGCGCTATTCCTTCTCGTCGGGATGATCTACGAGCGCCGCCACACGCGCCTGATCTCCGAATTCGGCGGGCTGGCCACGCCGATGCCGAATTTCGCGGCGATCTATCTGATCATCACGCTTAGTTCGCTGGGAATGCCCATCCTCAACGGCTTCATCGGAGAATTCACGATTTTGCAAGGCGCGTTCGTGGTGAACAAAGCCTGGGCTGCCTGGGGCACGCTGGGCATCGTGCTGGGCGCCGCATATCTGCTGTGGCTGTACCAGCGGGTGATGTTCGGAAACGTGACGCACGACGTGAACAAGCTGCTGCCAGACCTGAACCTGCGCGAATATGCGGTGCTGCTGCCGCTGGTGGCCCTGGCGTTCTGGATCGGTATTTATCCGAAACCGTTCTTCGCTTTCATTGACAAGCCGGTGGAGAAAATCGTCCAGCAGGTGAATCCGAACTTTTACGAGCAAGCCAATCGGGCGTTGCCGCCCGCTGCGCCGGTTGTTGCGCCTTCCGCACCGGCAAGTCTGGAGGTCAAGTAAGGAACGCCGATGCACTTTTCCTTTCTCGACCCGATCCTGAATTACTTCAACGGTGATGGCCTGGTCATCTTGCCGCAGATGGAACTGCTCCTGTTTGCCTTGGGCATCCTGATTTTTGATTTTCTGCTGGAAAAGCGCGAGAAGTACCTGAACGCGGCTTTAGCCCTGATCGGCGTGGCGGCGAGCGGCCTCGGCCTCTACAGGCAATTCGTGAACTACCAGCATGTCCGCACCAGCCAAGTGGGACCGCCCGTCCTGATCGGTTTCCACAACTCCGTGATCGTGGACGGCTTCTCGCTGGTCTTCGGGATAATTTTTCTTGCCGCCACCGCGCTGGTGATTCTGCTCTCGATCCGGTACTTGAATATCGAGAGGGAGCAGGAAGGCGAATATTACGCGCTGCTGCTGTTCTCCTGCATCGGCATGATGTTCATGGCCTCGGGAATTGACTTGATCGTGCTGTTCCTGGGGCTGGAGACGATGGCGCTGAGCTTCTACGCGATGGTGGGCTTCCTGCGCCGCGAGAAGCGCTCCAACGAAGCGGCGATGAAATACTTTCTGCTGGGTGCGTTCAGCACCGGAATTCTCGCTTATGGTTTTTCCTTGTTGTATGGCCTAAGCAGTTCCACGAATATCGGCGAAATCCGCGATATCCTTGCCATTCGTTTCCAATACACCATAACGCACGGCATCACCGACTGGCTGGTGATCCTGGCGTTTGTCACCGTGGCCGCAGGCATGTTCTTTAAGGTGGCGGCGGTGCCGTTCCACCAGTGGGCCCCGGATGTGTACGAAGGAGCGCCCACGACCATATCCGCGTACGTCAGCGTGGCGTCCAAGACGGCGAGTTTTGCGATGCTGCTTCGTTTGATGCTCTATGTGTTTGGTGACTCGCAAACGACTTGGGTGTACCTCATCGGCGGCGTGGCCATTGCTTCTTTGACGTGGGGCAACCTGGCGGCATTAACGCAGACGAATATGAAGCGGCTGCTGGCATATTCCTCGATTTCGCATGTCGGGTACATTCTGCTCGGCCTGGTTGCTTGGGACCCAACGATGCGAAGCACGACCGCCCTAACGGCTATCTTTTATTACCTGATCGCGTACGCTTTCATGACCATCGGTGCGTTCGCCGTGGTGATCGTCATGCGCCAGCGCGGGCTGATCGGCGATGAACTTGAGGACCTCGACGGGTTGTACCTGCGAAGCCCCACAGCGGCGCTTCTGTTGCTGATTTTCATGCTGTCGCTTGCGGGCATACCGCCAACCGCGGGCTTCGTGGGGAAGTACTTCATTTTCCAGGCGCTCATCGAATCGCATCATCCGGTGTTGGCGGTTTTCGCGGCACTCTATATCGTGCCCGGGCTGTACTACTATTTCCGCGTGGTTGTGCATGCCTGGATGAAGAAGCCGGGCGAAGCGCCGGTGCCGCACATGAGCAACGCAGAAGCGGTGGCTCTGGGTGCGGCCCTGTTTGTAACTCTGGCCGCGGGATTGTATCCTGAGCCGTTCGCACTTCTGGCGCGCTATGCCTTCGGACCATAACGATAAACACGAAGAGCAACTGACTCCCGCGGAGAAGCAGGCCAAGGGATTCTCGCAGCAGTTCGCCATGGCCATGGAGCTGCCGTTTGTGCTCGTGGCGGCGGTGGCGGTTGGCGGCCTGATCGGGTATTTTCTGGACCGTTGGCTGCATACCAAGCCCATCCTGATGGTGGTTCTTGGCTTTCTGGGGTTCTTCGGCGGCTTGCGCGATGTGCTGCGGCGTCTCCCCGCGGACGACGATGGAAAGCCCAAGCGTTGACATTTCGAGGTACCTTGCATCGGAGCGCCGGATTTCCTGGCTGACTTTGCTCTTGGGTGCACTGGCGGCTCTGCCCGTCGGTTATTTCCACGGTTGGCGATGGGGCGCGGGAATTATGATCGGCGCAGTCCTTGCATGGCTCAACTTTCGCTGGCTCAAACAGGGCCTGGACGCGCTGACGGAAGCGGCCACGGCGCAAGCCGAGCGCCCCAAGGCGAAGGTGCCCTTGGGGGTTTATTTTCGCGCGGTGTTTCGTTACGCGTTGATAGCCCTGGCCGTGTATGTTATTTTTGAATATCTGCATGTTCCCGTATTGAGCATGATTCTTGGACTGTGCTCTCTGGGAGCGTCCACTATGGCGGTAAGTGTGCACGAAATCCTGCATCCCGCGGACCGATAAATGGAAGAACATCTAAGCCGGCTAACAGTGTGGGTAAATCACCTGCTGGGACCCATCGCCTTGGGCATCCTGCATGCGCTTCATGTGCAACCTGTAGACTCCCACTATCCCATTCCCGAGTATCTGGTGATGTCGGTGGTCGTCTTAATTGTGGGCACGGTGCTGGCGCTGCTTGTGAGGTCGCGGCTCTCCGTGGAACGCCCCGGCGGCTTGCAGCAGGCTGCCGAAATGCTTCTCACCAATCCCTTGGGCTTCGGGATCAGGGACCTTTTGGAAGAGAACGTTGGGCACGAGGGTCACAAGTTCATTGCCTTCACCGGCTCCATTTCCATCTTCGTTCTGCTGTCCAACCTGCTTGGCGTGATCCCGGCATTCAGTTCGCCGACCGGTGGCAGTCTTCCCATCGTGCCGCTGGCCTGCGCGCTGCTCACTTTCCTCTATTTCAACTGGCAGGGCTTGCGCTATCACGGGCCGCTCGGTTATTTGAAGACGTTTGCCGGGCCGGTATGGTGGCTGTCGTGGCTGATTGCCCCCGTGGAGATGATCAGCGCCATGGCGCGCATCCTCTCGCTCACTGTGCGTCTCTGGGCCAACATCTTCGCCAGCGATTTGATCTATGTGATTTTTCTCGGGCTGCTGATCGGGCCGGCGCAGTGGGGTTGGTCGAAGAGTCCGGTGCTGGGCGTAATCTTGGGCATATTCCCGGCGCTGATTCCTCTTCTTTTCGTCGGCCTGCATATATTCGTGTCCATCATCCAGGCTTATGTCTTCACTGTGCTGCCTTCGATTTATCTCGGGCAAGCCGTGGCGGAAGAGCACTAAAACGAGTTCGAGTTTGCCGTTTCAGAGTGAGACCGGTTGCGGGGGGTAGGGCCGGGAACCACCAACTGGCGGTGATTTCAAGGAGGCAGTCATGAAGAAAGCAGCGATGTTGATGGGGGCGCTCGCGTCGGTCGCGCTGTTTGCACCGGCCGCGTTCGCGCAGGAAACGGGAGCAATGGGCGGCAAGGGAACGCTGGCGATTGCGGCCGCGTTTGGCATGGCGCTGGCAGCCTTTGGCGGCGCTTTGGGACAGAGCCGGGTGGCGGCATCGGCATGCGAAGGCATGGCGCGGAATCCGGGAGCCTCTGCCGCGATCCGGACAGCCATGATTCTGGGATTGGTGTTTATTGAGACGCTGGCGCTGTTTACGCTAGCCATCATTTTCGCCAAGGTCTAAAGACAGGCGAAAAAAACAACGGGGAATGGAGCCCGCTCGGGGAAACCCGGGCGGGCTTTTTTGTGCCGCCACCGTCCCGCCAAGAAGACGTTATTAGCTCAGGGCTTTTTTCAGGCGCGTGGTGGTCTTCAGTAGCTGCTTCTTCATTTCGTCTATTTGCTTGGAAATGGCTTGAAGTTCTTCCTTGGCTACAGCGCCCGCTTTCTTGAACTTGCGGGCTTGTTTGTCCGCTTTGCCCATCACGGTCCCGATTTTTGCACTGACTTCCTTGAGTCTGTCTTTTTTTGCCATGAGCGTCTCTCCTTTTGCAGTCGCGGCTATGCTATACCGAATTTCCGCTTTCCGCCATACCAGGATTCGGCAGGAAAGCGGGGGCCGTGACAAGAGAAAGAGAAAAGATAACGCGGAGACGCCGAGGATGCTGAGGTTCGCAGAGAAGAGAAACCCAAGAGCACAGTCCCTTCGAAGCTCAGGGTAAACAGGAGTGACTGTGCCACAGGCCACGGCTTCAAAAGGGGCCTCGTTTAGCGGGCGGACAGGATTAGGTTGGGGTCGAGGACGATGCCCAGAATGTGATTGGGCGCGAGGCCCAGATAAAGCGTGGCGAGCACTGCAACGATGACCACCATGGCGGCGGTGGGGCTTAGGCTGGCAGGCGCGTCGGCCGGCAAGTTGCCCTTGTATTCGCGCATATACATGACGACGATGATGCGCAGGTAGTAGTAAGCGCCGATGACGCTGTTGATGGCCATCAGAATGGCAAGCCAGATAAGCTTGGACTTGACAGCAGCAGTGAAGATGTACAGCTTGCCGAAGAACCCCGCGGTGACGGGCAATCCGAGCAGCGAAAGCAGGAAGATGCTGAGCGCCGCCGCGGCAAAGGGTTGGCGCGTGCCCAGGCCCGCGAAATCATCCGTGTCGAGGTAGCGTTCGCCCTGCCCGCCCAGATCGGAAACTATCGTGAAGGCGCCCACGGAAACCAGCGAATAAGTCAGCAGGTAGAAAAGCACGGCGGCATAGGCTGCGCCGGGGTCCAGCCCGGAATCGCTGTTTTTCGCCGTGGTGATCGCCGCCATCGCCACCAGGATGTACCCGGCGTGCGCGATCGAGCTGTACGCTAGCAGGCGCTTGATGTTGGACTGCACCAGCGCCCCGAGGTTTCCGGCAAACATGGTCAACACCGCAAGAATCCAGAAGGCCCAGAACCAGAAGTCAGTGGCTGCGTGAACCGTAGCAAAGATGCGCAGCAGCAGCGCAAAGGTAGCCGCTTTGGGGCCCGCGGAGAAAAGCGCCGTGACCGGAGTGGGCGCGCCTTCATAGACGTCCGGCGTCCACACCTGGAAGGGTGCGGCGGCTACCTTGAAGCCCAGCCCGACAAGGATTAGGGAGAGGCCCAGCCGGACCAGATTGCTTGAAGGATCGGCGGTGGCCAGGGTTCTGAGGTTCGTAGAGCCGGTGGCGCCGTAAATCAGCGCAATGCCATAGAGAAAAAAGGCCGTTGCGAAGGAGCCCAGAAGAAAATACTTCACGGCGGATTCGCTGGACTTGATGGAATCACGGCGGTAGCCGGCGAGGATGTAGCTGGAAATCGACGACATCTCCAGGCCGATGAAGGCGGTCAGAAGTTCCTGCGCGGAGGCGAGCACGCCCATTCCAGCAGTGGCAAAAAGGATCAGGGCGTAGAATTCCGCCGCATCGAGATTCTCCCGCTCCAGATAGGAATCCGACGCGAGTATCACCAGAAAGGCCACCAGGCCGATCAGCCAGTGAAAGAAGAGGCTGAAAATGTCGCACTGCACGAGGCCACCGAAGCCTTCGCCGAAGGCCGCTTTGAAGGTGACCAGCGTTCCCGCCGCCGCGCTGAGCATGGCGATGAACGTGAGGGCCTGGCGGTTCTTCACGAAGGGCTGCAGCAGCATCAGCAGCACACCTGCGCCGCACCAGGCGAGCTCCGGGAGAACGCGAAGAATGTCTTGTGTGCCTGGAGGTGTCATTTAGCGGGTTCCAGACCTTTCCGAAGAGGTTGACGTCGCGGTGGAGGCCAGGATGCGCCCGGAAGAGTCGGTCTTCACTGCTATCGGAATGGATCCCGGCAGTCTCGCCTCTTGCGCAAACGAACGGTTCATCTGTTCAAGGACGGTCTGGCAAGGGACGGCGAAGCGGCGCGTGAAAAAGGGCGAGCCGATGCCCATCCACAAGATCACGATGACCACCGTCACCAGCATCCAGTTTTCGCGGGTATCCGTATCAGGCAGTGCGCGGTTCTTCTGATGTGTCACCTCGCCGAAGAACACGCGCTGGTAAGACCACAACAGATAGCACGCGGAAAAAATCACGCCGGTCGCGGCCCAGGCGGCCCACTTCCAGTGCACAAGGAAAGTGCCGAGCAGGATGAGGTACTCGCCCACGAAGCCGTTCAGCATCGGCAAGCCCATCGAAGACAGCGCCACGAACAGGAAAAACGCCGCAAGGTGGGGCATCGGCGTGGCCAGGCCGCCGTATTCGGAAATTTCGAAAGTGTGCCGCCGTTCGTACAGCATGCCGACCAGCAAGAAGAGCGCGCCCGTGGAAACGCCGTGCGCCAGCATCTGGAAGACCGCGCCCTGCATGGAAATATTCTGGAACGCGAAGATGCCCAAAACGACAAAACCAAGGTGGCTGACGGAAGAATAGGCAACAAGCTTCTTCAGATTGGGCTGCACCATCGCTACCAGCGCGCCATAGATGATGCCGATGATCGCCAGCACGGCAACATAGGGTGCCGCGCGGTGCGAAGCCTCCGGAAAGAGCGGCAGGCAGAAGCGGATCATGCCGTAAGTGCCCATCTTCAGCAGCACGCCCGCGAGGATCACGGAGCCTGCCGTGGGCGCTTCGACGTGGGCATCCGGCAACCAGGTGTGCAGCGGGAAGAGCGGCACCTTGATGGCAAAGGCGATGAAGAACGCGAGGAAGAGGAGCATCTCCGTGCGCGTGGAGAGTGTGAGCACTCCATCGTGCAGCATTTGCTGGATGATCGGCAGATCGAATGAGCCGGTGGCGTTGTACAGCCAGATGATTCCCACAAGCATCAGGATCGAGCCGGCCATGGTGTATATCACGAACTTCATGGCAGCATAAAGGCGGCGCTCGTGCCCCCAGATGCCGATCAGAAAGGCCATGGGGATCAGCATGATCTCCCAGAAGAGGAAGAAGAGGAACAGGTCGAGCGAGAGGAAAACGCCGACCACGCCGACTTCCAGAAGCAACAGCGTGACGTGAAATTCCTTGATGCGGTGATGCACGCCATGCCAGGACGCGAGCACACAAATAGGCGTGAGAAATGTTGTGAGGATGACCAGGAACATGCTGATGCCGTCCACGCCCAGGTGATAATTGATGGGCGGCGCGGAAATCCAGCGGGCAAACTCCACGAGCGAGTAACCGGGAGCGTTGATAGGAACGGCGCGCAGCAGGAACAGCGAGAAAACGAACTCGACCACCGACACCACAAACGTGAGGCGGCGAATCCATATCTCGTCGTCGCCGCGCAGCAGCAGGAGGGCAAGAGCCCCAAATGCAGGGAAGAAGATCAGCACGGAGAGAAGATGGCCGCTGAGTTCCATTAGCGCACCCCTCCCGACGTAGCCACGAAAAAGGCCGGCCGCCACAGCGGCCAGAAGATGATGGCCAGGACCACGAGAGCGCCGATGATGACCCATACGGCATAGCTGCGCACGTTGCCGGATTGCGCGTGCCGCACGGTGTCGCCCACCGCCTCGGTGCCATGCGCAATCCCGTTGACGCTGCCGTCGATTAGGCCCACGTCCACGACCTTCCAAAAGAAGTTGCGTGACAACCAGATCAGCGGCCCGACGATCGTGGCCTGGTACAGCTCATCCACGTAGTACTTGTTATAAAGAATCTTGTAGAGCCCGGTGGGTGTGCCGCGCGTGACCTTGCCGGAGTACATGCGCCACGCCACGATCAGGCCGACGGTAGCCGCAAGTACGGCAACAATGGACAGAGTCAACTCCAACGAATGCGCCGCCTCGCCGCCTGCGGCTTCGGCATTACCAAAGACCGGCGAGAGGAAATCCGCGAAGTAGTTCGGACCACCCCAGAGCGTGGGCGCGGCGAACCAGCCGCCGACCAGCGAAAGAAACGCCAGAATCATCAACGGCACGGTCATGCTGCCGGGCGATTCGTGGACGTGCACGTGGTGCTCGTCGTAGCGCTTTTCTCCAAAAAACGTCAGCCAGATCAGGCGGAACATATAGAACGAAGTGAGAATCGCCGTCAGCAGCCCGACAGCATAGAGCGCCTTGCCACTATATTCCGACTGGTAGGCCGCGAAGAGAATGGCGTCCTTCGAGAAAAATCCGGCGAAGGGAGCGAAGCCGGCAATGGCAATGGCGCCAAAAAGCATGCACCAGAAGGTCACCTTGATTTTGGAAGCGAGCCCGCCCATGTGCCACATATCCTGCTGGCCGCCCATGGCGTGAATCACGCTCCCGGCGGCAAGAAACAGCAGCGCCTTGAAGAAGGAGTGCGTCATCAGGTGGAACATGCCTGCGCCGAATGCGCCGACGCCGCAGGCCAGGAACATGTAGCCCAACTGGCTGACGGTCGAATAGGCGAGCACTTTCTTGATGTCCGGCTGCACCAGGCCGATGGTGGCCGCGAAGATGGCCGTCGCGCAGCCCACAATCGCGACAACGTACATCGCCGTGGGTGAGTGCGTGAAGAGAACGTGCGAGCGCGCCACCATGTAAACGCCGGCGGTGACCATCGTTGCCGCGTGAATCAACGCGCTGACCGGCGTGGGGCCTTCCATGGCGTCGGGCAGCCAAACGTACAACGGAAGCTGCGCGGATTTGCCCGTGGCGCCCATGAAGAGCAGCAGGCAAGCAATCGTCAGCGTACCGAACTGGCCCATGGCTTCCGGTTGCCACGTACCGGCCGCGTCGAACACCGTCTTGAAATCCAAAGAGTGGAAGGTTCGGAATAGCAGGAACATCCCCAGCATGAATCCGAAATCGCCGATACGGTTGACGATGAACGCCTTCTTCCCCGCATCCGCCGCGGATTTCCTCAGGAAGTAGAAGCCGATCAGCAAGTAGCTGCAGAGACCCACGCCTTCCCACCCGACGAATAGAAGCACGAAATTGGCGGCGAGAACGAGAATCAGCATGAAGAACATGAAAAGATTCAGGTAGGAGAAGAACCGGTAATAGCCGCCTTCATGCGCCATGTAGCCAACGGAATAGATGTGAATCAGGAAGCCGACGCCGGTGACGACCAGCAGCATCACGACGGTAAGTTGGTCCAACTGCAGATCTAATCCCGCGCGGAAATTTCCGGCGATGATCCAATCGAAGAACTCCTTGCGGAAGGGCGTCTGGCCATTGACGAAAAATTCGCGCACGGCCTCCAGCGCGCAGACAAAAGAAAGACCTGTCGACCCCAGCGCGACGCTGGTGACGAACTTGTTGGGCCACTTCGCGCCCAAAAGGCCATTGACGGCTGAGCCGAGCAGCGGCAGCAGCGCGATGATCCAGAGATGTTCGAGTATGGGCATTAGAGTTTCAGAAGATTGACGCGCTCGACGTTGAGCGAATGCCGGTTACGCGCGGTCATAATAATGATGCCGAGGCCGACAGCCGCTTCCGCGGCTGCAACAACGATCACGAAGAGCACGAAGACTTCTCCGTCCGGCTTGCCCAGCGCCTGGCTGAAAGCGACAAAAGCCAGATTGACGGCGTTGAGCATCAACTCGATGGCCATGAAGAGCGTAATGATGTTGCGCTTAAACACGAAGCCCACAATGCCCAGTCCAAACAGGATGGCGCTAAGAATCAGATAATAGTTTGTCGGCACCATGGTCAATCCTCCCGCTGGGCGAGCACGATGGCGCCCAGGATGGCCACGAGGATCAGGAAAGAGGTCAGCTCGAACGGGTAGACGAATTCGGTGAAGAGCAACATCGAAAGCGTCTTGGTGGAAGTCAGCGCCCCATTCGGGGCCGGGGCAGGGAGGTAGCCGCCGGAGCGCGCGATGGCGGCGGCGATAAATCCGGCCACCGCGAGAGCCAGCGGAATCCCTGCGTAAGTGGCCAGCCTGGAGAAATTTGTGCGCTCTTCCTCGCCCTCGTTCAGAAGCATGATCACGAAGACGAACAGCACCATGATCGCGCCGCCGTACACAATGATCTGCACAGCCGCGACAAATTCCGCGCCCATGAGCAGGTACAGGCCCGCGAGCGCGACCATCACCACGACGAGCGATAGCGCGCTATGAATCGGGTGCTTCTGCACTATCAAGCTGACCGCTCCAAAAATGGCCAGGGCGGCAAGCACGAAGAAAATGATCAAGGGTGCAGTCATCAGTGCTTTCCCCAAATTAGAATGGCGACGCTGGTCAGAACCACGTTTGCAATAGACACGGGGAGAAGAAACTTCCACCCGAAACTCATCAACTGGTCATAGCGAAAGCGCGGGAGCGTACCGCGCATCCAGATATAGACAAACAGAAACACGAAAACCTTGGCGAGGAACCAGAACGGCCCCTGAACGTAACCATTGATCGCCGGGAAGGCCAGCAAAGCCCCGCCCAAGGCCAGCAGAGCTATGCCAACGGCGGGGAGCAGCAGCCGGCCGAAAAGCGTTTCGTAGTGGATGCCGTCGTAAATCATCCAAAGACCGAAGGGAATCAGGAGCACCGACGGCAGAAATTGCGTGAATGTCCAGGAAACAGGGAAAGGAGAGAGCCAGCCGCCAAAGAATAGAATCGTGCACAGGCAGGAAACCGTGATCATGCTGGTGTATTCGGCGATGAAGAACATGGCGAACTTCAGGCTGGCGTATTCCGTGTGGAAGCCGGCCACGAGTTCCGATTCGGCTTCGGGCAGGTCGAAAGGCACGCGATTCGTCTCCGCGATGGCTGCGGTGAAGAAACAAATGAACCCGATGATCTGCGGGAAGATGTTCCAGCTCAAAAGACCCTTACCAGATTGCGCTTGCCGCTCGACAATGCCGCGCAAACTGAAGTCTCCGGCAATCAGAAGCACGCCAACGACGGAAAGCATCAGCGCCAGTTCATAGCTGATCATCTGCGCCGAGCTGCGCAACCCGCCCAGCAACGAATATTTGCTGTTGGAGGCCCAGCCGGCCAGCACGACGCCATAAACGGCCAGCGCGGTAATCGCGAAAAGCACCAGCAAGCTGATGTTCACATCCGCGATGCTCAGGTGCGTTTCGTAGCCCCAGATGGTGAAACGCTGCGGGCCGAACGGGATCACCGCAAGCGACGTCAACGCCAGCATCAAGGCGAGAAAAGGCGCGAGGAAATAGGCGAATTTGTCCACGCCCGTGGGCATGGGGTCTTCCTTGAAAATAAACTTCAGGCCGTCGGCGACCGGCTGGAGCAAACCGTGCGGGCCGACGCGGTAAGGTCCCCAGCGCGCCTGAATGTGCGCGACGACCTTGCGCTCCAGCCAAGTTAGATAAGCGTCCACGGTCAGTACCAGGAACAGGAGAATCGCGATCTTGATGAGCGGCACGATGAGGAACGCGTAGTGGGTGAGAAATTCGTTCACGGTTTGGCTTCCGCCTCCGGGAGGGATTGCATCATGGTGCAGAAGCGGCCAAGGGAGCCGCTGGTGAAAAGGTTGTCGTTCGCGGAGCGAATGAGCTGAACGGGAACATCGTAAGGCTCATGGGCATTCCTGGAGAAGTGGATCTTCGTGGGCTCGGCGCCGCCGGTCAGCAGACCCGCCGGATGCACATTGTAGCCAGGCACGGCCTTGCGGATCTCCTCGAAGACCGCGGCCGGCGTCTTGTAATGGAAAGCCTTGCCCAGGCCGATCTTCTCGAGTTGGTGCGAAAGAATGCGCAGAAGGTCGAAGTCCGAGCGCGTGCCCATCACTTCTCCAGCCTTATGGAGCAACTGGATTTCGCCGGACGTGTTCGTGACGCTGCCGTCCTTTTCGTAGGCGGAAGCCGCAGGGAAAACGATGTCGGCCTGCTTAGCGGTCTCTGTGAGGAACATTTCTTGGACGATGAGCAATTGCAGCTTGCCGCGGCCATAGCCGAGCGTTCCGAAATGCGCGAGCGGATTGGCGCCGACGACATAAAGGGCCATCAGGGTACCAGTCTGCGCCGCTTCCACCATTTGCGGCGCCGTGAGTCCGGGCTTGGCGGGCAGCTTCGCGTCCCATAGATTTTCGAGCGCCTCCGCGCTCGCCCTGTTGTCGAGGTACGCGTACCCCGGCAGACGGTCAGGAAGCACGCCCATATCGGCCGCTCCGCGCGAGTTGGCATAATCGCCCAAGGCCATGTAGCGCGTTGTGCCCGGAAGTCTAGAGCCGAAATCGACGAGATGGCCGATGGCAGCGCCAGTGAGTTCCGGCCCGAAGACAATCGCCACATCCTGTTCGGCCTCGAGCGCGGCGCGAAGAACGGAAAGTTGTTCCATCACTTCCTGCGGCAATTCGCCTTCGCCCGTGGCCAGCCAGCGAACTGCGGCGGCCTCCTCGCCGGCGGGGAGCAGGATCGATTGCGTCGCCTTGCGAGCGAGCTTGATCTCGTGGGAATTCAGCAAGAAAAGTTTCGTACCGTGATGCCGGATGCCCGCGCGAATCTGCCAGCCGACGAGCGGATTCTGATTCGTCGGATCGTTGCCAATCAGCAGCACCGCTTTGGATTGGTAGAGCTGCTCCATCGTCAGCGAAGAATCGGCGGCGCGATCCCCGAGCGCGGTGACAAGCCCGGTGTAATCCGCGGTGCGATGGTGATCAACGTTGTTGGTGCCAAAAGTCGCGCGGGCCAACCGCTGGAGCAGGTAATTTTCCTCGTTGGAGATGCGGTTGGAACCGATGAAGCCGACGGATTCGGGGCCGTAGGCAGCGTGCAATTCTTTCAGTTGTTTGGCCGCGGCTTGCGCGGCCTCTTCCCAGGAAACGGGATAGAGCTTTTCGCCCTTGCGCAGGAGCGGCTGTTTGATGCGCTCCGGGTGCTGCGTGAAATCAAAGCCGAAGCGCCCCTTCACGCAGAGAAAGTCCCCGTTGATGCCGGAAAGGTCGCGATTGTTGGCGCGGAGGATTTCGTGATTGCGGACGCTGAGGGTAGTTTTGCAGCCGTTGGAGCAATGCGTGCAGATGGTGGAAACATACTGCATTTCCCATGGCCGGGTTTTGTAGCGGTACGTGCCGCTGGTCAGCGCGCCGACGGGGCAGATGTCAATGCACATGCCGCACTCTTCGCAGTCCAGGTGATCGCCGCCGTTGGGAATGATGACGGAGTTGGCGCCGCGCATGCCCACTCCCAAGGCTTTCACATCCATGCCTTCGTCACACGCACGAACACAGCGAAAACACAAGATGCAGCGGGGCGCATCGTAATAGACGAGTTCGGACCACTTCTCCTCGGGCCGATGGATCTTTTCCTCGACGAAGCGGCTGGTATCGGCGCCGTAGCGGAAGACCATGTCCTGCAGCTCGCACTCGCCGCCCTTGTCGCACACCGGGCAATCCAGCGGGTGATTGGCCAGCAGGAACTCCAACATGTACTTGCGCGAATTGCGCACCTGATCGGTGTTGGAGCGGACGACCATGCCTTCCGAAGCGGTCAACGTGCACGCCGTCTGCAGCTTCGGCATCTTCTCCACTTCCACAAGGCACATCCGGCAGGCCGCCTGCAGCGACAATCCCGGGTAATAACAGAATGATGGGACTTCGATGCCGAGCCGCCGCGTTGCTTCGATCACCAGTGTGCCCTGGGGCACCTGGACCTCGCGGTCGTTAATCTTCAAATTGATGAGCTTCGTTTCGGCCATGGGTCCCTATCGCGATGCCATCAGTGATTCAGCGGATTTGTACGCACACTTGCCATGCAGGTGATCTTCAAATTCACTGCGGAATTTCGTCACGATGCTGATGGTCGGCATGGCCGCGGCATCGCCAAGCGGGCAGAGGGTGCGTCCGAGCATGTTCTTCGCCAGATCGCCGACCATGTCAATGTCTTCCGGACGCCCAAATCCCGCATGGAAACGCTCCAGCATCTTGCGCAACCAGGAGGTGCCTTCGCGGCAGGGAATGCACCAGCCGCAGGATTCATGCGCGTAAAAGTGCATGATGCGCCGGGCCATGTCCACCATGCAGGTGTCTTCATCCATGACCACCATGCCGCCGGAGCCAAGCATCGAGCCGGCCTTCGCCAGCGAGTCGTAATCCATCGGGATATCGATTTCGTCAGACTTCAGCAACGGACAGGAACTCCCGCCCGGGATCACTGCTTTAAGGGTCTTTCCGCCGCGTATGCCGCCAGCCACTTCATAATGAATTTTTTCATGTTCATGCCCAGCGGAATTTCGTAGATGCCGGGTTTATGGACGTGCCCGGAAACACACAGCAAGCGCGTGCCGCCATTTTTCGGCGTGCCGCGGTTGGCATAGGCTTCGCCGCCCTCAAGGATGATCGAGGGAACGGAACTCAGCGATTCCACGTTGTTGATGATCGTCGGGCAGCCGTAGAGGCCCACGATGGCGGGGAAGGGAGGCTTGATGCGGGGATAGCCGCGCTTGCCCTCGAGCGATTCCATCAGCGCAGATTCTTCGCCGCACTCATAGGCGCCCGCGCCCGTGTGGATCAGCAGATCGAAGTCGAAGCCGGAGCCGAGAATGTTGCTCCCAAGATAGCCGCGCGCGTAGGCTTCGGCAATGGCGGCATCCACGATGTCCAAAACGTAGCGGTACTCGCCGCGAATGTAGATGAACCCGCGATGCGCATCGATGGCGCGCCCCGCGATGATGATCCCCTCGATCAGTTGGTGGGGATCCATCTCCATCAGGGGACGGTCCTTGCAACTGCCCGGCTCGGACTCATCGGCGTTGCAAATCACGTACTTCGGCTTCGGCGAATCCTTGGGCACAAAAGACCACTTCATCCCGGTAGGGAAGCCCGCGCCGCCGCGCCCGCGCAAGCTCGATTTCTTGACTTCATCAATGATGGACTCCGGCGTCATCTGCTGCAGCGCCTTTTCGAGCGCCTGGTAGCCGCCGTTTTGCAGGTACACATCAATCTTGTGGGAGTCCTTGATGCCCCAGCGCTTGCTGATGAGAGGGACTTCCAGGGCGTTGCGTTCGCGCAGAGCGCCGGTGATGACCGGGACGGGGGCGGGGCGGCCGCCGTTGTCGAGCTCCTCGATGATGCGATCGAACTTCAGCGGCGTCAGGTTCTCGTAGTAGTCGTAATTCACCTGCATGGCCGGCGCTCCGGTGCAGGCGCCGATACACTCGACTTCCTCAAGCGAGAAGACGCCGTCCTGCGTGACTTCCTTGTGGCCTATTTCCAGGCGCTTCTTGGCGTGCTGCAGGAGTTGCGCGCCGCCGCGCAGCATGCAGGCCACGTTGGTGCAGACCTGCACGTGATGCTTGCCGACAGGCTTGCGGTGCAGCATCGAGTAGTAGGCCAGCGTTTCTTCCACCTCCACGGGCCGCAAATCCAGCCGGCTAGCAAGCTCGTTCACCATGTCATCGCTAATGTAGCCGTACTCATCCTGCGCGTACAGCATCATGGGGATGAGCGCGCTGCGCTTCACCGGGTAGCGGTTCTGCAGAAGCTCGAACTTCGCGGCGAGTTTTGGCGAGAGTTCCATGATTACCTGTCCACTTCCCCAAGAACGATATCAATGGTGCCGATGCAGGCGACGGTGTCGGCAATCAATTGGCCCTTTACCATGAGCGGCAGGGCCTGCAGATTGATGAAGGACGGCGCGCGAAAATGGACGCGCAGAGGTTTTGGCGAGCCGTCGCTGGCGACGAAACATCCCAGCTCTCCGCGCGGCGACTCGACGGCCACAAAGGCTTCGCCGGGAGTCGGCGAAAAGCCTTCCGTGAAGATTTTGAAATGGTAGATGAGCGCTTCCATTTCCGTCTTCATCTTTTCGCGCTGCGGCGGCACGATGCCCGGCGCATCCGCCTTGATGGGGCCTTGATCGGTGATCTTGTCCATCGCCTGCTTGACGATTTTCAGGCTTTCACGGATTTCCGCCACGCGCACCAGGTACCGCGCGTAACAGTCGGATTCCGTCCGCGTGGGTACCTTGAAATCGAATTCCTCATAGGAGGAGTACGGGAAGAGCTTGCGGTTGTCGTAGGCCACGCCCGCGGCGCGCAGCCCGGGCCCCGTTGTGCTCATGGCGATCAGGTCATTGGGCGAAAGGTAGCCGACACCCTGCAGGCGGCCCTTCCAGATGCGGTTTTCGGTCAGCAGCGCTTCGTACTCATCCACGCGCGCCGGCATCATTTCGAGGAAGCGCTTCACGGGTTCCCGCCAGCCCGCGGGCGGCTCCAGCGCCAGCCCGCCAATGCGGATGTAGCTGGTCATCATGCGCTGGCCGGAGAAGCGCTCGAAAATCTTCAGAATCTCTTCGCGTTCGCGAAAACAATAGAGCAGCACGGACATGGCGCCCATGTCGATGGCGTGCGTCCCGAGCCACACCAGGTGCGAAGAGATGCGTTGCAGCTCGACCAGCATCACGCGGACATATTGCGCCCGCTTGGGCACCTCCAATCCCAGAAGCTTCTCCACCGCCAGGCAGTACACCAGGTTGTTGCCGAGGGGATTGAGATAATCGATGCGGTCCGTGAGGGTAATGGCCTGGGAGTAGGTCTTGTCCTCGCAGCTTTTCTCGATGCCGGTGTGCAGATAGCCGATGTCAGGCACCGCGCTGACCACGTTTTCGCCATCCAGCTCCAGGAGCACGCGCAGCACGCCGTGCGTGGAGGGATGCTGCGGCCCCATGTTGAGGACCATCGTTTTTGTGGCGCCAGCTGCTGTTTCAACCGTAGTCATGGGATGCCAGTCCGCTGAGCGGAATCTAGTACCGTTCCAACCAAACCGACCAAGAAACGCCAATGCTTATCCAGTGCAAGTTGCCAGCAACGGTCCCAACGGACATTTTCTGCATCGAGTTGGAACGGCACTAGCGTTTGCCCTCCGTCGGAAAATCACGGCGGAGAGGAAAACTTTCGAAGCCATCGGGCAGGAGGATGCGGCGCAGGTCCGTATGGCCGGTAAACTGGATGCCAAAGAGGTCGAAAATCTCGCGCTCCAGCCAGTTGGCGCCGGGCCAGACGGGCTCCAGCGAATCCACCACGGGATGCTGGACGCTGACGCTGGTGCGCAGGCGAATACGGTCGCGCCGCGGAATGGAGACCAGATGATAGTTCAGCTCGAAGCGGGGCTCGACGGGGTAGCGGTCAACGCAGGTGGCGTCGCTCAGCAGATTGAACAGCAGGGCGGGGTCCCCTTTACATTTCTGAGCCGTGGCGCGCAGCAGCTCTTTCGGGACGACGATGGTCGTCTCCCCGCGATACTCGATCACCTGGGAGATCGCCTGCACGTTCCAGGAACGAAGGCGTTCGACAACAACATGAGCGCCTGTGTTGGCGAGTTGCGTCACTTGAACAATGTCCTTAAGAGCTTGCGCTGGCGTTACTTCCGCGATTTATGCCAGTCGAGTGCGCCCTTCTTCCAGAGATAGATGTATCCGACCAACAGAACGGCGACGTAGAGCATCATTTCTACGAAGCCGAACCACCTCATTGCAGCGTCATGCACTAAATCCTTAAAAATATAGGCCCAAGGATAGAGGAATATGGCCTCAACGTCGAACAAGATGAAGACCATCGCCACCAGGTAAAACTTCACGGAAAAGGGCTCCCGGGCATCTCCCGTGGGCGTTATGCCACATTCATAGGGCTGCAGCTTGGCCTTATTTGGACGGCGCCATCCGATCCACGTAGAGATGGCCAGCAGGGCCCCCGCGAGTAGCATAGCGACAAGCAGGTATATTAGAAGGGGAACGTATGCATGAAGGCCAGAAGAGGTCATGGTCGAAGCGCTATAATAACGATTGAGATGCCGCCGGGTCAAATTGTTTGGTCACCCTTGGGACGGCCGGGCGAACGAAACTGGCGGGCAACCCCCGCGGGAGCCATCGCGGATTATGGTCTTTGGTCATAACACCAACATCAAACTGGGAACGGTGACGTATCACGTTCAGACCGAGGACCGCGGCGAATCTCATGCGTTGATTGACACCACGGTCTACTTCCGCGGACGTGTGCTGCACCGCCGCACGAATAATTACTACGACCTGCTGCCTCTCAACGAAGATAGCGAACAGGCCCTGAGATTACGCCTGGAAGAGCAGCACCGTACCGTCCTGGAAGAAATGCGCAATGGAACGTTGCAACTGGCCCTGCCGCCGGCTGCTTTGACACAGGCCAATGCACCGCTGCCCCCGCAAGAAGCAGCGCAGGAAGCAAGCGCGATTCAGGCGCAACCTGCGGAGAAGGAAGCGCCTGCGGTGGTGGTTGGCGAAGCACCCGCTATTGTGCGCGAGCCGCGAAAATTCCTGCTGGAGTTGCGCAATGCGAAGTCCTGGCTATCCGGGAAACATGCCCATTTGCAGGTGGCCGTGAAGGAAGAGGATGGAAGCCCCGTAGCCGGCGCACGCGTCATTGTGGAGATTGAAGGCGCCGCCGAGCATGGCCCGCAACACAGCATAACGGGAGAAGTGGGAACCACAGAACTGCAGTTTGCAATGCCCCGAATCACGGGTAGCGAACCGGCGCTGGTGCTGCGCGCGGAAACTCCTTATGGAAGCGGGAAGTTACGTTTTGCCTTGCGCGCCAAGTCGAAAGTGCCCGTGGTTTAAGCGCCAGCCTGATCAAACTCTCCGCCCGCCATTCCTGCGCTAGTGCCTTGAATCATGAATCCGCCGAAGAACGGCAATTGTCATTCCGAGCGAAGCGAGGAATCTGTTTTTCGCTTGAATGTTGAAAACAAAAGCAGATTCCTCGGGTACCGCGCAGCTCGTGACCCTCGGAATGATATGAAGGGCTGCGACAATTAACGTTCGATTTTCAGTGGGTACGCCCGGGCGGAACAACACCTCCGCCACCCTCGATGTCGGACCTGTTCGGGGGCGGAATCCCTTAGGACTTCGCTTTCTTCGAAGCTTTCGACTTGCCAGAACTGTTGAGGGCGACCGCTTGGCGAACGAGCGCCTTGAAGGCGGACTCGTCAACTTCTTCTCCTTCGTGGATGTCGATCGCGCGGCGCACGTTTCCGCCGAGGCTCGAGTTGAAGAGACGCGCCGGATCCTTCAGAGACGCGCCCTTGGCGAAGGTATGCTTCACGACATTCTTGTAGGATTCGCCCGTGCAGATGATGCCGTCGTGCGACCAAACCGGAGTGCCCATCCACTTCCACTCCTCGACGACGTCCGGGTCTGCTTCCTTGATGAGCTTGCGCATTCTGCTGAGGGTTTCCCCGCGCCAGTCCCCGAGTTCGGCGATTCTTTTCGAGATGAGCTCCGATGCCGACTGGCCTTGGCTCGCGCCCGACTTTTTCATGTTCTCATCCTAGCCGGAATTTCCGATTTGGATTCCAGGCTCGCGTATCCTAACTCTCCTTCGTCCCTAGACTCAAGAATTTTATGACCACAGCAGCCCCCAGCGAGGCTTCGGCGTGCCGACGGTTCGTTCTTTGCCCGTCTGAAGCGCCCCGCTTGTTGCCGCGTAATCGATTTCTCAGACACCATGCCGACCTTCCGCGTTCGGCTCCAGATTTTGTAGCCGCAATGGGAGTGCTAACCCTATGGCATCGGCAGCGCCGCGATCCGCCGCAGCATGCCCCCAAATAGACGCCGGTGCAGATGTCCTTCGGCCAACAACAACCAGTAGTACCTGGAGTGCTTGATCAGTCGCCCACCCGTTTTGACCAACCGCTGTTGCAAGCTTGTCAGCGACCAGGCGTCAATTTTCTTCGGCAGCACCAAACGGCGCCACAGATTGCCCAGGTTGTAAGCCAGCAGGCTCAACTGTAAGCGTGCTTCATTGGCTCGGAACCGATGACACGAGAGCCGGGTCCAATGCGTCGCCTGCTTGCCTTCCTTGATCCATTGCTCGGCTGTTCCCCGCTTATTATAGAAACGCATTACCGCCCGGCTGGGCAGGCTCAGGTTCGTGACGATAAAGCCGACCCGCGGAAACAGCTCCCCAAAGTGGAACTCCACCTTCGCCACTACTCGTCGTGCTGTCTTCCAACTGGCCGATTGGTAGAGAAAGCCCTTGTACCAGACCACTGGTTTGTGGCTCGGTCTTCCCACGGGCCGTGTCAGCAACTCCGCAACGTCCCGCTCCAGGCTGTCATTGGCCGGTATGTGGATGGCGTACTTCACGCCGCGCTCCTCCAGCGCTTCGTAAATCTCCGGTTTGGCGAAGGCCGCGTCTGCTCGGAAAGCAACTTCCTTGCCCTCCGCCCGTTGACGTTCGATCTCCGGTAACAGCAACTCATCCCAGTCTTCGGCGGTGTGCACGTTGCCCGGACGCAGCTTCGCTGCTAAGCAGTCCTCGTAATGGTTGAACAGAAATAGTGGGTGGTAACAGACCGACTCGAAGTGCCCGTTGTAGGCGCTGCCCTCTTGCTCACCGTGAACCGGATTCTCGCTGGAGTCCATGTCGAGCACGACGCGCTCGGAACCATCCAGAGACTCGGCCTGCCCTAGCGTCTCCCGGTTCAACGCCATCAGCCCGACCAGATTCTCTTCCTTGGTCAGCAGCTCGGTCTCGAACCAGTGCAAGGTTGAGGTCAGCGCCGCGCCTCGGTCCCAGATCCTCTGCGAGCTGATCAATCGGAACGTCGGATCGGCTGCCAGTCGTTCGGCGTCGTTGAGGTCCTGGTAGCCCGCCAAGCGGCTGTAGACCGACTGCCGCAGCAGATCGGCCAGCGTGAACTGCTTGTTCAAGCCTTGTCGCGAGTCGCTCAAGTGTTCTTCGATGAGCTTCTCCAGACCCAGTCGCTCATCCAGCTCGCGAACCAAAATAAGGCCACCATCGGAAGTCACTCGCGATCCCTGAAAATCGACCTTCAAGGAAGCATTGAACAAGAGCTGAAAGGGCTGATTTTGCTTCTCACCCATTGGGTACCGACCTCCAGAGCGTCTTCATCGCTTTCACACCCGCATGAATATTGATGATGGCGATGATCCAAAGGTTCGGCGGAAGAGTCTCAAAATGGAAATGTGGATTAACAGGTAATTCCGGCTCAGGACTAGCAAACAAAAGTACAAGTCGCCTGTCGAGGTTTGGGTCAGAGACCCTGGAGCAGGTGGCCCATCTTGCGCTTCTTGGTTTGCAGATACTTGCGCGAAATCCGGGAGATGCGCGGCTGGCAAGGCACGCGTTCCACCACGCGGACACCCGCCGATTCCAGTTGCCGCACCTTGTCGGGGTTGTTGGAAAGCAGCCGGATCCGCGTGGCGCCCAGCTTCCTGAGGATTTGCGCAGGGAAGTCGTACTTGCGGGCATCCGCCGCAAATCCCAGCGAGACATTGGCCTCGACGGTGTCCATCCCGGCATCCTGCAACTGGTAGGCGCGCAGTTTGTTCATTAACCCGATGCCCCGGCCCTCCTGCGGGAGGTACAGAAGGATTCCAGAAGGAGCCTGGCCGATTTTTTTCAGCGAAAGCTCCAGTTGAGCCCGGCAATCGCACCGCAATGAAGTGAGTACATCGCCTGTCAGGCACTGCGAGTGCACGCGCACCAGCGGCGCAATTCGCCCGCGCGGGTTGCCGCGAACCAGCGCTACCGCTTCCTCCTGCGGCCCGCGGCCGGTGAACCCATAGATGGTGAAGCGGCCGAAGCGCGTTGGCAGGTCGGCATGGGCCACCAGTCGTGGAGATTTCTTTGCATTTCGTTTGCTCTTCTTGCTGGACGATTTCGTAGCCATAGGAGTACTCCAGTATAGCAGGGAGCTGTACTGCCTCCGCGCGAGTCTCCGTTTTCCGCGGCAACTTCTTTATAATAGAGTGGCAATTGGCTAGCGTAGGCCAAAGGCCGCAGGCCGGCGATGGACACGATTCCCCCAATCCGCGAACTTCTCTTTACCCTGTTATTGAAGGTAGGCGTGGCCTCTTCAATCGCTGCGTTGCTTGCGCGCTGGAATGCTTTCCGCCGCGTGCTCTTTACCGAACAACGCGATTCCGACCAGAAACTGAAACTCATGCTGTTCGTGACGCCGCCCCTCATTGTGGGCGTCACATTGCGCCTGGTCAGCCCGGCCTACCGCTTCGCCGATCTTTCTCTCGAAGGCGCATTCTTGATGGGACTCCTTGGCGGCCGCGTGGTCGGGCCTCTCGGAGGCGCCATCATCACGATTCCCGCCCTCATGGGCCACGAATGGCTGGCCATGCCGGCAGCTTCTGCTGCGGGCTTGCTGGGCGGACTGATTCGCCAGGTCATACCGGATCGAGAAGACTTATGGAGTTTTGGGCCGTTCACCTTCCTGAACATTCCGAAAGCCATCATGCGCATGGCGCGCGACACCGAAATCATGTGGGAGATGCTCCCGCTCCTAACGTGCGTGGGCCTGGAACTTGGCCGCGTGGCGCTAGTGATGGCCACAACACCCAAATGGCTCTTTGCCATCGATCCGCACTGGAACTGGGTGCTGTGCCTCGTGGTATTGGGCACGCTGATGAGCGTGGCGGCGCCCCTGAAAATCTGGAACAACACGCGCATCGAGATGAACCTGGAGCGCCACCAGCAGCTCCTGCTGCGCGCCAGGATGGATGCTCTCTCCAGCCAGATCAATCCACATTTTCTGTTCAATACGCTCAACACAGTTTCCGCACTGATCCGCATTGACCCGGACAGCGCCCGCGGCGTGGTCCTGAAGCTGAGCAACATTCTGCGGCGTCTGCTGCGCAAGCACGAAACCTTTGTGCCGCTCCGCGAGGAACTTTCCTTCATTGACGATTATCTGGACATCGAAGTGGCGCGCTTTGGCCGCGACAACCTCGATATCGTGAAGGAGATCGGCGCCGAGACCCTGGAGATCTTCATTCCCAGCATGCTGCTGCAGCCGGTCGTAGAGAACAGTATCAAGCACGGGCTGGCGTCTAAGCTGGAGGGCGGCAAGATTCATTTGCGCACCTCCAACCGCGACGGGCGCCTGCACATTGAAATCCAGGACAACGGCGTCGGCATTTCTGAAGAAAAGATGCCCGATGTCTATGTCGAAGGCATCGGCTTGAGCAACGTCCGCGAACGGCTTCACGTGCTCTACGGAGACGACTTCCGCCTGGACATCGAAAGCCACGAGGGGCAGGGAACGACCATCCGTATTGATGTGCCCGAGCTAGTGCCGGTCATCCCCGAAGTGAGCGTAATCTAGCACGCGGCTGAAAAGCCCTTCGCGCTTGTCATCCCGATCCCGCAAAGCGGGAGAGGGATCTGCTTTTCCAAGGAGTCCGCCAGCCGACCCTTTCTGGAAAGCGTAAGGGTCGGGCACGCTCGAGAGGTCGAGCCGCGCCGGAGATGATTTCGCGCAATATCGATTGGCCACCCCCCGGATGCGCGTTCACACGCGGGCTGCTAGGGAGCCTTCGAGGACCTGCTCGTAGTAGCGCTCGTACATGGGAATGACGTCGTTGGCGCAGTACTTCTTCCTCGCATGGATACGCGCGAGTATCCCCACCTCGCGGCCGCGGTCGGCGCGCGACAATATCTCAATCGCATAGCGCGCCGCTTGTTGCACATCGCCAGGTTCCACCAGATAACCATCCACACCGTGCTCAATCACTTCCGGAATGCCGCCGGCATTGGTGGCAATCACCGGCACTTCGCAGGCCATCGCTTCCAACGCAGCAAGGCCGAACGACTCCAGCCTTGAGGGCAGCAGGAACAAGTCCGCCTGGCACAACTTTTCCCGTATGCCATTTTGTATCCCAAGAAAAAGGACATCTCTTTCCACACTGAGGATGCGCGCAAGTTCCTCAGCCGGAACGCGGTCCGGGCCATCGCCAATCATGACGAGTTTGGCGGGCATCTTTTGGCGCACGAGAGCGAAAATTTCAATGACGTCGAGGATGCGTTTCACGGGGCGGAAATTCGAGAGGTGCATGAGGATGGGTTCGCCATCGGGGGCCCATTCCGCGCGCAGTTGCGGATTGGGGTGGTGGCAGTACAAGTCACAATTCACGAAATTGGGAATGACTTCGATGGGGCGCTTGATGCCGAATTCCTCCACGGTGCGCCGGTACAGATAATGCGAAATGGAGGTGACGCCATCACTCTGTTCGATGGAATAGCGGGTGATCGGCAGAAAATTCGGGTTATTCCCCACCAGGGTAATGTCCGTGCCGTGCAGCGTGGTAATGAAGGGCAGGCGGCGCGGTGCGGCCATTTGGCGGGCCAGCAGGGCGCTGACGGAGTGGGGGATGGCGTAATGGACGTGGAGAATGTCCAGGGATTCCGCTTCAAACACTTCCAGCATCTTCACGGCGAGGGAAAGTGTGTACGGGGACTGGTCAAAGAGGGGATAAGAGACGACGGCCGCCTGATGGAAATGGATGCGCGGGTCGTTTGGGTTCATGCGGATGGGTGGAGCGTATGTGATGAAGTGCACGTCGTGTCCACGGGCTGCCAGTTCTTGACCCAACTCAGTGGCAACGACACCCGAGCCGCCGTAGGTGGGATAGCAGGTAATTCCGATTCGCATAGAGGGCCTCAATCGAAAGATCGCGCGGGAACCGAACAGTCTGGCTTGCTTGCGGGGTAGCAAGCCCAGATACTAGAGACGCGCGGACCGCGGGCAGACGCGGCTGCCAGCGGAATGGTACACCGATTAGACGCAAGAGCGGGGGAGAACGTGACATCTTTGACGGGCCTAGTGGCGGTGGTCACCGGGGGAGGCACGGGCATATGGTGCTTCTCTCGCGTCCGATGAGTCTTCCCGGATTACTGGAACGGGGATACCCTTGGACGGTGGGCACAGGGCGTATTGAAAGGGAAGAAGCGGAAATGTCACGCAAACCGAATAAGGAAGAGAAAAGGGCGACCCAACTGGTCCGCCGCCGCATGCGCGAGAGCAAAGCCACGGAACTCCTTGGATTCGACGTGGAGAGCGTCCACGATGGCCGCGCCATCTTCCGGCTTGACGTGCGGCCAAAGCACAAGCAGATCCACGGCGTCGTCCACGGCGGAATCCTCGCCGCTCTTGCGGACACCACCGCGGCTATTGCCGCCTACACGGTGATCCCGCGCGGAACGGAACTCGCCACACTGGAGTTGAACATCAATTATTTGGAACCGGTGCCGGGTGGAAGAGTGAAAGCGGACGCGCGGGTACTGCGGTCGGGAAGAAACTTCATCGTTGCGGAATGTGAAATCTTCAATGAAACTGGGTCGCTGGCGGCCAAGGCTCTGCTCACTTTTTCGGCCGCCGCGCGCCACATCCTGAAGAAATAGCGCTTACTCGTCGCCGCCCTGCGAGGATTCCTCGCCGTCCTTATAAACATACTTAATGAAGCGCTTGAATAACATCAGATTCGGCGCTCCCTCGCGGGTCAGTTTGATGCAGTCGCGATCGTACCATTCGATGAAGCCGTGAAGCTCTTCACCTGATTCGAGAACCACGACCATGGGCGTGCGGCTCTGCATTTGCTTAACCCAGTAGAAGTTCTCGGCGTGCGTGAGTTCAGGAGGCGCCGGTTTCTTGCTGGGCAGAGGTCCGCTGTGCTGGGGGCGTTGGACGGGCGATTCCTTGGCGTCCGCAAAGCTGGGACGAAACAAGCGGCGATTCACCATGGCTGCTCCTTGGAAGGAAAGGGGTGTGTGTCAGTACATAAGATGCAAAGTCTGCCACTCAGGTTTCGTTAATTATCCCTTTTTTAGGTGGCACCCGAACATCTATTTTTCTATCTTCTGGCCGGGGAGTCGCTCACGGCGGGCGGAGCCAGGGCGGCAGCCAAGGCGTCCAATCCAAGCTGGCGATTCAAATTGCGGCGAGCTCCGGCGGCTAGTTCGTCCAGACCGGCGATCGCGCGCATGACCCATGAAGAAGAGACATTCCGCGCCAGTGCGTCTAACTCTTTGGCGAGATGTGGATTCCTCAGCATAGGGCTCTTCACGCCGGCAGTGAGTTCCACGAGGTCGGACAATAGTCCGTAAAGCACGCCGGCGAGTTCTTCAAAGGAGGACTCGCGATCCTTCGCCAGCGCACTTGTGTCCGCAAACAGCTGCGCGTAACCCTGTCCGCGCGCCGCGCGCTCTAAAATACGCAACGCGGTCTTGCGCTTCTCCGCCTCCTCCTCCGCATTCATCTCCAGGGCCAGCCCCGGACTTCCTTCAGCGAGTTGCGCCGCCAGCTTCACGTGGGATGGGCTGCGCGCACTGCGCTTTTTCAGGATGTTTTCCACTTCCGCCTGAGGCAGCGGCGCAAAATGAAACTGCATGCAGCGCGAAACGATCGTCGGTAGCAGGTTGAACGGCGAAGGCGCTGTCAGGATCAGCGTCGCCGTACCGGGCGGCTCCTCGAGAATCTTCAGGAAGACGTTGGCCACGTCCCAGCGCATAGTTTCCGCGGCGTCCAGGATGAACACGCGGCGGCGGACCAGCGGTTGAAAATACGCGGCCCGCTGCACCGCGCGTAGTTGCCCGATGCGCAGAACCGGCCGGGCCACGGGACTTTTCAGGCGCACCGGATCGGGCACCAGCGCCCAAACGTCCGGATGTGTCTGGAGGATCAGAGGGATGCGCTCGACGGTGGCCGCGTCCGCACTTTCGCCGCGCTCGGCCAGGCCCTGCTCGATCAGTTTACGGGGCTCGGCGAGCAACGCAATGCGCTGGCAAGTGGCGCATTCGCCACAGAAATCGCTGGTGAGCCGCTCGCAATTGGCCGCCTGCGCGAACATGCGCGCCAGCGTGTACTTGCCCACGCCGCGCGCGCCGGTGAAGAGCAGCGCGTGCGGCACCCGGCCGGATCGCAGCGCTCCGCGCAGCGCCGCCACAATCTTCTCATTGCCCAGAAAATCGGAAAAACCCATGGTTCAGCCTTTAGCGAGATTGGCGAGGAGTGGTCTGACCGCTTGCATGGTCTCTGCCGCAATGTCTTCGGGAAGTCTCACACAATTGTTCTGTGCGTCGAAGCACTGAATGGTGGCCCAGGGGCGGCTACGGGAAAGCATATCGTACATCTCCGCGGCGTCTTCGAGGTGGCGCAGATTTTTCTCCAGCAGGTCATGCTTGGCACTGGTATAAGTGCGCCCAGACTTGCGCGCCACGAGTTGCTGCGCCTGCGAGGGCGGTATGCGCATGTAAAGGATGAGATTCTCGCGCGGCAGCCCGTAAATCGTATATTCCAGATGCTCGATCCAGCGCAAAAACTCCGCGCGCTTCTCCGGCTTGGCCCGTGCCACCTGGTGGGCCAGGTTCGAGCCGACGTAGCGGTCCACGAGCACGACCTTGCCCTCATTCAACACGGCTTCAATCCGCGCCTTCGCTTCAAAGCGATCACCGGCATAGAGCAGCGCGGTGAAACGCGGATCGACACTTTCGAGCGGCCCAAAATCACCGTTCAGAAACTTCCCCACCATGTTCCCAAACCAGGAGTCGTACTGCGGGAACCCCGTGGAATAGACGGGGATTCCCTCGGCCTTCAGCGAGAGTTCCAGGAGTCTTGCTTGTGTTTGTTTTCCGCTTCCGTCAATTCCTTCGATGGCAATCAGCAATCCGTGCGTCGTCATGGCACCTATCAGTGGCAGGGGGAGGCTACCCGTGGCAGTCAGTTTAACTGCATCGTGAAGCTCGCGCAACGCCTCAGGTATCGTGGAGGTAACCAACATGCGGGGATCGGCGATTCACCGCAGCGCGTGTTACGATTCTCCCGGGCATCCTCGAGAATCATCTTGGCCACGATCGCAGACAATCTGGCGCAACTGCACGAGCGGATCGCCGCTGCCGCCCAGCGCGCGGGACGATCCCCTGAGGAAATCACGTTGCTCGGCGTCTCCAAGACGCACCCGGCCGAAAAGCTTCGCGAAGCCTTTCAGGCAGGGTTGCGCCATTTCGGTGAAAACCGCGTGCAGGAGTGGGAAGGGAAGTGCGCGGCATTGGCCGATTTGCCCGCAACGTGGCATCTGATTGGCCACCTCCAGAGCAACAAGGCCGCGAGGGCCGCCAACGCTTTCACGGCTATCGATTCGCTGGACGATTGGGCGCTGGCGCAGCGCCTTGACCGTGCCGCCGCGGGAAAATCTTCCACCGAACCAATGCGTGTGTTAATTGAGGTGCATCTCGGCGGTGAGGAAACGAAAAGTGGCGCGGCCGAAGGTGAACTTCCCGCCCTCGCCGAAAGAATCATGCAGCTCGAAAAATTGCGTTTGGCCGGACTCATGTGCATCCCTCCGTATCTGGAGGACCCGGAGGAAGTGCGTCCGTATTTCGCGTGGCTTCGACATTTGCGTGATGCCCTCGAAACGCGATTGGGCCGGCGCTTGCCGGTGCTTTCGATGGGGATGTCGCACGACTTTGAAGCCGCCATTCAGGAAGGCGCAACCGAAGTTCGCGTCGGCACGGCGCTTTTTGGCACCCAGTCGTATCCGCAATGAATCTAATGGGTGCAGCATTTCAATGAGGAGAGTCCATGACGCTTTTTGCGCCTCTGCGTTTGCGGGAAATTGCATTCAAGAACCGTATTGGAGTTTCACCGATGTGCCAGTATTCGGCGAAGGATGGCCATCCCGGAACATGGCATCTGGTGCACCTTGGCAGCCGGGCCGTGGGCGGCGCGGCGCTGGTGATGACCGAAGCCTCTGCCGTTCAAACGGTGGGGCGTATTTCGCCGGCGGACGCTGGGATATATCTCGATGCTCACGTGGATTCCTGGCACCCGATCGTCGAGTTCATGAAGGAACAAGGGGCCGTCCCCGGCATGCAAATGGCCCACGCAGGACGTAAGGCGAGTACGGCCGCACCGTGGTTCGGCGGCGGCGGGCCACTCTCGCAAAATCAGGGTGGCTGGACGCCTGTATCATCCACTGACGTTCCATTTGATGTTGGTTATCCCGTGCCGCGCGCTTTGGCCCACGCCGATTTGGATCAAGTCGTGGCGGATTTCCAGCAGGCTACGCGGCGCGCCCTGGCGGCGGGTTTCCAGTTCGTGGAGATTCATGCGGCCCATGGCTATCTGTTGCACCAGTTCTATTCGCCGCTGAGCAACGACCGCCAGGACGACTATGGCGGCAGCTTTGAGAATCGCATCCGGCTTCTGCTGCGCGTAACAAAGGTAGTTCGCGAGACGCTGCCACAGTCTCTCCCGCTCCTGGTGCGCATATCTGCGACCGATTGGAAAGAGGGCGGATGGGATTTGGAGCAGAGCATTGAATTGTGCCGCAGGCTGAAAGCTCTGGGAGTTGACCTGGTGGATGTGTCCAGCGGCGGAATTTTGCCGGGCATCAAGATCCCCGCCGGGCCGGGCTATCAGGTGGGCTTCGCGGAGGCCATTCGGCGGCAGGCCGGAGTGGCAACCGCCGCCGTCGGAATGATCACGGATCCCGCACAAGCGCAATCCATCATTGCCACGGGACAGGCGGACATGGTCTTCCTCGCGCGCGAGATGCTGCGCGATCCCTACTGGCCAAGGCGCGCCGCCGCCGCATTACAGACCAAAATCAAGCCACCCGTGCAATATGAAAGGGCCTGGTAAGCGATGAGCTTTCTGGAACTTTCCGAGGATGGAACCAAGGGAACGGTCAATTTGACCGTGCGCGTGCAGCCACGCGCCAGCAAAGATGAAATCGCCGGGACCATGGAAGGCGCTCTGAAAATCCGCCTCCGCGCACCAGCGATCGAAAATCGCGCCAATGAAGCTCTTGTCGTTTTCTTGGCAGAACTTTTGAAAAGGCCAAAGTCGGCTGTTAGAATTCAAAGCGGCGAACACAGCCGGACCAAGCGCGTCGAAATTCATGGAGTCACGCGCCAACAGGTACTGGATCTTCTCTACGAGGAAGCCTGAGGTCCTGGCGGACGAATGGTTGAAGCGGGCCGCTGCTGAACAGACTTGCACACGAACGATCCTCGGAGTGGGGATGCACATGAGCTTAAAAATTGCCGAAATTCAAAATGATCTGCGTGCTGCCAAGCTTCATGGCTGGCTCTTTTACGATTTCCGCGGCCGTGATCCCATCGCGCACCGCGTACTCGGCCTTCCAGAGGCCATGCGCACACGCCGCTGGTTCTATTTCATCCCGGCCAAAGGTGCGCCGAGAAAGCTCGTGCACAAGATCGAGTCCGAATCCCTGGCCGCTTTGCCGGGCGAAACGCTTTATTACGCCAGCCTGAAGGAACTGCAGGCCGGCCTGAAAAAGTTGCTGGGGCGCGCGAAGACCATTGCCATGCAGTATTCGCCGAAGAACGCCATTCCTTACGTCTCCATGGTGGATGCAGGCGCCATTGAAATGGTGCGCAGCGCCGGTGCGAGGGTGGTCACCTCTGCCGACCTGGTGCAGAAATACGAGGCGTGCTGGAGCAAAGAGCAACTGGATTCCCACATGGCCGCGGGCGTCGCCATTGACCGTATCGTCCGCGAAGCCTTTTTGCACGCGGCGCAATCCGTGCGCGAGAAAAAGTCTCTGACCGAGTACGACCTGAAGGAATGGATGCTCCGGAAGTTCGATGAGGCCGGCATTGTGACCGAAGAAGGCCCGGACGTGGCCGTCAATGCCAACGCCAGCGATCCGCACTATGCGGCGACGCGCGAGAAGGCCGCCCCCATTCGCGAAGGCGACCTCCTGCTGCTCGATGTTTGGGGTAAGCAGAAGGCCCCGGGAAGTGTCTACTACGACGTCACCTGGGTCGGCTATCTTGGCGCACAGGTTCCGGAGAAGTATGTGAAAATCTTCGCACTGGTTCGCGAGGCCCGGGATCGCGCCGTGGAGCTGATTCGCTCCAGCGTGAAAGCCGGCAAGCCGTTGCAAGGCTGGCAAGTGGATCAAGCGGCGCGGAATGTGATCGAGAAGGCCGGCTACGGCAAATACTTTTTCCATCGCACGGGCCACAACATCGGCCAGTCGGTGCACGGCAACGGCGTGAATATGGATGGCCTGGAAACGCGCGATGCACGCCGCCTGATTCCGCGCACCTGCAACTCGGTCGAGCCGGGCATCTATCTCCCCGAGTTTGGAATTCGCAGTGAAGTGGATGTGTACGTGGGCGAGAGCGAAGCTCGTGTAACCGGAGCAGTGCAAACGGAGATTCTGGCCCTCCTTGCGTGAGGCCAGCACAAGGCAGGTATATGTCCGACGAAGTCATACAACAAACGCCGCAGGTAATGCCAGCGCAGCCTCCAACTGCCGGCGTGAAGCGCGAACGCTTCGCTTGGGCGGTTGGCATTGCCGCTTGGCTTCTGCCGGGATTGGGCCATGCGCTCCTGCGCATGTGGGGTCGCGCCGTCGTTGTGTTTCTCTCCGTTGGCTTGCTGGTTGTCGCCGGGGCGAGCATGCGCGGCACCGTGTTCAGTTCGAACGGTGGCGACGCCTTTGACACACTCGGTTATGTCGCCGATCTGGGCACCGGCAGTTTCTATCTGGCGGCGCGCGCCCTGGAGCGTGACGGGGCCGATGTCTCCCACGCCGATGGAGATTACGGCACGCGTTTTCTGGCTACCGCCGGCGTATTGAATCTGCTGGCTGCTTTGCACGCTTACGAAGCGGCGCGAGGACGCAAAGCGTGATCCCCGCGAATGGTTTTGCGTTGACGCATTTCCAGGCTTTCCTGCTGTTCGCCGCGGTTATTTCCATCGCCTTCGGCTTCCTGGGACGCCGTCGCCCGAAGGACCGCATCAAGTACATCCTGTGGTCATTCTTCCTCTTCCTGGTTGTGGGCATTGGCATCGCCTGGGCCATGTACCCATTCTCGCGCTAAGGCTTATTCTGGCAACGTCGCGCGCAGCGGATTGACACACATTTTCAGCGGATGCTATCGTCAGTAAAGAGGCCGAGGTAGCTCAGTGGTAGAGCAGCCGATTCGTAATCGGCAGGTCGAGAGTTCAACTCTCTCCCTCGGCTCCACTAAATCATCAATGTCTGGTCGGAATTAGGCTCCCGTTGGTCGCTCAGATCTCTCTGGCCTGACTCTGAACCCCGACGATTGGCCGATCACGGCAGTGCGGAGACGCAGCCCGGGGCTGTTGCCCCCCTCTCCGGGGAGCCGATTTGAACTAAATGAATCCAGAGGCACTTGTCACTCTCAGGACAGACGCGCTCCGCGTCAACCTAACTGCCTCTGGATTCAACTGAGATCACCAGGCGGATCCGCTGCCAGTCATGGAGACCGTCTGTGTGGCCCCTCCGGAATTATTGCCATACGTAAATGTGAGTGCCCCTGTTCGAGGCCCCACGGCAGTCGGTGTGAAGGTGACGCTGACCATGCAACTGGCTGCCGGAGCGAGTGTCGTGCTGCACGAGTTCGACGTGATGGCAAACTCTCCACTGTTCGTCGACGCAATGTTGATGCCGGTGAGCGGTGTGCCTCCCGCGTTGACCAGCATGACGCTCTGCGACGCACTCGGAGTGTTGATCATTTGACGCGGAAACTTCAGCGACACGGCGGATAGGGCGGCATACGGATTCGTTCCGCCCATGCCCGTTCCAACCATGTCCACGGTAATGGGTGCGGGCACATCATGCTTGCCCATCCCTGGAGGAGGTGTAAATGTGAACGCGATTGTTCCGGTGCTGGTACCGATGCCTCCCGGCGTATAGGTAACACTGTAAGTGCAGCTGGACGATGGCGGCAAAACGAACGTACCGATCGTGCATGGTCCAGATGCGGGAGTAACAGTGAATTCAGCGCTGTCGGTCACCGTCACGCTGGCAACGTAGGCGCTAAGGCTTGCATTATTGTTAGTGACCGTTACCAAGGCTGAGTTGCTCGACGAACCGGCTGGTATAGGAGTGAAAACGAGTGGATAGGGATCGACACTGACAGGATTCACCGAAGGAATCACACCTGTATCGCGTGTCCAGTCCCCAACGTAATCTCCTATGTCATCCCCGGTCGCCCCCAAGACCCAGAACGATTTGAAGATTTCAGGCGTCCCAGCGCGGTTGTTTGTGGAATTCTGGAAATTACACGACCCCCGCTGATCGTCTATCGGCTTTACACCGATACCGTTATAAGTGCCAGGGTCGGTAACGAACGAGGTGTAAACAGCAGCACCCCACTCCCATGTGACTCCGACGCCGGGGGTGTCGGTCGAATAGGAGGCTGACCAGCTTACGTTCTGTATCCCGCCCGGCAGACCTCCTGTGGGAACCTGCCACGGCAGGCCGGTCGCAAAAATCTCACCATCGACGTCGAATTGCTGCAGGTGCTTAGGAGGTGCAACAGCTGGCACGGTAGTAACCCACTGTACTCCATCGAACGTGGTAGTCGCCGTAGTCACCGTGGGATCGAGAATGACCAGGCCGTCGGGAACGTTCAGATTGTAAGACTGACCGCCCGCGGTGAACGATATCTTTCCTCCAGTGACGAAGATTTGGACTTTGTTCTGGCTCATGTCCAATTCGTGTCCATCGTCGCCATGCGGACCTTTTAGTGAGAGCACGCTGTTAAACCAAATTGTGTTGCCAGCGGCAATGCTCTGCCTGGTGAAATTCGCCTTCGAGGTGCTAACTGCGGACCCTGTCAGGCCGATGACCTGCGTAACCGGGTTTACCGCACCGCCATCATTGTCGGTGAACACCAGTGAGGACATCCGATCTCCGGTGTCCGCCGGGCTGAACGCGACATTGACCGTGCAGCTTGCCCCTGCTGCCAGCGAGTTCACACCTGTCGAGCAGGTTGTGGACAGAATGGCAAAGCTACTGCTGTCATTTCCGTTGACCTGAATACTCGAAAGGCTCAACGCGGCAGTGCCGATGTTTGTCAGGACAACTGGCATCGGAGCGCTGGTAGTGTTCACATTCTGCGGCGCAAAGGTGATCGCATCGGGCGAGATGCTCACCACCGGAACTGCAGTGACAATCTCCGGAAGCGCACTGCTCGTGCTGCTGGTGAAGTTCGCATTGCCGCTATACACGGCAGTGATGGAGTCCGTTCCTGGCGGTAGGGTAGACGTTATTAATGTCGTTACACCTGCGTTCAACGTCCCTGTGCCAATTAGCGCTCCTCCTGGTCCTCCAACGTAGAAGCTCACTGTGCCCGTCGGCGTTCCTGTACTGCCTGCTGAAGCATCCGTCACCGTGGCAGTGAATGTCACTACGCTGCCATAGACTATCCCTGACTGTGAGGTGGCCAGAGAGATTGCCGTGGCCGCTTGCGCAACGGTCAGTGTCACTGTCGCTGTTGCGGTCGTGTAGTCGCTACTGTCGCTCGGTGTGAACGATACAGAAAGTGGTTGCGACCCTACGCTACTAAAGATCATCCCAGCCGCCGGAGTGTACACAAACGTTCCTGGCACGTTGGCTGTGGCATCCAACTGGGTTGCACTCAACGGTGTGCCGTAGGTGATTGTTGGCGGCACCCAGGTAATCACTTGCGTGGCCTTGTTCACCGTCAGGGCCACGGTCGCCGTCGCGGTGGTGTAGTCGATAGTGTCCGTTGGAGTGAAGGCAACGCTGAGTGTCTGCGGGCCCGCACTGAGTACGGCGCCGGATGCCGGACTATAGGTGAACGTACCGGCGGCACTTGCTGTAGCGTCGAGCTGCGTTCCGCTTAACGCCGTGCCATAAGTGATCGCCGCAGGCGTGGGCCAAGTGATTGCAGGCGTGGCTTTGGTGATGTTGATATTTACCGAACCACTCGCTGGTTTGTAATCCGTATTCCCCGCAAAACTCCAATTAGCGGTGCCGCCCGGAACGCTCGTGAAGCTGCTGCCCAGGTTAAGCAGCGTGCTTAGGTCCTCACCTTGCACACCGGTGGCTGTGCCAGTAGCACCGTGCGGATTCCCGTCATACACGCCGCTATAGCCGTTTACCGTGATGTTAGCATTCGTCTGATTAATGGTCAGCGTGCCATTCACAAAGGTGATTGCGTAATTGTTCGACGAAAGCCCGCCAGGGGTGATCGTGTACGCGCCGGCGTCAACCGCTCCCGCTGCTGAGCCGCTGAAGCTCAGCGCCCCGGTCAGCACGGATGCGCTCTCATTGTTCACGAAACCGATGTAGCTGACCGTGAATGGTGAGAATGGTGTGCCGTCATACGTCTTGCTCTGGTTGTTGGCCGTAACCGTCAGCGCAGCCTGGTTGACGGTAAACGACTGCGTGACAGCTGGGGCCGGCGCGTGCGTTGAGTCGCCAGGTTGCGAGGCTATGATGGTGCAAGAGCCCGCTCCCGTGATCGTGACGGTGTTGCCCGAAACACTGCAGTTTCCAGAGGCGCTGAAACCGACGGAAAGCCCGGAACTGGCCGAAGCGGCAATGCTGAAAGGAGCATCCCCGTATGTTTTCGTGGGAAGCGAACCAAAGGTGATAGTCTGCGATGGCGAGCCCAAGGCGAAGGCTCGCTGCACGGCGTAGAGATATTGGTACAAACCCACATTTGCGCTGTAGGCTATGCGAATGTAGCCACTCTCGCCCCACGTCGTGCCCCAACTGTTCTTCCCTATCCAGTACCCA
>Ga0074044_10000488_pt1 | contig 38668 bp, 27 predicted proteins | sample BogForMeECP23OM1_FD_94443 | JGI IMG/M metagenome (GOLD analysis project Ga0074044, IMG submission 94443) | Bog forest soil microbial communities from Calvert Island, British Columbia, Canada - Bog Forest MetaG ECP23OM1 | ecosystem: Environmental > Terrestrial > Soil > Wetlands ...
AAATCCGGGTGAACTACAAGCGATTAGTGAAGGGCCAAGCCATCGACCAGAACATCATGCTCAAGCCGGGAGACACGATCGTTGTGCCGTGAGGAACTTGTGATGAAAAATCGACGGTTAAGGGCGCTGCTGATTGGGCTGGTGATGTTTGCCCTGACAGAAGTCGGCTGGACGCAAAGCGGCGGCAGTCAGAGCGGTCAGGCCTCCGGCACCACAGGGACAGCGTCAGATACTCAAGATAACTCGGCGACACAATCTCCGCAGAATCCGCCGATTTCGGGTCTCGATCAGGCTTCCCTGGGAGTTGGGTTTCCGACACGCAGTTTTTTGGTTCCGGGCGCACACGTGAGTGAAGCGCTCGATACGAATGTGGGTCAGACGGCCGGAACCTCGGCCGTCAATGGGGTGACACGGGCCCTGGGCAGCCTGATGCTGCAGAAAATTGGCAGCCGTTATGTGACTGCTCTCGACTACATTGGCGGAGTTGCGTTTTATACCGGCGTCAATCCCAACACGAGTCAGATCCAACAGTTGGATGCGGAGCAGAAGATTTTGTGGCGAACCGGAGCGCTGACATTTCGGGATCGATTCAGCTACCTGCCAGAAGGGTCGTTCGGTTTCGGAGCCTACGGCGAGACTGGAGCCTACGATCTGGGTCTGGGCGGAATTGGATATGTGGGCGGAACGCTGGGGCAGGGACTGGGTGGGCTGTTCGGTCTGGGGGAGTTCGGCAGCCTGGGCCAGGCGCCGCGGATCGATAATCTATCTGTCGCGGACGTGACTCAGAGCCTGTCGGCGCGTTCGTCGATTACTGCGGCGGGTGGTTACGAGATTGTGCATTTCACGAATAATACGGCGGGCTTTATCGACAGCAATCAGATTACTGGACAGGTCGGGTACGATTACCAGCTGAGCAGGAAAAGCCAGGTTGCCTTGGTGTATGGGTTTCAGGATTTTCAATATCCCAACATTCCGGGAAGTTCGTTCAGCACGCAGGTAGTAAGCGTGATGTACGGGTACCGCATTTCCGGACGGATGGACTTTCTGGCCGGTGCGGGTCCTCAATTTACCTTCATCCATAATTCTCCGCTGTTCGGTGGCTCGAGCGATCGGGTCACGGTCAGTGCTCGGGCGGCGCTGCGGTATCGTTTTCCCCGCACGTTGATTGGAATTTACTTCGACCGCTATGACTCCAGTGGTTCGGGATACTTCGCGGGCGCCATCAGCGACGTCGTGCGGTTTTCGGTATCGCGGCCGCTTACCCGGCTGTGGAGCGCGACTGCGGACATCGGTTATGCATACAGCGGCGCGCTGCAGCCCAGTCTGACGGGTCCGCTGCCCTCTTCTACGACCTCGTTCCAGTATGTTTATGCGGGAGCGGCTGTGCATCGCCCGCTGGGAAGGCATTTCGCTTTGTTTTTCAGTTATCAATTTAATGATATCTGGTTTAATGGTTCATCCTGCAATGCGGGAGGCGTGTGCGGGTCGGCGCCGCGGCATGTGGTTGCCGCGGGTTTGGATTGGCATCCGCGGCCGATTCGGCTGGACTGATTTTGCGCCTTCCGCGGAGGTTCGGAATGGGAACTCGGCATGATTGAAAATCGGGAACTGAGCGTGGACGATTATCTGGCGATGCTGCGCCGGCGGATGAAGGTGATTCTTATTCCGGCGCTCGTGGCGCCACTCGCCGGTTTTCTGATCTCGTACGCTTTTGCGCCCCGGTACACTTCGCAATCGTTGATCCTGGTGGAGACCCAGAAAGTTCCGGAAGGCTATGTGCAACCGGTAGTCACGCAGGACATTGTTCAGCGCATCGCAACCATGGAACAACAAGTGCTTAGCCAGAAAGAACTACAATCGATGGTCGAACGTCTAGGCTTGGCGAAAGGCAAGAGCGTAGAGGAAGCCATTGACGAGATTCGCGAGGAGGTGAGGAAGAATCCCTTGATTGAATGGGTGTCGCCGGATGTCACCGCGGTCAGGCAGCACCGTCCGGGACAGAACGATATTCCCGGATTCTACGTCAACTACACGGCGACGAATCCCCAGGAGGCGCAGCAGGTTTGCACTGAACTGACGTCCATGTTGCTGGCGGAAAATTTGAAGACTCGCGAGCAGGTGGCGCAGAGCACAACGGATTTCCTGGCCCGGCAGGTCGATTTGGCTAAGCATGATCTGGACAATCAGGATAGCAAGCTAGCCGCATTCAAGAAACAGTACATGGGCCAGCTGCCGGGCGACGAGGATAACAACATAAAGCTGCTGGCGGGATTGAATTCGCAACTTGACGCTTACACTCAGGCGCTGAATCGCGCGGAGCAAGACAGGACGTATGCACAATCGTTGCTGTCGCAACAGTTGGCGGCGTGGAGTTCGTCGCAGACTTCCATGAATCCAGAAAACCTGCAGAAGCAGTTGGCGGAGCTGCAGAGCCAGTTGATTACTTTGCAGGCACGCTATACCGATGATCATCCCGACGTGGTGAAGACCAAGAATGACATTGCAGAAATTAAGCGCAAGCTAAACGAAATGAACTCGGCGAGTGCGCCCGGAACGGAGGACACCGACAAGGGAAGCGCGTCGGAACCGGCGGAAATCAAGCAGTTGCGGTTGCAGATCCATCAGTACGACCAATCCATCGCCCAAGCGTCTCGCGAACAGAAGCTGTTGCAGGATCAAATCAAAACTTATCAAGGGCGGCTTTCGCTGAGTCCTGGCGTGGAAGAACAATACAAGGCGCTGATGCGGGATTATGAGACGGCGCAGAAGTTCTACAATGATCTGCTCGCCAAGAAGAACGAATCGGAAATGCAAACTGATATGGAGCGCCGGCAACAGGGCGAACAAATGAGTTTGTTGAATCCGGCGAACCCTCCCGACTCGCCCAGCTTTCCCAACCGACTGTTGTTTGCAGGCGGAGGCTTGGCTGCCGGATTGACATTCGGGTTGGGTCTGGCAATCTGGCTCGAGGTGCGGGACAAATCAATCCGCGACGAGCGAGACGTATTGGCGGCTCTAGAAATGCCAACGCTGGTTTCAGTGCCATGGATCGATGAGGCGGCATACAAGCGGAGCGGTTATGGAAGGCCACCAAGCATTTCGCAGGGGTCGCTGGAAGATAAACGAGAAGCAGTAGAGGTTAAGAGCTGATGTACAAGGATTTTTTTGGACTGCGGGCGAACCCGTTTAATGTCAATCCGGACCCGCGCTACCTTTTTCTGACGCGGCACACGGAGGAGGCGCTGGCCTGCCTCACTTACGGCATCCAGAGCCGCAAGGGATTTGTATTGCTCACCGGAGAGGTGGGAACGGGCAAGACCACGCTGCTGAACAAGCTCATGGAGTGGCTGCGAGTACAGCAGGTGGCGACCGCGTTCATCTTCAACTCGCAGATGAACGTGCCTCAGTTCTTAGAGTACATGATGGCGGATTTCGGTATTCCGTGCGAGTCCAAATCGAAGAGCCAGATTCTGCTGAAGTTGTACAACTGGCTGCTGGATCGCTACCGGGCGGGCGAGACTGCGGTACTGATCGTCGACGAGGCGCAAAATCTTTCCGACGAAGTATTGGAAGAGATTCGCCTGATGACCAATTTGGAGACGTTCACGGAAAAACTGCTGCAGATCGTGGTGGTGGGACAACCCGAACTAGAGCAAAAGCTCAAGCAGCCGAATCTGCGGCAACTGCGGCAGCGGTTGACGCTGCGGGCCAAGACGCATCCGCTAACCCCGGAAGAGACCAGGGCCTATGTAGCGCAACGGTTGCGGATTGCGGGGTCGAACGGGCAGCAGATTTTTGATCCTGAGGCGCTGGCGGCTATTCATCGGTACTCGGCGGGGATTCCGCGCGTGGTCAATCTGATTTGCGAGCACTGCCTGGTGAGCGCTTTCGTGGATCACCAAAAAGTAATTGTGAGCAGTGTGGTGGAGGCTGTGGCCCGGGACTTCGATTTAGGCGATACCAGCATCGGGCCGAAAGCAGCAACCGCGCAATCCACCGTGCTGACAACACCCTCCGGAGAAAAACTCGATCTGGTGGCAGCGCTCAAGACCTTGGTGACGCTGGCGGACCGGCTGCGAGAATCGGAACAAAACGCCGTCAAGGAGAGGAAACCGTGAGCCGCATTCACGAGGCGCTGAAGCGAGCGGAGCAAGACCGGGCTGCGGCTCAGAACGTTCATCTTGCTTCCGCACAAACTGCGGAGGCCTCAGCCGTTTCTCCGGTCAGCACCGAGCCTCCGGCCCCCTCGGCGGTTGCTGCGATATCAAGCCAATTCAGCTACGAGACTTTGATTTCACGTTGCATTCCCGCGACCTGGTCGCCGGAAATGAAGACCATGCTTTTCTACAACTCGGAGCAAGGGCCCGGCACAGAGGAGTTCCGGACGTTGAGGTCCCGGCTTTACCAGATGCGTGAAAAGCAGCCACTGAAGAAAGTGCTGGTGACGAGTTCGCTGCCCAAGGAGGGCAAATCGTTCGTGGCCGCGAATCTGGCGCAAGCGATGGTGCGTCAGCACGGCCGGCGGGTCCTGTTGATTGACGCCGACCTGCGCGCCGCACGCTTACACCTTGCCCTGGGAACTACCTTAACCCCAGGGCTCTCGGAATATCTGCTGGGCCAACAGGACGAATTCGGGATCATGCAGCGCGGGACAATGGAGAACTTGTTCTTCGTGCCCGCCGGTCAGTCGACCTCGAATCCCGCTGAACTGGTGGCCAACGGACGCTTACAAATTCTGCTCAGCCGCGTGGAATCTTTGTTTGATTGGATCGTTATTGATTCCCCTCCCGCAGTTCCGGTCTCTGACGCTGCGGTGATGGCTAACCACTGTGACGGCGTGCTCATGGTAGTGCGTTCGAGTGCGACGCCATCCGACATGGCGCGCAAAGCCCGGGCGGAATTTGATGACAAGCTTTTGCTGGGTGTCGTGCTCAACGGAATTAAGCGCACCTCCTCCGAGTACCGCCAGTATTACGGCGTATATGCCGGGAGCGATGAAAAGCAGAGGCTTCGAGGTAGAGAGCGTGATCCGGCTGTTTAATGTTTACTATCCGATTCGCACGCTGATCTTACTGATAGGCGAGGCTCTGATTGTCTGGACTTCGTTCCTGTTGGGGATGGCGCTACAGCATCGCGAAGATCTGTACGTCGCGCTCAACTACGAAGGCGGGTACCTGAAGATCTTGGCGATAACATTGATAGTCCTGGTTTTCTCTCATTGGTTTGATCTTTACGATCCCAATCACTTTGACGAGAAAGGCGAACTCTATTTCCGAGTGCTGATGGTGCCGGGCATCTTGGCTCTGGTGCTGGCAGCGGTGGGATATGTGTTCCCGCGCTTTCTTCCCGGTAACAACTCAGCGCTGGCGGGGTTAGTAATTCTGACCGCGGCGATGTTTGCCTGGCGTGCGGCCTATGGATGGTTGGCGCAACGGCCGTATTTGCGGGAGCGAGTGTACGTGCTGGGTACGGGAGAGCGCGCTCAGCGCCTGGTTAACGGCCTGCGCTCGCGCTCCGAGATGGGCATTGAAGTTGTGGGCTGGAGTGGCAACGTGGAGGGCGCGGTGACTCGCGATTCGGTGGCCTCGCACTTGATGGAGTTAGTCAAGCAGCGGCGCGTGCACCGCGTGATCGTCGCCCTGCCGGACCGGCGGGGTACGCTTCCCGTGCAAGAGTTGCTGAAGCTTAGGCTGCATGGCATCAAGGTTGAAGAAGCTACATCGTGGCTGGAAAGGATGTCCGGCAGAATCGAAGTCGAGCAGCTTTACCCCAGTTGGCTGATCTTTGCCGAAGGATTCCGGTTCAGCTCCAGTTTACGGATGATGAGGCGTCTGCTTTCGACGGTGGCCGCCGCGCTACTCCTATTGCTGGTTCTACCGGTTGTCCCGTTCGTGATTCTTTTGATCAAGCTGGACTCGCGGGGCCCAGTGCTCTACCGGCAAAAACGCATGGGACGCGCCGGCGCGACGTTCTACTGCTACAAATTCCGCACTATGCGACCTGACGCCGAGGCCGATACGGGCGCGACGTGGGCTACCGACGATGATCCGCGGATTACCAGAATCGGAAAGATTCTTCGCATCTCGCGTCTGGACGAGATTCCACAACTCTGGTGCGTGCTGAAAGGGCACATGGCGTTTGTAGGACCACGGCCGGAGCGCCCGGAGTTTGTCGAGTGGCTGAGCCGGGAGATTCCTTATTACCCCGTACGACTTGCCGTGCGTCCCGGCATTACCGGTTGGGCGCAAGTTCGATACAAATACGGCAATACTCTGGAAGATGCGAGGGAAAAACTGCAGTACGACCTCTACTACATCAAGAACGGATCGCTGGGGCTGGATCTGCTGATCATGTTCGAAACTATCAAGATCGTCACGCTGGGTCGAGGCGCGCAGTGATCGGGATTTTATCGACATCGAGTTTCGGGAATTCGACCTTCTGGATATGGATCTTCTGGGGATCGGGCGCCGTAATCGCGTATACATACTTCGGCTACGGAGGATGGCTTTGGTTGCGAGGGCGCTGGCGGCGCAAGGAAGTGGCGCGGGGTCCGTACTCGCCGTTTGTCTCCGTCGTGATGGTGATCCAGAACGAAGAGCGAGTGCTGGAGCGCAAGCTGGAAAACCTGCTGACGCTGGATTATCCGGCGGAACTGACGCAGTTGGTGGTGGTCTCGGATGGATCCACGGACCGCACCGAAGCCATTCTGCATGAGTACGCGAGCAATCCGCGCGTAAACGTCTTGCTGAACCAACTTTCTCGGGGGAAAGCCTCTGGAATAAACGATGCGCTCGAGCTAGCCCAGGGAGATGTCGTGGTTTTCACCGACGCCCGACAGAGAATAGAGCCCTCTGCATTGCGGCAGTTACTGGAGAATTTTTCCGACCCCGAAGTGGGTTGCGCAAGCGGGGAGTTGATGCTGGGCGATCTTAAGACAGGGGAACCTGGCGAAGGCCTCGGGCTTTACTGGAAGATCGAGAAGCGAATTCGCGAGTTGGAGTCAGCTTCAGGATCGGTGGTCGGAGCCACAGGGGCGTTCTATGCAATACGCCGAGACTTATTTACTCCCCTTCCTCCGGGGACGATTTTGGATGATGTTTATTTGCCGATGCAAGTTGCGCGGCAGGAATTCCGGATTGTCTTTGATCCTCGAGCCCGGGCTTGGGATAGTGCTGATCGCGGAACGGGGCGCGAGTTTGCGCGAAAAGTCAGAACGCTGAGCGGCAACTACCAATTGCTGCAGCTTGCTCCCTGGTTATTAACTAGCGCCAATCCGATTCGTTTTGAATTCGTCAGCCACAAGCTGTTGCGATTGGCTGCGCCCTTCGTTTTAGCTAGCTTACTGGTTGCGTCACTTGCTCTCGACGCACCCGTCTACCGCCTGGCGTTGGCTCTGCAGGCTGGCTTTTACGGTTCGAGTTTACTGGCGATTGCGCGGCTGAAGACAGGTCCAGTTGCCCGCTTGGCAGACGCGGCGTTGACTTTCGTCGTGCTGAATACTGCGGCTGTTGTGGCTTTCGGCAACTTTGTTTCGGGACGCAAGGCGGCATGGATCCGGTAAGGACATGGGGATGATGGAAATCTTGCGAAGTGGAAGCTCGGTGGTTGCCGGTTGAGAATCCTCTGGGTCAAGGCCGGCAAGATTCTGCCCGCCCATAGCGGCGGCGATATTCGTTCTTACCACATCCTTCGTCATTTGGCCTCACGCCATGACCTCATCTTTTTCTCGTACTACGGCGGTCCACCCGATGCTGAATACGAAACCGAACTCACGCGGCAGTTTCCTGGGGCAGTTTGCCTGTGTACGGGGAAGCGCGAACGCAGTTCGGCCAGTCGTGCCCTCGACTATCTGGCCAGGCTCGCCAAGCCAGTTCCCTATGCGGTGAGCCGATTTGAATCGGTTCGGGTTCAGCAGAAGCTGAACACTTGGTTCGAGGAGAGGCGCTTCGACGTTGCAGTCTGTGATTTTCTCGACGCAGCGGTGAATTTGCCAGGCCTCCTCGCGATCCCCACCGTCCTCTTCCAACACAACGTGGAGAGTGAGATTTGGCGACGATATGCTCTGACTGAGAAGAATCCAGCCAGAAGAATTCTGTATCGCGTGGAATTCGAGAAGATGTTGAACTACGAACAAAGCGCGGTGCGGAATTTCCATCACATTATCGCAGTTTCGGAACATGATCGGCACTTAATGAGTGCATGGACCGACGCACGACGGATCACAGTTGTGCCAACTGGGGTCGATTTGCAGCGGTACCGGCCCATCCCATTTTCCGAAGCCAGTGAGCCGCTGGTGCTTTTTGTAGGCGCAATGGATTGGGAGCCGAACGTCGATGCGGTGGAATACTTCTGCCATGAGATTTGGCCATCGATTCAGGCCAAGGTCCCAGGGGCGCGATTCCGTATCGTAGGCCGCAATCCGGTCCGCCGTGTGAAGAGGCTGGGGTCGAGTTCGGTCGAAGTGATCGGAGAAGTACCTTCTGTCGTGGAGCACTTAAGAGAGAGCGCCGTCGTGGCAGTGCCATTGCGCGTGGGAAGTGGGACACGCCTCAAGATTTACGAAGCCATGGCCGCGGGTAAGGCCGTGGTCTCGACATCAGTGGGGGCAGAAGGTCTCGATGTGCATCACGACCAAGACATCGTGCTGGCGGATGATCCGGGCGCTTTCGCTGAATCTGTCACCATCCTCCTCGAAAATGTCGAGCTTCGTCGTCGCTACGAGCGCTCCGCCGCGGCGCTGGCTGCGAGGTATGATTGGACGGCGATCGGAGACAAGTTTGGTCAAGTGCTGGAAAAGCTGGTGGGGACTGCATTGCGAGAAAGTCCACGCTACGCCGAGCCTGCAGGCATGACCAATGCTCGCGGGTAAAGCGGCGACAGGGAAACCTTGTTTGCAAACAGCAAATCTCGAACTGCTGCACCGAGCGAAGCGCGTCGGCGTAATGTTTATGCGGTAACGGTCGGAACATTACCGACACCTCGCGAAGCTCTGCAAAAGTTAGAGCCGTTGAAGGGGGCGTATTTCTGGCTGACAGTTTTTTATGTGGTCTATTGTGCGCGGCCTGAGGACTGGATTCCCGGTTTGCACTCCGTACCGCTGGCCAAGATTTCCGGCGTGTTTGCGATCATCGGACTGCTGCTCAGTTTAGGCCGGTCTAAACGCGGTTTTCGCGACCTTCCCAGAGAAGCTGTGTACCTGCTGCTTATGATCGCAATATTTTTCGTTTCGGCAGCGTTCTCTCCGGTTTGGAAGGGTGGGGCATTCTTTCGTACCCTGGATTTCGCCAAAGTGTTCGTTGCCTGGGTGCTCACCTTTCTGGCCGTTACCAGCCTTGCAAGGCTCCGCCGCGTTCTCTTCATTCAGACCGCTTCCGTGGCGATCATCTCCATTGTCTCGATGGTGAAAGGCGTTTCTCATCCCCGTCTCGATGGCGTTCTGGGCGGTATCTACTCGAATCCCAATGACCTGGCATTCGCTATCGTTCTGTCGCTTCCTTTTAGTCTCGCTTTTCTCCTTGGAACAGGAAGCCTTTTGCGCAAGACAGTTTGGACTGTTTCTCTTTTGCTCATGGTTAGTGCCTTATTCCAGACGGCTTCTCGCGGAGCTTTCATCACATTCCTCGTGGCCGGGGCCGTGAGCCTCTGGCATTTTGGTATTAAAGGGCGGCGTCTGTACTTGATTGGAGCGGCTGCTCTGATTGCGATCGTCATCGGAATTGTGGCCGGTGGCCAGCTGAAGGATCGACTGCTTGCTATGTCCGGCGAGGGATTGGACACAGGTTCGCGGAGCAGTGCATACGGATCTTACGAGCAGCGTCGCATTCTCATTTCGCGGAGTCTCGAAGGAATCGAGCATTACCCCATCCTTGGAATCGGGTTGCACAACTTCTCAACATATTCGGGAGTTTGGCGGGACGTGCACGTCACCTACCTGCAGATAGCGGTCGAGGGGGGCATTCCCTGCCTGATTCTCTATCTCATGTTCTTTGGGCGAGGGTTCTCCAATCTTAGACGGCTGAGGCGCATGGGAGATCCTGATTCCGAGGTGAAATTGTTTGCTGGCGCTTTGCACAGCTCGCTGGTTGGCTTTCTGGTAGGCGCTTTGTTTGCCCCGGAGGCCTATCAGTATTTTCCATACTTCGCAGTCGCGTATACCGCGGTTCTGGTCGCGATCGTGCAGGAGCAGAGGAGTGGTGAGCTCTGTTTGGGAGCCTCGAATCGTTCGCCGGCGCGAGATCGGAAACCCAGTTTCACTTATGCCTGGTGATTTGACAACTCCGTCGAACTACGACTCTGTGTCCGATGCTCGACCGAGCCCGGGCCTTCGCGGCAAGTTGTCTTACGGTTTTGGACTGCTTCCCAGCTACGCCTGGCAGAGACTTACGCGACGCGTGCATCAGGGCTGGGTCCATTTAATGATTGCGTTGGCGGACCACTTCGAGCCTTCGATTGTGCCGGAAAATGGGATGCGACGCGCTCCGTACGAGGAGCAGGAACACCGCCTGGAGCTCTGGTGTCGCGAATATCCGCGGATCGCTGACGCATTTCGCGATAGCGAAGGCCGTCCCTTCGTTCACACTTATTTTTATCCTGCAGAACAATACGATCAGCGCCTGGTGCAGCAACTGGCGGAGCACTGCCGAGCGGGCTGGGGAGAGATCGAGATTCATCTGCATCATGGAATGTTCGCACCCGATACGGCTGAGAATACGCGGCGCCAGTTGGTGGAGTTTCGGGACACGCTGGCCTCGGATCACGGATGCTTGTCCTACCTCGATGGTGTGGGCCTTCCGAGATACACTTTTGTGCACGGCAATTTTGCCTTGGCAAATTCGGCTAATGGACGCTTTTGTGGAGTGGACGATGAGATGCAGGTGCTTGCGGATACAGGCTGCTATGCGGACTTGACGCTGCCCACCGCATCGTTTCATCCCGCACAGATTGCGAAAATCAATTCGTTGTACGAATGCGCGCTTCCGCTAGGGCAGCGAGCCCCACATCGCCGAGGTCAAGATTTGGAGGTGGGACGGTCGCCTGAGATATTCCCCCTAATGGTGCAGGGCCCGCTGATGCTGGATTTTTCCCCATCGCGATCGCAGAAAGTAAGAATCGAGAATGGCGCGATAACGAAGCGGAATCCGCTCAGCCTGGCTCGCCTTCGGTTGTGGAAGAAAGCGTCGATTTCAGTTCGTGGAAAGCCGGACTGGTTATTCATCAAGTTGCACTGCCACAGTATGGATCCGACGCAGCACGATGCTGTCCTCGGAGAGCCCATGCGCAACTTTTTGCGAGAGCTAGTACAGGGAGCGGAGCAGCGAGGCGAGATTCTTCATTTTGTCTCGGCACGCGAGATGGTAAACATCATGCTGGCGGCTTGCGACGGACGAGATGGCGATCCCGCGGAATTCAGAGACTATCGTCTCAGGCGTACCCGCACGATGTCTCCGGAGTCCATGTTCGTCAGTGCCCAAGCAGCGGTGAAGCGATAGCCATGTGCGGAATTGCTGGGGTGGTCAACTCGGAACCTGGAGGAGTTGAAGCGGCCACTATCCGCCGAATGTGCCAGAGCATGGTCCATCGCGGGCCCGATGACGAAGGCATTTTTGTAAAAGACGGTGCGGGCCTGGGCGTGCGCCGGCTCAGTGTAATCGACCTTACCGGAGGTCGCCAGCCTGTTTTCAACGAAGATAAGACTGTTTGCGTTGTGTACAACGGAGAGGTTTATAACTTTCTGGAGCTTCGCGGGGAGCTCGAAGGCCGAGGCCATCGTTTCTACAGCAACACTGATACTGAGGTGGTTGTCCATCTTTACGAGGAGATGGGACGCGATTGTGTTCAGAGGTTGCGTGGCATGTTCGCCTTTGCAATTTATGACATGCGGCACCGGCGCCTGCTGCTGGCCCGCGACCGACTCGGCATCAAGCCCCTGCATTACGCCCTCGCAGATGGACGATTGCTATTTGGATCGGAAATCAAGTCGATCCTTGCCGTGGCGCCCGAGCTTGCAGTAATCGACCAACGGGCGCTGTGGGAGTACCTGTATTTCGGCTATATTCCTGATCCGGCCACGGCCTTTCTATCAATCCACAAATTGCTACCCGGCCACATTCTGGAATTTGAGCGAGGGAAGATCAGTCTCCACCAATATTGGGAGTTGCCCGAGTATGGTACGCACCCGCCTCACAGCGAAGAACAGTGTCTTCAAGAACTCGAGCATCGGCTGGCGGAAGCGGTTCGCATCCGGCTAATTGCTGACGTCCCTCTGGGGGCCTTGCTGAGCGGCGGCACGGATTCATCCACGGTGGTTGCGTTGATGGCGCGGGCCAGCTCTCGTCCCATCAAAACGTTTTCAATCGGCTTCGGACACGCCGACTTCAACGAAACTCGGTACGCGAAGCTGGTTGCCGACCGCTTTGCCACTGAGCACCATGAGTTGATCTTAGAGCCCGATGTGGTGGAAACGGTGCAGGCGCTAACGCGATCCATGGAAGAACCCTTTGGAGATTCTTCCATGCTGCCGACCTATTACATCTCATGCCTGGCACGGCAGCACGTTACGGTCGCCCTGTCTGGCGATGGTGGCGACGAAGCGTTTGGCGGATACGAACGCTATCAAATCCATTTGCAGCGGCGAAACTTCAAGTGGATCCCCGACTGGGCAGGAGGTTTTTATCGCAGGCAGCTCCACCCCAGGTTGCCTTCCACCGTGCCGGGGCGAAATCTCGTGTACAGCATTTTGTTACCGCGGGCAGAACGCTACCTGGAGGGCGTTTCGCTGCGGCCGTTCGACCGTGAAATGACGCTTTTGTCGGATGACTTCCGAATTGCAGCTTTAGGTGATGCAGATCCTATGAGCGCATTGCGTAAATATCTCGATGCGGCCCCGGCCCGCGATCCCTTAAGCCGCGTGCTGTATCTCGACACCAAGACGTACTTGCCGGGAGACATTCTTACGAAAGTGGACCGGATGAGCATGCTGGCTTCGCTCGAGGTTCGGGTCCCCATTCTCGATCATCTTTTTCTTGAGTGGGTCACAGGTTTGCCTCCAGAGTGGAAAATGCGAGGGAAAAAACAAAAGTACATTTTCACGAAACTGGCGGAGAGGGTGGGCGTGCCCAAGGAAGTTCTGAACCGGCCGAAGCAAGGATTCGCTCTGCCGTTGCGCCACTGGATGCGCAACGAATTGAAAGATCTTATTATGTCTGTGCTGCTGGACTCTTCCACTCTCCAGCGTGGTTATTTCAACCCCGAAGGAATTCGGCACCTGCTGGATGAACACTTCCGGGGGCGGCGCGATCACTCGGCGCGCATTTGGCGATTTTTGATGTTTGAGCTGTGGCACCGCACTTTTCTCGCGAATGTCAGGTTAATAAATGCGGAAGGCCACATTGATAAAACAGCTTTGTTGCGGGCAGGTGGATGAGCCGGGAAGAAGACAATGGCGATATTGGATCCCACTTGGAAGATGCAACCCATGAGTTTCTTCCGGGCGTTTCTCTCCCGGGATTGTTCTTGATGACGAACAGCCTCGAGACTGGCGGCAGCGAGCGCCAGTTTGCGGCCCTTGCCCGGTCTCTGAATCCAGCGGCATTCCAGATTCACCTGGGTTGTATTCAACGGCGGGGAACGCTTGTCGAGGTCCTTGGACACATGCGGGAGTTCCCGCTCGGAGGAAGTCTGTATGGCTGGAAATCCCTTTGGACGCGCCTGCGGCTTGCACAGTTTTTGCGACGAAATAATATTGCTATCGCGCATGCCTTTGACTTCTACAGCAATCTCACCCTGATTCCAGCGGCCAAGCTCGCAGGTGTGCCGGTGATAATCGGCAGCCAGCGCCAACTCGGCGATATTCTCAGCCGTGCGAAGTCACGCGTCCAAGCAGCTGTATTTGGCTGCTGCGATGCGGTGGTGTGCAACTCGCGAGCTGCCGCTGATCGACTCGTTGAGCAGGGTTTGAAAGAATCTCGCATGGTCGTGATCGGGAATGGTCTGCCGCCGTCGGCTTTCGCGGAAACGCAGGCCGCGGTGCCACAGCGTCCTGGTGTTCTTCGGGTTGGCATGATTGCGCGCATGAATACGAAGTTTAAGAATCACAAAGTTTTGCTTCGTGCAGCAGCGCGGCTTTGCAACAGATTTCACGCTTTAGAATTTCTGCTGATAGGAGATGGACCCTTACGTCCGGAGCTCGAACGCGAAGCCGAAAGTCTGGGCCTGAAAGGTCACATCTTTTTCTTGGGCGACCGACAGGACATCCCCGCCGTCCTGGCTTCATTGGACATTTCCGTGCAGCCGTCATCCTCCGAGAGTCTCTCGAATGCAATCTTGGAGTCCATGGCGGCTGGAGTACCTGTGATCGCAAGTCGCGTAGGGGGCAATTCCGAACTGATTACGCGGGACCGGGGCATTCTAGTTGCACCCCACGACGACAAAGCCCTCGCCGATGCCATCGAACGCCTCCTGTGGAATGCGACCATGCGCGCCGGTTTTGGCGGCAACGCGAAACGATTCGTGCGGGCGAATTTTGGGATGGAACAGATACGCAAGCGCTACGAACAGCTCTACACTGAACTGCTGCAAAAGAAAAGCTGGCCTATAAATCGGAATCGGTCCGATGGTTTACCGCCTGGAAGGCCACGGGACCGCATTCGAGTCGCCCTGGTTGCCGCTTCGCCGCGTTACGTTGGTGGACAATCGGTACAGGCGGAACTTCTCTTGCGTTATTGGCGAGAGGACCCTGTGATTGAAGCTCGATTTATTCCCATCGACCCTTCCCTGCCGCAATCGATCGCATGGATGGAGCGCATCCCATTTCTCCGCACTTTAATCCGCGAACCCATCTATTTGGTTTCGCTCTGGCGGGGTTTGAGGGGCGTCGAGGTTGCGCATATCTTTTCCGCTTCGTACTGGTCGTTTCTGGTCGCACCATTGCCGGCGTGGCTTATCAGCTGGCTCCGTCGAACAACGACGGTGATCCACTATCACAGCGGCGAGGCGCGCGATCATCTCTGCCGGTTCAGCAGTGTGCGGCCGGTGCTGGAAGATGCGGATCGGCTGGTGGTTCCGTCGCGACATCTCGTCGATGTGTTTCGCGAATTCAGACTCCAGGCGCAGGTTGTTCCAAACATTGTCGACGTGACGCAATTTCGTTTTCGCGAGCGCAAACCGCTTCGTCCCCACCTGGTTTGCACGCGAGGATTCCATCCTTATTATTGCCCTGATGTCGTGGTTCGCGCATTCGCGGAAATTCGGCAGGCGTTTCCCGAGGCAAAGCTCGACTTAGTAGGGAGAGGCCCGTTGGAACCACAGATCCGAAGTCTCATACGCGAATTGAAGTTGGCTGGGGTGAACTTCGCGGGTGTAATTCCGCATCATGACATCAGCCGCTTTTACGATGCGGCGGATATTTTCATAAATGCTTCAAGTTTGGATAATGTGCCGGTCTCGATTCTCGAAGCTTTCGCTTCCGGGCTGCCGGTAGTCTCAACGGCCCCGGAAGGGATGGCTTATCTGGTCGAGCATGAGCGCACGGGGCTACTTTCGGGGCCGGGCGACGCACGAGCGCTGGCAGAGAACGTGATGCGCTTGCTGACGCACCCAGGGCTATCTTCACGTCTGGTACTCAATGCCCATGCAGACGTGCAACGTTACTCGTGGGAACCGGTTCGGGAGCAATGGCTGGAACTGTACCATTCGCTGGGGCATGGTGAGGGCAAGATTACTCCGCTGACTCGCAATCAAACCGCCGCAGTGAACGGCTCGGAGGACATCAATCCAGAATCGTGGGATTCACCTTCCACGCAAACTCGGAACCATAGTTCCAAATTCAACAGCCTCCAAATGCGATCACAGTGATCTCGGTACAAAGCACGGTGCTCCTGGAATAAACGCTCAACGGCCTTGTGCGTAAAGAGTCCGCGATTGATGCTGCGAGGTTCCAAAAGCAGATTCTGGACTAGGTCGAGTTGGGGGCCGGCTAACCATTTTGCCCAAGGCGTGGGAAACCCCGATTTCGGCCGGTTGATAACGGAGCTTGGCAGCAGATCTGCAACCGCCTTTTTGAGGATACGTTTGCCTGCCAGTCCGCTGAGCTGGAGTTCTTGCGGAATGCGTAGGGCGAAATCAACCAAGACGTGATCGAGAAATGGCACACGGCTTTCGACGGACGCTGCCATACTCATGTTGTCCTGCTTCATGAGCAGTTCGACGAGATAAGTTTTGATGTCGGTGTAAAGAAGGCGGCGCAGCAGGTTACCGGAAGAGTGATTCCAGTGCTCCATGACATTACGATAGACGGCGCCACCACCAGAATTTAGCGTGAGATCATCCGCCAGCAGATGCGCTTGCTCCTCCTCGCTGAATGCAGAGAAAAAATTGTCAAAATAAAATGAGGTCCAGCACTCCCCGTCGCGGGCGAGGAACGTATGTGCCAGCTTTCGCCGAACCGTGGGGTTGATCAACCTGCCATCTGTGATCGAGTGGCGAATCTTGTGTCGAATCTCCGGTCGAGTGAGACGGCGATAAATGCGATCAGCTGCGATGTTCTTGAGCGTGAAGGCGTAGCGGGTGTAACCGGCGAGAGTTTCATCGCTGCCTTCTCCAGTCAGGACCACGGTCACGTGTTTGCGCGCCAGTCGCGCCAAAAAATAAAGTGCAACGCTGGACGGCCAGGCAAGCGGCTCATCCTCGTGCCATATAAGTTGCGGAAGTGCGTTGAAGAATTCCTCACAGCTGACCAGAACCTCACGGTGGACGGAACTCAAATGGTTAGCGACCTGGCGCGCGTAACGTAGCTCACTGTAGGATTGTTCGGCGTAACCAACCGAGAATGTCTCAACCGGCGCGCGTCTGATCTTCGTCATCAGTGCGGCCACGGCGCTGGAGTCCAGTCCGCCGCTCAAAAACACTCCAAGAGGTACATCGCTCATCAAATGGCTGCTGACAGCCTGTTCGAGCAGATCGCGATAAGTCTGGACGTAGTAGTGTTCGGTCTGGTGAGCCTCGTCATCGGTGAATGAAAGGTCCCAATAGCGCCGGATTTGAATTTCCCCATTTTCTTGCAGTTCCAGAGTGTGGCCGGGCATTAGTTTGCGGATGCCAGAAAACAATGTGTCGTGGCCTGAAAGGTATCCGAAGGCGAGATATTCCGGGAGACCGTCGCGATTCACTTCTCGATCGACTCCAGGGTGGGCAAGAATGACTTTGATTTCCGACCCGAACAAAAAGCACTCGGAGGTGAGACGATAATAAAGTGGCTTAATGCCAAGCCTGTCGCGGGCGATGAACAGGCGCCGCTGCTGCGTGTCCCAAATAGCAAAGGCAAACATGCCACGCAGATGATCGACGCAATTCCGACCGTACTCTTCATACAGGTGAACGATAGTTTCGGTGTCGCTATCCGTGCGATAACGGTGGCCGCGCGCAATCAGTTGCTCGCGCAACGTAAGGTGGTTGTAAATCTCACCATTGAAGACAATCCAGAGCGTGCCATCTTCGTTGCTGATTGGCTGGTGTCCGGTCGCGAGGTCGATGATGCTGAGGCGGCGCACGCCGAGTCCAACCCGGCCCTGGGAGTAGATTCCTTCGTCGTCTGGACCGCGATGCACCATGGCCGCGCACATCTGTCGGAGCACGTCGGTATCTAACCGCGCATCGCGTTCAAATTGCACGACTCCAACAATTCCGCACATCGTTTTTCCCCGGCACGACTTCGCTACCCAGCCGTATGGCTAGAATACATGCAGCCTGAGCGTGACCAGACACCGTAGTTCTGCGGCGACTGTCTGCTCTGGAATTGAGCATGTACTATGGAACCATCGTTAGCATGAAGCCACCAGTGTTCATTGTGGGTTGTCCGCGCTCGGGCACGAGTTTTCTGTATCACCTTCTGCTTTCCGCGGGTGGGTTCGCCGAGTTCCGTACGCAGATGAATGTGTTCGATGTTCTGGAGCCGGTTTACGGAGATTTGAGCGTCCCCAAACACAAGGCGAAAATGATGCACGAATGGCTGCAAAGCAAGGCATTTGCAGTTTCGGGATTGCAAGCCGAGGAAATCAGGACCAAGGTCTTATCGGAGTGCCGGGGCGCGAGTGATTTTTTGCGAATCGTGATGGACGAGGTTGCCCGCAAGCAAGGAGTTGATCGCTGGATTGATTGTACCCCAACCAACATTCCTCACCTTTTGCGGATCAAGAAGGATTTCCCCGACGCACTCATCATTCACATCATCCGGGATGGTCGTGATGTTGCTTTATCTCTGGATAGGCGAGGCTGGAGCCGGCCGCTTCCATGGGACCGCAACAAGGGACTGCTGGCCGCGGGGCTTTATTGGGAATGGATTGTTCGCAAAGGCCGACAATTCGCTTCGAGGCTGCAACCGGATTACTTCGAAGTGAGGTATGAGGATCTGGTCCGTGAGCCGGCTGAAACTCTACAGCGGCTGGCCGTTTTTCTTCAGCATGATCTCGATTACGCGCGCATTCAGCAGGCTAGTATTGGTTCGGTTAAGACTCCTCTAACTTCGTTCAAGGAAGATCTGGAAAAGGGGCGGTTCACTCCTGTAGGCCGCTGGAAGGACAAAGACAAATTTCCTCGCGATAAGTTGGTTTTGTTTGAGAGCTTGGTGGGGAATTATCTTGCGCAACTAGGTTACGCTCTCTCCGGCAGCAAAGTATCGGCAAAGCGTTTGCTGGCGGTAAAAGCGATGCGTTCGACCTACAGCACGTGGTACGAGTTTAAGCAATGGGCAAAGATCAATACTCCGCTGTCGCGTTTAATGGTGGATTACTCGGCCCTTTTGATCGATAAGTAGGAGTGTTGGCTTCGGAGGACGTCGGTCAGCGGATGAAATTTCACATCATCGATTTTGACGCGGTCGACTGGAATGCGCTCGACAGATTTTCGGATCGAACCGTCTTTCAGACGCGAGAATGGATTCAGTTCATAGCCGAGGCGCAAGGTGCGACGCCGCTGATCGCTGAGTTACGTGAGGGCCGGGAACTAGTAGGCTACTTTACGGGGTTAACGTTTACGCGCCTCGGGGTAAAGATATTGGGAAGTTCTTTTCCCGGGTGGACCACCCCTTACATAGGCTTTAATCTCTTGCCTGGAGCTTCGCGCGCGGGTGCACTCGGTGCGTTAGAAGAAATGGCTTGGAGCAGTCTTAAGTGTTTGCACATGGAAATATGCGATCCCTATTTCACAATTGAAGACGGCGAGTCCCGGGGATTCAATTGTGAGTACTTCGCCACCTACCGCACGGATTTAAGGAAATCTGAGGAGGAGCTTTTTGGTGGCATGAATAGTGCGTGTCGTCGTTGCATTCGAAAAGCAGAGAAGAGCGGAGTGAGCATCGAAGAAGCGCACGATCTGGCTTTCGCCGACGAATACCACCAGCAACTGGTGGACGTCTTTGCCAAGCAGAAACTGGTCCCGCCCTACACCGCAGATCGCGTGCGGACGTTGATCAAACATCTAGGGCCTACAGGCCGCCTCCTGTTGTTGCGAGCTCGCGCTTCGGACGGGGATTGCATTGCCAGTGGAATTTTTCCCGGTTTCAACAAGATGGCCGAGTTCTGGGGCAATGCCAGCTTCCGCTCCAGCCAAATTCTTCGTCCTAACGAACTAATGCATTGGTATGCGATGCGTTACTGGAAGCGCCGGGGAGTTGAAATCTACGATTGGGGCGGCGAGGGAAAGTACAAAGAAAAATACGGATGCGTTCCGCATCGCGTGCCATGGTTCACGAAATCCCGCTTTGAGCTGCTTTCGAGGCTGCGTAATGAAGCTAAGAAAATGTTCGAGAGGAAGCAACGATTCTTGGGCTGGTTGCAGGGCGAACGAAATCGTTCTTAACCGCGCTACGTGCTAAGCTTGTGCGCGGCGAAAATTCCACGCGGTGCGTACAAACGTAGCCATCCGTTCGCGATGCAGAAGGAACAAGGTTAGAAGATACGCCGACGCGCCACTGGCGATTTCGAGGACCAATCGCAGCCACGCCGGTGCTGTCGAAACAAGCGCCCACTTAAGCAGACTAACCGCACCAACCATCGCCAACGTGCCGTGCAAGGCGGGGCGCAAAGCCCTTATGTACTCGCGAACCGGCATTTCGATAGTCTTAAAAGTCTTCCAGTAAAGTGGCAGGGCTATTAGCGGATAGGCCGCGACCCAGCCCCAGGCAATTCCTCGCGTGCCCCAGTGGCTGCCGACGTAAAACCCGGTTGGCAGAATGATAAGGGCCGCCAGATCATCCCACATAACGAATCGCGGATTGCCGACTGCAGTCAGCAGGTTCCCCAGAAGCGCAACGATCGAGCGAAACGTTACATAGACTGAAAGAATCTCCAAGGGGAGGATTACACCATCCCATTTGTGTCCCAACGCGAAGGGAATAAGATCGCGGGCCACCAGAGCGAGGCCAATGGTTGCGGGGAAAGTAGTCAGTGCCAGGGTTTCTGTCAGCGTGCGCAAGTATCTTCGCAAAGCAGCAGGCTCGGTCTGCACGGAGGCGAAGTAGGTGGGAATTGTGGTAGTAACGAGAGTGGTCAATTTCTCCATAGGTACGTTGGCTAGATTCCAAGCCATGCCGTATACGCCGAGCGCAGCTTGGCCCAACATCCGTCCGGCGGTAACGTTATCCAGTTTTTCGTAAGCCGAAGAAGCCAGCAAAGAAACTAAAACGTGCCAACCGAAGGCCAGAGGCCCACGGAGAGAGCTTAATCGCGGCATGGCGAATCGGTGAGGCCGGGCAACTACGACGAGTACCGACCGGGTGGTGTATCGCGCTAAATTACCCAGAACCAGAGACCAGTATCCCAAACCGAAGTATGCCATCAGCAGGATTGCAATTGCGCCGATGATCGAGCTGGTTGCGTCGAGCAACGAAAGCGTTCGATACCGCATGTCCTTGTTTAAGAGGCCTTCAGACACGGCGCGAAATCCCAGGGGAACAAGGCCAGTGCAAGTCACCACCACTACCGGAACCAGCTGAGGAGTCTTAAAGAATGCCGCTGCAGGGTACGCAAGAGCTGCGGCCAGTCCGAAACTGCCTGTGCCGAGCAATAAAGCGACGGAGTTGAGCTGCGCGAGTTGATCCTCGCTGAGGTCACGCAAGGTGACAATTGTTTGCGGAATGCCAAATTCACCCAGATAACGCAAATAGGCCCACAACACCATGGCCATGGCCGCAATTCCAAAATCTACGGGAGTAAGCAGCCGAACGACAATGAGGAAGGAACTCCAACTTAGGACTTGGCTAAACCAGTCGGCTCCCGCCCTCCACGCCAGACTGTGCGCGAGGGATTGATCCATTCTTCGGCTCGAAGCAGCCGTTTGCTGACCCGATTCTGCGGAGGAGTTTTTCAGCTTAGGTTCTACGACATCACGTGCATTTGACATCGAATTTCTTTAATTTCGTTCCGAGAAGCTCAATTCCAGATACCGCAAATCCTTCACTTTAGCTCCACAATGAAAACGTCCGTTCGATACGATGGCGTCCCCCGGCCCCACCCCAATTGATCTTCCCAATCGGAAGTGAACATGTAGAACCGGCCATCTTGCGAGACGTTTCCCCGCGGTGATGACCAAAAGCCGTTCCGTGCGGTGCTGTAGGTGTGTGCGAAGCGCCAGATCTTGGAATCTTTTCGGTCTGTCTCCACGCAAAGTATTTCGTTTTCCCAAGGGCCAGCGACTTTGGGGGCCGCTCCCGGTGTATTGGGATTGTCCCGACGATACGTAGAAAGACAAGCGGGGTTTGAATCGTCTGAATTCGCATCGTTCCAGGAAATGTGCAAGTCATACCATCCTTGGATTGCGGGCAGCTGCTTTATCAATGGAGTTGTCGCATCCAACTGGGTCAAGGGACGAATCCACAGATCCATGGGATGTTCCTGCTCTGAAGGATTCAGCAGATGCGAATAGCCCAGCGCATGGTGCCCCTTGCATCCCTTAGGACCACAGGGCGCGACTTCCATCGTATCCACATTCCAGACAAACGACGGCGCGGAGTTCGGCGGCGGCGCGACTCCTGCCACAGAGGCTCCGCTCCTGCTGATTTCGACGAATCGCCCCGACTTGTTGATCCGAGCGTCGTGAATCAGGTAGCGGTCGGGAATCGAGACGGTGCCTCTGGCACCCCATTGCCCGCCAATTTCACCGGTCCGTGCGTTATACCATCGACAACCCTTAGCGCGGTCGTAAACGTAGACCAGGTAGTCGTTGTCTTGTTCCGGACCAACAACCATCGCCATCCGCTGGTCGTCTGCACTTGCGGAAATGGCATGACCGGCGTCAGAAGATTTTAGTTTTAGGCACTGGGCTGCTTCGTGCACGTCAGTGGTTCGATTGGTGGAAATATCGTACTGCTGGAACAACAGCCGGCCCCTCGCGATCCCATACAGAATGTTTGGCAGCGAGTAGCTGAACTGCGGCTCTCCGCTCCACGAAACATTCGGCTCCCCGATCGGGCGGATGCTCAGAGTGGACGCATTAAAGTCAAAAAGCTCCAGGCCGCCGTCGATAGCACGCACGTAAAACCTGGTGCCGTCGATGTTCCAGGAATTCTGCTCTGCCGATGAGGGCGTCGAGTAAGACTCGGAAGGTCGCCGAAGGTCTGTCTTGGTATCGGTTACACGAAGTATGCGCGAACCAAAGTTCGGGTCGCTGATTATAGAACCAGCAGGCCCTAGTGCCGGCGCGGCCTTTGGGTAGGGCTCAACCCGCACATCAGTTCGCGCACAGTAATTCGGAGGACCACAAGATTTGTCTGTGGTGGCGCCCCCTTGTGCCGCCGCTGCCCCTATCGAAAACACCGCGAACGCAATCCGTGCGAAAGTCAGCACTGCCACCGTGCCGCTCATTCCACTTCCGTTGATTCAATGAAGTCCGATAATTGCAAAGCTTCAAGGTTGGCCAATCTGCCAGCGGGTGTTCGACTTTTCAGCCACCACTTCGCCGTCAACAGGTTGAAGTAAAAAGCTCGTGTGAACTTTTCCTGGAGGCCCGATTTTCGCATTGGCGAGCTTAGCGAATAGCCCAGTTCCTCAAGATATGCGCCAACCATTGCCTCGATGGACGCCAGCTCGCGGCGAGACAATTTTTCTCTCCATCGATTAACGGGGCTGCGCTGGTCATTCTCTGTCGGGAAAGAAGAGTTGGACTCCCGAAGTCTGCCTAAGCCCGCATTCCTAATGCGATCATAGTCGAGATCGTGATCCAGAAACTGCTCGAGCTTTCCCAGTGCCGCGCGGGGATCAGAGACCAGTTCCTCGTAACGCACTTCAATGTAATCAGCAGGAAATCGGTTCCCGCCCTGGCGCCCTGCGCGGACCATCCACTCCCAGTAGAGTGCCGTTGGCAGCAAACCTTTTGCCTCTCGCTCCCAGAAGAATGGTCTGAATCCGTGCATTGCGCTGAGAGACAACGCGACGTCTCGCCCGTCGCGGACAATGTGAATGAACAGAGCGTCGGGAATATCTGCCTTGATACTGGGGATGTAAAGCAGGTTATCCGGATCATAGATCGCCCAGCGAGCGACGTTCTGGCTGCGGGCGATTTCGTCCATCACGATCCGTATGAAATCTCCTCCGCTCCGGCAATCCTGCAATATTTTGAATGTTAATTGCTCAGCATTCAGACCCGATCTGCGAAAACCCTTGCTCCGAACCCACGCATCCATCATTCTTTTTCGATTGTTCAGTTCGGCAAGGTTTCCGAATCGGGGAAGGAGCATTTTGTAAGCTGGCAGGTATCCACGATAGACGGCAAACCCGCCAGCCGACAGCAGTGTATCGTAAAGCAGATTTGTGCCCGAGCGATGACATCCCATCACGAAGACGGGCCGTGTTTTCCGGTCGAGCACTCGAGCATTCTCGCGAGAAGTCTTCGAACCAAGCCCGTAAGCGCTTCGCCGCGAGACTGTTTCTGCTTTGGATGTCACCATCGCCTTCAGTCTAGCACTGCTTCAAACGGGCTCTTTCGGGCATTTTGAGGAAGCTCGTTGTCTCCACCAGTTGGACGGTTGGGAAGCCCGTCCTCCAGCAAGTTAACGGAGCAGAAGGGCGCGGCCACGATCGTATAGCGAATTTCCCAGTACTCGTTTCGCCACACTTCGCACGCCTTCGCGCAGTTGAAGTTTCCAAAGGCCATCGCCTCTACAGATTTCCTGAAAGGCTGGCAGCTCAGTTTGGCGCAGCATTGCAACGCGGCCCAGATCGAAAGAGTTTGTCGTGGATGTGTTCACCTGAATTCGACTGTGCGCGAGAGACCGGTAACCGGCGCGATGTGCAACTTGAATGACACGCGCGTCGCAGCGGCCACCGGGGCAAGAGAAGTTTTCCACCGCCTTGCCAACGACGTCTTCCAGTTGCGTTTTGGCCTGGACAATTTCATATTGCAAACCGCCTTCATCGAGATCAGTCAGATAGGCATGCGTCATCGAGTGACAGCCAATCTCAAATCCCGCAGCGCTTAGCTCCCGCAGTTGGCTTGGGCTCATGTAGCCGCACCGGCCGATAAATCCTACGGTGACGTAGAAGGTGGCGTTATAGGCAGCATCCTTCAGGATCGGAGCTGCCGCCATAAGGTCGGATTCACACCCGTCATCAAAGGTGACCACAACGCCATGCCGCTGCTCTCCGTCTTGTGGCACCAATCCGAGCGCTTCGCTCACGCTCATTCCCCGCCATCCCGCTTGTTGCAGCCAGCGCATCTGAGAGCGAAAATCCGCTTCTTGCAGCACATATCGCGAATAACCTGCTTCCGACTGGCAAAGGGGACGGTCTGGAATTTCCAGTTCGTGATACATCAGGAACACAACGCCTCGTTCTGGCATAGGTAGATTATGTGGACGCGGGCGTCCTCGTCGGTGTTTCCTTAATATCTATCATGGCAGGATGCTTATGCGATCATGAAGTTATGATTTTGCCCCGTGAGGACGAAACCGGACCTCGCCACAGTAAAGGATGGCGAAATACTGCGTCACGGCTGGCGCATATGGAGGGGCGCGAATTTCTGGATCGCGGCCGGCAGGAACTCGCCAAGCGTGCCGATGCCATTCTTTCGCGCTTCGGATTCGATTTTGCGCAAGGATTGGTTCGCTCGGCGACCGTCAGGCCGGGGCGTTTTTTTTTCGCGCCTGCGTCCCTTCAGTCCCTTCTGGAACTGCTTCGTCAGCGACTACCGCAACAGGCCGAGCAGATAGTTCGCCAGGCCGACAGAATTTGCCTCCATCAGTTTGACCTTCTTGGCTACGAAGATCTGGCATACGGCGATCCCATAGATTGGCATCTCGATTTTGTGCACGGCAAGCAGGCTCCCAAAGTGGCCTTTTACAAGATCCGTTATCTCGAGTTTGACCAGGTCGGAGATTCGAAAGTCACGTGGGAATTGAACCGTCATCAGCACCTGGTCACATTGGCCAAAGCGTACCGGCTAACCGAAGATCGGCGTTATGCAGACGAAATCCTTCTGCAATGGAGGCATTGGCAAACGGAGAATCCCTATGCCATCGGGATCAATTGGGCCAGCAGCCTGGAGGTAGCGTTCCGCAGTCTTTCCTGGATCTGGATGTATAAACTGCTCGAGGAGACTCCGGCTCTACCACCAGAGTTTCGCAAAGAATGGCTTCGAGCGCAGGCTCTGAATGGCCGTTACATCGAGCGGTACCTCTCCACTTATTTTTCGCCAAATACGCACCTGCTGGGCGAGGCGGTCGCGCTGTTTTTTCTGGGGACGCTGTGCCCGGAGCTCTCTCGGGCAGAACGCTGGAAATCGCGTGGTTGGGAAATTGTCCTGCAGGAGGCGCGTCGCCAGGTGCAATCGGATGGTTTCCACTTCGAACAATCTGCTTACTATCAGGTGTATGCGACCGACTTTTTTCTGCATGCGGCGGTGCTGGCGAGTCTCAATGAGTTCGCGATTCCGAGCGAATTCGAGAAGACGCTGGAAAGAATGCTGGACGCTTTATTGCTGCTCGGGCGTGCGGGTGCGCCCCCGCATTTGGGCGACGACGACGGAGGGCGGCTGTTCGATCCCAAGCGAAACCGAAGCGAGCATTTGTTGGATCCGCTTGCCACGGGAGCCGTGCTCTTCCGTCGCGGGGATTTCAAAGCTGCGACTCGAGAGTTGTGTGAGGAAACAATTTGGTTGTTGGGAGAACAAGGCGTTGCAGAGTGGGATCGCCTGCAGGAACGGCCAACCAATCTGGCGTCAACCGGTTTGCAGTCTGCTGGCCTTTACTTTCTGACCACTCGAAATCCCTTCGGCCAACTGGTGATCGACGCCGGTTCGCAGGGTACCCAAAGCGCCGGGCATTCCCACGCCGATGCACTCAGCGTTTGCCTGCAATCTCAAGGTCATGCGCTGCTCATTGATCCCGGGACGTTTGAGTACGTGGGTGACTGCCCCGAACGCGACCTGTTCCGCAGCACTGCAATGCACAACACGCTTAGAGTGGACGGCGTGAGCCAGTCGGAGCCGACCGGTCCGTTTGCCTGGAAGGATCTGACTCGGGCGAAAGTTGAACAGTGGATCACAGGAGAAACTTTCGATCTCTTTGTGGGGAGCCACGACGGCTATTGCCGGCTTGCGTCGCCAGTTGTGCACCGGCGTTGGGTCTTCTCCTTGAAGTCTGGTTTTTTCCTGGTGCGTGACCTCGCTCAGGGAGTCGGCAAACATCGCCTCGACATTGCCTGGCACTTAGGGCCTGAAATGCGGATGCGCGCCGAATACCTGTTCGGGGTGAAGGGCGCTTCAGCCGGATTGGCGCTGCTATGCGCCGACAGGCATGGGTGGGCCCAAGAGGTTCGCAAGGATATGTGGTCGCCGGTCTATGGCAAGAAAGAGCCGATCACGGTCCTCAATTTCGGAACAGTCGCCGATTTGCCTTCAGAATTCGTGACCTTACTGATTCCCCTGGAAGAAATTCTTGGCACTCCGGGAAAGCTAATGCAGATAAGGGTTGATGGGGCTATGCCTGTTGAGGCGTATCTCTACAGAACGCCGGCGGAAGAATGCTTTTTCTTCTTTGCGACGATCGGAGAACCATGGATCCACGAAAAACTCGCCAGTGATGCCGAATTCGTTTGCTGGCAAAGGAAGCGTGACGGGGAAAGCGAGTTGTTGATTTTGTGCAACGGCAGCTACGTGGAGATCGATGGACGTCGTGTCTTAGGTTGCAAGCAAACGGTCTCGCGTTGCGAGATGGTCATCCGTGATGGTCGCAAAGAAATTCACGCGTCCGAACCGGAAGCCTTGCTGGAGGAACAACTGACGACCACCGGGTCAGAAGGAAAGTTAGACAGATAAGTCCTTAGCTTCGGTCCGGCTGCGAACCTGCAGGCTGCATGTGATTTTCGAGCAACTGGAGCAAGGGTTCACGCAGGAGCGGACCACAGGCGATCAGGCCTGAGATTAGCGGGTCGCGCCGGTTGCATTGCAGCGCGCCATTTTCCAGCGTGCTGGCAAATCCTCCAGCGCTGGTCACCAGAGCCACCCCAGCTGCGACGTCCCATTCATTTTTCGGGACCAAGGTGAAAGTAATGTCGACGAGGCCGGCGGAGACCAGGGCCAATTTGTAGGCGACGGAGCCCATGGGGCGAACCTTGAAATTGGCGCCTTCAAACTGCTTCCACTCTCCGCGCTTGGTTTCGCTACGGCTGGCCAACACGGTCGCGCCCTCCAGGGTAGTTCGTTGGCTGGGCCGGGCGGGCTTGCCGTTATACGTCACTCCCGATTCGAGCGAGCCAAGAAAAACCTCATTCGTAGCCGGGTTGCAGATTCCGCCGGCGACCGGCCGTCCGTTCTCCACCATGGCAATGGAGACGCAGAACTCGGGAATGCCAGCGACGAATTCGCGCGTGCCGTCGAGCGGATCGACCACCCAGACCCGGCTCTTTTCCAGGCGCGTGTAGTCATCGACGCTTTCTTCTGAGAGCCAGCCTTCGCCATCGCGCAACAATTCCTTGCGCAGCACCGCGTCGAGCGCGCGGTCTGCTTCGGTAACGGGATCATGTCCAATTTTGTATTCTGCCGCAATCGCGCCCGCCGTGAACCGGCTGAAAACGGCGCGAGCCGCTTCCATGGCGGATTGAATACGCTGCAGAGTTTCGGCGTTGGAGTTGTTAGTCATGAGTGTTTGCGAGATTCTTGCTCAGGCCCACAGCATGCGAGCGCCGGTTGCCAGCAGTACCGCGCAAAGCAGGCGTCTCAACCACGGTACCGGAAGATGCGTGCTCAAGTGCGAACCCAGGAGACCACCGGGTATGGAACCAATCAGAAGGGAACTCACGAGATAGGGATCGATATTGCCCAGCCGGAAATGCAGCAGGCTGGTCACGCCGGTTAATATCACCGCGTGGACAATATCGGTGCCCACCATGACCTTCGGTGAGAAGCTGTAGAACAAAAGCAGGAGCATCATGATGATGCTGCCCGAGCCCACCGAAGTCATGCCCACTAGACAGCCCGCCAGTAGCCCAATGGCCGACATTCCAACGAATGACTGCAGCGTAGGAGCACGATGCGCCACGTGCTCCTCAATCCGGCTCTGGAACAGGAGCAGGGTCGGAATGCAGATCAGTAAAATCCCGATCGCTGTCGTAATGAAGGTATTGACGCCCGTCCCATAAACGGTGCGCAGATGACCCAGCAAGCTTACCCCAATAATGGATCCAGGAATGCTACCTGAGGCCAACGCCAGCACGACCTTGCGGCGCACGGTTCCTTTATTGAGGTGAACCCAACTCGAACCGATTTTGGTCACGAAGTTGAAGAGGGCGTCAGATCCGACCGCTATAATCGGAGGTACTCGCAGCACAAAAATCAGCACGGGCAGCAGGAGCACACCGCCGCCCACCCCTGTCATGCCGATCAGGGTTCCTACAACGAAGCCGATTAAGATCTTTGCGAGCAGCATTCAAAATCCCGTACAACTCTACTTTGATTCCGCGCTACGCGGTCAGGCCAATTGTCCATTGACTCCGATGAAGCCCTCGCGCTCTAGATGCAAAATAATCTCTTGCGCTGCTTCTTCGGGACTCAATTCTGCGGTATTGATTACAACTTCAGCATCCTTGGGTTCTTCGTAGGGGTCCGAAATGCCCGTAAATTCCTTAAGAATACCGGCGCGAGCTTTCGCATAAAGCCCCTTGCGATCGCGTTGCTCGCAAGTCTCCACTGTCGTCGCGATATGCACCAGGATGAAGCCGCCGACCGGTTCGATCATGCTGCGCACCGCTTTGCGGGTCGCATCATACGGAGCAATGGGAGCACAGATCGCGATGCCGCCGTTCTTGGTAATCTCCGAGGCCACGTATCCGATGCGCCGGATGTTAATATCCCGATGCTCCTTGGAGAAACCCAGCTCCGAGGAAAGATGCTTGCGCACCAGGTCCCCATCCAACAGTGTGACCGGACGTCCGCCAGTCTCGAGAAACTTGGTCACGAGAACATTGGCGATGGTCGATTTGCCTGAGCCCGAAAGTCCGGTAAAGAAAATCGTTACACCCTGCTTGTGCCGTGGTGGATAACTGCGGCGCAATTCATGCACGACTTCGGGATAGGTGAACCAGCCCGGGATGTCACGGCCTTCATTGAGACGATCGCGCAGTTCGGTACCGGAGATATTCAGCACTCGTGAACCGTTGGTTACTTCATTGTCCGGTACGTATTGATCCTGATCCTCAAGGTACACCATCATGTTGAATGGGACCATGGTGACGCCGATATCGGCCTCGTGCTTCTTGAAAAGTTCCTGAGCATCGTAAGGGCCGTAGAAGTTCTTGCCGTCGGAATCTTTTCCCGGGCCAGCGTGGTCGCGGCCTACGATGAAATGCGTTACCCCGTGATTCTTGCGGATTAAGGCGTGCCAGATAGCTTCCCGCGGTCCACCCATGCGCATCGCCAGCGGCAGCATGGATAGCTTGACGCTTCCTGCGGGAAACTTGGAAAGCAGCAATTGGTAGCAACGCACGCGAGTGAAGTAATCGACGTCGCCGGGCTTGGTCATCCCCACCGAAGGATGGATCAGCAGGTTGGCCTCGACCTGCTTAGCCGCGCGGAACGTCAACTCGACGTGGGCGCGGTGCATGGGGTTACGGGTCTGGAAGGCAACTACGCGGCGCCAGCCCAGGCGGGCAAATTCAGCACGCAATTCGGCGGGGGTGAGACGCAGTGTCCGAAAGTCGTAGTGCGAAGGCATCTGCAGGCCTTCGATACGGCCTCCCACATACCAGGAGTTGCCCTTGTTGAGCAAGTAATCGACGCCGGGATGAACGGCGCTCGTGGTTCCAAAAACTGATTGCGCTTCGGCCTTACGGTCTGGCTGCCACACTTCGTCGACGTGCAGCACCGCCAACATCACGCCTTCGGCATCGCGTAGTGCAACCTTGCTGGTTCCGGGCTTCAGCGAATTGGCGAATTCTTCTTTAACGTCCAGAGTGATCGGCATTGGCCACAGAACGCCGCTGCTCAACCGCATATTGTGGCAAACACCCTCGTAGTCCGCCTGCGTCATAAATCCTCGCAGGGGCGAGAATCCTCCGCTCATCAGCAACTCGAGGTCGCAGATCTGGCGTGGTGTAAGATCCCACGACGGCCACTCCCGCGAGTGGGACTTCAGTTCTGCGATTCGCTCTGATGGGACGATTAACTCAGTAAGGATTCCGCCGTGCGGCGCGATAATGTGGCTTATGGAAGAAATCAAATTTTTTCTCCTATGATTACAGACTTACTTGTGTATCAGGTGATAGTTGCTTGCCATGCAGGCAATGCGACTGCGATAGTTTGCGGTCGACGGAAACCAGCGAGCGGGACGAAACCAGCGATGCGCCAGAATACCGTGTAAGCAGCAGGGTAGCAAGTTCTGACTGGTTAGAGCGAGTCAAGCTTCAACACCAGCAATTGGCGTACCTTTGCAGTTTCCGGTTCGTTCCGCTATCTGCGTATAAATGGGGCAGTTAAAAGAGATCACGAGTCCATCTCGCGGGCGGCGCCGCGTAATGTGAAAAGCTTTGCATCCGAGGTGCAGTTCCGATTCCGAGGGTAACGAATCAGGTACCATCGCCAGACGACGGCTTTTCTGCGGTGGAATGCTGCATGCATTCTGCCGCTGAACCTGCGCGGACCGGAGTCACAGGTTCCTTCAGCGAATACTTCAGCAGGCAGAACACGGCGCGCACTCCATCTTTCCAGCCTATCTTTTTTCCTTCTTCATAAGTACGTCCCCAGTAGCTGATGCCCACTTCATAGATCCGCAAACGACGCTTGGCTACCTTGACTGTAATCTCCGGTTCAAATCCGAAGCGGTCCTCCTCAATCGGGATGCCCTGAATTGCGTCACGCCGGAAAACCTTGTAGCAAGTTTCCATGTCGGTCAAGTTGATGTTGGTGAGACAATTCGAGAGCAACGTCAGTAACCGGTTTCCCACCGAATGCCAGAAGTAAAGCACGCGGTGCGGCGCGGCCCCCAGAAAGCGCGACCCATAAACCACATCAGCCTTGCCCTGAATCAACGGCTCAAGCAGTAGCGGATAATCTGCCGGATCGTATTCCAAGTCAGCATCCTGGATGACCACGAATTCGCCCGTAGCCTCCTGAATGCCGCGCCGCAGCGCTGCTCCTTTGCCCATGTTCTGCGGTTGCGGAAAGACTCGGACCTGCGGATATTGGCTCTGCAACTCATCAAGAATTTCGCGGGAACCATCCTGCGACCCGTCATCCACACAAATCACCTCTAGTTCCAGCGGAGCCGCCAGAACGCGCTCCACCACGCGACGCAACGTGGCGCGCTCGTTATAAACAGGTATGATCACCGACAGTTTCATGGTGTGGGGAAGTCTCCCTAAGGTGAAGTATCTCGCCATTGCCAGTTTCAAGCTTTCCCTAATTGAACTGCAAGCAATAAAAGTACTTAAGAGCCAATTCCATCACATCGTCAACATGCACATTGAGGAAGTGTAATTAGTTCTCAGGACGCTTACATGATTGGGGAATTTTGTCCTAAGGTTTTTGCCTTAAGGAGCCATTCAAAATTCCGGCAGGGCGCCGTAGGTTCTTACAATCGTGCCGACGCATCGGCAGGCATCGGCATTCCCCCATTGAAGTCCGTTTAATCCACAGCCAGAAATGTTCACAAGGCACTTGGTCGGATTTTAGAGATTCCTCTTTCTTTTGTTATGCTTAAACGTCGTCGTCCGCGCAAGCCACGGCCGCCAGCCGACCTGCTTTCCTCAGTATCCGCATGCTATCCCGCATGGTCTGAATGAGTTCGTTTACCCGTCGCTCCCCCAGGAGCACAGAGACTTCAAACTGCGGAGGAAATCCGGCTTACTTGGCAGCCTGAATGCTATGAATTTCTGGAACCAGCCAAATCCTCTGTTTTCTTTGTGGCTGGACGGCGAAGGACGCTTACAGCAAGGGTACCTGTGGAAAACTTCCCTTGACAGCGTCGGTTATTATCTCACCCTTGGGGAAGAGTCGACATGGAGGAAAAGCCTGTTCGTTTAGGCCCACGGGAACAGCAAATCGCCGAGTTGCTGTTGCAGGGCTGTGACAATAGGGAAATTGCTTCGCAGCTCAAAATGGCTCGACGCACCGTCAAGGCGCACTTCAACCGTCTCTTCCAGCGCTTTGGAATTCACAGCGGTATCAAGCGGGTCAAACTCGCGACAACCTTATACCGGAGGCAACTATGTTTGGAGGGGACCGCTACGGAAAACGCGTTCCGAACGAACGGGAACGGCGAGTCATTGAGCTTGTCGCCCAAGGACTCAAGAACAGCGAAGTCGCAGAAGCCATCGGCACCACTGAGCATGTCGTAAAGAACTATCTTCGCGCTATCTATGACAAACTTGGACTTTGGAATCGTGTCGAACTCGCTCTCTGGTACGAGGCGCGCCGGCACGAGAGTCTAGTGCACGCTTAACCGCATTGATCTGCTCAAAATATTTCTGCCCCATCCTGCGTTACGGACGCAGGCGCGCTTTAGCATGCTCACGAGCGAATGCTAAATCGATATCAAGCGCAGGCTTAATCGCAGTTTCTTCGGGCCGCTGGCTCGAACTGGTCCATCTGCGCGTCGCGTTGTGTGGTAAATTTCCCCCCCGGAGTTTTGCCGTACAAGTCTGAGTTGGAGCAGTAGTAAAGAGCGGTGTGCAAGTCGACCCATACTTGGGCATTCGGGTTGCCGAGATAAACCGGCGCCGGCGGCGTCTCCGCCACGCCCAAACTAACCAGCAACTTTTCGAAAAACGTGAGATTGGGCTGCGGAGATTTCAATTGGGCATGATTCTCCGCGGGACGCATACCCCATCCCGATAGCACGATCAAAAGCAGAACTACCGCCGCTCCTACGTAAAGATCGGCGCGATGTTTGGCCAACCAGATTCCGCCGGCCGATTTCGGGTGCAACGAATCCAGCCACTCGTGAGCCTGGGTAGCTGAAGCCCACGGCGACGGCGATTTCGCAGGTTCCTGAACTGCCAGGGAAACCGGAGCCGTGTCCTCCGCGGTTTCGCCGCTGATCACTAAGGCCGAGTCGTTTTCAGGTGCGATCTCCGCCTCGCCCGATTCGTCCGTGAACTGCTGCATCATCTTCTTCAATTCCGGAGAGAGTTCGTGAGCGAGCTCGTGAGAAACCTCAGCCTCCGCGATCTCCGGTGAGCTGATTTCCGTTTTCTCGCTCTCTTCCTCGTCGTCGTGCTGCTTGTTCGCGGCAGTCTGCTGCAGATGCCACATCGATGCCCATTTGCTTTGCAGGTCGCCCGACGGCAAAACTCTTGCCGGCCGCGGCGTTCCGCATCTGCCGCAGAATAGTTCATGTTCCCCGAATTGATAACCGCACTGTGGGCAGACTGCGTTGCGGCCCGACTTGGCGCTCGATTCGCTGATGGAAACAGGAACGCGCTCTCCTTCGCTCGCTTCTGCTGGGACAACGTTTTCCCCCGATTGCACAACCTCGCTTGCGGGCTGAGCGATGTTTTTCGCCGGCCCCACCGCCAGACGCTCAAGCTGCGGTTTGATTCGTTCCAGAGCCTCCAGCATGGCGGCCCGTTCCGCGGCGAGCGTTTGCCTCCACTCCTTGTCGGCAACTCGGGCGATTGCCTCAGTCATCAACCCGGCCATGAGTTGGCAACTTCGCATTTCTGGCGCGGGAATCGAATCAGTGTCCGCAAAGCGAACTTCCAGCAGTCCGCTCAGATCGCCTTCATGCTGAAGCGGCAGGGCAATGGACAACTTGTCCGGATGCCCCTGGCTGAACTCAGTGGAGAGTGGGCCGTCAACGGACAGACTCGAGTCCATCAATCGGCTGGTTCCTGTCAGACTGGCAGCATCGCCCGTGGCCGCACAGTACTCCAGTCGATTCTCCCGCACCACTGCAACGGCCACTCCTGTGGCGTGGGTGATCTTCTGCAACCGCTCGACAACGACCTTCGCTGCGACTTGCAAATCGATGGGTTGCGACCGCAGGAACTCCTGTGTCTTTACGATTTCAGCTAATGCCTCCGCAGCGTCCGGGCGTGGGCGGCTCACGACCTCGAAGGCTTTTTGCTCCTGGAGAACATGAGCGGCTTCCAGCAGTTGCTGGAAGGTTGCTTCGTCCAGTGCCGGCTTTTCCCGTTCGCTTATAATGGGTCGCTCCAGATGATCGCGTGCTCCGGGCTCGTGTGACTCTGCCATAGGCTAGTGCAATTCACCGTCCACAAGGCTGAGTTCAGCCCCGCAACCCCTTGATTCTAGCAGTCTTGATTGGCTCGAGCATACTCGATTGATCGCCCTCAAGTGCTTGCACTTCTTGCGATTATGGGGCGAATCGGGCTGACCGGCTTGGCTGCCATACGGCATGCAGTGCGATTCGGATAAAAGATTGAAATCAAATGCGACACCGCTCAGCGGCAGATGCAAACTATTGCACTTTACACGTGCGACTGATGCTCCTGAATAGTGGCCCGGTCCCGCGGTACTGGTCCCCGCCTGCCCATTTCTTTCGGGATGGGAGGATATCAGATCCTCGCCGAGCAGACGCACAGTCCAGAGAAAGATACTTGTACCACCAGAGAACCTGACGAAATAATTACACAGCCTGACGTGTCCACTGATATGGAGAGAACCCAAGAAAAGCTTATACGGCCGGTAATGCCGGAACTCGATTCTTTGCGGGGCGTTGCCATCCTGCTGGTTCTGTTCTTTCACGGATTTGGTTTTCAGTTTGGAACCGCGCCGCTCCCTCGGCTGGCGCATCTGTTCGTGATGGCAACCATGCCAGGGTGGATAGGAGTCAATCTGTTTTTCGTGCTCTCCGGTTTCTTGATTACCGGCATTTTGGTCGAGAGCAGGAACAAACCAAACTACTACCGTAACTTCTACCTCCGCCGCGCGCTCCGCATATTGCCAGCCTACTACGCGCTTCTTTTGCTCTTGTGGGTTTCGCGCAAAAGCGGGTGGTTAGACCATCGTGAAGTTTCCTGGCAATTCATTGCCCTGAGCTCCATTTACCTCTCGAACATTACAAATCTTCTTGGCGTACCGCTGCAGTACGCAGCACTGTGGACTCTGGCCGTCGAGGAGCATTTTTACCTGTTGTGGCCCGCCGTGGCACGTTCTCTCTCGCAAAAAGCTCTCGCATTTTGTGCGCTTGTCATTGTTCTTCTGTGTCCTCTGCTGCGTGCCGTCGCCTATCAGTGTGGCTATCAATACGGGGCAGGCTACACCTGGCTGGTTGCCGATGGATTGGCGATTGGTTCTTTGCTGCGTCTACTGAGCCAGGAATGGTTAGCTGACCGAAAACGTATGCAGCGCGCCTCGATCTTCTGCATGGTTACCGGGATCGCGCTACTGACGTTCGGCGCTCCTTTTGGAATCTTGTTGGGGCGCACTTTATTGGGCGGCACTTTGCGGGTCACAGCCTTAAATTTATTTTTTGCCGGAGCTCTAGGCTCGGTGCTGTTGGTCGGAACCAGCCCTCTGAAATGGATTGTGCAACGGCCGCTGCTGACATTTTTTGGGCGAATCAGCTATGGCCTGTATCTGATTCACATGCTCGCTTTTGACTTCGTCGATCACTTTATCGCGCGCTATGTCCAAGATCCGTTGGCAGTGATTCGAGGCAGCTTCGCTCTCATATGTTTGCGTTTTGCTATCGCTGCAACGCTGGCCACGATCATCGCGTTCTTTTCGAGGAAATACTTCGAGGAATGGTTTCTGCGATTGAAGGAGCGATGGACTGCAAAGACAGACAATCAACTGACACTGCTAGCCCTGCCTAAGCTTGTGCAGGCGCCAACTCTTCTAGCTTCGTCTGTTCGTGGCTCAGGTAGTAGTGAACTGCGGGCGTAATCACCAGCGAAAGCACCATAGAGATCGCGATTCCGCCAATCACCGCGATGGCCAGCGGCTGGAGCATTTGCGATCCCGCACCCAACGCGAAGGCAAGCGGCAGCATGCCCGCAACCGTCGCCATCGCGGTCATCACGATGGGTCGCAGTCGTCGCCGGCTGGCTTGCAGCATGGCGTCTTCCGCTGGAAGTCCAAGCCGACGAAATTTCTGATCCGCGTCCAGCAGCAGGATTCCATTCTTGGCCACAATGCCAATGACCATGATCATTCCCATGAATGAAGACACATTAAAGGTCGTCCCGGTAATCAAGAGTGCGATAAAAACACCCGAGGTCGATAGCAAAGCGGAAGCCAGGATCGCAACTGGAGCGGCGAAGCTGCGAAACTCGAAAAGCAGCACGATGAACACCAGCAGGACAGCAAGTATCAGCACAAACACCAGATCACGGAATGATTTCTGCTGCTGCTGGTAAGTTCCGCCGTAAGTGACGCGGATGCTCGAGGGCAGGTGAAGCCCATCGACGGCTTTGATCACCGCGTCCATTCCGCTGCCCAAGTCTGTTCCTTCCAGCCGCGCTGTGACCGACACATCGCGCTGCAGATTCTCGCGGCGAATCTCCGTCTGCCCGGGGAGTTCGGTAATCGTGGCCAGTCCTCCTAGCGTAGCCGTCCTGCCAGTGCTGCTGGTCAGCAGCGTATCTCTGATCGCCTCCAGCGAAGTGCGGTTCCCGGCGGGAAAACGTACACGCACGGTATAGGCGCGGTCGTTGCTTACTACCGGGGTTGCAGCCGGTTCGCCTTCCAGAATGGCGGACGCATCGGTGGCGATTTCTTCAGGCGTAAATCCGGCGCGCGCAGCTACGCTCGGGTCGATCTGAAAAGTGGTCGCGGGACCGCTGATTGTATTTTCGATCCCGTCCAAAACATCGACCACGCCCGGAATCTTGTGAATCGCATCGGCAACCTTCGGAGCCCATTGCTCGAGCGCAGCTCCATCCGGCGAAAACAATTTGATCTGGATTGGCTCAGGCTCGCTGGTCAGATCGCCGATCATGTCCTGCAACACTTGCACGAACTCAGCCCGGACAGCAGGTTCCTGCGCATTGACCTGCGCACGGATATCCTCGGTTACCTCGTCCACCGTCCGGCTGCGATCTTTCTTGAGCTTCACCAGGATGTCTCCGCGATTCGCTTCTGTTACCGCAGCCAGGCCCAACTCCAATCCGGTTCGCCGGGATGAGCTTTCGACCTCGGGAATGGAGTTCACGATTCCCTCCATGCGGCTTACCATACGGTTGGTTTCCGCCAGCGACGATCCCGCAGGAGTCCAGTAATCCAGCGTAAATCCGCCCTCGTCCATCGCCGGCAGCAAATCCGATCCGGAAAACCGGTAGCAGACATACGACGCGATCACCAGAACCGCCGCCCCGCCCGCGAGCCATAGGGGCTTCTCCAGCGCCCGACGCAGCCAGCGCTCGTGGAAATTCACCACCTTGCGAAAGAATCCGCCAAGCTCGGCTTCCTCCGCCGCGAGCAGTCGCGTCATCGACTCTTCTTCAGGCTCGGTCGCTGCCTGGTCCGTCGCCGCAGCTTTATGCTTGATGAAATACTGGCTAAGGTTGGGAGTCCAGGTGAGCGCCAGCGCCAGCGACGTAAACAGCGAGATTGCCATTGTCAGGGCGAGCGCGCGAAAAAATGTTCCCGTAACTCCGGTGATCGATATCAGCGGCAGAAACACAACCACCGGCGTCACCGTGGAACCGATCAGTGGTACCGTGATCTCTTGCAGCGCGCTGTGAATAGCCTGCAAACGGTTCTGCCCGGCATCGCGATGCAGTACTATGTTTTCGACTACGACGATCGCATCGTCAATCACCAGGCCTACCGCCGCTGCCAGTCCGCCCAGCGTCATCAGGTTGAAGCTTTGGTGCAGAAGCTTGAGCGCAGAAAAAGTCACCAGGATGGTGACTGGAATCACCAGGCCCGCGACGATCGAAGTTCCCCAGTCCCGCAGAAAAACAACCAGAATGATCGAAGCCAGAATGAGACCCAGCAGAATAGCGTCGCGCACGCTCTTGATCGAGTCGCCAACGATGATGGACTGATCGTAGAACGGCCGAATCTGAATTCCCAGAGGCAGTTCCTTCTGGATGTGGGCAACTTCCGCGTGAACCTCGCTGGCGACTGCCACGGTGTTGCTGTCCGGTTGCCGGTTGATGTTGATCAGCACCGAAGGTTTCCCGTTGGCAGTCACGATGGTATACACGGGCTTCACCGCCCGCGTCACCGCTGCAATATCTCCGATGCGAACCGGAACTCCGGCCGGAGTCGCCTTAACCAC
>Ga0074044_10000489_pt1 | contig 38546 bp, 34 predicted proteins | sample BogForMeECP23OM1_FD_94443 | JGI IMG/M metagenome (GOLD analysis project Ga0074044, IMG submission 94443) | Bog forest soil microbial communities from Calvert Island, British Columbia, Canada - Bog Forest MetaG ECP23OM1 | ecosystem: Environmental > Terrestrial > Soil > Wetlands ...
TTCGTGCTGCAGCGGATCGATGTCGGTGATGCCGAGCGAGTACGCAACCACTGCGCCCGCTGCTGATCCGCGCCCTGGGCCCACTGGAATATCGCATTCGCGCGCGTAGCGGATGAAATCCCACACGATCAGAAAATATCCCGAAAACTTCATCTGCTGGATGATGGCAATTTCCCGCGCCAACCTTTGCTCGTACTCGGCCAGCGAATGCTTGAGCCGGCCACCGGCCGCCGCGCCTCGCAGGTTCTCCATGCGGCGGGCGAATCCCTGCCGCGTGATGTGCTCGAAATAACTGTCGAGCGTGAATCCGTCGGGAACATCGAAGTGCGGAAACGGGCTCGGAACTTTTTCCAGTCGAAGATTGCAGCGCTCCGCAATGTCGAGCGTTCGTTTCAGCACGTCCGGCGCGTCCTTGAACACGCGCATCATCTCGTCGCCATTCTTGACGTAGAACTGGGTGCCCTCGAACTTCATTCGATTCGTTTCTTGAATCGACTTCCCGGTTTGAATGCACAACATCACATCCTGCGCGTGTGCGTCGTCTTCACACAGGTAGTGGCTGTCATTGGTCGCGACCATGGGCAGGCCGAGATCTTTTTCGAGCTGAAATAAGCCTGAGCGGATGCGTTGCTCCATCTCCAGGCCCTGATCTTGAATCTCCAGGAAGAAGTTTTCTTTGCCGAAGAGGTCGCTATAGAATCCGGCGGCCGACCGAGCCGCATCGTAATTCCCTTCCATGAGGCGCTCGGCCACCTCGCCTTTCAGGCATCCCGAGAGCCCGATCAGCCCTTTCGAATGTTCCGCCAGAAATTTCTTGCTCACCCGCGGCTTGTAGTAGAAGCCATGCAGTGAGGCTTCGGACGTGATCTTCACTAAATTGCGGTAGCCTTCCTCGTTTTCGGCGAGCACTAGCAGATGGTTGTAAGTGTCGCCGTCAGGCGGAGTGCGGGTGATGACGTGGTCGTCTTTCTTGCAAATGTAGAGTTCGCAACCGACGATCGGCTTGACTCCTACCTTGTGGGCGGCGTTCACGAAATGCACCGCGCCAAAGATATTTCCGTGGTCGGTCATGGCCACGGCGGGCATGCCCAGCTGATGCACACGGTCGACAAGTTTTTCGACATCGCAGGCGCCGTCGAGCAGGGAGTAATCGCTGTGCAGATGCAAGTGGACGAACTGGTTTTGCGTCATGAAGGTAGCACTTGGCAGTTAATTCTTTGTCTTTACTTCTGTCGGGCCACGGCTTGATTCATTCTAATCTGTGCATGGAATCCCGCAATGACAGAAAGTGGTGCAATCGCCTGAACGCTGGCATCGACATCTCAACGCGCAGACAAGCTGTGAATTTCAGCGATGTACTCTCCGGGAAATTCCACGACCGCGGAAATCCCTTCCCTCGTGGTATACGGCGCGAATAGAATTTTGACCCCGACGGCTTTCGCCTTTTCGAGCGTAGCGCCGAGGTCTGGCACCTCATATCCAGTTGTCTCGTGTCCGAACGGATATGGCAAATGGCCATCCGTCACGAGCACTAGGATGTTCCCGAACAGCGATGTGATCCGGATGCGGCGGTACGTCTCTCCCTTGCGCCCGATTTCGCCTCCGTCCGCGTGCTCGTCATCGGCGATCACCTTGCCTTGAGCGAAGCGTACAAAGCAACTCACAAAATCATCCGCACGATCGCGCGATACATACACCCGATTGTCGGGAATGCTTTCCAGCGGAGGGTTTGTCGATGCCTTGAAATGCCAATACAGTTGCATCTTCACGCCGCCCGGCCACTGGATCACTGCGTCAATTCCAATCGGGTCCTTAAAGGGCTCAACAATCACCTCTGCTCCGCCCTCGCGTGCCGTCTTTATCGCCAGATCCATACCCGTCACCAGGTATCCGGTACGCTCTTGCCCAAACGGAAACGGCACCGGCGTCCGGTAGGCGAAGATCGAGAGCGCACCGACTGGACTCAAGACGTACTGCATTTCGGCGCTGCTGGTCACCGGAGTCACGTTTCCCACGATCCGTTGGGATGGCTTGCCACCGAAAGTAGCGACGAAGCTGTTGACGAAGCCGTCGAAGTCCTCGGGAGCAACATAGACATGCGTGGTGTCGTACTGCGACCCCACGGCCACTGCCCTTTTAGCCGCCGATGATTCCTCGCCCGTCCCCGCAGCCGCAAGCGACTGCAAAAATGCCCCCGACAAGACCATCACACAGATGTAACAAAGTGCGCGTGGATGCATAATGCCCCTCTACAATGCCCGCCACACAAACCGTGCCACAGGCACGCCTACAATTACTCGCTGCATAATGGCTGGATAACAATCGCTCGAAGGAAAGAGAGTGCAATCCGACGAATCTATTTCGCGGAAGCCTTTTCTACTGCGGCACCTGGAAATCTACACCGCGATCGTCATTCATCTTGATCGTGGCCGGAAGGTCGAGCTGAGCCAGCGGAATTTTCTTGGCAGCCCGCTCGTTGAGCACCCACAGCGTTCCTCCGGCAATCGCATAGTTGCGAACTTCTTCGATATGCTGGTCGCGGAAAACGAGTGCCGTCTCGGGCTCCTCGGCCTTCGGCCGATTGCGCGCTTCTACATCGGCTTGCAACCGGTCGATTTTCCCGCTCAGGGCCTGCACGTCGCGCTGCAATCCGCTGTTCTCGGGAGCGGGATAATAAGGAGGTTGGTTGGAGGCTCCGGAATAGGAATCCTGATCCCCGTTGTCTTGTGTATCGTAGAAAAACGGATCACCGTACCAGCCGTAATAGCTATAGGGAGAATAGCCATACGGATAAAGGCCGCGCCGTCCATAGTAGCCGCCGTAGTACGGACTTCCCACCACAATGCGGACGCCGCCATTGCCGTGGCTATAACCGCCGCCGTAGCCGTAACTCCCGCTGTGAACTGATCCGGAGTAGTGTCCCGCACCGGGCGCGCCATGCGAGACCGCATGAGAACCGCCGCCACCACCTCCGCGCCGCTGTGCCCACACGGGTAGCGCGATCAGCATGAGTCCCAACGTCGCTAAGCACATCCAGCGCCGCATGGCTACATTATAGCGCGGATTTGGCTAAACTTTTCGCCGGAGAAAGTGCGCCGGACGGGCATCCGCCAGAATCCGGGACAACGGTCGCCGCCTTCCGCGCGGCGTTATTTGCCCTTCTTCTTGGGCTTCGGATGGGCCTTTGGCTTCGTTTTTGCCGCTGGCTTCGCAGGCTTACCCGGTTTCCCCGCCTTCTTGCTCGCAGGGGCAACGACTGGCTGGCTTGTTTTGGCCGGGGCAGCCGGCTTTGCGAAACTCGCTGCCTTGGAGGCGAGCGCCGGCTTCGCGGGTGCGCCAGTTTTCTGTTGTGGCGGAGCAGCCACCACCGCCGTCGCTGCCGTCGCCTTTCCCTTACCCTTGCCCTTCGCACCCGGCTTGCCTGTTTCCGCGGCCGGAACCGGCGCAGCAGCCGCCGCTTTCGCTCCTCTGCCTCGCTTTGCCGGCGGTGGAGGCGGTGGAGGCGGGGGCGGAGGTGCGAGCGGCTTGAGATATTTCAAGGTCTCGGTTCGCGATCGCAACTTGCCGTCCAACAACAGCAAGAACACGTCGTTCGCGATCTTCGGATACTCCGGCATCTGCGGCGTAATGTGCAGTTCCGTCATCTCCGGCAAGGGAACTTTCTGTTGGACCTGGCGCCACTTGGTGAAGAAATTCTTGATCTTCTGCGTCACCGCCTGCTGTCTCGCCGTGATCGCCAGAAACAGAATCATTTCGGGACGGGCCGATGACAGCAGTTGCCATGTCCGCGACGGCGTAGCAGCTTCCTTTCCCATCAGGCGCTTAGCGAGGCTATGGGCGTTATCTTCCAGATCCTTCCAGGCCTCCACCAGATCCTTGCGCGGAATGGCCCGCCGCAGATCCGCCACATCTTTGTCGCCCAGCCTTTCCGTCAGAAAATACAGCACCGCGGGCGCGACCTCGGGGGTATAGCCAAGTTCGTTCATTTGCAGCCGCGTTTTCATCAGCGCGCCAAGGCCGGTCGTATCGACCTTGGCCGTGCTCCAGTGCGGATTCAACACCTTCAGCCATCCCTCTTTTTCGTAGGCTTTCAGGATGCCGAGCGCGTCATCTTCGTAGGCCAACTGCTCTATTTCGTACCCGATAGTCGAATTGCGAATGTACTCGATGTAATTATTTTCCTTGCCCGATTCATATCGCGCTTGCGTGCGCTCTTCGAGCGGCCAGTGGAAGCGCGTGGTAAAGCGCGTGGCGCGGATCATCCGCGATGGCTCTTCCAGAAACGCGTAGTTGTGCAGGACGCGGATTACTTTGGCTTCAATGTCGGCCACACCGTTGAAGGGATCCATCAACAAGCCGCGCGAGCCTTCGTTGAGCGACAGGGCCATCGCATTGACGGTGAAATCGCGCCGGCGAAGGTCTTCGATAATCGTGGCCGGAGCCGTGGCGGGAGGCTTGCCGGGTTTGTCATAGCGCTCTGAACGCGCCATCGCAACCTCGGCGCGAACGCCGCCGGGCAGCGTCAGCAGCAGGGTTCGTGTGTCGCTATTGGCGTCACCGACGATAGCGCCAGCGCGCTCCAAGTCTTTCTGTAACTTCAGCGCATTCCCTTGGACGGTGAAATCCAGGTCGCGGATGGGAAAGCCGGTGATGATGTCACGGATGGCGCCGCCGGTGAGATATAGGTTCATCCCGGCCGCTTTGGCGGCATCTAGGACTAGTGCGACTGCCTTTTGTTGGTCCGGTGAGAGCCGGGTTTCCAGTGTGTATATGTAATCGGCCATGCCTTCCTAGTCGCCGCGCGGCGGCCCTGCGGTGGGCTCGACCGGAGCTTTTTCACAGGTTTTCCACAGGGAGCCGCTGAGAATTTGCCACGCCGCTCAGGTGCGGAATCTAACTTACTCTAGACATTAGACTTATATCGTACCGCATAACCCAAGTAAACAAGAGAAAATACCACATGGTTAACGGTTTGGCTACTGGCAAGACGCCGACTGTTCGAATTCGTCGCGAAAGTGCGAGAATCCCATCTGGAGCTTTCACTCCCCAAGCCTTGGCGCTTCATCGGCCAAGATTGTTGGTAGCGGCTCCAAAGCATCCTAAACCCCAATGCCCTCGACTCACAAAAAAGTTATCGTGCGCAAGCACGACCGCGACTCGATCAGCGGTTTCGTCTCCCCCGCTAATTTTGTGGTCGATGGGAAACTTGAACTGCTTAATACTTCCGGTAACGTTGTCGCTATCGACTTGCGCGACATCAAGGCCGTCTATTTTGTGAGGGAGTTTTCCGATACCGACCTCATGCTCCGCAAGACATTCACGACTCGGCCTCGCACCGAGGGACTGTGGGTGAGGTTGAAGTTCAAAGACAGTGAGGTTCTTGAAGGGATTCTGCCAAATGACCTTACGCAGAATCCCGCCGAAGGCTTCTTGATGAACCCTCCCGATCTGCGTTCGAACACGCAGCGGGTTTTCGTACCCCGCGAGGCGTTGACGTCTTTGACAGTGCTGGCGGTTGTTGGAGCGGCGAACCGCCGCCGCAAGGGCGGCGCGCCCGATACGCGGCAAGTTACGTTGTTCGAGTCATAACGCCCTGAAAAGAGCTTCCGTTCCTCCGCCAATCTTCCCCCCGCCCTTCCTCCGCCGCTGATCTGACGATCCGCCGCCAACGAAGTGGACGATCTCCAGTCGATCGCCATCGTGCAACGCCGTCTTCGACCATTGTTCACGCGGGACGATTTCGCGGTTGAGTTCAATGGCTACGCGGTCCGATTTCATTCCAAGTCCTTCAACGAGCGCGCTCAGCGTTTCCGCCGAAGACCGTTGCTTTTCGCCATTGATGGTTAGATTGTTGATCGTCAGATTCATCGGGACAATTGTCGTTGATCCCCGGACATTTGCTGCTAGGGAGGCGTGGCAAGCCTCGTCTCTACCCTGAAAAACATTTACGTGGTTTCGCGCAGCTGGAATTTGCGGGTAGCAGTTCGTCCGTCAAAACTCGCTTGCACGACTACCGAAGCTTCGGAGAGCGATTTTTCTTCCACCCGAACATTCATTTCGGCGTTCCCCTTGGCGTCGGTGAGAACCTGCGCGTAATACGGAGGTGCATCGGGGCGGGCGAAGCGCAGTGTGAGACGCGCGCCAGAAACGGCCGCTCCACCATCGGTCACACGGATCTGCATGGTCAGGGCTCCACTCGAATGCACGGACTTGGCATTGACCCATTCCAGATCCAGCTGTTTCACTGCCGCCAGCGTCTCGGGCGTTTCCCGCTTGTCGAGAATGGCATCGAGCTTGCCATCGCGGATAGCGTCCAATACCTCGCGATGGAGCTCGCGCAACATCTTCTCTTTATCCTGATCGTTCTCGGAGGCGGTACTGTCCGGCTTAGCGCTATTGGCAGCGTCCTGGGAGCCGGCTTTGTCGGACGGGCTGAAACCATAAGGAATGGCGCGCTTCCCAATGCAGCGGCCGCGCACGAAAACCTGCGTCTGGAGCAAGTGCTCGGCCTCGCGCGCTTCGCTTTGCACGTGATACACCGTGTCTTCGTGACGGATGTCCGTATTGAAACCAAAAATCACGAGCCCACGCCTTCCTGTTTGGCTTCGGCATCCCTTCGCCGGATAAAACTATTGTTAAAGCACATACTTAGCTTGACACTTCCGCCAGCCAAAACTAATCTAAACAGTTTACTAGTTGTGCTTGGCGCAAATTATATATAGCTCTTTTATGCCGGACAATTACTTCGCTCGCTACCTGCCACTCCTGATGCATTTCGGCATCGCCACCGCCCTTGCGAGCGTGATAGTGATCCTCTCGTATTTCGTCGGCCAGCACAAGCCGAACCGAGCGAAGGTGTCTCCTTATGAGTGTGGCGTCCAGCCCATCGGTGACGCTCAAGGACGATTCTCCGTCAAGTTCTACCTCGTCGCCATGCTTTTCATCTTGTTCGACGTAGAAGCCGTTTTCCTTTACCCCTGGGCTGTCATCTTACGTGAACTGAAGATGTTTGGCTTCTGGGAGATGATGATCTATATCGCCATCGTGCTGGTTGGACTCTTCTACGTCTGGAAAAAGGGCGTACTCGACTGGGGTTTGACGGCCATGAAGCGAGGGGATTTCTGATGCCGCTCGCTCCCCCGATCACCGATATCGAGCAGTTGAAGTCGCATCCTGCGCTGGGAAGCTTGGTGGAATGGAATGCCTCCGCGGTACAAGAAGTCAAATTTGATCGCGACGAGCTTACCATCTGGATCGCAAGAGAATCGGTGCGGGAAGTTTGCGCGATTTTGCGGGACTCGCCCAATTGCCCATTCAACTACTTAGCCGACCTGACCTGTGTGGACTGGTATCCGAACGAACCACGGTTTGAGGTTGTCTACCATCTGCTTTCGATTCCGACCAAAGAACGGGTGCGTTTGAAAGTTCGCCTTGATGGTTCCGCTCCAGCGCTCGAATCGGTCACTTCCGTTTGGCCTTCGGCTAACTTCTACGAACGTGAGGTCTTCGATCTCTTTGGCGTGCGCTTTGGTGGACATCCCAACCTCAAGCGCATTCTGATGCCCGACGATTGGGAAGGCTATCCTTTGCGGAAAGACTATCCGGTGGAGGGTTACCGGTAGGCCATGACGCAATTCCCCATTGCCATCGACGCGCCAGGCCCGGATAGTCCTTCGGGCGACCGCACCATGGTCCTCAACATGGGGCCGCAGCACCCTTCCACCCATGGCGTGCTTCGGCTGATCCTGGAAATTGATGGCGAAACAGTAATCCGTCTTAAGCCCGAGATCGGCTACCTCCACACCGGCATCGAGAAAACCTGCGAAGCCAAGTTCTATCAGCAAGTTGTTCCGCTCACCGACCGCATCGATTACCTCTGCCCCATGACCAACAATCTCGCCTACGTGCTCGCTGTCGAGAAATTGCTGGGGCTGGAGATTCCTCCGAAAGCGCAGTGGATGCGGGTTCTGATGAACGAATTGACCCGCATCAACTCGCACCTGGTCTGGCTGGGCACGCACGCCATGGATCTCGGGGCGATGACCGTCTTCCTTTATTGCTTCCGCGAACGCGAAGACGTGTTGCGCTTTTTCGAAATGGTGAGTGGGCAGCGGATGATGACCTCGTACTTCAGGATTGGGGGCCTCGCGCTCGAGCCACCGCTCGGATTCTTCGAGAAGGTCAAGAAGTTCGCCGACCGCTTTCCCGGTAACGTCGACGAATATGAAGGCTTGCTGACGGGAAATCCGATTTTCATGATGCGCACCAAGGGCGTTGCTCGCCTGAGCGCCGAGGACGCGATTGCTCTCGGCGCTTGCGGTCCCACCTTGCGCGGCAGCGGAGTCGACATTGATCTCCGGCGAGATTCTCCCTACACCGGCTACGAAAACTTCAAGTTCAATGTGCCGGTGCGTACCGAAGGCGACGTGTTCGCGCGATATCTCTGTCGCGTGCAGGAGTTGCGGGAATCGATTGGCATGGTTCAGCAGGCGCTGGCGGGAATGCCCGAAGGCCCGATCAAGGCCGATGCGCCCAAGGTTGTGCTGCCCGACCGCGAGAAGATGAAGACCCAGATGGAAGCCCTCATCTATCACTTCAAAATCATCACCGAGGGCTTCTCGGTCCCGGCCGGCGAAGTTTACCAGGCAATCGAATCGCCCCGCGGCGAGATGGGATATTACATCGTCAGCGACGGCACGGCGAAGCCGTATCGCGTCCACATGCGCGGCCCGTCGTATGCCAATCTTCAGGCCCTCGCCAAAATGTGTGAGGGAGAGCTGATTGCCGATGTAGTCGCCGCCATCGGCAGCATCGACGTCGTCCTGGGAGACATTGACCGCTAATGCGATTTTCCGACGAATTCGAGGCTCGCTTCTCTGAGATGCTGACGCACTATCCGACCCGGCGGTCGGCCTTGGTGCCTACGCTGCTCTATGCCCAGGACGAGACCGGCAGCCTGACCGACGAAGTGATCGCCGAGCTCGCGCAAAGGCTGGATCTCACCGCGCTCGAGGTCCGCAACGTGATCAGCTACTACTCGATGCTGACCACGAAACCGCGGGGCAAGTACAACGTGCAAGTGTGCACCAACATTGCCTGCATGCTCCGCGGCGGCGAAGAAATTCTCCATCACTGCAAAAAGGAGCTGGGCATCGGCCACAAAGGGACGACGCAAGATGGTCTGTTTTCGCTGGAAGAGGTTGAGTGCATCGGCGCCTGCAGTTGGGCTCCAGCGATCCAGATCAATTACGACTTTCATGAAAACCTGACCACCACGAAGATGGACCAGGTTTTGGACGAGTATAAAAAGAAGGGAACGCAGTAAGGCATCTGGTTATCGGGTGATCGGCCATCTCAAGATCACCCCATCACCCGATCACCCGATCAAAATGGCTTCTCTAGTTTCCCATCCCGACGAGGTACGCGTCATCTCGAAGCGCTTTGGCCAGGGCGCTACCGATATCGACCGCTATCTCCAACTCGACGGCTACCAAGCCGTGCAGAAGGCGCTCGCCATGAAACCGGATGACCTTATCAATGAGGTCAAGAACTCCGGTTTGCGCGGACGAGGCGGCGCCGGGTTTAGCACCGGGATGAAATGGTCGTTCGTTCCGAGACAATCGGCCAAGCCAAAATATGTGCTCTGCAATGGAGACGAGAGCGAGCCCGGCACCTGCAAGGATCGCCTCATTTTCGAGCACGATCCGCATTCCGTGATTGAAGGCGTCATGATCGCTTCGCTCGCGGTCGGCGCTCATCAGGGATACATCTACATTCGCGGCGAGTATCGCTATCTGTCGGTGATCATGCAGAAGGCGATCAAGGATGCCTACGCGAAAGGTTTCCTCGGCAAGAACATCTTCGGCAGCGGATACGACCTCGATATTTATTGGCACGGCGGCGCAGGCGCCTACGAGGTCGGCGAAGAGTCGGCGCTGATGGAGTCGCTCGAAGGCAAACGCGGCATCCCGCGCATCCGCCCGCCCTTCCCTGCCGTGGTTGGCCTGTGGGGCGGCCCAACGGTGATCAACAACGCCGAGACCCTGGCCGCCGTGCCCCACATTATTTTGGGCGGCGCGGAATGGTACGCGAAACTTGGCACCCCGAAAAATGGCGGCACTCGCCTGTTCTGTCTCGCCGGACACCTTAACAAGCCCGGTGTCTACGAACTGCCGATGGGTTATAGCCTCAAGAAGATGATCTATGAAGTCGGTGGCGGAATTCCCAACGGCCGCAGTCTGAAAGCGGTAGTTCCCGGAGGATCTTCAACCCCCGTCCTCCTGGCCGAGGAAATCGATATCGCCATGGACTTCGACTCCGTGGCTAAAGCCGGCTCGATGCTTGGCTCGGGCGGCGTTGTAGTTCTCGACGACACCACCTGCATCGTGAAATTCGCCCTGCGCACCATCAAGTTTTATCAGCATGAAAGTTGCGGCTGGTGCATCCCCTGTCGAGAAGGTACTGACTGGCTGAAGAAAACTCTGACCCGCTTCCATGCTGGAGCGGGAGTAAATAAAGATATCGACAACATTTATTACCTGGCCGAAAACATGTTGGGGAAGACGTTCTGCCCGTTAGGAGACGCAGCCGCGATGCCGACGATGGCATTCGTGAAAAAGTTCAGAAAAGAATTTGAAGATCACCTGGATGGCAAGCCGTGCCCGTTCGAGAAGGCGGGCGCGGCGGAGCCAGTGATGGCTTGAGAAACAGTCGCTGGTCGTTAGTCGTTCGTTGGCAGAATCGGACAGATGCCAACCGTTTTGGCGAACGACTAACGACCAACCACTGACGACGATTTTATGGCTGACGTTAATCTGACTGTCGATGGCAAGAAGGTCACGGCGCCCGCGGGCTCGCTGCTGATCGAGGCCTGCAAGAGCGCGGGCATTGAAGTGCCTTCGTTTTGCTATTACCCGGGACTCTCGCTGCAGGGCGCGTGCCGAATGTGCGTTGTCAAGGTCGAGAAGATGCCCAAGCTCCAAACTGCCTGCACGACGGTGGTTGGCGAGGGCATGATCGTCTCGACCGACAGCGACGAAGTGCGTCAGGCGCGCAAGGCCATGGTCGAACTGCTGCTTGGCAACCATCCACTCGACTGCCCGGTCTGCGATGCCGGCGGCGAATGTGAACTGCAGGACATGACGTTTTCCTACGGCGCCTCCGAGTCGAAGTTCACCGAGGCCAAGAATCACCGCGAGGAACAGCAGTGGTCTCCTGTCGTGTATTTCGATCGCCCGCGCTGCATTCTGTGCTACCGCTGCGTGCGCGTCTGCGGCGAGGGCATGGACGTCTGGGCGCTCGGCGTGCAGAACCGCGGCGTCGGCTCGATCATCGCGCCCAATCAGGAAGATCATCTCGACTGCGAAGAGTGCGGTATGTGCATCGACATCTGCCCCGTCGGTGCGCTGACCTCCGGCGCCTACCGCTACAAGACGCGTCCGTGGGAGATGAACCACGTGGGCACGATCTGCACCCATTGCGGTGATGGCTGCAAGACCACACTGGGCGTGCGCCGCTGCGACACCGGCATGGAGATCGTTCGCGGCGATAACCGCGACAAGAGCGGGATCAACGGCGATTTCCTTTGCATCAAAGGGCGTTACGCTTTCGATTTCGCGCATCACGAAGAGCGCCTCACCACTCCGCTGATTCGAAACAATGGCAAGCTGATGCCAGCGACGTGGGAAGAAGCTTTCGAACGGATCGGCAAACGCTTCCGCGAGGTTCGCGACCATGACGGTGGCAGCGCGATCGGCGTGATCGGATCAAACCGCACCACCAACGAAGAAAATTATCTTCTTTCAAAATTTGCCCGGGTCGTCCTCAAAACCAATAACGTCGATCATCACCGAACCGCCGACTACCCTGCTTTGGCGGCCGCACTTCATGCCAAGCCCGGAAAAACAGCCTCCATGCGCGACGTGCTGAACGCGCCGGCAATTCTGCTGATCGGCAACGACCCAACCGAGCAGCACCCACTCCTGGCCTGGCAGATTCGCACCAACGTGCGCCTGCGCCATGCCAAGCTTTATGTCGTTAACTCGGCCCCTATCAAATTACGGCGGCAGGCCACTGCCTTCGGCTTGCTTCCGGCGGGCACCGAAGCGAAGGCGTTGGCCTTCCTTAACGGCGACGATTCTCAAGCCGATGCGCTCGTGACCGATGGCACCAGCCGCGATGCCTGGATCGATCTGCGCGAGAGGATTCGTTCCGAACAGAATCTGATCATAGCCTTCGGTTCTGAATTGCGCGGCGCGGACATCGAGAAGTTAGTGACCTTGGCTTCAACCTTGTCCGGAGCGAAGCTGATCTGCCTGGGCGATTACTCCAATTCTCGCGGGGCCAGCGAAATGGGGCTTTATCCAGATCTTCTGCCGGGATACGAACCCATCGCCAGCGCAGGCAAATTTGTGCAGGAATGGGGCAAACTGCCCATCGAACAAGGTCTGAGCCTGCCGGACATGATGGAAGCGGCGAAGGCGGGCACATTGAAGGCGTTGTATGTCGTTGGTTCCAATCCCGTCGGCCGTCTCAGTATCGATCCCTTCGCACTCTCGAAGAGTTTCGTCGTCGTCCAGGACATGTTTCTGACCGAGACCGCTAGCATCGCCGACGTGGTTCTGCCTGCCGCGAACGCGTACGAAAAGACGGGCACTTACACCAACACCTGCGGCGACCTGCAACTGGTGAAGAAGGCAGGCGAGGTTACCGATACGAAGCCGGACTTCGAGATGATTGTCCGCATCGCCGACGCCATGGGCTTTGACGTCCGCGCCCTGGTGCCCTTCGGAGGTGGTACGCACTCCGACATGGGCCAGACGCGTGGCGCGCAATCGGGTGAGGCCGATCGCCACGCGGTCTGGCTCGAAGCGCACAATCTGGAGCCGAAGATGACACCGTTCGATCCCATGGCGATTCTCGACGAAGTGCAGCGCGTGGTGGCCGGATACCTTCTTTCGCACAACCATATCTCGCGCGTCAATCTTCTCGCCGGAAACGATCAGCATCTTGAGATTGCCGAAGGCGGCGCCGGCGCGCTTCAAAATCCGGAGTTGATTGCCCCGGCTCACGATGGCTTGTTCAGTTCGGGCACTCTTGGACGCTATTCGAAGACTTTGAATTCGGTATATGAAAATAAGTCCGCAGATTCAGAAGTCGCCGCGGACTAATCAACAAGGTCAAAAACTCGCGGGCGAGGGCGCTCGCACCACACGGACACTTTGAGCATAACGACGTTCATCATCATTTCGATCATCAAGTCTGTCGCCGTGGTTGGCATTCTGCTCACCGCCGTGGCCTATAGCGTCTGGCTGGAGCGTAAGGTGTCGGCGCACATCCAGAACCGCTGGGGTCCCACGCGGGTTGGACCGTTTGGCCTGCTCCAGCCTTTGGCCGACGGCGTCAAGTTCATTTTCAAGGAAGATCTGACCCAGCCGCATGTGTACAAGCCGCTCTACATTGCGGCGCCCATCCTGGCGGTCGTCTTTGCGATTACCTCGATATCGGTGATTCCCTTTGGCAACTGGGTCGACCTCGGACCCTGGGGCACTTATCTGCAGATTACCGACTTGAACATCGGGTTGCTGGTAGTCCTCGGCATTACCTCGATGGGTGTCTATGGTATCGCGCTGGCTGGCTGGTCCTCGAATAACAAATATTCGCTGCTCGGTGGACTGCGCGCCAGCGCTCAGATGATCAGCTACGAAGTGTCGCTCGGACTCTCGTTGGTGGGCGTGCTGATTATGGCCGGCAGCCTCAGCCTGCGCGAGATCGTGGATTCGCAGGGCGGCGTGTTCTGGCATTTCATTCCGCGCTGGAACATTTTTCACGGGCAGACGCTGGCCTTTTTCATCTACCTGATCTCCGCCTACGCGGAAACCAACCGCACCCCGTTTGATTTGCCGGAAGCTGAATCCGAACTCGTGGCCGGATACCACACCGAGTACAGCGCCATGAAGTTCGCCATGTTTTTCATGGCCGAATACGCCAACATGGTCACCGTGTCCTGTGTGGCCACTCTGCTGTTTCTCGGCGGATGGCATGGTCCCATCTTTGGCCCTCCGATTTTGCAAGCGGTGATGCCGGTATTCTGGTTCTGTCTTAAGGTTTTCTTTTTTATGTTCTTGTACGTCTGGGTCCGCTGGACCTTGCCCCGCTTTCGCTATGACCAGCTCATGGCTTTCGGATGGAAGGTCCTGCTGCCCCTGGCGATGGCTAACATTGTTTATACGGCTCTGGTGGTGGCGCTGCGAGCTCAGCATCGGTAAGTTCTGAACTTAAGTGCAAATTGTTACTGCGATTCGCTCACAATGTTTCATCTGATTTTATTTCTATTCTTCGGAGCAATCTGCGTGGCAGGAGCGGTCAACCTGCTGGTGCAGAGCCATCCTATTAACAGCGCGCTGTCGCTCGTCGTCGTCATGGCCTCGCTCGCCGCCGAGTATCTTCTTTTGGGCGCGGAATTTGTGGCCGCTGTGCAAGTGATCGTCTACGCGGGCGCGATTATGGTCTTATTCCTGATCACGATCATGCTCCTGAATGCGGGTAAAGAAGAGCGCACCAAGAGCAGCCGCGTAGCCACTCTTCTCGGCGTTCCCGCGGTCATGATCGGCGCGGTGCTCGTTGCCTGGACGCTACTTCACCGCTCCAACATGCAGACGCCCGTCCACATCGGCGCGCTTCCCGGTAACGTCCAGGATATTGCGCGTCTTCTGTTCCACGATTTCCTGCTGCCCTTTGAAGTCACGTCGGTGCTCATCTTGATCGCTATTATGGGCGCCGTCGTGCTCGCCAGCCGACCCGAAGCCGTCGACCGCGGCGCCAGAAAGGACGGATGATGATTCCTCTTTCTTATTACCTGATGCTCAGCGGAATCTTGTTCGTCTGCGGAGTGCTCGGCTTTCTCATCAAACGCAATATCATCACGATTTTCATGTCGATCGAGTTGATGCTGAATGGCGTCAACCTTTCTTTCGTGGCCTTTGCCGCACACTGGCATTCGCTCAACGGTCAGGTTTTTGTCTTCTTTGTGATGGTCGTGGCCGCCGCCGAAGCCGCCGTTGGCCTGGCCATCATCATTGCTGTCTATCGCACGCGTGAAACTCTGAATGTGGACCAGGTGAACCTGCTCAAGCTATGACGCAGAACCCTTATCTCTGGCTGGTTCCGGTACTTCCGCTCGCCGGAGCAGCGATCAATGGCTGCCTTGGCCGGCGGTCGTCGAAAACAGCGATAACGACCATCGCGCTCGTGTTTTGCGGCGCTGCCTTCGCCATGGCGCTTTATCTGGCTTCGGGCTTTTCTTCGGCGTCGGCTCCTTATTACTTCGATCTCGCGCACTGGATCCGTTCCGGCAGCTTTCAAGTCGACTTCAGCTTCTATCTCGACCAGTTATCGCTTGTCATGCTGCTCGTGGTCACGGGCGTCGGCTTTCTCATTCATATTTATTCGGTTGGCTATATGTGGGACGACGATGGCTACTACCGCTTCATGTCCTACCTGAACCTGTTCATGTTCTTCATGCTGACCCTCGTGCTGGCGAAGAATTATCTGGTCATGTTCATTGGCTGGGAGGGCGTCGGCCTCGCGTCCTATTTGCTGATCGGGTTCTGGTTCACCAAGGATTCCGCCGCGTCCGCGGGGAAGAAAGCGTTCATTGTCAATAGAATCGGCGACTTCGGATTTCTGATTGCCCTGTTCCTGATGATCAAGCATTTCGGCTCGCTCGACTTCACTCGCGTCTTCGCCGCCGTGCAGCCGCTCTCGCCCGAAACCGCCGGAGCCGGGCTGCTCACCGCCATCGGTTTGCTCCTCATGGTCGGCGCCGCCGGCAAGTCTGCCCAGATACCGCTTTACGTCTGGCTGCCCGACGCCATGGAAGGCCCAACCCCTGTCTCTGCGTTGATCCATGCCGCAACCATGGTCACGGCAGGCGTCTACATGGTCGCGCGATCCTCTGCAATTTTCGATCGCGCGCCCATGGCGATGATGGTGGTCGCGATCGTCGGTACGCTCACCGCTCTTTTTGCTGCGACCATCGGTATTGCGCAGACAGACATTAAGAAGGTGCTGGCGTACTCCACCGTCTCGCAGCTCGGCTACATGTTCATGGCCTGCGGCGTAGGAGCGTTCTCCGCCGGCATCTTTCATCTGATGACGCACGCGTTCTTCAAAGGCCTTCTGTTCCTTGCGGCCGGTTCGGTCATTCACGGCGTCGGTGGCGAACAGGATATGCGCAGAATGGGCGGTCTTCGCGTTTACATGCCGTGGACCTTCCTGACCATGACCATCGCCACGTTCGCCATCGCCGGCTTCCCTCCTTTCGCGGGATTTTTCTCCAAGGACGAAATACTTTGGAAGGCCTATTCGAGCGAGCATGGAAGCTGGGTGTTCTGGCTGATCGGCGTCATCACCGCGTTCATCACTTCGTTCTACATGTTCCGGCTGTGGTTCATGACATTTTTCGGTGATTATCGCGGCGGTCCCGCCACGCATGAGGTGAAACACCAGTCCGCCGATGCGCATGCGATGCACGATAAGCATGCCCATCAAGAACACGGCCATGGCGACCCCCATGAAAGTCCGTGGGTCATGCTGGGGCCGCTAGCCGTCCTCGCGATCCTTTCGCTGATTGGCGGATGGATCGGCATCGGTGGACGCTTCGAGCACTTCCTGGCTCCAGTTTTCCCGGGTTTGACTACCGAGTTGTCACAGCGGACCGCCAGCGAATCGGCCGGCGGGGCAACCGAAACCGTCCTCATGCTCATCTCGGTCGGAGCGGCCGTCCTTGGGCTTCTACTTGCCTGGACACTCTATCTCCGCCGTCCGCAACTGCCAGCCCGCATTGCTGCCAGCCTCGGCGGCCTTTATCAGGCGGTTGCCAACAAGTACTGGATCGACGAACTTTACGCTGCTCTCTTCGTCAAACCGCTGATTGAGGGCTCGACCACCATTCTCTGGCACGGCATCGACCAGGGAGGGATAGATGCCGCGGTCAATGACTCCGCTGACGCGGCGCGCCATGTTTCTGACTCCATGCGCCATATGCAATCAGGCAATCTGCGCTCCTACGCCGGCTGGGTGGCCGCCGGAGGCGCAGTCGTCATCGCCTACATGGTCTGGATGGGGGTGCGGTGAATCCTATGGATAGTCTCAGTCCCATCATTCTTTCGCTGGTGACCTTCATCCCCGCCCTGGGTGGGGTGCTGATTCTGCTGATCCCGCGTCGCGACCGTGATATCAAGCTCTTCGCCCTTGTTATTTCGATCCTGGCCTTCGTGGCCTCGCTGCATCTGCCGGTGCACCTGCATCGTGGCACAGGCGCATTCCGATTCGAGATCGATAAGATTTGGATCACCACCCCGAACATTCACTACCACATGGGCATCGACGGAATTTCCGTCTGGCTGGTTGTCCTGACCACCTTCCTCACGCCGCTGTGTGTGTTGATTTCCTGGACTTCAATTCATTCGCGGGTAAAGGAATTCTTCATCCTGCTCCTGATCCTGGAGACGGCCCTGATCGGCGTCTTTACCGCACTTGACCTGTTCCTGTTCTATTTTTTTTACGAAGCGACGCTCATCCCGATGGCGCTGCTGATCGGCATGTACGGCCACGGACGCAAGGTCTATGCCGCGGTGAAGTTTTTTCTCTTCACCATGATCGGTTCGATGTTCATGCTGGCCGCGATTCTGTGGCTCTATGCCAAGATCGGCAGCTTTGATTTCATCGTCATCCAAAATGCGATTCGCAACGGAAGCGTGCCCGGTTTTGAAACCGCTTCCCTCTGGCTCTTCCTGGGATTTTTCATTGCTTTTGCCGTCAAGGTTCCGCTCTTCCCTTTCCACACCTGGCTGCCGGATGCGCACGTCGAAGCGCCCACCGCCGGATCGGTGCTGCTGGCCGGCGTGCTGCTGAAGATGGGAACCTACGGCATGCTCCGTTTCAATGTTGGCCTTTTCCCGGATCAGGCTCACCGTAACGCACCGTGGATCATGGTTCTCGCTCTTATCGGCATCATCTATGGCGCGCTCGTCTCGCTGGTTCAGCCCAACATGAAAAAGCTGATCGCCTATTCCTCGGTCAGCCACCTCGGATTCGTCGTGTTGGGAATTTTCAGTTTCACCGTCGCTGGCCTCAATGGAGCCATGTTCGTCATGCTCGCTCATGGAGTCGCCACCGGAGGACTCTTCATGCTGGCGGGCATTCTCTACGAGCGCCGCCATACCTACGAGATCGCTGAGTTCGGCGGACTTGCGACGCCCATGCCCAGGTACGCCACTTTTTTCCTCGTAACCGTGTTGGCCTCGCTCGGCCTGCCTCTGCTCAATGGTTTTATCGGAGAGTTCCTCGTGCTGAGCGGTGCGTTCCAGGCGCGGCCCATCTATGGAATCCTCGCCGCCACCGGCGTGATCTGGAGTGCCTGCTATCTGCTGTGGATGTATCAGCGGGTTTTCTTCGGCAAGGTTAAGCACGAAGTCAATAACACTCTGCCCGACCTCAATTTGCGCGAGAGGAGTGCGCTTGCCCCGATCGCGATCGCCGCTCTGGTGATGGGTGTGGCTCCGCTGGTATGGCTCGGTGCGATCGATCCGGCGGTGCAGTCGGCTCTGGCGCCCTTCACACAGTTGGCCAGCAAAGTGGTGGGGCGATGACGGCGCACGTTATGCTGGCTGCATGGGCGCAGGCCCAGACTTCTCTTCCACCCACTGCCGACTACATTCGCATCTTGCCTGAGTTGGTGCTCTCCGTCTTTGGCATGCTGATCATGGTCGTCGATCCGTTGCTCGACCCGGACAAGAGTCATCGCTCCCTCGGTGCGATCGCCTTGATCGGCGCGCTCGCGGCGTTGGCATCGACTTTCTGGATGGCGCAGTATCCAGGGACAGCTTTCTACAACACGATCCGCGTGGAAGACTTCAGCATCTTCTTTCACGTCCTGATCATTGCGATAGCAGCGGTCTCCATCCTTAGTTCTTTCGAATACCTGAGAGTCCAGCGCATCCGGGCTGGAGAGTATTACGGCCTGATTCTTCTGGGCACGGTCGGTATGTGTCTGATGTCATCCGCGATCGAGCTTGTGCTGATTTTCATTGCCCTGGAAATATCTTCGATTTCGACCTACATTCTGGCGGGATTCCGGCGGCACGACGCCGCCAGCAGCGAATCGTCCCTCAAGTATTTCCTGCTTGGCTCGTTCGCCACGGCCTTCTTCCTCTACGGCGTCGCGCTCATCTTTGGCGCGACCGGTTCCACGAATATCGACGCCATCAATCAGGCCCTGCACTCCGGCAACGGCGGCATTCCGCTGCTGGCGTATGTCGCGACCGCACTGATGTTCATTGGACTTGGCTTTAAGGTCGCCTCTGCACCCTTCCACGTGTGGACTCCGGACGTCTACGAGGGCGCTCCCGCTCCGATCGTCGGCCTGATGTCAACCGGTCCCAAGGCAGCCGCCTTCGCCGTATTGCTACGCATTATGTTCGAAGCCAACCTTCCCGGACGTTTCTGGCTGATCTGGGTCTCGGCCGCTTTGACCATGACCATTGGAAATATGTGTGCCTTGGTGCAAGGCAACATCAAGCGCCTGCTGGCGTATTCGTCAATCGCCCATGCCGGGTATCTGCTGGTCGCCTTTGCCGCGCAACCCGAACTGGGTGTCTCCGCGGCCATGTTCTACTCCGCCGCGTACGCTGCCATGAACGTGGGAGCCTTCGTAATCGTCAGCCATCTCGCGGCCGCGCGCGAAAAATACGTTACCCTTGAAGATTATGCCGGCCTCGGCAAGCGCTCTCCTGTATTGGCCGCGACTCTGACTTTTTTCCTGATGTCTCTGATCGGCATTCCCATCACCGGTGGCTTTTTTGCGAAGTTCTATGTACTCACTGCCGCTCTGCACTCAAATCTGGTTGGCTTGGCCATCATTCTGGTGCTCAATAGCGCCGTAGGCGCCTATTATTATTTGCGCGTGATCGTCATGATGTATATGCGCGACGCACGGGGCGAGGTTCCGGTCGCTCGTATACCACTTACCGTGGCGCTCGCCATCGCGCTTTGCGTCGCGGCTACTCTTTTTCTGGGCGTGACCCCGGGAGGTGTGGTGGATTACACGCTAGTTTCCGCTCGCCAGATGATGACCGATACGGCGGCTCCGGCTGTCGCCGCACGATCTGCCGCCGCGGACGAACCGTAGTCTCGTGGGCTGGCATACCCTTGGGAACATTCATTCTCTTTGTGACTGGAAGCCTTGACAGAAGCCGCTTTTTCTTGCTTCAATCGTTTGTTCATTCAGTGGAAAACCGGCTCGCATCGCGATTGACAATCGCCCTCCGAGTCGGCATTATTACCTACAACTAGTTTGCCAGGTATTTTATTCCCTGGAGACGGAGGACGTATGGGTCAGTTTTTTCGCAATATTTGGAGTGACGAACAGGGGCAGGACATCGCTGAATATGCCGTCATGCTCGCCGTCATTCTGGTATTGGTGATCGGCACAGTACGTCTCATTGGGACCAACGCCAACAACGTGTTCTCCAATGTAGCCAGTGCTGTACAGTAATTACGCAGTAATGGATCGAACCCCGGTTCCCGCAAGACGTGGCATATTCCAACGCAGGACTTTTACATGATGAGAGTTTTTACCAACTTCCGCCTGTTTAGCCGCTATTGGTTTTCAGTCGCGGCGGGAGTGCAGAATTGGAGCCACTCACCAGGGCAGTAGAGACAGCTCAAGCATTCCACCAAAGCCGCGATTCTATCGCGGCTTTTATTTTTTTGCGGCACCGTGAAAGGTTATCGCCATGATCGTCAACATGTCCGACAACGCCACCGAACAACAGATCGATCACATCATCCAGCGCATCCGCGAAGCCGGATTCCAGCCTCACGTCACGCGGGGCACAGAGCGCACCATCGTGGCGGCCGTGGGCAGCGGTGGAAGACGCCATGAAATCGAGGCGCTCTCGGTCGCTCCCGGCGTAGACAACGTGGTCGCGATTGCTCAACCCTTCAAACTGGTCAGCCGTCAGACCCGGCCGCAACCGTCCGTGGTGACGGTGGGCCGCGCACCGCGCGGAGTTCAGATCGGTGGTCCCGACGTGGTGGTAATCGCCGGCCCCTGCTCCGTCGAATCGCGCGAGCAATTGCTTGAAACCGCGCACGGAGTCAAGCGCGCCGGCGCTGCTATGTTGCGCGGTGGAGCTTACAAGCCACGGACTTCTCCGTATGAATTTCAGGGGCTCGGGGTTGAGGCGCTGAAGATCCTAGCCGAAGCACGCGATCTTACCGGCCTGCCGGTTGTCACCGAGGTCATGAGCACGGAAGACGTGGACTTGATCTGCGAATATGCGGACATGCTCCAGGTCGGTGCGCGGAACATGCAGAACTTCGCCTTGCTGCGCCGGCTTGCCACTACCCGCAAGCCCATCCTCTTGAAGCGTGGCCCCTCGGCCACCGTCAAAGAGTGGCTCCTCGCCGCTGAGTACCTGCTTTCTGGAGGAAATGATCAGGTCGTGCTCTGCGAGCGCGGAATCAAGACGTTTGAAACCGGGACGCGCAATACCTTCGATCTCGCCTCGGTCGCCCTTGCCAAAGAACTCTCGCACCTCCCGGTGATCGCCGATCCGTCCCACGGGACGGGCAAACAAAGCCTGATCGGACCGGTCTCCCGCGCCGCAATAGCAGTCGGAGCCGATGGACTCATCATCGAGGTGCATCCTTGCCCCGAGCGCGCTCTCTCCGACGGACCTCAGTCGCTGGCTATCGCGCAGTTCGAAAGCGTAATGCGCGGATTGAGCTCCCCTTTGCGTGCTGTGCTGGCTCCGGCCGCCAGCACAGCCTCAGCATAAAACTCGACTGGTTGCCAAGCCAACACCGGTGAGCGGGCCATTTTGTCCCAAACACTGGTTTCGCCCCGCCCAGCCTTTGTTTCGAAGTAATTACGGACGTTTATAGCACGATTGTCCTGGTTGTTTGGGACAAGCTGTCCCTTCCGTAGTCGCCCCACATTTCTAGTAAGCATAACAAATACAACACTTACCACGCCGTCAGTTGGCCCCGCAATTGCCCATTAGAGGCCAGGCGCGAGTCGTGTTTATGTGCCGGTGCCAAGAAAACTTATGACTAACATCGAGAAATCTGAAGTCACAGGCGGACGGCAAGGCCGTCCGCTCAATTCCCCAGAGTGCGGTGCTGCTTGGGGCCGTGTGCTAGGGGTGGTACTGCTACTGCTATTAGCGGTCCCCTCCTTCGGCGCCAAGCCCCCGGTGAACAAATTCTCGCCAGATCTCTTTTCCTCCGTAGGCTTGAATGGCATGGTGACCATCAACGTCCAATACCGGACGTTTCCCACCACCAGTTACTTGAAAGGGAGACAGCAGGGTGGTGCAACTCTGCGGTGGAAACTGCCGACGATCAAGGCCGTAACCATGACCGTGCCCGCCACCATGCTCACGACTCTGGCAAACGAAGCTAACGTGGTTTACATCTCGCCCGACCGTCCGCTCACCATGACTGCCAATCCTCAGACCGAGGAGTTCGCGACCGCAGTCGAAGCCGACGTTGCGGCTGCGCAATATGGGTTCGATGGCACGGGTGTTGGCGTTGCCGTCATCGACAGCGGAATTGCCGCTCATCCCGATCTGAACAATGCCAACGGCAACAGCCGCGTTGTCTATAGCCAGAGTTTTGTCGCCGGTGACACTACCACCTCCGACAAATTCGGACACGGAACCCACGTCGCCGGCTTGGTCGGCGGCACCGGTGCCAGTTCCGGCACGGCGAATGGTTATCCGGCAACCTATGCCGGCATGGCTCCCAACGTCAATCTGGTCAACCTCCGCGTGCTGGATCAGAATGGATCGGGCACCGACAGCCAGGTGATCGCCGCCATTCAGGAAGCCATCTCGCTGCAGAGTACCTACAATATCCGCGTCATCAACATGTCGCTCGGACGTCCCGTGTTCGAAAGCTACACCCTCGATCCCGTCGACCAGGCAGTGGAAGCCGCCTGGAAGGCTGGCATCGTAGTCGTCGCGGCTGCCGGCAACAATGGACGCTTCGCTCCCACCAACGGCTTCGGCACCATCGGCGTTCCGGCTAACGATCCCGCCGTAATCACGGTAGGAGCGACCATGACGGAAGACACGAATACGCGCGTCGACGACAAGATTGCCAGTTACAGTTCCAAAGGCCCGGTCGCAATCGATCACATTGTGAAACCTGACCTCGTCGCTCCTGGAAACGCCCAGGTCTCTCTGCGGGCAGCAGGAAGCACCTTGGACGTAACCTTTCCTCAATACGAAGTTACTTCGAGCAACGGAACCTCATCGTACTTTGTTCTCAGCGGCACCAGTATGGCGACGCCAATTGTCAGCGGTGCCGTCGCCCTGTTGTTACAACAGAACCCGGCCTTGACTCCTGATCAAGTGAAAGCGCGCTTGATGAAGACAGCTTGGAAGGGCTTCGGACAGTACACCTCTTCTCACGATCACTTAGGCAACCTCTACAACAACGAGTACGACATCTTCACCTATGGATCGGGATATCTTGATGTCAACGCCGCTCTTGGCGATACCACGCTCGCGACCGGAGTCGCACTTTCTCCGACCGCGGTTTTGAATGCCAACGGCAGCGTCACCATCGCCAACACTTCGCCCGACTCTCTCTTCGCTGGCAGCAGCGTAGTTTGGGGTGCCACCTCGGTGGTCTGGGCGGATTCAGTGGTTTGGGGCTCTAACGTAATCTCCAGCACATCGGTAGTGTGGGGCGCGACCAGCGTGGTATGGGGAGCGACCTCCGTTAGCGGTTACAGCGTAGTCTGGGGTGCAACCACCACCGTCGAAACCGGCATAGCAGCGCTCAGCGACGGCGATCCGGGGGACGACTAGACAACCGACTGAAACCTAATCGGAGACTACCATGACAAACACATTGCCCATCAAAGCCAAAGTCATGATCGGAATGGTGGCCGTTGCCAGTCTGGGCGCCCTGTCGTTCGGCGTAGTCAGATGGCAAGCGCAAGCCTGGCCACAGTTGCTGCTCCTGTCAGTGGCAGCCGCTCTGAGCTCTCGCTTCAAGGTGAAACTGCCTGGAGTGACCAGCTCAATGGCGGGAAATCTGCCCGTAATTCTTCTGGCAGTCACGCAACTGGGATGGCTCGGCAGCCTGCTCGTCGCCGCGACGGCGGGAATCGCTCAATCCTATTCCGGCGGGAATAAAACCAAACCAATCCAATTCGTATTCAACGCATGCACACTGCTGAACGCCACCGGACTCGCTCACCTGGCTTACCACAGCCGGATCTTCGCGTCCTACTTTACAACTCACATGATGTCTCTCGTACTGGCCGCCGTAACCTACTTCCTGGCGAACACGGTCGCGGTAGCGGGCATCATCGCTCTCACCGAAGGCGGCAGTCCTTTTGCCCTGTGGCACAAGGTCTTCTTGTGGTCGTTCCCGAACTACGTAATCGGTGCGGGATTGGCTGCGATCGCTTCCTTGTTCACAACCAGCGAACTGGCAACCCTTGCCGTTCTCATGGCCGTGCTCTTCGCCGTCTACCAGTCCTACAAGGTCTACGTGGACCGGGCCGAGCCATCGCATCTGCGAATGGCTGTGGCTGCGGGTCGATAGACCTCCAGGCACCACTACTGCGCGCAGCCCACCGGCTGCGCGCTTTTTTTTTGCAGAGCTATTTCGCGGGTACTGGTTCAGACACCAACACAATTTTCATCAACTGCTTCCCAAGATCGGAGGCACGAACGTCCTCGAGGTTGATGAGCACGACAACGCCCGCACGACGCTCAGGTACGATCTCGAAAAAAGTGCTGGTTCCCTGCTGGCTGCCACTATGCTCGACATCGAACTCGCCGAGGTCCTTGCCCGTTCCCCAGCCCAGCGCGTATCGGTCTTCCTTGCCATCCGCGGGCTTTAGAGGAGTCCACATCAGGTCCCGCGTCGCGCGGGCCAGCACTCGATCGTTCAGCATCGCTACTTCAAAAAGTGCCATATCATCCGCCGAAGATAGCCAACCGCCACCGGGAATCTTGTAACTGGAGTCCAGAAAATCGGCGTTCGTAATGGCTCCCGATTCGTCTTTACTGTAAAACCGGGTACGGTACGGAATAATCGCAAACCGGTCGTCCGGCACGGTGTGAGTCATCCCCGCGGGTGAGAGCACATTTTCCCGGACGTAACTCACGTACTTCTGCGCCGCCGCGCCCTCGATGGCGCATCCGACGAGCGTGTATCCTTGCGTGGAATAGTGGAATTCTGTTCCCGGCTTGGCCACCAGCGGATCGTTCTTGAAAAAATCGATTCCACCCTGGATGGGATTCAGAAAGTGCCGAGTGTTGCCACCCTCAGCGTCTTCCTGCGAATCGGACTTATAGTGGCGGATTCCGCCCAGATGCCCCAGCAACTCCCGTGTCGTGATCGGCGTGTCCTTCTCCGGAAACGCCTCACAATACTTCTGTACCGGAGCATCCAGATCGAGCTTCCCTTGCTGCCACAGAAGCATCGCCGCCGTCGCCGTAATCGGTTTAGAAATCGAACCCAGCCGGTAAAGTGTATGCGCACTCGCAGGAACGAAGTTTTCCAGATCCGCGCTGCCGAACCCAGCCGACCATGCGGCCACCCCGTTCTCCACCACAGCAACCGATACCCCCGGAGTGCTGTTAGCCGCCATGAACCGGGCAATCGCCGTTTCCAGCTGTGCACGCTTTTCCCGCGTGATCTGTCCCGCCTGCGCCGCCGCCAACGCTGGCAGGAGCATTGGCACCATCAGGACGACGATCAAGAAAATGGAAAATCGCCTCCCGATCGCGAAATTCCCCCCGCCGCCTCTGCAAATTAGACCCATCGCTCGCGAGCTACTTCACGTCTCCACAGGCAGGACCGAGATATTTAGACACAACCGTCATGTCCATCGTCATGTTGTGGTCGCCAGAGTTCACCACCATATGCATCGTGCCCTTGGTGCTCTCCGCGCTGATGGCCTCCATCACGTAGGTCCCATCCGCCACTCCGCCTTTATCCATGGTGCAACGCATCTTCATTTCCAGCCGTCTTCCTGTGGAACTCACAACATTATGCGTGCAATCGGCGCGATCATTGGCGTTGAAGGCCGTATACTTTGCCAGTTTTTCTTTCGTGATGCATTGCTTCGTAACCGAAGGGCTCTGCCCTCCCTTCATCCTCGCTTCCACCTGCGCACGCTGCTCCGGTGAAAGCTTCGCCAGAACATCGGGAGGAAGGGCCGGCATCGCAGGCATCCCGCCCATCGAACTCGTCACGGTAACTTCCCACAGACCTTCCTTCACATTGAGCGGCGCTAGATCATTGGCGGCACAAAAAGCCGACAGGCAAAATGCAATCGCGGCGACTATAAGAGGGTTACGCATCGGCACTCTCCCGGGTTGTTTAAACTGATGGTTGAAGCAACGTGCGCTGAACAGCATTACACAACACGAATCGGCGAGCAAACGAATTGTGCGCCGGATTGTTGCCGAAACAGTGCCCCCAGCGCGGTTTTCGCGGCACTGGGATGCGGCACTTGAATTGGTAAACGCTCCTGCTTCGTATACAAATAAACTCAAGGCGCGCCCCGGTCTGCGTCGAAAAGATCGGCCTGAGCATCAAGATATTGGAACTGAGCATGCGATCGCGAGATTTTATTTTCTGGGAAGTCGATGTTCAGGCTGACTTCATGCAGCCCGGAGGCAAGCTTTACGTTCCCGGTGCGGAGAAGCTCTTGCCCAACATCCGCAAGCTTACAGACGCAGCCCGACGCGGCGAGGTATTTCTCGTCTCCCACGGCTGTTTTCATCTGCCAGACGATCCTGAATTTCAGCAGTTTCCTCCCCATTGCTTGAAAGGCACGGCCGGAGCCGAGTTGCTTCCAGATGCGTTGACCAACAATTTTGTGCGCGTGGAAAATGCTGCCGCCACCAGATTGCCAGACGATCTTTCCAGGTACCAGCAGATCATTCTCGAGAAACAGACACTGGATATTTTTGAGAGCCGCCACGCTAGCGCACTTGTCGAACGCCTGGGCGACCGCGCTGAATTTGTTGTGTTTGGCGTGGTGACGGAATACTGCGTGGGCTTTGCCGTGCGCGGCTTGCTCCAGCGAAAGCGCCGGGTCGCGATCGTTCACGACGCCATTGAAACCTTATCGCCCGCGGCAGGCAACAAGACCCTCGTCGAGTTGCAACGGCTCGGAGCAAGGCTGGTCACCACCGATGAGATCCTTCACAGTCTGGCAGCCCGCCGTCACCCTTGAGCAAGCTTCATCACAGCAGCATCCCTGCGATCGAGGCCGACATCAGATTGGCCATGGTTCCGGCAAGCATGGCGCGAATGCCTAGTTTCGCCAGATCCGCTTTCTTGTTGGGAGCCAGCGCCCCGATTCCGCCCATTTGAATTCCGATGGAGCTGAAGTTGGCAAAACCGCAAAGCGCGAAGGTCGCAATGGTGAACGAACGCGGATCCAGCAAAACCTTTTGTGGACCAAGCATGGAGAACGCCACCAGTTCGTTCAGCACCATGCGCACGCCCAGGAGATTGCCGATCAGACGGCAGTCATGCCAGGGAACTCCAATCACCCATGCGATCGGCGCAAACAAAACGCCGAGTATCGCTTCGAGGCTCGAGGGAAACCAAGCGAGGTGAGCGTGAACTCCACCCATGATGCCGTCGCACAAGGCTATTAATGCGAGAAACGAAATCAGCATGGCAGCGATGTTCAGCGCCATGTGCAAGCCATCCGTGGTTCCCCGCGCGATGGCGCCCAGCAGGTTTTCATTCTTTTCCAGTTCTACTTCTTCTTCACTCATCACCACCCGCCCCGCGGTTCTCGGCACCTCGGTCTCCGGCACCATCATCTTCGCCATCAGCAGCGTGCCGGGAGCGGTCATAATGACCGCGCTCAGCAGATGTTTTGGCTCGATCCCAAAGGCAATGTAAGCGGCCATGATGCTTCCCGAAACGTGCGCCATGCCGCTCGTCATCACCGTCATCAACTCCGAATAGGTGAGGTCGGGCAGGAAGGGCCGGATCGTCTGCGGCGCCTCCGTCTGGCCCATGAAAATGCTGGCCGCCACGTTTAATGACTCCGCGCCACTCACCCCCATCAGCCGGATCATCAGCCACGCAGCCGCCTTGATGACCACCTGCATCACGCCAAGGTAGTAGAGCACCGCGAACAGTGCGCAGATGAAGATCACCGTCGGCAAAACCTGGAACGCAAAATAAAAACCGAAGTGCGAGCCCTGTTTACCGAGATCTCCAAACACAAATTGCGAACCGGCGAAGGCATAACCGAGCAGCCGGCTCACCGCGTCTCCGGCCTTTTGAAAAAGCACTCGGCCGAATCCAATCTTTAGAACAAAAACCGCGAAAGCCACCTGCAGCCCCAGGCCCCAGGCCACCGTCTTCAGGCGAATGGCCCGCCGGTTCGTCGAGAAGGCGTAAGCCAGGCCCAACATGGTGAGCAGGCCGAGAATACCGGTAAAACGTCCCATCTTTGTCCCCCTACTTGTCCCGTTTCTCAATCTTCTCTAGGAATCCGTCTTCCCTTTGTAAATCACGCGATGGACCAGGGATGTCTTGCGCGCGGGCGGCGCGACTGCAATTTGATAACTTTCATCGAGCAACGATTTTGCCCGTGAAGCTTGTGCATCGGAATGGCAGTGGATGGTGCAAAGCGCTTCCCCAACAGAGACCTTATCGCCGATCTTCTTGTGAATCTCGACACCCACGGCGGGGTCAACCGAATCTTCTTTGCGCTCGCGCCCTCCACCGAGGATTACGCAAGCCGTGCCGACCTGTTCGCACTGGATTTCGGTCACGTATCCAGCTTGGCGGCTCGGCACTGCCACCCGATGACCCGTTCCTGGGAGACGAGTGGGATCATCGATCGTGCTGATGTCGCCTCCCTGCAACTCGACCATCTGGCGAAATCTGTCAAACGCTTTGCCGGAGTTGATCATTTCCGCTGATAGGAGCTTCCCTTCCGCTACCGATTTCGAAGCGCCTCCGAGAAAGAACATCCACGCCCCCAATTCGAGACAGAGTTCCCGCAGATCCTCCGGACCGCCGCCATGCAAAACCTCGATGCACTCCTTCACCTCGATCGCATTTCCAACCATGCGCCCTAGCGGCTGGTTCATGTCCGTGATTAACGCCACCATCTGCTTACCCATGCGTTCGCCGGTTTCAACCATCAGCTCGGCCAGAAAAACTGCGTCTTCTTCCTTTTTCATGAACGCCCCTGACCCCGTCTTCACATCAAGCACCAACCCATCCATACCCTCGGCCAGCTTCTTGCTCATGATCGAAGCGCAGATCAGATACGGGCTTTCGACCGTGCCCGTCACGTCGCGCAACGCGTACAGCTTGCGGTCTGCCGGAGCGACCTTCTCCGTCTGGCCGATCATCGAACATCCGCAGGCCTTGAGCACACGATGAAACTCGGCGACCGACAGACCTACCCGAAATCCAGGGATGGATTCCAGCTTGTCGAGAGTACCGCCAGTGTGGCCTAACCCGCGGCCACTGATCATGGGAACAAACAGGCCTCCCGCCGCGACCAGCGGAGCGAGCACGAGCGAGGTTTTGTCGCCCACGCCGCCGGTGGAGTGCTTGTCCACTTTCTTTGCCGGAAGAAACTTTAGATCGAGAACTTCGCCGGAGTGCAGCATGGCATGGGTCAACGCGGCGGTCTCTTCGCGCGTCATGCCGCGCAACACCACCGCCATCAGCCACGCGGACGTCTGGTAGTCCGGAATCCTGCCGTCAGTGCAGCCCTCGATCAGGTATCCAATTTCTGCGCTGGACAATGCGCCGCCATCGCGCTTTTTGCGGATGAGATCGACAACGCGGAATTCGGCAACATTCGCCTGGCTCACTTTAGACGAAAGCCCTCCGGGAGAAGATCGGTAATCAGGCTTTGCTTTAGTCCTTCATCACCCGCGTAGAAGATCACGGCGCGCGGCCCGAATTCGTAGATGACCTGGCGGCAGGCGCCACAGGGGGAACACGGAGCTCCGTGATCGTTCGTGACCGCTACCGCTTGAATCTCAAGTTTTGGACCGTCTTTCGCGACGGCAGAAAATATTGCCGTGCGCTCCGCGCAGTTCGTCATTCCATAGGAAGAGTTCTCGACGTTACATCCGGTGAAAATTCTGCCTCGGGAGGTCAGTATCGCTGCTCCTACTCGGAAGTTCGAGAAGGGAGCGTAAGCGTTCTTCATCGCCTTGCGAGCTTCGCGAAGCAGCCTTGCACCCGTGGCTGGTGACATTTTCATGGCTTGCATACTCAAATTTCACAGAGGAACGGGAGTGCGTCATTGTAACGCGTGAGTGCCGTTGGCAGCAGAGATTTTCGCGTTCCTCGGTGTCAACGCCACCGCGGCGCTTCGCAGCGTTCGCCTTTCGACGGGGAGAATCTTGACGCTCGGGTGAGCGAATGTTAATTTCAGGCCACCCTTTCGAGATCCAGAAGTTTACCCACACATGGGCAACCGGGAGACATGGTTCTGAAGCGGCGAGATAAGATCCGACCGACGGCCGCTGCCGACCCCATTGATTTCTGCCGCCGAGACTTTTTGATCCAAGGCTGTCTGGGCGCGTCCGCAACCTTGATTCCGTCGGCATTGGGTCAATGTTTTCCGTCCTCCGCTCGCGGATTGGACCCTTCGACAGTTTCACCCGATGCCGGTTTCCATCTGCATCCTCATTACCGCATGCCTCGCCCCCTGGATAGCTTGCTCGATAAGACGCAGGCCGGTCTCGACGAATTTGTCACGGAGAAATATGCAGACGAGATCGCGGCAATTCTGCTGCAATGGAGTTCGGGACTGCGCCAGTCTCCGCAAAACTTGCTGGCGATCGCAAACGTCCTGTCACCGACTTTTTCCGGATCTTCCCCCACGCCAATTCATTCCCGAGTCGCGCGCTCCCGGCCCACGATCGAGGTTCGTCAGCGCGCATTCGCGCCCGATACTTCAGTTGGCCGGGACGTTTTTCTACAGGACTTCCAAAAGGAGCTGAGCCTCTTCTCCCGGATCATTACCGCTGAATTTCAAGTGACGCGTATCGACGCTGCTGCTTTGCCCGCGACCGAGCGCGCACCAGGTGTGCTGGAGACTCGCATCCGCTACGAACTGGTTGCCACCGGATCCGGCTTCCATCGCGAACAGCGGGTCGGTGATTGGCGGATTTCGTGGGAGAGACTGGCGTCGGGTGAATTTCATGTGCACCGGTGGAGCATGATCGAGGAAACCCTGAGCCGGTCCAAGAGTCCGAGCTACGTTGACATTGCCCCAGCCGCTCTCGGCGGCAACCCATCTTTTGCCGAACAGCTCGTGCATGGGTCCGACTATTGGCGAACCGTGCTCGATGGTGCCTGTGGCATCGATATCTACGGGCACAACGGCGTTTCGGTCGGGGATATTGATGGCGATGGATATGACGATCTTTACGTCTGCCAGCCGGCCGGGCTTCCCAACCGGCTCTATCGAAATCGCGGCGATGGGACTTTCGATGACATCACGGAAGCATCCGGCGCGGGCGTCATCGAAAACACGGCTTGCGCTCTTTTCGTCGACGTCGACAACGATGGGCACCAGGACCTGATTGTCGTGCGAGCCGACGGGCCGATGTTATTTCTGAACGAAGGCAGCGGCAAGTTTCGCCAGAAGGCCGGTGCGTTTAAGTTCGCGACTCCGCCGCAAGGAACCTTTACTGGAGCGGCAGTTGCAGATTATGACAGTGACGGCTGGCTCGACATTTATTTCTGTCTCTACATCTACTACCAGGGTACAGACCAATACAAATATCCGTCTCCGTATTACGACGCCGAAAACGGCCCCCCCAACTTCATGATGCGCAACAATCGCGACGGAAGCTTCAGCGATGTAACCGCGGCTTCCGGGCTCGATCGGAACAATACCCGCTACAGCTTTTGTTGCGCCTGGAACGACTTTAACGGCGATGGCTGGCCCGACCTTTACGTGGTCAACGATTTCGGACGGAAAAATCTCTATCGCAACAATGGCAACGGAACTTTTACCGATATTGCAGCACAGGCGGGGGTCGAAGATGTTGGCGCGGGAATGAGCGTTTGCTGGTTTGACTATGACAATAACCACCACGGCGCGGAGAGTCTCTATGTGGCCGATATGTGGACGGCGGCGGGCGAACGCATTTCCATGCAGCCCATTTTCAAAAACGACGCGCCCGCCGAGACGCGCGCGCTCTATCACAAACATGCCATGGGCAATTCGTTATTCCGAAGTCTGTTGCAAGCAGGCGGCGGTTTCTCTTTTGAAGACGCAACGCGCGCCGCCGGCGTCGGGATCGGGCGCTGGGCGTGGTCCAGCGATGCCTGGGATTTTGATCATGACGGGTTCCTCGATCTCTACATCGCCAACGGCATGGTCAGCGGCCCTTCTCGTGATGACCTCAACAGCTTTTTCTGGCGGCAAGTAGTGGCCCGTTCCCCCGACGAACCCCGGCCTTCGCACGATTACGAACAGGGCTGGAGCGCAATGAATGAGTTGATCCGCTCCGATAGAACATGGAGCGGGTATGAGCGAAATATGTTTTACGCGAATAACGGCGACGGATCCTTCTCCGATATTTCGGGCATCGTTGACCTCGATTTTCTAGAAGACGGGAGAGCCTTTGCGCTCGCGGATTTCGATCACGATGGCCGGCAGGAAATATTTCTGAAGAACCGCAATGGCCCGCAGTTGCGGCTGTTGCAGAACGTCATGGAGGAATTGCCTCCGTCGGTTGCATTGCGCTTGCGCGGCACGAAAAGCAATCGCGATGCCATTGGCTCTGTAGTCACCATTGAAAGCAGCCGGGGACGCCAGACGCGAACCGTGCAGGCAGGTTCCGGTTTCCTTTCGCAGCACAGTAAAGATGTCTTTTTTGGGCTGGGCTCAGAGCCTGGCTCCGTTCGCGCTTCCATTCGCTGGCCAAGCGGACTGATGCAGGAAATACACGATCTGCCCGTGAACCACCGCCTATTCGTTGAAGAAGGCTCCGAATCCTATCGAACCGAGGCTTTTCTGAACTCGACAGCGAAAGGCCCGCTCCCTGCGACCCCACCCGTCGCGTCGACCGAAACCGCGAAGCGACAGGAGATCGAAACCCCTCCTGACACAACTCTGCCTGACACAACGGAGACTTGGCTGTTGGCGCCCTTCGCCGCACCTGATTTTTCACTTCCTGATCTCAGCGGGCAACAACGCAGTTTGACCTCCTTGCGCGGTAAGCCGGTGCTGCTCAACTTTTGGGCCGTCGCCGCGCAACACAGCCTGGCGGGACGTGGCAACGAGGATTGGGTCACTTTCAACCAGCGCCACGAGGATTGGGCAATGCACGCGCTTCAGTTTCTGGCCGTGAACCTGGACGATGCCGCAGATGCGAACAACATTAGAACATGGGCGCGGCAGCATGGTCTTACTTTTCCCGTCTTGCTGGGGTCGCCGGATATGGCTGCCATCTACAACATTCTCTTTCGCTACCTCTTCGACCGGCATCGCGATCTCGCTCCGCCCACTTCATTCTTGATCAACGCCCAGGGAGAAATCGTCAAGATTTATCAGGGACCGCTAAATCCAAACCATGTTGAATGGGACCTTCGCCACATCCCGCAAACCAGCTCGGAGCGCCTGGCCAGAGCACTTCCCTTTCCCGGCACCACGGACACCGTCGAATTTCGGCGCAATTATCTCGCTTATGGATCGGTGTTTTATCAGCGCGGCTATCCGGAGCAGGCCGCAGTTTCCTTTCAGATTGCTTTGCGCGATGATCCTTCGAGCGCCGAGGCTCTTTACGGTATCGGCAGTGTCGATCTGGATCAGCAGAAAACCTCCGAAGCTCGCGAAAGTTTTGCGCGAGCCCTCAAGTTGCATGCGAGCTATCCCGACACCTTGGCAAATTGCTGGAACAATCTTGGCTTGATCGCCGCTCGCGAAGGCCGCACGGAGCTAGCTGTCGAGTACTTTCGTGAGGCCATCAATCTGAGTCCCGATCACGTGATTGCTCTCGACAACCTGGGCGGCGCCTATCGCCAGGCGAAACGCTGGGACGATGCTCGCAAGACATACGCGCGTGCGCTCCAGGTCAACTCCGGCGATGCCGAGGCTAACTACGGTCTCGGCATGGTGTTCGCGCAGAATGATGACACGGCGCAGGCGTTCAACTTCCTGCAGAAGGCGCTGAAGTTGCGTTCGGATTATCCAGAGGCGCTGAACAACCTCGGAATTCTCTATCTGCGCATGCAACAGCGAGATGAGGCCGTCGCGAGTTTCGAGGAAAGTATCCGCGTAGCCCCGACTTTTGATCAGTCTTACCTCAATCTCGCGCGCGTCTATGCCCTGGAGGACGCGCCCGAGAAAGCTCGCCACGTTTTGCTCGAACTGCTAAAACTGCACCCCGGGCATCAGCAAGCGCAGAAGATGATGGAAGAATTGGGACGCTAGAAACTCGCGCTCGCTGCAACGCGTCACCACCCGGCGCTGCTAAACTAAGGGTATGTCAACTCAGGCTGCAACCTTCCCCGCGACCGCGACCGGGCCGGCATCCGCCGGAATCCTGCTGCCCGCCTTTACGCTCTGGTGGCGCGAAATCGTACGCTTTTATCGCCAGCGCGCTCGGGTGGTTGGAGTGATCGCTTCTCCTCTCTTATTCTGGATCGTGCTCGGGTCCGGATTCGGAACTTCTTTTCGTTCCGGGCAGGCAGCCGGACAACAGCATTACCTGAATTATTTCTACCCTGGCACTCTGGTGATGATTGTGCTCTTCACCGCCATTTTCACGATGATGTCGGTGATCGACGACCGTAATGAAGGCTTTCTCCTTTCGGTGCTCGTGGCTCCAGTGCCGCGCGCGGCCATCGTGCTCGGAAAAGTTCTGGGCGGCACAACCCTGGCCGCAGGCCAGGGACTGATCTTTCTGCTTTTTGCCCCGCTCGTCGGTGTCCACATGACCCTCGCTTCGTTTGGGCTCATCGTCCTCACCGTCTTCCTGGTGTCGTTCGCTCTAACCGGGCTTGGCTTCGCTATCGCGTGGCCCATGGATTCGACCGCCGCTTTTCACGCCATCATCAATCTATTTCTGATTCCGCTGTGGCTGCTTTCGGGAGCTCTGTTCCCGCTCTCCGGGGCATCAGGCTGGATTCGCTGGCTCATGTACGCCAATCCGCTGACCTACGGAGTAGAAGCGCTGCGTAGGCTGATGTATCCCGAAGCGCCCAGCGCATTCTCGCTGACCGCGTCGATCTTGACTCTGATACTGTTTGCGCTGTTCATGTTCGGCCTGGCTTTCGTACTGGCAAACCGGCGAACGACAAAGCCTGCAGCGTAACAATAGTCGTTGGTCAATGGCCGTTCGTCGTCAGTGATCGCTGTTCCAGAATCTCAATGACCCGCTCCGCACGAACGACGAGTGACCAACAACAGACGACCAACGACGCCTTTATGCCCCTGGACATTCTCGCTCTGGCGGCGCACCGCGACGACGTTGAACAAACCTGCGGCGGATCTTTGCTCAAAATGGCTGAGCGCGGATACCGCACCGGCATCCTCGACCTCACGCAAGGCGAGATGGGAACGCGCGGCTCCATGGAGGATCGTGCTCGCGAGGCGGCGGAAGCGGCGCGCATTCTGAAAGTTTCCTGGCGGCAGGCGCTCGATATACCCGACGGCCGCGTCGAAAATACCTGGGAGAATCGCTTGAAGGTCGTCCGCGTGCTTCGCGAGCAGCGGCCCCGAGTGCTGATTCTTCCCTACTGGGAGGGGCGACATCCGGATCACTACACGGCCTCGATACTCGGCTACGAAGCAGCGTTTCTTTCTGGACTCGCCAAACTGCCGCTGGAGAGTTCCGCTCATCGTCCTTTCAAGATTATTTACGCCAGCCTGTACCGCGACATTAGGCCTACGTTTGTCGTCGACATTACCGGGCAGTTTGAGGCGCGCTTCGCATCTCTGATGGCCTACAAGTCTCAGTTCACCGATCAGGAGGCTGGCAGCGGAATTTTCCCCGCGCAAAACGAAATTCGAGCGCGGGTGGAATCGATGGCTCGCTATTACGGTATGCTCGGCGGTGTCCCTTACGCCGAACCCTTCGTGCAGAAGGAAGTTGGGCTGGTCGAGGATGTCATGGCGATACCGGTGAAGTCGATCTAACAAAATTAGCCGGCCGCGACAGTCTCGGCGTCTCTGCCACCACAACTCGCCTCAAAGTGTTTTGAGAATTCGATCCTTGAGTTTGTCGTAGAGATCGGGGTCAGCTTCCTGCAGAGAACGCATACGGCTGATCAATTTCTCGACTCCCGTTTCCGTTAGCTGCCCTTCGAATTCCCTGGCGGAGTCATCCGCAGATTGTGCCAGTTCCTTGAAAAGTTTCACCTTCTGTTTCTGGTCTGCATTCAGCCCTTTGAGCGTGGAATGATCGATCATAACCAGAAGCGCATCGATAACCCGGTTCAACTGAAAGCCATAACTCCCGACGCTATCGAGGACGTGCTGCTCAACTGGGATATCCCCGGTATTGCGACCGAAGTTAACTGTCGGAGAGAAAACCGGGCTGAAGGACTTTTGCCAGTTAGTCGTGGGAAAGTAAGTAAAAACGTAGTTGAACCAATCCGTCAACGGATTCTTGACCTCAGACATAAACACCTCCGGCACTTCACCATCAAGCGGCGAGCTAACTTCCATCGCAGCCCGCTTATCAAATCATCTTAACCGAGCGCAGAATCCGATGTATCGAATCTTGCGTGTGTTTCATCTAAGCCGGTGACTGGGTTCGCCGGAGGTGCCATGAAGAAGAAGATCGGATTTGTGGCGGGAGTGACGCTGGTCGGACTAGCACTGTTGTCCACTCGTTTCTATATGGTCGACTTGCCGGTATGGCATTTTCTTGGCGGCGGCAAAGCGCCCGACCCCGCGACCTTGCACCTGGCGGGGGAATTCGTGGAGAGCAATCTGGGCGCCGCGGAAGATCCTTCCGGATCGCTAACCGTACGCATGATTGCGCAGCAGTTTGTTTTCGTGCCGCAGTGCATCGTAGTCCCTGCGGGTGTTCCCGTCACCTTTCGAATTACCAGCGCCGATGCCGTGCACAAGCTGAGCTTCCTCGGCACAGACTACGGCCTCAAAGCTGCCCCTGGGGCGGTCACCGAAGCGACCTTTACCTTTGCCAAGGCGGGCGAATTCAAGATCCCCTGCCATGAGTTCTGCGGAGCCGGCCATTATGCCATGAGAGGCCATCTGAAGGTGGTGCCGCGAGATCAGTTTGCCTCCTTGCTTCCCGGCGAAAGGCGGACTTGTGAACCACGCTAGTCAGGCGGCGGGCCCGCGGAGCGGTGCCCGATGGCTCGGAGCCCTGTTGCTTCTGCTGTCGATTCCCCTCTTATTCTCGGAAAAGGATTCTTCACCGCAACCGGAGAATTCCGAACCTCCGGTTCGCGTTCCTTCCGACGTCGCCTGGACCGGGGAAACGCTGACGATTATTTCCAGCGGCGACGCTTTTCGCGGACTGCTCCTTGCCCGCCGCTGCAATCATTGTCATGGCGAAGAGGGATTCAGCTCCGTTCCCGCCTTCCCTAACCTGGCCGGCGAAGACCGCCTGTCGTTCTGGAAACAAATGCAGGATTTCCGCTCCGGCAAGCGTACTTCGCCGGTGATGCAGGTTATCGCCGAGGGATTTTCCGCGCGCGACGCGGCCGATCTGGCAGCCTATTACTCCATGCTGCCTACGACAAGCGATCCGCAAGACAACCGCGCCTTTCCGCAGGCCATGCCCGACCCCTCCCGTGCCTCGATGGCTATCCGCCTCATTGTTTTCGGAGATGGACAACGCGGCATACCTCCCTGCCAGTCCTGCCATGGCCCGGTGAGTTACGTGAAAGGAGCTCCCCCGCTCGCGACCCAGAACGCTAACTATCTGCAGCAGCAGCTCGAGCACTTTTCCAACGGCAATCGGTCCAACGATATCAATGTTCGGATGCGTAGCATCGCAAGACAATTAACTGCCGATGAGAGAACGGCAGTTTCCGAATACTACGGCGCTGGACTGGGACCGGGAGTGAGCTCAAGGTAACAGACGCCGTCTGATCGATCGCGCTGCGGGGCTTGTGGGCCACGTTAACGCCGGAGAACCTTGACCGGAAACAACCGGGCGTGCCCCACGTCTCGCGATTTTCGTTCACCGACTGCATGCGGCGAATTCTCGATCGACCACCGATCTTTCATCACATTCAGCCAGTGACCACCCTCACAGACAATTCCACTAGCCCTACCCGAAAATGAAGACCGGACAGGCGGTGCGCGTTCGATACTCTTGATCGAACCTCTGCCTACCATTTCGAAGCTAAGGCCTTAATTTTGAATACTTTACCATTGAGTACTTATTCCTGAATACTTTGACCGAAAAGTTTTTTTTTTGGGGGGGGGGGGGGGGGGGGGGAGAAAAAATTTGTATAGCAGCTCCCGGGTGAGCGCAAAAAAAAAAAACAGAAAAAAAAGTAAA